>Ga0136641_1000002_pt1 | contig 143718 bp, 174 predicted proteins | sample EliLak1302023Y_FD_115312 | JGI IMG/M metagenome (GOLD analysis project Ga0136641, IMG submission 115312) | Freshwater microbial communities from Elizabeth Lake, Yosemite National Park, California, USA - 13020-23Y | ecosystem: Environmental > Aquatic > Freshwater > Lake ...
TGCCACAAGAAATTCGCGCAAATGATCCCCGCCATTTGGGAAATTTGACCAAGAACATGTCAAAAATCAATGCGCAGGTCTCCAGTGATACAAAATACGACCCTACGCCACCACCGCGTGTAGACAAGAACGGAAAACCGCTCGTTGAGAATTATACGGCCGAACTTGGCGCCAGTGATACCAAACTTATCGATGAGAAACTATTTGCTATCGGTGCCTTGGCTGCCATAGTAGCCGTAACAATTCTGGTGATTGTTCTGGATCCGAAGTTGCAGTCGGCAGTATCACAAACGCAAAATGGCTATGTCTTTTTATCAGTTGCCGCTCTACTCTGTACAATAACAGTACTTGTCGTTATGCGAGCCCGTTACTACAATGAAATAAAAATGTGGTACCCGCGAGGCTAGGGCCACGCGAGACTAGACTCACATAATCATCTAAACAAATCTTTTCACAACTGGAAAGATTTGTTTTATTGTTATACATCAGCTTACTTTCTCCGCATCGTAAACTTGCGTCTGCGACCGCCGGTCTGGCCTAACGGTACCAGGCAGGTTCCGGAGATGGTCATAACCATGAATGTAGCATTATCATCGCGTCCGACTTCGGATACGTCGGTGTGATAGGCCACAACCATGGTCGTGTTCGGGTAGGTCGACTGTACCTTGGCCGTAAACGCAGCCTGGGCGCGGGCCTGAAGTCTGTCCATGGCCTCCTGGATAAGAGTATTTTTACCGCCAAAGAGTGCACCGAATCCGGCAAAGACGTTACGCAGCAGCGAAATACCCTCTACGTTGTTCAAAACAACGGTGCCCACAGGCGTGTACTTTGTAGCGTCATATTGTGTCGTGGAAAGGATCTGGAACGACATTTCTATTTAGACCAGATAAATTTGTTCAAGAATTGTATTCATTAAAAGAGTCATACTCATACAACCTACGGTTGCTAAATTACATACAATACGCAATTCACGTGTGGGTTCAAGGCCACAGAGCCGAATCCACGGATCTAAAATAGTATCATTGGAACCAGTCAACTTCTGTTCGGCTTTTGTAATTACGCAACCACGAAAGACGATTTGTTGAATAACAATAAGAATGAGAAGGATAAAGATAAAGAAGCGCATAGGATTGAGAGGGCGTAACATAAAGTAAATTGTGTACAACAAACAGCCACCAATGAAATGAGTAATCATCAGAGCCTGTCCACAAGCGACATCGCCGCCGGGGAGCCAAAAGAAAAACACGCGGGCCAGAGAAATAAAGAGGTCTATGAGGGCTGTTTTTATAGGCTTCAGTACTTTTCGTATAGCCTCTAGGCCTTCATCCTTGGATTCCATTAGTCTTGAAAGGGCTTTTAATTAGTGATCAATTTCGCAGATAAAAGCGAGTTAAAGGAGAACATTAAATAAAATATATAAATGTTTACCAAATTACAGACTGACGCTATTGCCATACATTTTCGTGAACTGGCAAAGATTTTTGAGAAGGCGAGTGGACCGGCCACTGAAGAGAAGTCAAAGCGTGGTCGCAAGCCAGGTGCCGTTTCAGATGATGTTCGCTGTGCTCATCAACTCGTAAGCGGTGACCGTTGTAAGAATCGCGCAACGCATGACAAAGTCTGCGGTAAGCATACGAATGCGTAAAAAATTGACTCTAGAGCAAACAAACAACCAAGACCAAAAGATGTCGACGCGTATGTTTGTTCGTGCTTCGGTAAATGGTATTGTCTATCTCATCGACTCGCAGAAGGGGCGGGTCTATACCTATAATATTGAGGCACCGGTCTATGTTGGTGACCTGGAGCGTATTCCTGGTGAAGAACTAGTTACGTCAGAGGGGAACCTTACGGGTGCTCGTCTAAAGTTGCGCCAAGACTGGCAAAAAGTAATTCGGCATCTTCATCCATGACCAACAGTATCTCTGTATTTTTTATACAAAACGTATTCGTCAGAACTAGAAAACTTGTAGGGTGATTTAGGAAACTTCCCTGTAAACGAACTAACTGCGATAAACAGATTTCGCGCCTTTTTATTTTCCATTGAATCGGAAAAGGGTATCGAAACAGGTATAATTTGTGTAGGCGGACCAGTAATAGGAATAACCGGCAACGTCGCAATAACGGAGGTAATTGACGAATAATAGGTTATTATGACGGTCGATGTATAGGAGGACATAATAGGTGTTAGTAAAGAAGGACCGGCAAGAGTCGATGTAATGGGGTCAAACATAGACGACATATACGTTGAATAGATAGTTTCAAATATAGTTGATGTTACAGAAGACAAATAGGGTATCGGTCTGTCAGCATATGGATATAAAAAATCGGAAATATCAGGATACCGGGTTATGTGCGCCAATTGTCCTTGCAAATAATCTATTTTTTCGGCATTGTCTACCGGTCGTACAAAAACAGAGGCCTCGTATTGACTTGTGGGTGGGGGTACCACAGTTCCAAGTTTATTCAGAATACTGTAATTGAGTGTTTCGATGCGTTCAAATGTGTTCCATTGACGGCGCATATCGGAAATTTCCCCATATGTTTTATATTGGACGCCGGATAAGTCAAAACAAAAAGTGCTGCGTTGCACTGTTGCCATTACTCTTGTGAATGAAATTATTACTTCTTCTTTTCCGCTACTGGGGCAGTCTTGGCCGCGAGTGCCTCCTTCAGACGAATCGTCTTCTGGTTGAAGACCTCCTTGACGCGGCGCTTCTTCTTTTCAGTGCGAGTTTGGGGATCCATTCTTTACAAGACCTTCTTACCTCTTATAAAAAGATAAATATGACTTCAATTTTTTCAATCATGCGTACAGGTCCTCCGCACAAATAGAGCACTCTACGCCCTTATCAGTAATCTCGATAGCAGGAGCGCCACACTTACACAACTTTTTAAGAGGTCCATGCAAAACACATGCTCCGTTCACAAGGGGCTTCGTACACTGACAGGTCAACTCGTTCTCGATATTACTCTTACGAAGTGCCTCTGCATCAGCCTTTGCTTGGATATAACAGGGCCAGCATGTCTTCACACCCTGAAACAGATAGTCTGGAAGGCTCGTAGTCTTTTCGCACTTGATACAGGGAGGAAATACTTCTACAGACGCTGGAGTCCAGCCGCGGCAACACTCGCAAGTAGGTGGGCACGCGGGCTTCTCGACTGGCAAAGCAGAATTGGTAAGAGTCTGCATTTTATTGCTTCAAGTAAACGTTGTATATGTCGATTCAATTTTTTTTAAGATACCTAAACCAAAAACATATTCAGTAAATAGGGATGCAGGGTGTATTTATAGTAGAATTCTACAATACAACGGATACACTTCCGGAATGTAGACTCTGTTTTAATAATATGGCTAGTATACTAGATTTTGTAGAAGAAAATATACGCGATATAACGCCCGACTATAAAACGTACGCAACGGCATTCGAAAACGAAAAACCTATACATGAGAAACAGGCGCTTACGGACGACCAGCGCATCCTAGTGTCATTCGTACCGTTTGTAAGTAAATCATCAACTAGAATATTTAACAAATATATAACGGATAGCAGGAAACCAACAATTCTAATACCGTCAAAGACTCTAGCGATAGTAGAATCTGGCGCAATAAATGATATATCAAAAGATGAATTAGAAAACAACGATATAGTTGTGGATTATGAGGATAGCGTGAAAAGAAAAGTATATGTGAAAGATAAAACTTTATTAAGAATGAAGGATACGCAAGGATACATACGATGGCCTTACTATACAAATAAACTAATAGACCGCGCGTATACTCGCAAAGTCAGAATAGTCCCTAGTTTGACCGCGGAAAAATGAGAATATATATTTAGACTTTCATGCCAAGAATGTTTGCAAGTCTATCTATCCTCTCCGACCCTATCAATCGAATGTTTGAACAAAGAAAGAATAAACCAAATGTACTTGTTATAGGCTATGGTTGGGGTTCCTCTGCATTTGTTCAAGGCCTGGATACAAATAAATATAACGTAAAAGTTATTTCGACGAGGCCACAGCGCTTGAATCAACCCCGTATGATAAATGACCTGGCCCCCAGTTACAGTCCCCCTCCTTATAGAATACCAATTATCCAAGATGAATGTCTTGCTCTCGAAGATACAAAGAACCAGGTTGTCTGTAAAACGCAGTCGCACACATACGATTATCTCGTTATCGCAACGGGTTCCGAAGTCAATGACTTTGGTATCCCAGGTATCAAAGAGAATTGTTTAATGCTGAAGACTGAGGAAGATTTAGAAAAACTCAATTCGGCCCTCAAAACACCAAAGCCAATTACAATTGCCGGCGCCGGCCCCACGGGTCTTGAATTAGCGTTCAGATTAAATTCGCCAACACAACCGGTGACAGTTCTAGAAGCAAGCCCAACAATTCTACCTGGCTTCTCCCCAGAAATGCAATCCGCAATAACGAATCTTTTAGAAAAGAAACAAATCAAAGTCCTTTTGAATCAAAAAATCGTGGGTATCGACCAAACATGCTGGAAGACAGCAACGGGTCCGATACCAATCAACGGACCCGCTATTTGGACATGTGGCATCAGACCCACACAGTTCACCCGTCAATTAAATCTGCAGCCAGACTCAAAACTCCAAGTCAGACCCAATGTATACGCATTAGGTGATTGTATTCGTGGTCACGGCCCACCGACAGCACAGAATGCGAAGCAGCAGGGCCAGTATCTTGCGACGCTCTTTAATAAGGATTTCAAATACGATGACTATAAATTTGTGGAGAAGGGTCGCGTAATTGACGTAACAGATAGACTTATTGTTGATATCAACGGCAGAATTACGGAATTTCCAGGAATCCTTCGCGCGCTTTTCTACAAATTTATCGAGTAGAATACATATAAAGACCAAATCATAGACATGAGTAGCATGAACTACTCTGAGGAGCAGAAATATATCATTAGAGCCTGTAAAGACGGATCTAATGTTGTAGTGGACGCGGTAGCAGGTTCAGGGAAAACAACGACTTTGCTGGGTATCGCGACAGCCTGCCCAGAGGAGCGCATTCTAGCAATTCTATTCAACCGATCTCTAAAAGAAGAAACGCGACTCCGTGCACAAAACCTCTCCCTAAATTTTCTCGAAGTCCACAACTATCATGCCCTGGCTCGCAAATACTATGATACCACCATACAAAATGACAGTGGTATAACCAAAGTCTTAAAGCAGAATTCGAAACCCGTTCGCCAACTACCTCAATGGTCCAGACTCGTTATCGACGAGGTCCAAGACATGAACCCACTCTATTATCGTCTTATTAAGAAACTAATCCACGATCTTAACAATCCGAAGTTAAAATTAACTGTGATGGGGGACCGCTTCCAGTCTATTTATGCCTTCTTACAGGCCGATGCCCGTTTTCTAACTCACGCAGACCAAATCTACAATACCAACGCAAGTCCCTGGGTCCGCGCCTCTCTCTCCACAACCTACAGATGTTCGAAAACGATATGCGCCTTCGTGAACGAATCATTAATTGGCTACGATAGACTGAAACCCTCATCTAGTAATGCCGGTTTCCCCGTAACCTATGTCTACGGTTCCCCTTTTGACGCCCATCGCTACCTACACAAACAAATTCTCCAATTCTTGGACCAGGGCTACAAGCCAGATGATATTTTTATACTTGCTCCGTCGGTCAAAATGAAGATGAAGGATACACCAGTTAAGATGCTGGAAAACGCTCTGGTCAAGTCCGAAATTCCGGTCTATGTTCCCAGCGAAGATGAAATTGATATTAGCCATGGCGCAGATGGTAATCCTACGCAAGGAAAAATTGTCATAACAACCTTCCACCAGTCCAAAGGTCTAGAGCGGCAAATTGTTATTATCTACAATTTCGACGATTCCTATCATGCAATTTTTAATACGGAGGCCGACCCCGAAATTCTTTCATCCGAATTGTATGTAGCAATTACACGCTGTAAGAAGCATCTATTTGTTATCCATGATATGAAACAGCCCACTCTTCGATACCTGAAGAATTTATCAGACGAATTTCTAAAAATCGTGAATTCGCGCGGCCAAGAATTGGAATTTATTCCAGAGAAGCCACAAGAAAAGAAAGAGAAGCCAAGAACCTTTATCTTTAAGGCAAGCGAGATGACCAACTATTTAACCGCCGAAGCAATTCTGGAGGCGCGCAATTTTCTAGAAATTCGTTCAATTTCGGACCCGTACACAAAAATTCCACTCCACTCCATGATCGAAACGAGTCCCAAGCGCTTTGAAATTGTATCCGATTTGAACGGTATAGCTATACCAGCAGTCTATGAGTGGCGCCTACGAAAGAATATTAGAATTGCACAAGAGGAGGATAAGGAAGGAACAAAATTCGGAATTCGTTATGCCGAATTGAAAAGAAAAATTTCCCCAACTCAGGAGCCACCCATGGCAATTGTCCTTGAATTGGCAAATATTTTCTCCTCAATGGATTCAGGATATCATTACAAGGTCGCGCAAATCAAGGACTACAATTGGGCCACCAATGAAGACATCGAACCATGTATGCGTATCCTAGAAGAGAATTTAGATACAATGGATATCCAGTATGAAGTCGTCATGCCTGAACAGGTCTACACTAATTACACTATCATGGGTCGTATTGACGCCTTTTCAGATAAGAAGAACACTCTCTGGGAATTGAAGTGCACGGACTCTCTGGATGCGACTCATGAAATTCAACTGGGTATCTATGCATGGATGTTTAGTCGGCAGTTCCCAACCCGATTTACGAACATACAATTTCACTTACTGAATATGCGTACTGGTGAATGTCGCCAAGTAATGGCGCAGAAAAAGGCCCTAGATGAGATGGTCGCATTTTTAGTAGCAGAAAAGATGCGCAGACCGGAACGGAAAAGCGATGAAGAATTTATCAAGGAATTTGCGAGTAAGTTTGACCCCACGCAGAGCAACTTAAAGCAATTAACAATTCCCAATATGATTAAATCTGAACAAAAAGCGATGTTTCTCGATGACGATGAACTCGTCGTCCCTAAGGTGAAGCCTGTCAAGGCTCCAGAAGAGAAAAATACGATGATTCAGACGACTCTATCACCTGTACCAACACCTAATCCTGACCAAACGCCGTCTCTCACAGGGCGCGTCCTAGTCTTTGACCTTGAGACTACAGGCCTACCTATTTGCCCCTCTTTCGGTACCTACTATCCTCCCCAAGAACTGGATAAGTACAGACAGAGTCGCATCGTTCAGTGGTCCTGGGCTCTGTATGAACCCGATGGAACACTACTTGCCGAAGAGGACCATATTATCAAGCCAAATCCAGCCGAGTACCGCATTGATAATGCGCAATTCCACGGTATCACAGACCAGATTGCGCGTGTACAGGGTAAGGATTTTACGACGGTTCTAACAAAGTGGTCAGCGCATCTAGAGCAGGCCACCACAGTGGTTGGCCACAATGTTAACTTTGACAGACACGTACTCCTATCAGAACTCCATCGCCGTAAGTTTCTAGAGGAGGCGACCGAGTTCGAAACCAAGCACTGGATTTGTACGATGCAACGAGCCAAGGAACTCTGCGCCCTTCGTGCCGGTAACAAGTTGAAGCCGCCGAAACTCATCGAACTGATGCATGCACTCAACGTAGAGCAGGAGCCAGGGCGGTCCTTCCACAATTCAAAGCACGATGTCTATTATACTGCCAAGTGCTTCTTCGCAGAGCAAGTGCTAAAGAATCCATGCCCCAAGATGTACGAGGGAAAGCACAAGGGCAAGACATACGAAGAGATTCTAAAAGAGGACCGCGACTACGTTATCAATGCCCACGCTGTCTGTAATGTTCGCAAGTTGTACGGGTCACCTCTGCGAAAACTATCGAATTGGGTCAAGCCTATGGTCGCAAAAGACGACCAACTAAAGCAAGAGGTAAAGAAGCGCGAAGAAGAGATTCGAGCGATGACGGATATATAATCCCGGCCCTAAATAGAGTTAGATGCCAATTCAACAATTGAGTCAGGATCACGTAGACGCGTTCCAGGCGGTTCTGGGCGCAGGCATGCCAGTGAGGACAATTATTACAAATCTGAATCAGGATATGCCAACAGCGACATATTTTTCTGATCTCATTAAGACCTTGAGACCACTATCAATGGCCGACAGTGGTGAAATTACAGTCCACGAGTCCATACGCAGAAAAGAAATAAATGACATCGATATTAAACCTATTGGCAAAGGTACATACGGAACAATCTATCGCAATAAGATTGGTAACGCCGTTTACAAGAAAATTTCATTCGAGTCTGAAAATACACTTGCCCTAGAAGAGAACTGCCGTGAAGTCTTTTTAGAATCCTTTATCCAGACTGTATTGAACACGGATTCACGATATGGCAATAATGTTGCTAAAATCATCGGTATTTTCCGTGAAGGGCGCAGAAACAGTAACGAAGAGGCAAACAACGAAGAGGCGAACAACGAAGAGGCAAACAACGAAGAGGCAAACAACGAAGAGGCGAACAACGAAGAGGCAAATAACGAAGAGGCGAACAACGAAGAGGCGAATAACGAAGAGGCTGCGATACCTGTGGTAACCCTCTATATCAAGATGGAAACTGTCTCAAAAACTATCGAGAAACTGCTCGAGTCATTGTCAGATGACGGAGCAAGACTAATTACATATAGGCAGATAAAACCTACGCTATTGAGCCTAGGTACAATTTTAGACTATTTTGAAACAAATTACAAATTTCGCCATCGCGATCTCCACACAGGCAACGTAATGTTTAGCGCATCGAACGCGATTAAACTCATTGATTTCGGTCGCAGTTGTCTCCAATTAAAAAGTGGAAAGAAAACAATTACCTATTCAGTTGTACGTGAAAACATCGTCGTCCAGCCGGTTCTAGGAACAAAGATCGCATCCTCTGTGCGCGGTGCCCCTTGCGAATCCTATGACTTATTAATCTTTATGACATCTCTACTCGAATACGAGACACAACAGTTTGACAAGGATGCGCAAACAAAACTAAATTCGCTAGTCACACAAAGCACAGGTACAAATCTGTTTGCCTTCTGGAATAAAAAGAAGCAACCCAAGATGGCCACCTTCTGGAAAATGTATCCAGATGTTGTCAATGAATGGAACGGTACAAGTTTCAAGATTCGCATCGGTACGGGCTTAAAAATGGACACGCTCAATCCCGATGATGCTCCTATTGCCACACCGGCTGATTTTGCGGCTGCTGTCGGTGCTCTGTCAGGTGGTACCAAGACTAGACGCAACAGGCGCAACCATAATCGTAGCACTAGACGGCGTTAAAGGAAACGCACAGCCACACTTTGAACAGTAGGACGGTCGAGTGCCATTATAGGTTCGCGTAAATTCGTGTACACCGAGGCCCCAACGACCGACGCTAGAACTAGGACAATGACTAGAATCCATTTTATCTACATAAAATTAGTCCATTTATGGTTCAATTTTATTTAGTTCCGCCCGAACCAACATCAATAGAAAACCCATACGATTTTTCCCTGCTCCCGTCCGTCCCGTACCCCAATAAGAATCCCAAAAGGCCTTTTCCCTAAGTTCCGCTGAACCTGTTTCAATCAACAAATCCCTTAGGCCAACATGTTGGCTAAACTTTGCCCTAAGGCCACATAGCATTACAAGTTCGCGTACAGAATTCCAATCAGAGCGAAAGTGCACAGAGCGCGTCTTACCCAATGCCTTGGCCCTAGCCGCCGTCGGAGCCAAGCGTATTGCCACAGGTAAATCAGATTCGGCGGAAAACTTTTGAGCCTGAAAGTAATGCTCGACCGATGGCCACACAACAGAGTCAATCGTAAAGGGTGCCAAATGAAAATTGCTAAATTCGCTATACACGGCCGATTTAGATGTAAATTCAATAGTAGACATTTAAAGCCCGCACAAAAAACAACGACACTTCAAATTTATTTAACAAACTACTCGGAAAAAATTATCCGGTAAAAGTATAAATGTCAGCCGTCACTTCGTCTAACGCTGCCTCCGGTGCGGTCACCGGCACCCCCCGTCGCACTTATGTGACTATCAACGCGTTCAATGGTTATTTCTACACATATACTACCAGCACGGATTTTACCGGTGGTCAGTTTGTAACCACAGGTTCTCTCGGCAGCGTTAGCGGTGCCAATGCCACGACCTGCCCGGCGGGCCGTGTGCTCCGCGAAAATGGTAAGAGACTGTACCCTGGCGTCAATCCTGGTGTAACCAGCATGCTGGTTGGTGTCTTCGATGACAAGACCTTCTTGAACGGCTTTATCGACCCGAATGCCAAGGTTTTCCAGACACAGAACAACGACATCGCCACCAGTTATCCCGACCAGGTTGACGCTGACAATACCGAGACACGTGACCTGGGTAACGGTGTCTACACGCGCGGCGACCTCCGCGCCGAGGGCATATTAGATTTGAGCGGTAGTGCTATTATCGGCAACGATCTTATAGTTGACAACGATTCTTATCTCAAGGGTGATGTGACCCACTACCAGAGCACCTTTGTACACGCGCCTATCCGTATCGGCAACGCGGGTAGCTATATCACAAAAATCAAGGCGGGTACTGTCACATTTGATGCACCGAACGTTGGCGCGCGTAATGTCCAGGCTGTTGAGGTAACTGTCGCAGCATTTAATCCAGCGACTGACACCATTCACTTTAATATCGCTGCTGGCTTAGATGGCGGACTTGCTCTTGGTGGCGCCTATTTGAAGCCTGCTACCACAACCACTGCTGTTTTAAGAATAATAAACTATACCAACAGCGACATCAATCCAGGCCCTCTGACCTTCACCTACACTCTCATCAACTACTCAACTGTATAAAGTATAGAAATCGCAATGTTTATTTCCATATCAACGTGATATGGAAATAAACAAATTACAGTTTAACAGCAAATCTTCTTCTCAACAACTGGTGCAGCTAAAACAATTGGAGCCACCACCGGTAAAAACGACTTCTTCTGTATCAGTTGCTCGGCAATCCGAATAAAAGCAGCCTCAACATTTTCCGCCGTTTTTGCCGATGTTTCAATAATAGAAATACCGAGTTCCTTGGCTAAAGCCCGGCCTTCTTCTACAGACACAACACGGTCGACCCGGTCAGCCTTATTCGCAATCAGTAAAACAAGCGTCTCGGGCTTCGTATATTTGCTGATTTCCTGAAACCATTCACGCACATGGTCAAAGGTCTCACGCTTTCCCACATCGTATACTATAATTACGCCATCACCACTCCGATAGTAGGCCGACGTAATTGTGCGAAACCGCTCCTGTCCTGCCGTATCCCAAATCTGTAGTTTTACTCTTTTATCGCCAATGCGCAGAACGCGAAAGCGAAAATCTACACCAATCGTCGTAATAAATGTCTCCACAAAAGTATCATCGGCAACACGCATAAGTAAGCAACTCTTTCCCACGCCCGTATCACCAATCAAGACTAATTTTAATAAATGCGTAAACGCCGACATGCTCTACTAGAACATTTTATTAAAATTGACCCTTAAACTCTCAATCAAGTCTAACACAAATAACCATGTTCGTATCGGTCATCACATCAACGGCTGACCGATTCAGATTTATTCCGCGCCTCATCGAGATGTACAGGGCACAGACCTATCCCAAGGAGCAAATGGAATGGATCATTCTCGATGACGGTCAGCATAAGGTGGAACCACTATTCATCGAAACAGACCTGCCTAACATCCGTTATATTCCCCTCGAAACAAAGTACACAATGGGCGCCAAGTTAAACATGCTGAAAGCCGAAGCCAAAGGCGACATCGTAGTTGTCATGGATGACGACGATTACTACCCACCCACTAGAGTTCAACTCGTCGTCACAGCCTTTCAACAAAACCCAAAAAAGCAGGTCGCCGGCTGTTCAGAGGTCTATATGTATTACACCGACACCAATGAAATCTACAGAACCGGACCGTACCACAAACGACACGCTCTAAACTGCACCCTAGCCTGGCGTAACTCCTATGCGAAAACGCATGATTACGACTACACGGAGCGCTGTGCAGTCGAAGCCAAATTCCTCAACGATTTTACGAGTCCAATGGTCCAATTACCGTCGAAGGAAACGATTCTTCATATCATTCATTCATCAAATACGTTCAACGCAATCAAGGCCCGCACCAATGGGACGCTAGGTTTACTTCAGAAAACTGAACTAAAACTAGAGGATTTTATGAAAGAGACAAACCAATTTATTAATGCATATTAAATATAAAGTCTAAGTATAGAAATGGATAGAAGCCCTCAGTTTGCCAAGAATGCGGCGAATGCGGCAAAAAAACGTTCCATGAATCGCAGTAGAAAAACCCAGAGTGGGAAGAATAACTATATATCCACCGGGCGTAACGGCGAGTATCGGGTGGTACAACGTACTGTAAAGAACAGAGAGGGGCGTGAATATAAAGTTTTTCAGGGACGCAACTGGTCACGCGAGCCTGAACAAATAAGCGGTCCCCCGATGCCGAATACATGGCTCCCCGAAAATGGCTACGGCTCCAGCCCTCGCCCTTATTATACTATGGCACCACCCGAAGAGACTCGTTATTATACTATGGAACCGCCCGAAGAGAAGGTTGGTACGTATAATTCCAGAACAGGAGAAACGGCGTATGGCGGTAAACGTCGCTCTCGTAAGATGAGACGTACTCGCCGATAAATATCTACACTATCCTGCCAAATTCGGCACGTAGCCGCTCATAGCAGACACCGTAGATAAAATCCTCAACCAGTTCTTTGGCTTCACTCCATACAATTCTGTGCTCAATATCCTCGATTTCGGGCACAGACTTTATAGTAGATTTATGCTTCGCAACCCATTCAACAATCATATGAAAGATATCAGACCAATATATATCATCGCTCCATGCGCTGAAGATAGCATCAAATTCTTTTTGACTTGTCATTTTGCCAAGCCAAACCCCACATCCTTGCGTTCATTTTTTTGCCAGGTCGTCCAATGAAAAGGGCTAACCTCCTCTAAAGGCCGGTCAACAGTATAATAATAGGTCGCAATCGAAAGCCTATCAAACGGTGCTAGCCAAGGCGCAGGATGTCCGTGCCATGATGTATCCGTATTCTTAAACACAACCATGCGATTGAAAAGAGGCGCCACCCGCTCCACACACTGTGTCATGTCCGAACTCCAAAATTCAAGTTCGCCATTGTATTCAGGCTTCCAGTCCTTATTGAGATAGACAATTACATTGATGCGCCTATGAAGATGAGTTTTAGGATGCAGATTATAATCTGCATGCAGAGCGAGCCAACCACCTTCAGTAATTTTATGAAGGCCGCCGCCGTATAAAAGCGGGTCCGCGCATAGCCCCTGTATTCCTGTCATCTTTTCAAGATATTCTATCATGTCAGTCGACGCCAAGAAAGCAAAAATGTCTCGGCAGGCCGGTCCCATGAACTCCACGCGATTAAACGCCTTCTTCTTCGACAAATACTGTTTATCAATTTCGTTGGGTGATTTATTCAGTTTAGCGACCCATTTCTCTTCAGGTATCGCTAGAACTTCGTCCCTCACCGCCTCTAAGCGCGTCTCATCAAAGAAATTATCAATGATGACACGAGCGTCCATAGATAGATTACTTAAAATCCATTTAAGTCAAACATAACCCAAGCCGGCGAAAGAAAGAGGCCTGAAGCCATTCACGTTTCATCAGCGCCTTAAATTCAACAAAATCCATATCAGAATCTGGCTCGTATTGTTGCGTCGCACCATTCGGGTCGATGTAGTCAAAATAGTCATAGTGGCCCTTATCAGCCTCTTCATACATATAGCATTGGATGGTGATACAAGTCGTCTTGCTGGTCTTAAGATTGGTCAACTGGTGTACCTGATTTAGCGTAGGACTAATCCACGTAATATCACCCGCCTTGAATTCAGCATACGAAAACGGTATAGCCTCGGCTGATAAGAAGGGAAACAGACGCACATGGATATTACCATACAGTACGCGAATAACCGCATCTGCTCCTGCGTGTCCGTGGACCGGTGAATAGTGACCGACAGGCCAAATCTCCATAACATACGGAATGCCAGGCGACTCTCCATTGTTTTGTCCCAATGTGATTCTCAAATACGTTTCCAGAGGATTCGGCTTATCCTTGCTAAACTCGGTACTCTTCTCCTTCAACTTCGTATTACACCAGAGGCCAGGAGTCGCGATACTGTGTTCAATCGCCTTGGAGAAGTCAGGAAAGTCGGCGTCATCCAGTATAAACTTGCGTCCAGACACACAATTGTAGAGTTTTTGGTTCATGGTTGACAAATTCGCGCTGGGCAAATATGTACCGGCAGCAACATCGCTCATAGTTAAATCATCAGTTGCGCGAACCACCATCGGTACCGTCAGTGTTACCGGGTCCCGCAATAACCGGAGAGCCTTCATGTAGGAGCCCAACGTACACGAAACCAGGCTTTCCAAGAATGCCTTGTTTTCCTCTGTCTTTTTCGGAAATTCGTACTGATAGACGACAGTTTCCAGGCGCGCCTCACCGACACCCGCATATAACTTCTGATTTTGTGAATCCAGGCTAAACCAGTAATAGGCACCAGGATCCGATGATAGGCCCTTTGTCGAATTTGTATCAACAAGAGGAACAGACCCTGCAACCTTTACGCCACCCACAGCAAATTCAACTTTGAGCCCTGCAGATTTGTCTTTGTTAAATATGTTAAAGACGCAAGGCCCGGCGCCTTTGTAATTGAAGAGCACCACACCCTGACCATGTACAATAAACTGGACCTCATTCTCGCTAAAATTGGGTCCAAAACGCCGAAATACAGGATGCTTCTCTGATTCGCTCATTCTACATAATCCTGGAATTTATTTTCACCAAACTCTATAAATGGCCGGTGTAGACCCGGATTATTTAGAACCTCAACAGTTGCATTTATGTATGAAACACGCCATAAATCATATCCTGCAAGAACCGAAAATTGTCTGGGCCAGACCAGCCAAATTAGAAAAACCAGATGATACGTACAAACTATATTATATTCCTGCTAAAGGTCCAGAATACTATACAGGAGCCAAAAACACAGATATATTCGACCCTAAGACTTATGTGAATCTGGCCAGATTTTGTACAGACATGGCAAAACTTGCAGAACAACAAACAAGAGTTCTGCGAAGCAGTCCTAATCTAGCCGATGTCCGTTGTGACTTGACTCAAGGAGATATACCATTACATACTGGATTGGCTCTTTTACACAAACTACAATATTCTACAGTAACTGGAGCGCTACCAACCGTTAAAGGAATACCTACTGGTGATTTTGATGAGAGTGAATTTAGGGGGTGGATAGAGCACGAACGATTGCTAGGTATAATAATTAATCTTGGTTCAAAAGGTGAGAAAGGGAGAGCCGGTCAAGCAGGATGGCATTATACAGCAATTTCTAAATTCTACAATTCAAGTTCTAGAACTTGGACACGCGTAGAAGGACGTCTAGTTCCTAATAACTATTGTTATATTGATACATTGCCGTCTGGTCGGCCACCAACTGTCCAATGTCTAGGTTTGGAGGCACTTATAGCATTTATGAAGGCGGAATTAAATATTTTAGCCATCGCATATGTCTTTTTTAATAGAGATGAATCGTATCCTTCGGTAGCATTCAAACGTGCCGTAAATATCAAAGTAATTGGAGGGCAGCGAAGAAAAACGCAGAAGAATAGACCCTACAAAATTCGCAGAACAAGAAAACAGAGAGGCGGTGCTCCGCTAGCCGAAATACCAAAAATCTGTTTTGGTACAGCACAAGAAAATTTAGAAAAGACTCTTCCAGCGGCTCTTACCGCGGGTTATGTTCATATCGATGGAGCGGAAGCCTATGTATTTGGTAGGCCAACATATCACAGAATAGTAAAAAATGCGATAAAGAAAATTCCTAGAGAAAATCTCTGGATAACCTGGAAGGATAATAATATAACACAAACAAAAATAGCAAATATCTGTAAAAAACTAGATTGCGGCTACATCGACCTCTTTTTAGTACATCATAGTTGCGGAACCGCGAGCGATTTTGCTGAATTTAAAAAGACCCATGAAGCCGGCCTGATACGCCAATACGGTGTTTCAAATTGCGAAGACATTGAAACTATTCGTACACTCAAAAAAGAGCATAATATCTTTGTAAACCAAATCCAGGCGAGACCGCCAGGAGGCCGCATTGAAAATAGAAAATCATTACCGCCGGATTTTATAGAGCAGTGTAATTCGTTAGGTGTAGCCGTCATGTTATTCGCAACAATAAGTGGAGTCAGTAATGCAGAGGGCATGGATTATGATTACTGGCCGGATAATGTAAAAAATATAAATAAATACTATATCGATAAATATATTAAATCGAGTCCGAATGTGTTAATGGTTTCTTCAATGTCAGGCGGTTCGTCTCTTCTAATAAACATAGAAAACGTAAATGAACCAACCCAGTTGCTACCAAAGGAGAAGATGGCAGAAATAGAAGATAAACTAAAGGAAATGACTCTTGCGTATATGTAAATATATATTTTAGCCAATAAATGTTCAAAATTTGAACACTTTTTAGCCCGAAAAGCAAAAGTTGCCACCGATATGGTCTAGCGGTTAGGATAGGTGGCCTTCACCCACTTGGCTCGGGTTCGACTCCCGATATCGGTACCATTTTTTCGCATACCCGCATAGGGATGAATCTAGCGGTCTTCGGCCTGCTCCTTCTTTTTATCATATTATTAACATGCCTCTTGTATCTCCATTCGTACAGGCTACAGAAGATTGCCTGGCTCTACTGGGATTCCCTTACCCTGCCCAAGACAATACAGCAGATGAAAGAGAATACGTATAGGCAATTGCCCGGCTGGACCATCCATTTTTTGAATAAAGATACTATCAAACAATTCGTTTCAGCCTTCCCTAGAAACTACGATTCTCTGCAAAGCCAGGCCCAGTCAGACTGGATACGTTTATATTTGCTTAACACATATGGTGGCCTCTGGCTCGATGCCGGTATTATTATTAATAAGGGCCAAGCCATTGATGCGATTTATAATAGAAGTCTCCTAGAGGCCAGCGAATTGACGGTCTTCGAAAACAGTAAAAAGCGATTTACGCACAGCAGCGGTCTCTCTCTCCCGCTAGTTATCGACAGTTGGTTTATTATGGCACCGAAAGGCTCCTCTATTGTGACCAAATGGCTACGCGAATTTGAAGAGGCGATTGAAATTGGGTTTTTGAATTACAAGCGCAAGGCTGTCCAAAACGGCGTTAATATCAGCGGAATCCATTTCGCCGATGAGACGGATGCCTACCTAACGGTTCACATCTGTATCGAAAAGATTCTACAAAAAGACCTACCTACGCTGCCGCAAATGATTTTAATTGATTCCAACAAGTCGATGTTCAAAATACAAAACAAGTGTAAATGGAACGACAAATGTATTGTTGATACGATTCACAGCGACCCGAGTGCTAAAAACCTACCTTTTATCAAGTTGACCGGTTCGAATCGCGCGGCTGGCTTGGATTTAACCCAGTATTTTTCAAAGGCTCCGCGTTAAGAGCCGTATAATCCGACGCATTAAGGGGCGTCTCCTCACCACTAGTTTCGGGTGGCGTCAAAAACCACACAATAGTAGCCCAAGCCCGGCGCAACACTTCAAGCATGATTTCTTTCTACACAATTTCTACAAATTATATAGAATGAGTTTTACGCAGACATACAGTCGCAGCCATCTTCAGACACTCTCGGGCAGACCCAAGCGCGATGCTATCAAGTACTATATTGACGCCGAAATTACCGACAATCTGTTACGAGCGGCACGGCAAGGCAAAACTTCTTATTTCCACGTGGAGGACTCCACTATGACCTATAGCAGAATGTATAGCGTAACGTTGACAAGAGATGATATACTGGATGCTCTACATGTTAAATTTCCCGAATGTACGATTTCTTATCAGGAGAATTGGGTCGACACGAAAGTCGGTGTCAGAGAATTGAAGAAGGGTCTGATGATTGACTGGTCATGAAAAATTGAATAGAAAACGGCTATAAAACAATAAAGTTAATAAATTAAAAGAATGAAACCGCAGCGATACAAGCAGATGTGGACCGAGCAGGAGGAGGGTCAACTTCTTTGGCTCGTCCAGAAACAGCGCATGCCCATTAAGGATATCGCAATTATCCATAGGCGTACCTACGGCGGTATCTATGCCCGTCTTCAACATTTAGCCCTACAATTCTACGAAAACGACAAGTACAGCCCAGACAAGATCCAGGCTTATACGGGTCTGTCCAAGAACTGTATTCTGAAACTTATTGAGCAGAAGCAGCCGCAATACCCTGAAGCAATGGCCTTCCTCCTTCAAGAGAATGAACGCCTGGAAGAGGCCTTGGCCAAGGCCCACAAGATAATGAGTGCCGTAACAGCCGTCCTGAACAACTAAATCGTACCAATAACATTAGTAAGATTTATTACAAAATCATGACCAAATCACTTGCAAATAGGCCTTATGACCCAGAGTCGTACACCAATCCTTTTTATTTGACATACCAGGACTTATGTAGCGTATCGTACAGTCAGGGAACCGTACGTAAAGTAATTTAATTACATCATTGACGCAATACTCGGGCAACCGTTCATTGTCCATAGGACCGACTTCACTATCGAGTTGAATGGGGCAATTGTAATAGCCATGGCCGGCAGTGGCAGCGGCAATAATTGCTTCGTATATCTTAAATTCAAAAAAGGCGACTTTTTCTGGTTTTACTAGAGCGCGATGGGCGTCGCGGAATCCTTGAAGTTGTTGACGAGTTATGGGAGGCATCTATACTTATTTTTATGATTGTTTTAAACTGGCTCCGGCGCACTCCAAGCGGCGAGGTCGCTGAACACAGCCGTGCTAGAAGGCGCAACAACAGGAGTGGCAAGCGCAGGTGCCCACTCGGGATGCTCGAGGAGATAGCAGGCAGCGTCCCAGGTAATCTCATCGCACCCGCCTGCCGTATCCTCAAAGTCGCTCTCGTACTCGGTACCCACCCCGAAGGAGCCCTTGACCTTGAGATAGTGGATGACGCGCAGGCCGAACTGCTGCCACTTCACGCTGTCGCGCCCACCGAGTTCACGCGCTGCCTTGAAGCCGTCGGGGTTCGAACTCTTGTCGCGCAGCGAGGGGTAGCATTCTGTCAGAATGCTCTGGACGTTCTCGACCAGCCCACTCCGAATAAGTTTATTCCAGGCCGCCTTATCCTTCTTGGAATCCTCGGCCCCCATCTTGCTGACAAGTGCGCGGGTGGCTGTCATGGTCAGGAGCACTGGCTCAGGCGCAGCAGCAGGCGCAGCAGCAGGCGCAGCAGCAGGCGCAGCAGGAGGGGCAGCAGCAGGCGCAGCAGCAGGCGCAGCAGCAGCCATGAGTTCCTGAATCTTCGCTTCAGCCTTGGCCAGGCCGTCCGTGTGGAAGGCCGCGATAGAACGCCACTCATCGATGATGCTGGACATTTTAGCTTGGTAGATAAACTTCTTTAGTTTACCCTTAACTCTGAAAAAGACGACATATGTGATTTCAATTTTTTATATTTCTACAAGACTACATGTAAATCAAAATGATGTACATGTATCAAATCACAGCGTATCTATAGTTTAGAACCAAGAGCGGCGAGTCGAGCGACGGCTCTTGCGGCTGCCACCACGGCGCGTGCGGCGACCGCCCTTCACGATCGACGCTGCCTTCATGGTCTCAACGCACGCCTTCGCATTCGCATTCGAAGGCTTGACGCCACGTACATTCGCATTGTAGCACTTCGCGCGCTGTGCTATCTTGTACTCGGCACGCTTGATAGCACGACTTAACCCTGCGTTGTTGTTGTTGTTGTTACCGGGCATTTGTTATATTTTAAACGAAGAAAATAAAGCGCACCGGGGCTCAGTAAAGTCGCAACCTATCCTTTATAAAAGCCCTACACAGAGGGCACTCTTTTAGTTCGCCGCTACATGTAATACATACGCTGTGCCCGCACGGGATAAACGCTATGACTCGCGATAAATCCATGCAAATACTACACTCGCTGCCTTGTCCGATAGGATTAACCGTGATAACCTCAAGAGGCCCATTATTAGCACTTCTCGTCTCTGAACGAAAACAGGCATAGGTAAATCCAACAAGACTCAACGACATACATAGTGAGCCAAAGACAATTTGTAGTATACCCGTATCTCTATCAAATGTACCGTGACCAATAAGTATAATTCCAATCATTAAAGAGCAGCAACTCAAGCCGCATAGCGGTGGTTTTCTTCGGTCCACATGTACATAAATTTCCATACGTCCACCCTAAAACCCAGCAAAAACTCAATTTTATACGCGCCACCGCCTAAAAACACAAAACTATAAAATATCAATGAAGGTCCTCATGTTGGTCCTAGCCAATGATGGCGGACCTAAAGACCTGTATACACGACTACAAGTCGAAATCTGGCGCCGCTATATGCATACAAAACCTGATGAAATCCATGCCTATTTTTACAAAGCAAACCCCAACTTGTCTGAAGACTATCTTATCGAAGGCGATACCGTCTATGTTAAATGCGAAGAGCAATATCCTCTTTTGTGGAAAAAGTTATGGCTCGTGCTAAAAGTCTTCGGCCCCACCCTTGACGAATATGATTTCGTTTGCCGTCCAGATTTAAGTTCATTCTTCATACTCGATAAATATCTAAACTATCTAGAAACCGTGTGTCGCCAGAATACATGTACTGCGTATATTAATAAAGAACCGACCGTACCAGACCGATTTCCTACTGGTGCCGGCTTCACAATAACGCCTGACATAGCAAAGTACATTATTAAAAATAAAATAATACCCAACAATGAGGGTATCGACGATGTAACGATGGGCCTCATTCTCAAACATTTAAAAAGTCAAATGATACCGTATCCAATGCTTCACATTCATCATGCCCAAATGTATGAGCGCTTATCGATTGTTTACAACAATATAAAAACCGAAGCCGTTGAATCGGGTACAGGCCTCTTCGCGCAAGGCGAAATATTTCATATTCGTATTAAGCATCACTGGTCCACAGACAGAACAGAAGAGGACCTACTAGTCCATCATCTTCTGTTAGAGCACGTATACGGTGAAAAATAAATAAGTTGTTTTCTATTTTGTGTTCATGTATCGAACACTGTCTGTACAGCGGCGGCAAGATCCACGAGGGGAATAACAAGTTTCTCGGCTGCCCAGAGGACTGAGTCCGAAGGATGTGCACCATTGACGTGCCGCATACTCGTGTAGCCGCCGTCTACAGCGCGGTAGAGAACAATGACAAACTGGCCGTGACCATTGCGCCCCATAACCTCTACAGAGAGCGGTGGGTCCTTAAGAACGAGTTCCTCCAGAGTCACCTCCTGACGGGTTTCGCCGGCAACAGTCTCAACAAAGATTCCACCGCGGTCCATACGCGAAAACCTCAACGATCGCGGCCAAAGTGTGTCGTTACCCAGAAACTGTGGGAGCACGGAGTTAGTATCAATTACACTCGGCTTACAGTTGAGGTAGTTTGCCATCTCTTGGCCCGAGGGGTCGAAGTATGACCTACAATTGTAGCAGAAACAGTCGGGCATGAAGCCCCAGAATCCGGTACCGGTATGCCCAGGGTCACCGCTGATATCGAGTTGGCGCACGCGCTCGGCGAGGACATCTGATGCGTAAAACATTTTGCTTTGATATGCTTCTTTTACTTATTCAAAGTAAGCCCTATATCATTTCAATTTTTTATATTTAATCGAAATCTTACTTTTTCACTTCATATAGGATATTCGCCTGACCATTAGAAAATATTTTTTCTGTATGCTTATAGTTTATTCTTAAAGAGTGTAAAATATCTCCATATTGATTATCACCGCCTGCGGCTATGATATTTGTCAAGAGAAATCCGCCCACCTTGATTACACGCAAACAGGCTTTTATAAAAGCGGGTGCAAATATAAAAGAAGGCATAGATTGTCCATCAAAAATATCAACGACGATACAATCAAACATGTCGGCGCCACACTGCTTTACAAATAATTGCGCATCTTGCGCCACAACTGTAGAGCGAGAACCAAACTTATGTAGAGTTACGTATTTCAGGACCTCTATAGATTCGGGGTCAATATCTACAGTGACCACGTTAACTCGTGGTAAAAAGGTCATAAGTTCATACGGTATGGCGCCCACAGCACCCCCTAATACACATACAACCGATTCTCTTTTTTCTTTGAGTTTGGCAATAATATTTTTACACAACGTAGCAGAATACCAATTGATTGATTTACCAGTTATCATATTTATCCGACCTTGTTCCGCGTCCGTTTTTCTATCATAATAGGCTATCTCGTGTCCCTCTATCTCTAAATAAAAATTTTGACCCGAGTACATAGACCTCTCTAGTATAGACATAGTTTAAAATTAAAATAAAGCAAAAATTTGAACATAAACCTATCTACAGTAATTTATGTAAATGGAATCTATTTACATAATCAACCATACGCATGGCGCAATAACTCGACCAATCGCCATTCTTGAAGATCGTATCCTAGTTGACGGCGTAATGAAAATACACCCATGGCACTTTAGTCCTATGGGTTTACCATATATGGAGTTCAGTGCAGTACACTACTATAAAGAACCGTGCGGTGTTCTTCAACTGGTTGGCACACTCGATTATTCTCATTTAGCACCTCCTCCGCGTTTGGCGCGACCACCGTGGCGACCGCATAGTAATTCGTCCACCTCTGTATACAGTTTTAAAAATACCATGTCCAATAAACGCAAGTAATTTAATGTTTTGTATTTAGTTAGACACCAGGGCCACGCGCAATTTCAGAGGCTCGCCTTACACCGCGACCAATCATGACTGGTCCAGGATCTGCCAACCTATCCTTAGAAACAGGGCGTGAGCGGCAGCAACAATAGCAGTAACAAATTAATAGGATAATAAACAGAGCACCACCTGCAATAACAAGATAGTACACAGGGAAGGTAACAGTCGATTCGAGTTTACTCAGTACCATGTTCTCAATAGCAGTGGTGTTTTGTGCTTTTAAAGTCTGTAATAGCGATAATAGAAGTAGCAACCGCATATAAAAATAGAATTAGTAATTGCGGTGTAATTCAATTTTTAATAAAATTTAGTCCTCTTCAATATTATCGACTTCATCATTAACATCGATGACAGAGACAGTTTCATCGTTATGAACAGGATCCGTTGAATCGACATCCTGAGTAGGTGTATCAGGCACAAGAAGTAGCAGTGCTAGCGCATTACGTTCATCATTACTCATATTCGGCAAGAGGTCAGTCATACCCAGGATAATCTGTACACGCAGTATCGCAAGAAGTTCCTGGGCCGCCCCACTGCTCTGTAGCCGACCATGTTCATTACAGAGTTCAACCCAGTTCGAAAGCGCACTCTGGTTAAAGATGGATTCAGTAGACATTTTATTATAACCTATTAAAGGTTATTTCATTCAATTTTATATATTTACCAATACAAGGATGACAACCATCTGGATCCTTTACCCACTTCCGGTAGAAAATCTAGAAAATACTAATAAGCGACTTTTTAATACCTACGAAAAAGCAAAAGAGGTTGCTCTTTCCGAAGCCGTCCTTCGTAAAGAAGAGAACAACAATCCAGAGTGGTGTTTTATAAGTGAATATATAGCAGACACAACTGGTGAATTTCATCAGTCCGCTCATTATATGATTACACACAATCTACAACTGGAAAGGTTAGATTAAATATTGCTATTTAATCATTTAAAGTATAAATTATTGTTCTATTTTAGATGTTTTGTTGTTGTAGGCGCCGATTCACCGTAGAAGTAGAGCGCACTGAAGCGAAGCCCGTCGAAGCAAAGCCCACCAATGCGATAGAAGAGCTCGGCCTGTGGCCCGACTTGCCGTTCGAAGATATTTTGAAGATTAAAAAGAACTTAATCAATCTCATCGGCCAACTCGACCTCATTTATTCGACCAATGGCAATATTCTGACCGAAGTTCAGAACATGTTACAGACACCAGACCCGCCCGCTGATCCGAAGACAGCGCCCTGGACCAATCTCTTCGAGACGGCACTCGGTGTCATGTCAATAGTGGCAGAGCCTGTTATGGGCCCGACTGCCCAGATAGCAGCCGTCATTCTTGGCGGAGTCGTTGAAAATGTAACCTATGATTCGAGAACGCAACAATTTACAAATATCAATTTGGCCCAGGATTTCGGCCTGATGTCTGCGCGGTTAACGCAGACCTATACCGCGATGCGTTTGTGGCTCGAAGTCTTGGCAGATGACCCAAATAAGTTTAGAAACTACGAGTTTACGATACCCGCTGCAAATTACCCACCGCTTAACGGCAAGACCTACAAACTCAGGGAACTAGCGCATTATGACATACCCACAGCAGATAAGCCCTTTTCGGGTGAATGCCTAGTAAACGAGAATCGTTCATTCCGGTACAGCGTCGCAAAGCAGGAGTTTATCAAAAAGAAGTACTGGTGGGTCTATTTCGTTCAGGATTTGGCCTACAAGGACTCCCAGTTCGGCAACGCTTTTTTCCCAACGGGAACGTACAATCCCGCACCCAGACACTGCTCGGCCCCAGGACCCGATGTATGGCGCCCTAACATGCGCACTCGCCAAATGAACAACGACGACCTAGGAAAGGGTGTACGAATCTGCGCCACTACAGAAATTCACAATCACCATCCCGAATATGTAGAGGTGGGCTCCTATGCCCCCAATGAGGCCACAACGCAGGACGACTATATCAATAATTTTAAGGCGGCCTGTAGCGACTTTGTAACGCGATTTCCGTCCGCACACGTAGGCCCTTATACCATTGACAAGGAGAATAATAAGATTGACTACCATCGCTGGTACATCACGGAGGGTTATAGTCAAATCTACGATGGTTCGCAGTCAGGTCCCATTTATCACGAGGAGCATAACCCCAGCCACGGCGATGCAAATTTCACCCTAGCCGATGGCGACTTTCTAAGTAAGTGGCTCTTCATCGACGATGGCATGGGCAACACGTTGAATGCAAATGGTGTCGGTCAGAGAGACGACATCATTCGTAATTGGACGGTCAACGGCTGGCAAATTCCGCCAACGACCAAGGGCTTCTAAGAGCGGCCCAGGCGCCGCGTCCGTCGCACATTTCGCTCGGCCCGTGAAAACATACGTTCTGTATTTCGGTATGTATGTTTTGTATTACTATAATCCGATTTTTGATAGGCCATAAAGGGCTCCGAAATAACCATTTTAAACAAGTTATTGTGATGGTCGATACCCACGAGCGGCAACACCGGTGCCAACGTAACAACGCGCGAATAATAGTTGATAAGGGATTCGTAGGACCGCTGGGGTACGTAGAGCCAATGTGCCGCCAAACTGTACGCAGGGTCATAGAATCGTATATCGTCGACGCGGCCGACTTCGTGCGGAAACCAGATAGCCCAGTTCCCTCCACTATACAAATCCCATTTATCAGGATTCTCGTCGAGCCACGAGCGAACTTTGGGCCAACGCGATTTCCAACCCGCTGTAGGCATACAGTCGTCTTCCAGCAACAAGACATTCTCTAATCGCAAGGCGCGGGCCTTTCGCAACGCCTTTAAAAATGATTTGAGAACACCGAGGTGCGGATTCGAATCCAAGACTGCCTCAATGCGACTAATCTTAATATCGGAGCCATCAAAAATACGTTTCATTCGCTGCCATCGGTCAGGTCGGGATTTTAAATTGATGACGAACGCTCGCATCCCCCTATAGTTTTATAATATTATTCGATTCGCCTGACACTAATATTTGAATACACTTGCGTAACGCGTTTTGTTATTTAAGTTGGTTCTCTTACTTACAAAATTTAAGTATTTTTTGGATAAAGTATACTGCTTCGGCTTCTTATTTTTTAATACATCTAACCGAACTTTCATAATCATAGCGACCTGCCAGATTCGTTTGTGTGTATATTTTCTAGACTTGTACAATTTTTCAAGTTTATTAATCGTATTCTTTACATCTTGGGCGGTTGTGTATTTAATATGGATAGTATCTTTCGGATTTTTATCTATATACACATCGAACGATTTCTTTGGATTATTAGGATTGTATAAAAATTTAGACTTCTTTTGAGTTAGTCGTCTTGTTGACTTCATACTATAACCAACGAAAAAGGTGTTTATGGTTTTTATTTTTGAGCACAACTTAATGTGTGTTTTATTAGTCTGCGTCATCGTCCTCAGGATTCATGACCACGCGATTGCCGTGTCCGCCGCAGACTGCGCAGAACCCGACGGTCCTGGCGGCCAGAACGCATGTACAGGGAGGCTTGGGTGCATCGAAGCGCGCGGCGACGAAGGTGACTTCGACGAGGAACCGCTCGGGCTGGTCGCGCAACAGCTCGCGCCGGAAGGTGCACTTGAAGAAGCCAGGCGCAAGGCAGTTGCCGACACGCTCAAGAACATCGGTGCCTGTGAGAACCTCGGCAAGCGAGGGTGCGCCGTTGCGGATGGGGGCCTCCACCTCCGCGCGACTGTAGGTCTTAAGCGCGGCGCGGTAGTGACTGGGAGAGGAGGCGCTAGCGATGGCGAACTCGAGGTCCGAGAGCACTCGACCGTCGGCGAGGGCGCAAAGGTCGCGCCTGACGGACCAGCGCATCTCGTTGAGGTCCCGCTGGTGAAGTTCGGCCTGGCGCTCGGCGACGCAGGCGCGGAGAGCGGAAACGTGGGCGCTGAACATCTTTGCTTCTTGGCAAAGAGTGTGTGGGTTGGTCTGACAACAGCAAATCCGGCCGACGTGATTTCAATTTTTAAACTATTCGTCAATCATATTAAAATAACCAGAAACAAGACGTTCATGATAGTCCTGTCGCAAAGGAATATTCCAAGTCGGCCCATACATTTCTTTTATATATGTCATTGGAACAATTTGATAGTCTTTTCCACGGAGTATAATTTGTTCACAATTCAAAGAGGCCAATGAATATTTAAATCGGCATTTGCCATATTTTTTCAAGTCGCAGATATCACCATACGTTGCTGCATAATAATAATCCTCTTCTCTGTAGAAAAAATATATATCAAAAGGCACCCGTTCCTTGTGGCTAAATGTTAGAACTTTACCGTGGTCAGTTGTGCCATAATCATGTTTAAGAATGAAGTTGTGCCTACTCATCGCCAGACAGAAATCAAAAGAGGAAATCTTAATAATATCTGTGTACATTGTACCTACATCAATGTCATTGTCATATGGAATAAAGGTTCCATCTCGATGAAATCCAAGTGCAGTACCATCAATAATGAAAAACGGGAGACCCAGAGAGTGAAAAGCTGAACGGCCATCTTCAAGTGCCTCCCAAAAATGTTCGGTATTCATTATAGTATAATCAACACGTAATCTTAAATAGTAAAATATAAACCACTTTAATAACATTCTAACCAGTGCGAGCGACGTATATTTTTAAATTACTTAGTAGAATGGAGTTTCTACAAGATATGAAAGATTCTGTAGAAACGTAGGTAAAAATAAAACTATTCTCCTCATTGAAAACGTCTTCGTATTATCATATTTTCAATAGCAAGTTACATCGATTGCCATTATCAGAATGTAGAGAACTAAATAATTTTAATCCAGCCCGTCTTTCGAAAGACCCTTATCCCGAAGAGGACCGCCCCAGAGGGCAAAAAGATTTGGAATCAGTTTTACACCATAGACGAATAATACGCCAAAAGGTCATACAGAACCAATATGGATAGCATTGAAAAAAGGCGACTATACTTTACTAGATGGCGCTCATCGTATTATTGCTACATATTTAGAAAACAAACGAACCATTCCGGCATATATAATCGATATCGATTCATAAAAATCAACCGGTGCGCGCCACATAGATGGCATCAAATATACAACTACCTGATGTCGCATCAAAGTTAACAAACGTGGGTACATAGAAAGTCGTATAGGTCGGCAAAACAGAAGTCTGGTCGTGGCTTGTAACTGCACCGAGTTTTCTACGCACAAGTCGCAACGTTTGCTGTATCTCACCGTTGATTTGGAAATGGAGCGGCTTATTCAAGTCCTCGAGTATCCATTGTAACCCCATAACAATCGGAGCGGGCGTCTGTGCGTTAATCGTTAAGTAGAGTGAGTTCAGGTCAGAAAAAGAAGAGCAGTTAATTACCGAACCTACTTTACTATACGTAATATTGGACGCGGCAAGTCCGGCCTCTATCGTTTCGGGATAGTATGCCGTTCCACCAGTCACGTATGTAACAAAGTATTTTGTTTCGGATTTCAGCGGCGACTCGGCGTATGCGTTTTTCATTCTATTTTTTCCAATAGAAAAAATACAATAAAACTATGAAATTTTTAAAAGTCCGCATCCATGCTGAACGACATCTGCTCGGCCGTCTTGCCCACACCAGAAAGCGCATACGACGTCACGCGCTTCTCAAAGAAGTTATCCTTACCCTCCAGTGAAATGCGCTCCATAAACGCAAACGGATTCGCTGTCTCAAACGTCTTGGGATAGCCAAGTTGGACCAGAAGGCGGTCCGCCACGAATTCAATGTACTGTGACATCATCTTGGAATTCATACCAATCATCGCACACGGAATCGCCTCCGTGATGAACTCCTTTTCAATCTTGACCGCCTCACGAATTAGTTTGTGAGCGCGCGTCTTGGACAACCGATTTTCAATCTTCGAATACAGGAGGCAGGCAAAGTCCGTGTGAAGTCCCTCATCGCGACTAATAAACTCGTTCGACGTCGTGAGGCCGGGCAGTAGACCACGTTGCTTGAACCAGAAGATGGAGCAGAACGCTCCGCTAAAGAAGATACCCTCCACTGCGGCAAAGGCCATTAGGCGAGTAGCAAAATCCGCCGACTCACCCTGCATCCAATGCATCGCCCACGCAGCCTTCTTTTGAACGAACTCCATCGTCCGAATCGAGCGCAGGATGTCCAACTTTTCAGCCCTATCCTCAATGTATGTATCGACCAGGCGCGAATAGGTCTCGGAGTGAACCGTCTCATTGCTCATCTGCTCTGAATAGAAGGCCTTCGCCTCCGGCCACTGAACTTCGTTCGCAAAGTTCGCCGCCAGATTCTCATTAATAATGCCGTCCGAGCCGGCAAAGAATCCTAAAATCCTTTTGATAAAGTGTTGCTCATTTGGAGTCAACGTCTTCCAGTCCTTAACATCCTTGCTCATATCGACTTCTTCAGGAATCCAGCGCACCGCTACAAGGTCCTTGTACATCTTGAACACATCCTGGTGCTCAATCGGGAACAGAACAAATCTGTCAGGATTCTCAATCAGAATAGTTTCCGTATGCTTCTTACGCAACTTACCGGCCACCTTGGATGGCTCTACTTCCGCTAAAAGAAGCGAGACGCGCTGACTCGCTGACGATGAGGCCGAATTCGCACGACGACGACGCATAAGTGCCACTTTTTTAGGCATAGCAAAGTCAACGGTCGGCAAAATAGACTCCACGGCAACACTCATTTCAGTATTGTATCGGGAGAGATTCTTATAGGCTCAACACGCAATAAAAAGTGGGCTCAAATTTTTTCTTTGTTTACGGGAAAATTTCGACCAATAAACCAAATCTAATCATAAATGGAAGACTGTCATCTCTGCGCCCATACGCCTATAACACGCGAAAACACGGCTGCCTATCTCGTATCAAATAAAAGTCAAGCTGAAGTCCCGGCTTCACTCTATAAATCCCGAACACTGATTACAGTGGAACCGCCTACTGATTTTAAAACAGATACGCGATTTACAGCGAAAGCCAGGCTAAACCTAACGATAGCCGAAGCAACCGAGTTTCTCAATCACAAACAGGCATGGCGCGAATTTCTAGTGACAAAAGACACAAAATGCGGAGCCATCTTCGACTCCACAGATATAGACTCCGAGAAACGGACTCGCCAAATCGTCTCCTTTGATTTACCGAAAGACTGGGATGTCTTATTCATATCTGCGACACAATACGTCTTAACGCGCCGAGCGGGCAGTCTCCTCTTAAACTCATGTAGTCAGATTCATCATCCGCTAACAACGTATATCAAATCAATACCTTTTCTCAAGATTATATATCTAAAGTAGAATGGACGCCTCTGAACTTACGAGAAGAAGAAAGATTCGTACAGAGTACGTCAATAGACACTGGACCCATCGAAGTCGGCGACAGACAATGGTGTTCCCGCTGGTGCGACTCTTGAACTCCATGTCATGCACAATGACATCCCTGTTGCCCCTGCCAACCAGACAGCCTTTTTCAGTCGCTTCGTAAAGCGAGTCTAAGAACTGATGCGTATTTTAAAAAAAACATGCATCAACACCTTTCATAGGGGATGAATTTACAGCGCGAATCGGTTGTCCTTATCAAAAACAGAGTAGCGCCACAAGATGAAACAGCAGGAATCGAAGACCTCCCGAAACGTACAACCTATGTCTGTTTACCCGAACCGACCGAATTTGACCACAGGGCTGTTCCAGGATTCAAAGATACACCAGGCCGTGGCCGATGGATTACCCACCTGGCTATCATTGAACTTTTTCTCTTATCAAAATCGAGTTGGCTTTTCGTTATCGAGGACGAAGTCAACCTTCAGCCCGAAGACATCAAAAAGATAGAAGACGAGGCCACGCAAGGTCTTATACTTTTAACTAACGACGCGTCGGCCTATGTTCTAGATAAACCCACCGCCAGAACTATAATCGAGCAGAACCGTCTTTTCTATGGACCCTTACACGAAGTATTTCAGGATTTGAACAAGTTAGAACTTATCAAACTAAAGACACCCTTTCTCCTTGAAAAAATAAAGCCAAATCGTCTTTGGCGATACCTACCATTGATTTTATCAGCAACATCTGCCTCCCTCATTCTATTCCGCCCAGCATATCGCTTTTTCACCCAGGGCCGCATTACACTGACTGAAGTGCTTGGAGCCGAAGAATCCGGCATAGGCGGACAAGGGGCTGGGGTGAGCAGCCATCAAGACGATATGGCCTGACCCGAGCAGTTTGGTCTTTTTCTGAGCAAACTTACCCCATAGAAGAAATACGATACCCTTACGTTTCGAGGCCAGTTCAGTAAGAAGTGCGTCCGTCACTCGTTCCCAACCGGAACTCGCATGAGAATTTGGCTGACCGGCCTCCACAGTCAGAACAGCATTCAGAAGAAGAACTCCTTGCTTGAACCAGGAGGTCAGATTACCAGGAACAGATGCTACACCAAGGTCCTCACGCACCTCTTTCAGAATATTTTTAAGACTCGGTGGACAGGTAACTCCATCAGGAACCGAGAAGGAGAGCCCCATTGCTTGACCAGGTCCATGATAGGGGTCCTGGCCAAGAATAACGACGCGCACTTCGTCCATGTCGAGAGAGAGCGCTCGAAAGACGTCGGCGACCGGTGGATAGACAGTTTTGGTGCGACGTGCCTCCAGGACAAACGTTTTGAGTTTAGGCGTTAGACTGCGCTCGAGACAGGGCAGCCAGGAGGGATGAACACAGGAGAGGTCCCAGGGTTCTAGAACAGGTTCAAGAGTAGGTTCTGGAGCAATAGGAACGGAAACAGGAACGGAAACAGGAACGGAAACAGGTTCAGGTTCCGATTCAGATCCAAATTCGGCAACAGGTATAGGAACCAAATCGGCAGTCGCAAGAAGCGCCTTGTAGAATTTCAGAACACGCGGATGAGCACGGATACGTTGCGGGTCCATTGCATGAATATGGAGTCCCTCCAGCGAGCGCACCCGTGATAGCGCCGTATAGGCCTGACCATATTCAAAGGTCGACTTGCCGATATCAACGAGTGCCGTATCAATAGAGGCCCCCTGTGATTTATGAATTGAAATAGCGTAAGCAATTTTCAGCGGTATCTGCTCACGACCGATATAGGGCACCTCTGTACTGTACCATACATGCGGTTCAATCGTAACGCGCGCCCCATTTCTAAATTTAACAACGGGATAACCGCGAATATCTTCGAACTCCAAGATGATACCACGCGACCCATTAACGCGTCCCAAGGCCATATCAAGATTCGTAATCAGCATGACCTGCGCGCCCACCCTCAGTTCAACTTCAGGCAAATAGGGCGCATCCTTATCCAGCCTATCTACAGCAAAGTTAACGAGGTCCGAATTCTTTTCGGGCAAAGGAAGGCCTCCGTTCTCTTCGCGCCAGCGCCCCACATCATAGATAGTCTTGACACGAAAGCGTCGTACTTCACCTTCAAGTGCATGTAGATTCGCCAGATTGACCTTATCTACATCCTTATTGAGACTAAACAGTACGGTCGGCTTAATGACTTCAGATTGCCAGTTAGTGCCCATACGAGAGCGCAGAATTTCTTCCGATGAAGCCGAGAGTAGTCCCATGCGTGCCTCATTGAGCACTGTCTGATAGACAGGGTCGGTCTGGCGCCAAATCTTATTCAGAACTACCGCGCGCTTAATAACCGAGGGCCACAGTTCCGATTCAAACACGAACCGTACCTCTTCGTCTTTCATAACCGGCGGCAACTGGCAGAAATCACCGACCAGAACCAACTGAATTCCGCCAAACGGCTTCGTCGGCACTTTCCGAATAGCACGACCAATCCCGTCCAGAAATTCAAAGAGCCCAGGACTCATCATGGAGACCTCATCAATGACGAGAACACCCGTTCGTAGCCAGCGCTTCTTCACATAGGCTTTCTTTCGAATCGATTCGATAGTTCTTTCTATCGAATCCATTCCTAGCCCGATACCGGCCCAACTATGTAGAGTTGTCGCCTTACAATCTAGTAGAAGAGCCGCACAGCCAGTCATGGCCGTAATCGCGATATCGGTAATTTCTTGAGCAAGCCGACGCACCAGTGTAGACTTTCCAACTCCACCAGGTCCAGTCAGAAATAGATTCTTTTTGGATTGAATCAATCGTATAACCTCTTCGTGCGACGGGTCATGATAGACTTGCATTTTGCCTAACTTAAAGAATCAACCTAAATCTCAATTTTACTGGATAATACGGTTAAATTTTTGTAGCAACGCAAAGAAAGTTACAGTTTCTACAGGGCCAACGACTTCCTTTAAAAACGGGTCACATCGAATCAAGCCATTACCTAGCCCTAACTTATTGACCTCAATATATGTACGTACGAATTCGCATAAAGCGCTATAGGATATCGCCCGTCCTTTCTGGGCCTCTAAAAAAGGGTGAGAAATACCGGGTTTGGCCTGAAATTTAAATTGAATCTTACGAAAAGGCGAATCGCGATATTCAGCGGGCGCATCAAAATTCGGCTGGCCTAATTTTTCAACGGGTAAAGTAAGTTTATCGAGTCCATGTGATAAAACACTGGTATCTTCAAGTGTACTTTCGAGAATAAGGATATGACTTTCAAGCGAACTATGTAGAAGTTCTAGGCTATCCATCCTATCATGACGGCTGAAAACGCGAGGCCAACATGGAAATTGCACTATGGTATTCGCAAGTCCAGTACCAAGAGCCGTCACCGGCAACATCGGCAGCCTCTTCATCGCAGCGCAATGCAACCCACCAGTGTGGAGGCAGAATAAACAAATTGCCGGGCCGGAGTCTAATCTCCATGAATTTTAATTCAGAAATCCATGGAGTCTCTTCGGGTTTTAGCGTCCATGGGTCGCGTCCATAGGGATTTGGTGGCAAATATTCACCTCCTTTGGTGGCACCTTCATGTGCAATCCAAATACGCAAAGGACGTCCATCCGTCGCCAACCAGCAGGTCGCCTCCGCTGTAGTCTTACGCAGACCAACTACACCATGCGCAGGTGGTATCACGCCAGCCCGTAATGCCCCAAGTGAGAAAGAACCGGGCAACCAGAGTGGACGGCGGAACTGTAGTCCCATGTCAAGCGCTTGGTCATATAGACCCGCAGCCGAGGCCAAATCTCCTTCATTCAATATGAGTTGTCCGGCTACCGGCTTTGAGTTTAGCCAGGCAGACCAACTTGTGCGCATACGGGTCTTCTCTTGTAACACAACCGGCCAACCGAATTTTGCGGTGCGCCCACGAGTCCAGAGGCGAGTCCAGGCTTTTGGCACCTGGCGTACAACAAGCGGAGCCCGCTCACCAAGGATTTCAGCCCATTTAATATCTTCAGTATCCCACTCCTTCTGTAAAATAGTATATTCGTGTATGGCGGCTCGATAAAAGATGATAACAAAGACCATCAAGAGTAGAAGTATAAAAAGTGATTCTAAGAACATATTGCTGTTAGAATCAGAGAACACAATATACATAATCAAACGCTAAAAACCGGGACAGCGTTAGCGGCCACAGCGTTAGCGGCCACAGCGTTAGCGGCCACAGCGTTAGCGGCCACAGCGTTAGCGGCCACAGCGTTAGCGGTCACAGCGTTAGCGGCCACAGCGTTAGCGGCCACAGCGTTAGCGGCCACAGCGTTAGCGGCCACAGCGTTAGCGGTCACAGCGTTAGCGGTCACAGCGTTAGCGGTCACAGCGTTAGCGGTCACAGCGAAGCGGCCCTCACGACTTCTTTGGCCCTGGCAACACATCACCGTAAAGTATAAAATGGACCAAATTTTCAATCTGAAATTTATCTAAAAAGAGTAACAAAGCAATACCAGCGGCAAAAGCAAATGTCGGTAAAGCATGCCCGTACTCGAATTTGGTACGAAAAGGATTGTAAAACCACAGCAAAAATCCGGAAAGAATTAGTGTTCGCGCAGTCACAATTAGCGGGATGTATTTATCACCATACTGTTTCAAAGCGCCGAGATATACAAGGACGTATAATAATACCATGAAGACAGTCAAAACTGTAAATAGAATTTCATACCATTCTTGCGTTAAAAACGCCATCCCTACTTCTTGGAAACAATTAACTTGATGATTTTATTCAACGAAACAACGGTCTCTGTAAATGAATGAGGAGACTGAACGGGTCCGGTGGGGACACGCCAGTCATCAACCAAATTTCCATTATAAAATCGGGTTGGTTGCTGTTCTTCAATAAGACGCACCGATTTTTTGATACGGAAATCGGGTTTTAGTGGTATCATGCTATTTATATAAACGCCTTTCTTTACGTGTACGTCGCCCACCTTTGCGACCACTTTTTGCGGTTGTTGTTTTTCCAGACTGTTTTTTTGAAACAGCACTTGTTTCAGTGGCTCCTTTCGAAAAAGCACCGACTATTTTTAGAGCAGCCGCTTCAGCCAATTTTGGTCCCGCAAGAATAGCGCGTGTCATATGGTCTCCTATATCACTTTTCATCACAACACGACACGCTAAATTATAAAATACACCACGGTGACCATCATTCAATAAACTAAAGACAATATCGGGGTTTATGTCAATTTCAGATTCTTGGCGCAAGACATGCTTCCACGTTGTATGTAGCGCATGCGGATTTTCAGGATCCAGGTCTGCGGCGAATGGGTACGTCCAATTAGGCCAGTCTAATGCTTCGTCCGTTATGGATTTAATATTTTCTTCTTTAGGAAATACAGAGCCTTCGTATACCGATAATATATCGTCTAAATATAGCATTCCATCCGAGCCAGGTTTATCTATAGTTACGTAGTCACCCTCCCCAGCCTGGTCTAAAAAATACAAACCAGATTTACAAATTTTAATATCATACGTATCGACATTATTTATTTTGGCGGGAGGTCCAGTATCGTCGGTATAAGAGGTTCCTATAAAAACCGGAGTCCTGTTTACGGCCTCATCTTCAAAATCGCCACAAGCGATACGCAATATTGTAGAACCTCTGGCCTTTTCAGCAATACTATCGATTTTATGTTCAATTTGAGTTTTATAAACGATGGGATTTCGTAGCCAGGTAGAGGCTTCTCTACCGCGTGTAGTTGCTTCATTTGCCAATTTACATAATGCATGGAAGGCATCCTGTTGCTCATACCAGGATTCATCACCGGTTTCAACAATACTAACTACACATATACCAGGCGGAACATCAACTATCTGTGTTTTTCGACCTGTAACTTTAATTTGTCCATGTCCATAGTATACTAGAATATTATCGAAAGAAGGCCACTTAGGCGGCATCGCTCTTAATTATATAAAATATAAAAATTTTATATACATAATAATACAAATAAGTTTATCGTAATTTACGAGTTCTTCGTCCACCTTTACATATTCTTCGTGTTCCTCCTCCTATAAACTTGGTAATATATTCTGTCGCCGCAGTTTCTCCTTTCGTATCCAAAAGTTGTGAAAATTTACGATACACCGCCACAGTAACACCTAAGGTTGTTGCTTGCTCTTGTTCGAACTGTGCTTTTCTGGCCGCCTCTACTGCCGCCTCCGCGGCCGCAGTAGCCGCATTCTCAGCCTGACGGCTTCTTGCCACAGTACCCCCTTCATTTACTGCCGCAACGTGAGGTGCTACGGCTGCTGCTGCTGCCTCCTCTAAAGCCTTAACAGCCCCTACTATTGAACGTGTTCTCGCGCCCACAACTTGACTCTTCATCACAACTCTACACGCTAAATTATAAAATACTCCGCGACCCTCTCTTTCATTTAGTAAATCTAACACTTTATTTCTTCCTATATGAAGATCTTCATTATGATTGATAGCATCTTTCCATTGCGTATGAAATGCAGTCTCACCCACCCATTCATCGGGTTCTTTAATTTGGGATTGTACTTTTGCTCCAACAATCTCAACGACAGTAGGAAATACTGAACCATCGTAAACCGATAGTACTTCGTCTTCCGTAAGATCGCCATCTTCAGACTTACGTTTTATAACCTGATAATCGCCGGCACCGGCATTCTCTAAAAAATATGAACCAGCTTTACAAATACTAATATCGTATAGGTGAGATCCATCTTTCTTCACAACAAAAGTTGTATCGTCAATAAATGATTGTCCAAAAAATTTGGGAGTTGTACGTAGTTCCTCCTCTTCGAAATCACCGTACGCAATATGAAGTTGCGTTGTACCCATGGGTCTTTTTGCTACCTTATCCATATAATTCTCAATTTCAGCCTTATAGACAATAGGATTTGATAGCCAGGTATGGGCCTGTCTACCAGATGCCGAGCCCGTCGTGGCGACTTTGCATAATTTATGAAATGCCTTTTGTTGAAATTCAAATGCCGTAGTACCCGCATCTACTATAGTGACAAAGCATCTACCTTCAGGTACAACAAACGTTTCTGTTTTTCTACCGTCAACAATCATCGCCCCGTGCCCATAGTATACTAGAATATTATCGAATGAGTGTATAGGACTTGCTGCTATCGGTGGTGTTGAAACGGCCGATGGCGGGCTGCTCTTTTTTGGCGGCATTTACTTTATACAAAGAAAAAGATATAAACCCCCAACAGTAAAGAAATCTATGGAAACCCATGTCATTCAATTCAAAAAGAGGCCACTGTCGCTCAACACACAGCAGGCAGAAATTGTCAAATATGAGCCCTGTACAAATATTCGCGTTTTAGCGAGTGCCGGCTCGGGAAAGACAACAACTATAACGGCCCGTATTGCCTATCTCATTCAGCATCACAAAGTTAGAGAAGACTCTATTTTTTTAACAACCTTTAGTCGTAACGCGAGTGACACGATGAAAGAACGCATTGACACACTGATTGGGCCAACCCGTGTCTACGCCGGCACATTTCACGCTCTGGCCAATCAGATTTTAAAGGAAAAGGATCCAGACAGACTCAAAGACCTCTATCACGTCGACGAGTTACCCCACAAGTTTCTAGAATTTCTTACATCGGATAAGGGTCGCCAATGGGTCGGCCGACTCCATTATCTTATCATAGACGAATTTCAAGACATCAATGAAATTCAATATGAAATTATCAAACGCCTTCATCACCCTGGTGCCTATCTGACCATCGTAGGCGACGATGCGCAAAATATCTATACCTGGCGCGGCTCCTGTGTTGACTATATTCTGGACTTTCATCGTAAGGTACGCAATGTCGTTGACTTCCAATTATCAATCAATTACCGGTCTACCGAGGCCATCGTCGCCGTGGCGAATTCTATTATGCGTCATATACCAACATTGCCTCACAAGGAGCGCATGACGGCCACAGCAGAGGCTGGAGACAAGCCAGAAGTGCGATATTTTTACAGATCAGGCGACGAGCGAAACTATATTCATAATCGTATCCTGGAACTACGAAAAGAAAATCCAACGACAACAATCGCAATTCTGTCCAAATTTAATTCAGTCTTGTATTCGTATGAAGAGACTCTGATACGCGAAGGCGTCGAAGTCTCCATGGGCCAACGCGATGAAACTCATTACCAGCAGAATCCCGTTACGCTCTGTACTCTTCATTCAGCCAAGGGTCTGGAATGGGACCACGTCTTTTTTGTCAGGTTAAACGATGATGTCTTTCCGCAAAAAAAGGATGACGAATCTCTCTTACAAGAAAGACGGCTATTCTATGTCGGTGTAACCCGTGCCCGCAAGACCCTAACCCTAACGTATTCCAAGGGTGAACATTCGTTATCACGATTTGTACGCGAAGTCCACCGACCCCTCCTAACATGGTTCAGTGCAACCCAATATAGATTAAGTAGCAATGAGTTTGAAGGGAAAAGTCGCTCACTTCGGTCAGCCATCGAATCACTACAGGGCGAAGACTTCCGTTTCCTTAAAGAACATGATCTAGCCCTCCCTGCCTGGATTAAGGCAAAGACCTATAGCGAGATTTTAAAACCGCGACCACTTTTTCCAATTGGCGAAAACTGGCGTCTACCAGAGTGGGTTAGTCAAAAAGACTTACAAACGGAATGGTCGCATTTTCTCAAGGCCTATATTTTGCGACAAATCGGTATGTTCCGCGCCGAAAGTGGTGGCTCCACTGACCCCGTTGCGTCCGATGTCGTCTGGACAATCAAAATAGCCGCCGAAGATGCCGTGTTTTTTGACGAGAACCAGACCACGATTGAGCGTATGGTTCGTTATTTGTTTCCGCTGGCCGGCGAGCCTCTCCACACTCCGCCACAAATAACCTACCAGGATATTTTGGAATCCCTGACATTTCTTTTTCCAACAAAAACATGGGACCATCCCTCAATCATTCATATTGTCCAGATAATTCATAAAATTCGCACAACCTTATACAATTTGCGATACGTCGACTATCGCATGGACCTCTTGCGTTTCGCCTCTATCCCATATTCGCCTCCACAAGAATACCGCTGCGACTTGATTAGAGCCTGGTTCAAGACGACTCAGTCCAAGATACCCTCTATAAATCTGTTACCAGAACTCTATTTAATGGGAGGCGCACACACAGTGCGCCAGGGTCGCAATCTCCTCTTTTACAGACAGCCTGGACCAAAAGAATGGGCCACGGTACGCGACTATCTCGTCAGATTAGAAACAGATATCATACAAAATTGGGTCATCAATGCCGAGCATATTTTGGCTAGAGTCCAATACGAAGACGAAGAGATTAGCGCCACTGCCGATATTCTAATTGACAATTCACTGGTCCAGATACAGCCTGGGTCCAGCGCCACGGATTTGAAGCGTCTGGAAATCCTAGTCGAACTGTTTGCTACCGCTCACCTGATGCGCAAATCCAATTACACTGTAAATACAGTTGTTCTCTTTCAACCGCTATCGGGTCTCTGGCTAGAAATGGATATTAGCACATGGGATGGCCAGACACTAGACACTTATTTGCGCTCAAAAATCGCTAAAGATTGAGGAAAGCGCAAGGGCAAATCTAAATAAAAACCCATGGCAGAAAGACCGTTGTATCTGTTAATCAGATATACAAGTACAACGGGATTTGTGGCATACGCACCAGGCGTACGTGTATTTAATATCAACCTGCTGGAAGACTGTAAAATTATCAGGTATTATCCGAACCCTGTAAAAGACCTAACTCACCAATTCATAAAGTTCCAGCGTCTCTACAAGGCCTATTTACGTTACCGCCGTTGGTGCTCGAAGCCCAGAAATCTTATGTATCGGCAAGTCTATGGCGTCTTTCCGCGTCAAGAAAGTAGGTCTTCTGTTGTTCATACGAAACTAACGGATGAATTGCATGGACCTCATTCAGAGCCTTCAAATACAGAGCCATGCTAGGGTCATCATGGCCCAACCGATACGCCGCACCAAATTCTACCATGACAATAAGCGTCTTCATAACATCAATAGAATAAGGGTCTCGATTAGTTTTTACATATGTTATTGTAGTAGGAGAGCGCTCGATAGCAACACACTCCTCATCTGAATCTCCAACCGAGAAGCCCCAAGACTCCCTACAAAATTTAACGTTTATAACACGAGGAACCACCGTACATACGTTTTCATAGGTAAAATCACTGAAACGCAACTGGTCCCAAAAAATTGTGTAGCCCATCCTACTATACCCTACCAGTAGAATATTTAAACCAAATTAGTTAATACTTGTTTTTATAAATTCCAAATTATCACGCAAAATTTTCTCTAGCATCGGTGCCGAAAATCGCTCACGGTAACTAAATTTAGTAAAATTAACAAAGCAGACGCGCAACTCCGGGTCCCAATGGGTTGCTCCACTATAAGTAAGATATATGATGGAATACTTGGCGCCTTTCTTTTTCAGATACAAAGCAAAATTCCGAAGCGGCGTCAATTCGTCAGACCAATTGCCGCGACTTTCAGGACAATGTACGACCTCCGTTCCATCGCTTTCGACACGTAAGAAAAGTAGTTCATTATTAGAGCGAAGTAGCGATAGATAGCGTTCAACGCGTCGCTTATAGCGCTCTTTAAATTCATTGAATTCTCTCATAAAATCAAGCAGTTTGAAATCATGGATAAAAACTATATCGTATTTAATATTCGTCGGCCAACTATCCTCTCTATAGGTAAATCGAGCTCGCCGAGCAAAATATTCGGGGCTCAGGAAGTCCGAAAAGCCATTTTCAGTAAGTTCTGTGATAGCCCACATGTTCGTACCAAGCCAGTCAAATACCTGGCGTTCATAGAAAACACCGTCCCGCTTTCCACAAAAAGCAATAAATTCAGCAGCGGCACAGCCGAAACCCAAAGAAATAGGTATACAATATTTTTTACCAAAGTAGAAATCCATTATTAGGTGAGTATATTTTTATCATCTATAAATTCGCATTCATTATACGTAATGCCTCCTGGTGTTTAATAAGATAGAGGGGCAACACAAAATGAAGAGGCAGGCCCGCGAACACATGGACTCGTGGCATGAATCCAAGTAGAGCGCCATGAATGATAGGCAATAACATGTATCTTCGAATCGTCAGGAAGTAGCGCCATTTATCGACAACACGCCGCACATGCACAGAATACACGCCAAGATAGATAAAAGAGAGTAGGAAGTGTGAACCAGTATAGGGTATTGCCAAATTATCAGTATCAACTATATTAAAATTCCGATTTACTAAAGCATACGTAATCATAAACGTATAATTCCAAAAAATAAAAATTCCGATAGGGTACAATAGAATTAGCGAAATGCCTCTGTAATCCGGTACGATTTCGCGTAAAAAGAGTCCAATAATATGTAATTGATATATAGACTTACAGAGCGGGCAAAGAATGTCTTGGTCCGGTCGAATCGTGGTAATTCTCCATGTGGAAAGACAGTCTTTATGAACATATGCGACCGTCCCTTTACAGAGACACGGCTGTAAAAGTGGATTTATCTTACAATCAGGCGTGCCTTCGTCTAGACAGAAGCGACACTCCATCTTAAATACCACCTTATATATATGGCCGGGTATTATTTAGTTTTCTCTGTAGGAAATCCGTAATCTAACCATCCGGCCACAGGTACACCCTTAACCGGTGATATTCCATATCCGTATTTTATGGCGGTTACATCGTATCCAAGTAATTTTAATAATACTAGAATTTGGCTACTTGTGTGACCAACGTAACAAATTAAAAAGATATGTTTATTTTTGGGAAGTCGTTTTAAATTTTTATCATCCAAAATAGATAGCCAATATATATTTTTGGCGCCTTTGATGTGCATTTTTTTATATGATTCTTCATCTCTCAGGTCAATTAAAAAATACTCTTTTTTTTTCATAAAAAAATTTTCGTAAAAATCTAGCGGAGTTATATAATTCCAATCATCTTTAGTATCTACCAAAAAGTCTTTTAACAGAGTATTCATTCTATAATATATATTTATTAAATAAATCGATATTAAATATGACCAGTTGTCTAATCCAGTACACGGTGACTAAGAGAATCTAGCCGAAGCACCATGCGCAAAAGCAAAGCGCAGAGTCCACAGAGAACCTGAAGAGGCCACGGTAAATGTCATGTCATCCAGTTTACTCTTCTCCAGATAGGCCTTGTTATCAATCATATACACATCGGGTTCAGGCTTCGTATCAATCTTAAAGGCGATACCAAACGACAAAAAGTACTCTTGAAGCCTCTCAAGATGTACCTTACTGATGCGCGTGATATCGATGCGCGGCCCATACCACTTTTTCATGCCGTGTGTAATAATTAAAAGGAGAACCTCGAAAAATTCGGAAGGCTTCTCTACGTCGATATCAAGGTTCATTGAACCAGGTGAGCCGGGCTCCTTCGAAAATAACTGGTCAGCAAAGTCTTCAACGGAACTCATTGTGATAACAACAACGGGCCTCTTTAAGCGACGGTCTAAAGCCTAAAATCATATATGTAGTATACGATGACGATTCCTGTAGAGCCATTGATAAATCGCCTTGAACTCCTCCAGTCTATCACTGTGCCGTGGTCAACGATTAGAACTGTTATGCAAGAGATGGGCCAGGAGCCCTTTTACAGACCGGAAGTTAAAGAAATCCAAAACTATCTTGAAACTCACGTGGTTGAACCCAGTCCGCAGGTTAAGAACCTGATTCGCTGCCGGCTACGTCTAATACTTTATCATTATATCAGTGTTCGTTATCCCAATTATTCTATTCCAGAGCATCTCGACTTCAAATCAGTCCCTAAACAGGACCTCAGCCATTCCGTTCTGGAATCGCATCCAGTTGTGGGTTAGAACAAAGACCCGAACCTCCCACTCCTTATCGTCTACACCTGTCGGCTGTGCTACAGTCAGATCTAGACGCATTTCAGCACGGGTCGCATTCATCGAGCCAGAAGGTCCGAATAGAGCCGGTTTATCAGCGAAGTTATAAGCATACACGTATGAGTTATAGACCTGGACACCACCTGCATGCGCCAAAGAACCGCGTGCCCGCCACCATAGTTCCTCTTCATCCGCCCAGACAACGGCCCCCACTCGTAGAACAGCCCGTGTCAAAAGGGGCCTCTGTGGCTTATAAATAGGGTCAATTTCGTTTTCTAGATAAGCCCCATAGTTCGTCCAACTATTAAACTGGTACACCGCTTTGCGTCGTAAAAACCATATGACTTCACGCACCGGTCCATTGACTGCCTCCAACGGAAGCGATACAGTAATCAAATCGGCGTCCGTAGTCGAAGTCAGATACTTAAGAGGCTCCGTAAACGGTATATTCAAGACCGGCTCAATCAAACATTCGTGTGGATTCTGTATATAGGCTTTACGAAGGGCGCCATCCAACTGAGTAAATCCGCAAACCAAGACTGCATCTTCAAAATTGGGGACAGTAGACGATAATTTTGCAGTATATTGTTCAGGAATAGAAATATCATTGCTTGTTAATACAATAGAAGTGCCCAACATCGTCTCATCACATGTGCGTGGCACTGATACGCGTCGTATAACTTCACTGAACTGCCGAAATGTAATATGAAAGCGTACCGAGTTACCTTCAATCGAGGCTAAAGGAAAGGCGGCATTACGGCGACGCGCGAACCAGAAGGGAAAGAAGGAATAGACCTGTCCATCTTCCGTCGGCAGCACGGTCTTATTTGTGTTAAAATTCGCCACATTAATGAGTTCATTCGGTGCGTCAAAAAAGGTCGCGCCATAAGCAGAGTCCACAGTGTCAGCAGTTCCAACAATAGAGTCTTTCCAAGAGGCCGACCGTGATGTATCCAAGTACAGCCGTTGCCAGACATCAATCCAATCACCGGACCAGCGTTCAATTACGAGGCCGTTCACTTCCATTTCGACCAATGCGATAGCACTTGAACCTAATGCCCCAGCCCATGTCCACGTCCCTGGGATATCGTTATAGGACCAACGGCGCGGAACGGACTGCTGAAGACCCTTTTGTACATCACCGGGGAGCCAACTAGAGGGTTGAAAGCGTACAGCGAGCCAATTCAGACAGTCGCCAAGCCAGGGAAAGGGCAGCGTAAAGGTGATTCGTTGCCCCCAGGTCGCTGCACCAGTGTACGGTAACTCAATCGTCTCTTGAGTAAAATTATGATAGGCTTTAAAATCAGGTTGAAAAACAGTGGATTCGGCGTCTTGTGGATAAAAAATAGAATCCGCAGTACCTCTATCCACAAGGCTAACTAGCCGCTTCATTTCGCCCACTGGTTTTGCCATTCTAGTCCTTCTTCTTCTTTATCTCGGCGCACTTAAGTTCTCCACTGCGTCTGACAGACCGTACAGATATACTGGAACTTGAGTCCAGCCGAATCAGTCTTAATATAAATCACGTCGCGTTTAGCCTTATCGCCTGCCGATTGACATGACGCATTCGGGCAGGCCAGAGACTGAGTGTGCGGCAGCGTCGGGTCAGCCAGCGTGTAGGCGTTGACGGTTACACCTGAAGCACCGAGACCCGAAGACGTCCCAGCAGATTGAAAGGTCGTTTCGAGAACGAGCGCCTCCTCGGCGGACTTGGGCTGGAGCGGTTCATTGAAACCACATTGACGGCACTGGAGAGTTAGAGAATTTGTATCAGCACTCGTAGACAGATAGAGGAAATAGTCGCAAACTGGGCAGAAACGCATTGCTTCTTTACTTCTCCTAAACAGTTTTAAGTCTTCTCAAATTTTTACATGAAACCCCCTTCGCAAAATATAAACGGGGTTATCCCGCCAACGACGCCAAAATGATATTTTAAGCACATGGCATTCAGCATAATTCAAGTTATATTTCCGTTTAAAACGCGTAACAGCACTCTTTGCTTTTATCTCTGCCCGCGACCACATGACACGCTCTTCGCAAAGTTTAGCAGCGGCGACTGCCTCCCGTTTAGCCTCACTCAAAGCCCGTATTGCCGGCCCGTGCAAATCCATAAACTGACGCCGTCTCTCTCTCAAAATCCGTGCAAAAGCAGAAGATGAACGTTTGCGGGCAGCAGAGGCCGCGCGCAAGGCCTTAAAATCTTTCTTAAAATTCGCCTGGGTCTTTAAAGTCTCAATACGATTTACAGCCATTTCATCGTCAATTAAATTATTCTGTCGGTCGGGATTAACAAAAAAGACAACGTTACAAGAGCGACATCTCATATCATCAAATGGTCTATTTAAAATGTCTCTCTGAATCTGTGTCAAGCCACACAGAGTATGAATCGTGCACCCACACGATAGTTCAGACTTAAACTCCTCATCTAACACATCGAGTGTGCATATAGAACACGGCATTTGAATAACTACCAAAGTAATTTTTAAGCACGATTATAATAAAATTGACTTAAGAACAATAACATAAATCCAGTTGAGGCCCTGTAGCGCAGTGGATAACGCGTCCGCCTTCTAAGCGGAAGATCGTGGGTTCGACCCCCACCCGGGCTATGCTTTTTGTATCACGATGGTACTAAAAACATAACTACATATATTTATAGCGGAACGCCAATTTTTAGCCAGACACCACCTAAAAAAATGAAGCGTGGAATTCTATACAGAATCCTTTAAAGAAAATGGATCCTAAAGTAACGATCTTTAATAATTTCGAGGAAATGCAGATTCCTGAAGATATCCTGCGGGGTATCTTCGCCTTCGGCTTTGAGAAGCCGTCGGAGATTCAGAAGCGCGCCATCGTCCCCATCAAGAATGGTAACGACGTGATTGCGCAGGCGCAGAGTGGTACGGGCAAGACGGGTGCATTTAGCATCGGTGCGCTGTCCCGCATGGACCCGTCAAATCCGAACACGCAAATCCTGGTCCTGGCGCCGACGCGTGAACTAGCCCAGCAAATTGAGACTGTCATGAAGTCGATTAGTTCGCATATGAAGGTTACCATTCTGATGGCCACGGGTGGTGCGCCGGTTCACATTGAGATGAGTGCTCTCCAGCGCGGTGTCCAGATTGTCATCGGTACGCCTGGTCGTATCTTCGATTTGATGGAGCGCGGCGGGCTTAAGCGCGACCATATGAAGGTTCTCATCATGGACGAGGCTGACCAACTTCTTGAAGGCCGATTCCGCGACCAGATGGACTGCATCCTCCATATGGGATTTCCTGATTCCACGAAGGTAGGCCTCTTCAGTGCGACGATGCCCCCAGAGGTTGTAGAGGTCGCCGAGCGTATGCTGAAGGACCCCGTGCGCATCCTGCTACCGCCCGAGAAGGTTACGCTGGAGGGCATTCGCCAATTCTATGTGGAAATCGAGCGCGAAGAGTGGAAGTTCGACTGCCTCTGCGACTTGTACCAGCACATCAATATCAATCAGGCAATCATATATTGTAATCAGCGGATGAAGGTGGAGTGGCTTGCCAAGCGTCTCCAGGAGAACAACTTTGAAGTCTCGTACATTCACGGCGACATGGACCCGAAGGAGCGTCGCGCATGTATTGAGGCCTTCAGGAGTGGCTCTGTCCGCGTTCTCGTCAGCAGTGACCTCCTGGCTCGCGGCATCGATATCCAGCAGGTCAGCCTGGTTATCAACTTCGAACTTCCGGTTCAGCGTGAAAACTACATTCACCGCATCGGTCGCTCGGGTCGATTTGGCCGTAAGGGTGTGGCCATCAACCTGGTCACGCCTCAGGAACTACGTGACCTCAAGGATATTGAGAAGTACTATTCTACGGAAATTGTAACTCTACCGAATAACATTTCATCTATTATGTAAATACAAAAAAGGCAACTATATATTTTTCATTGCGTATAATAAATGGACAACTTCATCGTCGGTCAATGTTACCAGGTTCACAAGAAGACGTTACTAGGCTCCCCGACGGTCAAACTCGGTGCGTACCTAGGAAAGGGCAAGGGTTGTCTCATGTTCGAAAACGATAAGGAGCACGTGTTAAACTTGCGCTGGACGTATACGAAGTGCCCGTCAAAGGGTGGCCGTAGCCGTAAGAGCAAGAAGAATAAGAAGCGTCAGACCCGCCGTCGCTAAACAAAATATAGTATTTATTCGTTGGTACAAGGTACTAATAAATAAACCAATAGTAGAAATGTCTTCCGGTCAACGCCATAAGCAGGTTCGTTTAACAAATACGTTGGCTGTTGGTAACTCCGTAGCCTATATCTGGCCTATCTCTGTAATTGAATCTTCTTTCCCTACAGGTTCCTATACCAATCTGGGTTCACTCTATCAGGTCGATTCCCAGGCCCATCTGTTTCAATTCATCACAACACTGAATGCAATTCAGACCTATCCGGTACAGCCCGGTGAAACGCTAAAGAATCTTGGCACCGAAATTCGCGTCGGAACCATAACGACGGCAGGAGGCGATAGCACTCTTCTCCGGTTCAGACGCGTTCAGCGCACGGATAACTACAATTCCACGGTAGGTTACACGGTTGTCGAAAACGGTCTATCGCAATTTACGGGCGTCAAAGGTCTCCTTCCGGTAAAAGTCTATCCGTCCTAGTGCGTTTAATTATCTCATATCAAGTTATAAATCATGTCCTCTGTTATGCGCGGTTTTGCCCAGCCTGTCACGAAGACTCTATCCGGGTCAGGAAACGATATTGCGTATATTCACACGCAGACCCAACTCGAGAATATCATGGCTTCCCACGGTACTTACACAAAGGTTGGCACCCTATACACCTTTGATACGGTTGACGGTCTTCTCGGATTCATCAATGACTACGGTAGCGACTCTAACGCTGGCACAGACTGCGGACATAACGCCACCTTCGTCGATATGGGTAAGGACCTGACGGTTGGTCTCAAGGGCGGTGAGAATCTACTGACTTTCCGGCTCGTTCGTCTGACAAATGGAACGGTTCGTGACGGTGGAAATGCCGTCGTGGTCGGATACACAATTGTCCGCAACCTGATGTCCTACGGAAACGATAATGGTTCGCGTTACCGCGTTCATGTCAGCCGCCAGTAAATTACCCACGCGCGTTCCTCCGGCATTTTTTAAATTTACAATCAAGCAAAAATTTTTCTCTCATGCCACTGTATAAAAGATGTCGTCTGTCGTTCGTGGTCCTGCCCAGCGCGTTTCCAAGTCTCTTTCTTCGTCGGATGGTGTACGCTTGTACACGGCGGCCGTCATCGAGGCGGCCTTTACCGAGGTCAGCCCTTCCCTCTACACCATTCCTACGGCCGCTGCCCTGGCATCTGCCCTCCCTCTCTCCACCGTTCTTGCCACTCTCGAGGCGAAGGAGACGCTCAAGGACATGGGTGCCACGATCACGGTCACGGCGCTCGACACGGGTGCGCAGGTAGTTTTCCAGCGCGTCCAGCGCACGCTCCCTAACTACGGCGCCGGCGCGGTCGGCTATGTCGTCGTGCGTAACGAGACCGAGGTGAACGCGACTGTTCTCCCCAGCCGCTCGTAATTAATCATAATATAGAAACTATATTTAGATTAAAATCGCAACCCCTAGTATAAAATGTCTTCTGTGTTGCGTGGTGTACGAGATGTCCCGGTCGCCCAGACCTCGTACCTGGTACGTGCGGACATTGTAAATCTACCGATTGGTTCAACCCAGGCTGCTATCAATACTGGTGTCGCCGCGGCTCGTGGGGATGGCTATACAGTAAAGACAGTGGGAAATGTAATAGATGTAGATCCTGCTGTTTACATGGATGATTACTTTAACGGCGATGTTAACTTGAACGGCGGCGATCTTTTGCGGGACATGGGTAAAGATCTGATTTTAACATACAAGGGAGCCATTTTTATGCGCGCTCGTCTCGTAACGAAGGTTAAGGGTATCCGTACGGAAGGATGTGATGTGTCAGCACCTTTCTATGTAACCACATTCGAAGCCTACGGCGCGGGTGGTGTGCCCAATGGTGGTGGTGGCTACACGTCCGACGTCTTCGTCACGCGTGTATAATTAATCGTAATATAGAAACTATATTTAGATTAGTAGAGATGAAAAGCCACAGAATACTGTTGTGCAAAGGCTATATATCGAAACCAAAGAACGTATGGCCGCTCTACTTGAAACAAAACAAGGTGGTAAACGACGTTCAGTGACCCGTCGAGCCAAACCCACCCGTCCCTCGAAGAGTCGCTGAGCCCGGTAGCTCATCTACCACATGAACAGTCGACCAGGGCACCGCAGAACCACTGACCGCCTGAAACAGACGCGTCCCCTTGGTAATCGTCTGAAGTCCCTCCAGTGGCTGGACCTGTCTCACTGCCCCCATCAGAGGACCGCGATAGCCAATATCGATGAGTCCCATGGAGTTCGCGCATATAAACGGCGTCTTGCTCATCGACGAGCGTGGCATCAACCAATAGGCACAACCCAGACCACCCATAGTAGCACAAGCCGACTCGACACCGAAGCGCAAAAACATAGCAGGACCGCCCCATGTCGAATAGACCTCCTCCTGACAGAATAGGTCAAAACCCGAGTCCCGCTGGTCCAGAGGCTGCGCATTGTACTTCGCCGCCGCAACCACATACTGCTCCTTCATTTCGGGCACAACCTTCAAAAATAATTCAGCCATTCTTACATTGTCTAACGCCGCCGGACTTTAAGCGTCCTCCTTTTTCCACCACTAACACTTACAGATCCGAATGTCGTCAACACGCCAAAGTGGTCCGACGCATTGATAGGCAGCAATAGACCTCCCGCATCGTCCTCTTGGCAGCCCCTTAACGAAGCAATCTGCGGTCCCTTGGCCTCCGAAACGTAATCCAAGAACCACGCCGAATCTTCGGCTGACAAACACTGTAGTTCAGTTCCAATAAGTTTACTATCAGCCGGCTTGAAGCCAGTGCCGCGATAAAATACGCCATCGTAGCGAAAATGCTTTTCAATCAACTTTTGGTTAAAACGCATCAGATTCAGGTCCGTATCTTCGGTAAAGCCAGGATCTGCGGGCTTCAATGAACGATAGGTATCCACGAAACCAGTCCCCTTGAATATATTTAACATCTCGATTTCCGGCCAGTCCGCCACAGCCCCATCCAAGTTAAAGTTAAAGTCGCCACACAAAATAATATCAAGCCCCGTATACTGTTCCACAATAATATCATAGATAGTTTTCAGGATATCGTAACGACACCGCGAATAGTGAATCCACTTGCTCTCTTGACCAGGCGAGTATTTGGAGCCTGCCTGCGAATACAAATTAAACACGACCAAGTTTGGAAATTCGATAATCATCAACGAATTCTCATAGCCGAGAACACCACGTAGCCCATAGATAGCCACACGGCTGGGCTTATACTTGGACAAAAAGTAGACTTCGGCATTACGATTCCGTTCGGCCTTGTTTGAAGGAAAGGGCACTTCGCTAGCAAACGCGTACTCCTTGATAAAGTCCGTAAGTTCCGTGTAAGCAAAGTGACTCATTTCCTGTAAACACACAATATCGGCCCCCGAATCCCGTATTGTCCGCTCTAGCAAAGGGCGACGCAAGCGAAAAAGTTTCTCCAATTCCGGTCGAACCGAGAGGCCCCACATATTATAGGTCAGAAAGCCGAATCCGCTAGGCACCGCCTGTCCGTCCATATAGATAGCCTCATAGTCCATCTTGAGTTCAGCAGTCGGAAAATAGCAGCCGCGGCCAAGAAAGTCTTCAATGTAGCCATATTTTGCCCCCATCGCATTGACAGACCGACGACGCGCCACAGGCCGGGCATTTCGTGTTCGTCGCTCACACTGACCTATATCGCTAACACAGATACCCCGAGCAGCAGTTCCTTTCCCGCAAAGGATTGGCGCTTCAGGCGGACACAGATCAGTTTCAACGGAATTCATAGGAATATCCATTCCCTCCTCTATATTACAGATATAAATATCTATAATATAGAGAATGAAGTATCCCTTAACTACCATAGCCCTCGTATTAGTCGTAATTCTCATCGGTACCGCTTTTCTAAAGAAGTACGGCAAGGAGCCATTCGCAGCCAGCCAGGGCGGTGTACTTGTCCAGTTAATGAGCAGCCATGTAGCCTCCGAGGAGGAAGTCAGGGCAAACATGGAATACGAGAAACGCCGCGTAGCGCAGGATATTCGCGAGATGACAGAGCCTGATTCAAGAAGAGGACCTGTACCTTTGCCTTTTTAAAAAGTTTTCCCTAGGTATACTAGATGGATAATGTGCTAAAAACAGCATTTTATTTAAGCGCCCTTATACTGGTGTCGACAGTCACCCTAGGACTCTATGAAAAGAACCGTATTGAACAGTTTATATCATCGCAAACACAGAATCTTTTAGACATGTTAAATGCGCAACTCGACGCAGACCAGAAAGCGAAGGCAAATCTTTTGAATACAGCCGAATTAGAAGTTGCCGAGGCCCAAGCGGATGTTGACCAAGCCAGAATCAACGAGGATGTCGCAAAGGCCCAACTGACTAAAGCAATAACGGAACTCGATTCCAGAAAAGAGGTACAGAATCGCATCGTACAGACGCTGGCCAATCGTATTCCGGCCCTTAGTTAAGAAAAGTTAGTAACTTTTTATAACTAAATCATCCAATAAGCGATTTAACGCTGGATAGAGACCTGTCCGTAATCAGACGACTCGAACTCGTCCTTCATGCCAGTTGTTGTCTTCGCATCGGTTAAGACCCAGAAGGTGTTATAATCGGCACCAGTGGTACTGCGTCCATTGGTGTTTAACGTTCTGAGTTGAACTAAACGCAACGTGAAATGGTCACTGAGGCCTCCCTTCACGCCGAATTTGATTTGCTTCCCCATGTCTGTGAAAGTCTCATTGCCGTTTGTAGCCCCGTTATTGTTACTAGCATAGTCGCCCAAATCATAGATAGCGTCAGCACAGTCTATCTCATTGGCAAAAAGAAAGATGTTACCCTGTTGTTGTGCATTATAACTGTTCGCAATCTGAACAATCTTCGCATATGAGTAAAAATAGACTCCATCGTCGGAGTACATGATTTCAGACTGGCGTTGACCAATGTCACGCAACGCAGAAGACATTCTATACTTATGTCAAAGATTTAAACATGAGTATAAAAATATAAAAATGTCTACGCACGTGAAATGTAGACTTGGCCATAGCTACCGAGTTCATCCTTCATTCCCGTCGTCGTCTTTGAGTCAACGAGAACCCAAAACGTATTGTAGGAGGGTCCGACTGTGGAAGCGACATTGTCGAGTCCGCGGAGTTGAACGAGCCGGAGGGTAAAGTGGTCATTCTGGCCACCTTTGACACCGAATTTAATTTCCTTGCCCATATCTGTGTAGGTTCGGTGTCCGTTTAGGTTGCGACCAGTATGATCCGCATTATAATCCAGATAGTACATCGCATCGGCACATGCGATTTCATCAGGGAAAGTAAACTGGTTTCCGTTCTGGACTCCATTGTATTCAGCAGCCTGCTGAAGGATGTCAGCATATGAGTAAAAGTAGGGACCATCGTCGGAATAGTAGAGGTTGGACGGACGCTGGGCAACAACGCGGCGAACGGACGACATTTTATACTAAAGGCGGAGATTTTTACGCAGAGCACATCAGACATTCCTTATCTTCGACGGGTTTTGCTGAAGCGGCAGCCTTCATCGTCGGGTCAATCGTAAACTGCTGGGCCGCTACCGGTGCCTTCGTCCGCAAATAGTAGATGCCCGTCTTGAGCCCCTTCTGCCAGGCGTAGAAGTGCATGGAGGTCAACTTCGAGTAATCGGGGTCGGGCACAAACAGATTCAGCGATTGGCTCTGGCAAATATACGCACCACGGTCCGCAGCCAAGTCGATGAGTGTCTTCTGCTTCAGTTCCCAAACCGTCTTGTACAGGGCCTGAATCTCGGCAGGCACCTCCGCAATACCCTGGACAGACCCAGCACGAGCAATGATACGGTCCTTGAGGTCCGGCGACCAGACACCCAGGCGAACGAGATCCGCCACCAGGTACTTATTGACCTGAATGAACTCACCGGCCAGCGTCCTGCGAGTATAAATGTTCGTGGTGAACGGCTCGAAGCACTCGTTGAAACCCAGGATTTGCGACGTGGAGGCCGTGGGCATCGGCGCTACCAGCAGGGAATTGCGTAGACCGGATAATACAACGAGCCCACGCAGGTCATTCCAGTTGAGCCCCTCGTCCGCTACCGGCTCTACATTCCACAGGTCAAACTGCAACTTACCTTTCGAGGCCGGCGACTCAGCGAAAGTCGAATACGCCCCTTCAATAAGTGCCAGTTGAGCCGACGTATGGACAGCCGCATAGTACATATGAGCGAAGATACGCTTATTGAGTGAAACTACCTCCGGATTGACCACGGTTCGGCCGCCGTCCTGAATCTCCCACGGCATACGTAGCAGAGCAAAGACATCCGCCAGTCCCTGAACACCCAGTCCGATAGGCCGGTGGCGCATATTAGACCTACGTGTCTCCTCCGTCGGATAATAATTGATATCAATGACGCGATTCAGATTGCGCACCACGACCGCTACGGCCTCCCTGAAGCCGGCAAAGTCGAAGGCTCCGTCGCGAACAAAGGTCGGCAGAGCCATCGAAGCCAGATTACAGACCGCCGTCTCTTCAGGCGACGAGTACTCGATGATTTCCGAGCACAGATTGGAACTCTTGATGACGCCGACGTTCTGCTGATTCGACTTCTTGTTCGCGGCATCCTTGTAGACGAGATAGGGTGTACCGGTCTCAATCTGCGAATCGAGCACTTCAAACCACAACTTCTGGGCCTTAAGAACAGTGCGACCACGTCCCTCGGCCTCGTAACGCTCGTACAGAGCCTTGAACTCATCGCCCACCACATCAGCGAGACCAGGGGCCTCTGACGGGCAGAACAGGGTCCAGTTTCCACCATCACGCACACGCTCCATAAAGAGATCAGGAAGCCAGAGAGCGTAGAAGAGGTCGCGCGCCCGCTCCTCCTCTGAACCGTTGTTCAACTTCAGACGCAGGAATTCCTGAATGTCGGCATGCCAGGGCTCCAAATAAATGGCAAAGGAGCCGTTGCGCTTTCCGCCACCATTGTGAGCGACACCGAGATGGGATACTACATAATCGTGAGGGCCGGCAATCTCGAAGTCGTGTACAACACCGCTGTAATCAACCTCTGTAATCGTCTGGATACGTGAGTAAATCATATTACCGTGACGCATGAAAGTAAAGCTTCGACTTTCGGGTGCATTAGGAAACATCTCAAGGATTTCAGGGATGCGTGGAATACGCAAAATGGCAGTAGTCTGTCGAGTCGTAATGTTCTTGTAAGGAGATACATCTCCAATACGATTACGCTCATATCCAGAGGAGAGAGCACCTAGGCGTAGAAGCATATAGCGCAATGACTCAACGATTGAGTAAGAAGTTACTTCAATAGAAATCTCCTTCTCGCCGATACATCCATCAGTTTCGAGAAGACCGTGAATGATTTGCTTAATCTTGGGTAGAGGCAGATGAAGCATTGCCGGCTCAACGTGCTTGACCTTCTGTGCATCGTACAGTTGAGAGCGAGTAAACTTAAATCCAGGATTTGCGCTGGACCACTTGAGTTTGAGGCAGTTATCCTCCGTGTACTCGTTTACGTTTACACCGCGTTCGCCGAGATACTTTCGTACAAAGTCAACGGCTGACTGCTTGGTCGTAGTATTTAGAGCAACACCAGATGCAGCGCTGGAAATATGCCCATCACCAAGTAGAATGCCGTACATACGACAGTCGTCTTCGGTAAGTTGAGGAATATCAGCCTCATAGGTAGGAATGGGATAAACAAGGAAATCTCCATCGGTTAGCTCCTTGGCGTCATAGAACTTTACTTCAGCAAGATTCTTATCAAGGCGATTCCTGATAACATCAAAGTTCAAGCCCTTTGCCTGACCGGTTAGAGCCATTACCTGGTGCTCGGGGGTGACCCGAACAGGATAAACAGCAGACTTTGACTGAATTTCTAGCATCTTACCAGTATACTCGTGGCGGACAGGCAACATGACCTTGTGATAAACACCTTCGCTGGTAAGTACGCTATCCGTAACGCTCACGTCTTCAATGGGCTTGGGACCAGCCTGTGTATAGACGAGCGTATCAGGTGTGAAACACTGGTCAACATAGCGCGCCGTCGCATTAAAGTTGCGCAACATCGGCACAATACCATTGCTAGTTCCGTTCGTCCCACGAATCGCCGCCCCCTTCGCCCGCACATTGTGAATGTGGAGACCGATACCACCGGCATACTTGGAAATCATCGCACAATCTGTCAGTGTCTTATAGATACCAGCGATGGAATCATCGGCCAGAGCCAGTAGGAAGCACGACGACAGTTGCTGACGCGGTGTACCGCAGTTGAACAGGGTCGGCGTCGCGTGCGTAAATAGTTTGCGGCTCATCATGTCATAGGTCTCGAAGGCGCGCGCCAGGCAATCGGCGTGCCCGAGCCAGAGTGCAACAGAAACACGCATCCACATATGCTGGGGCCGTTCCACCAGGCAACGCTGCGAATCACGCAACAGATAGGCCTTCTCCAGCGTCTTGAAGCCGAAGAAATCAAGCAGAAAGTCGCGCTCATAGTCAATGCGCGCTTCAAGAGCAGCCGCGTTAGCCACCGCGAAAGCGGCTAGTTCTGGCGCAACGATAGGCACGACCCGACCATCGCGGTCCTTCGTAGTGGCCAGCAAGTCCATCGCCTGACCAAAGGTATGCGGAGTATTCTTTTGGTGATTGCTAATAATAATGCGCGACGCTAGAACGCCATAGTCAGGAGATACAGTGACATTAGAGATAGCCAGATTGGCGGCAAGTTCATCGAGTTCGGAGGTCTTGATTCCATCGACAATTTGCGCCAGAACCTTCTGCGCAATAGCAGTCACATTTACCTGAAGGCCAATAGCGACTTTCCGCAGGCGTTCAGACACCTTCTCGAACGCAACGACCTCCTTCCGCCCATCACGCTTCATAACATACATCTCGCCACTCATATCTGAAATATTCATATTCATTTTATCTATCCAAAGAGGCGCACCCAGCGGACTCAATTTTATGACTATTAGCCAAAAAATTGAAATCTCCAGTATCAAAACTAACATTACAATAACAAGATGCCCACAAATTCCTATATTGAGAACGGTGTGCTCTACGAGATGTCCGGGCTACTTCTCACACTTCGAGGAATGCGCGACCTTGAATTTGTCAAGACCGTCACAGTAAATCGTATCAACGCCCATATTACAAATCAAAATACAGTAGAACCTAATCTAGAGGACCACGCCCAGTGGGTCGTAGACCGAATTATGAGTCTAGTTCTTACAGCCCCCCATCAAGAAAAACTAGAAATTCGCACCAAGGTATTGAACCTTACGCGGCAGCCAGCCGTAGGAGTTCAGGATGAACTTCATTGACCTTGTAAGCCGACAGTAGCATACCAATCATAATAAGTACCGGTCCAAACAGACTCGCACTAATGACAGAAAGTGGCGTAGCGCTAGGCAGCACCGTCGCGAACGTCACCATCGAGCCGCACATCAAGAGCATCATTACTAGCGAACCGCTGCAAAACACACCCATAACGCCCTTATTTGAAAACGTAATAGATGACATCTCCTTTTACTTAACAGACCAATCAAGCGGCGCAATTCAAATTTTTTATAAAAGTGATTCTTTTATCCGTTCTGTACGTGTAGATACATTTCTTTAATTAAATTTATATCGATATTGATACGGCTCCCAGTATACCGAAGAATTTGGTCTATCGTAGCCAATTTATTGGCCGCCTTAAATTTTTCAAGGTCTTCATACAATTTGATGCCCATCTGCCACAGGACATCTAGCAACTCTTCGCCAATTGTAAATTCATTCTGTATCTCAATTTGGTATACAAAGGCAAACGTTAAGTCGCCAATAAGAGGGTTGTTTATTTCATTGTGTACATAAAGTAAAATTTGTTTCTTGGCGTGATAAAATTTAGCATCCATTATTTAAGGTACCCCTACTTTATCTTATATAAATGGTTTTAGATGTCTATCAGCACAATAATATAGTCTATGTTGATTTAAATCCAGCGAATTGGATTGAATTGACTGATGCTGAAATTCTTAAAGCCGCCAAATTGGATTCATCAATTCATGTCCGAATTCGCCGAACGATAGAATATAACGTAGCAATTTTCTTGGAACTCGAATTCACCGAGCCCCAAAATTCTATCAAAATCGCCGATAAAACGTATGAAGTTAAGCAACCACCCCCACTGACTCTAGTAGACCTCCAACTCTGCCTAGTGTTCAAAAATGAGTGGCACGCAATACCGTCAGTTCTTAACTATTATCGCCGGACTCATGGTGTCCAACGGTTTATTCTCTACGACAACCAGTCCGACACGCCACCACCAGCAGAATTGACGGCCCAGCCAGACGTGGTTTACGAATCTTGGAATTTTCCGTACAAGCACACAATTAAGGATAAGAAGAATTTATCGCCGACCTACGAAGGCCCCGAAACTATTATTGTAGCCCAGAATTCGGCCTACAGTCACTGCCTCAAACGCTATCGCCAGGCCACATGGACCATGCTTTTCGATACGGACGAATTCGTCGTCCGCCGCAGAGGCGCCGAGTCTCTCAAATCCCTAGTACAAAGAATTCCTCCAACGATTGATACAATTCTTATGAAAGGCTACTGGGCTGGATGCAATTCAGTCACACAGTCCGAAATTCACAATTCGCTCCGTAAATTCGGCCGTCGGTCGCAGAAATTCTGTATGAATAAATTAATTCTCCGAACGGCAGTCCATGTCTTTACGAATTGTATTCACAATCCCTACCCAACCCGAGGCCACGTAACGATGTTACCACCAGACCACGGCTTTTATTTTTTCCATTTGTATACAGCATCAACTAAAAATCGCGCTTGTGACTGTACCGTATACTGTCAAGTACCCGATAGGTCCTTTCAAGAATCGCTTTCATTTTAATTCTCCCACCATGTATAGGGTAATGCGTACAACAGACGTTATCGCAATTTTAGCATTTATTGTCGTTGGTCTAACCGCCATAAATTTTCTAACGGCAACAAGAACAGAAGGATTTGAATCAGGAAGGTTAAGTCCCGATGTTGTGGAGCAGGATCCGGCACACCTTCTAAAGTCCGAAATTGAAATGACTCGCCCGTTCAATGTAATTGGCACGCTAACGCAGCAGAAATGCTATGAGCAGGACGGTCACACAGTCATCGAAAAGGTCGGTGACTACAGCCAGCGCACCAATAATTATATGAGAACCTATCCCGATTCCTGCTCCGCCCCGTTTAAGGAATTAGTTGGTTCTTTCTATGCGCCCCGCGAAGGCTCTATCGGTGCACCGATACCATTTGGTGCCAGGTTACCGCCTTCCACCCAGTGTGCTTAAAAGTCAATATAACCATATACAGAATTTTGACAATACTGTATATGTTAAAAAAAAAAATTATACTTCCTCTGGCATAAAGTACAAAGGGTCTTCACGAGCAGTATTAACAGTTCTCCAAAATTGCTCATAGGCGGGTAGGCCGACCATGCTCCACCAGCGCCGATTTCGCTTGAACGTAATAAGTTGCCAGTCAATCAGTTGCCAAACATGTTTTTCAACAAGTCCCTCTGGATTCCAACTCATAGCCGCTGCCCGACCCTCTTCGTCATCAGAATATAGAGGCGAATAGACATAAGACCATACTCCCTCAACCTGAACAACGCCCACACAGCCAACTACACGCGGTCCACAAGACGCAACGGAGAGGCTCCAGGTTGGGCCAGATACAATGCGGCATTCACAATAATCAGCCAACTCAATATCACAGACCTCCATTTGTACTTGAACCTGACAATAGTAATCGTAAGGAATGATATCTTTCTCTAATTTGCGTGAAACAGGGGCTTTAATTTCTAGAAGGCGTCCCTGGCGTTCACCCATCTCAACAATACCATCAGGCGACGCCCCCAAGCGCGCCAACGTAGCATGTCGTATCCGACCGAGTTCCATAACGCTGTCAAAAGCAACAAACTGCTCATAGATACGTTTGATTACAGGCTCAAAGCGATTACCCCACGATAGTGAGTCGCGGTGTCCTAACGATACAGGGATAGGAGTTGTAGGCGTAGGTACTTTCAGTTTGCTTCGAACGACTCCTCTATAACGAGGACCCGTCCCTACAATATGCGCAAATTCGCTGGCCGTCAGTAAGTTCTGCTTTTCCGAGTACCATACATCTGATTTTTGCGCCACGGAAGGGGCCGCTTTCAAGCGTAAAATATGTTCAAGTCCTACAGGGCCCACAAGGGCTTCGCTACGGCGAAATAAATAATATTCCCATAAAAGTGCCATCAGTATTTGGACTGCATGGTTGCGAGCCCGTGAACTAGAAAATGTAGGTATAATATATTCGGTAAACACACTAATAAGTTCTGTTTCCTGTATCCATTCCATGAAATCCCATGGATCTAAAAGTTCTTCGGGCGCATCACCGAGGAGATAATCATCAACCCAAGAACAGATCTGGCTATAGACCATCCTCTATTGAATATAATTAAAATCAGCCTAAACATAGACGCACAAAATAATACAGAATGGTCGCCGTTTGCACAATCGCCACCTTAACGGCGTTAAAAGATGTAAAAGTATTTCTAAAAACACTTGAACTGTTCAATACGAGCCCACCGACAGTCTATCTTTTATGTGATACGGGTCTACAGGCCCAACTTCCTAAATACAAAGGCCAACTAAACATTAAAACTACTCTAGACGAGTATCAAGGTGATCGCCAGTACATGACCATGTCAAAGGGTCAAATATATCAAACACGTTGGGAGGATTTTATGATGGAAAAAGCCACAGTACTTGAATGGGCTTTTAATAAAGGCGAAACTCAACTTTACTTTTGCGATAGCGATATCTGTTTTATGGGACCATTGCCGGAAGTACCTAATAACGTTCAACTCGGCGTATGCCCACACAGAATTAGACCACATGATGAGCAGCGATTCGGTAAATACAATGCCGGCTTAGTCTATACAACAGACCCCGCATTTCCTAAAGCCTGGCGCCAGGCCGCGCATACGTCCCGCTATTTTGACCAGGCTGCCCTAGAAGATATTGTCAACAAAACTGAGAAAGATAAGGTCTATGAATTTCCAACACAAGTCAATTACGGTTGGTGGCGTATGTTCCAGGGGACTAAGTCGGTAGAAGAATTACAGAAAGAATGGTCTATTTTTCGGAGTGAAAATACCTCAGGACTCCGTGTTGCTGGGTCCAGCCTTTTATCTATCCACACTCATTTCGGTGAACGCAGAGATCAAGTTACAGCAGCATTTAATCAGTGGGTTTTCACTTATCTTGCACGCTTAGGGGCGCATTCGCAAGCCTTAACAAAATTCCTATCCCAGGAATTTCCTCATTTAAAAATCCCTAAAAATTGAGCCGCATCAAAGCAAGGAAAAGTAACTCATAAAAAATGGAGCAGACAACTCAACATGCTCCCACCTACCTAGTTGAATTTCTAGTACTTTTCAGTCTGCTATCGGCCGGCAAACTTCTATCCGATTTCGTAACGGATTACCTAAGGCGCCGCGAGGAAAATCATAAGTTCGAATCCATTCTAGCGGAACTCGCGGAGATTCGCGGTATCCTAGAGGCACATTTTGAAGAGGATTATGCTGAAGAAGAGGAATACCAAGCCGACAATGAACAGGAAGAGGAACAGGAAGCGGAACAGGAAGAGGAACAGGAAGCGGAACAGGAAGAGGAAGTAGAAAACGTTATGCCTCCTCTCGATGATATGCCTGTTGAAGAGGTAGAAGATGTGATTGAACTAAAAAAGGAGGAGCCAGTCGTGGCCGAGGAAGAACTCGAAGACGAGGGCCAGGCTGCTCCCGAACATGAAGGTAGCCAGAACGACGACAAGCATTCCCAACTGCGTACGCATCTTGAAAGTGGTTCATCTGTCCATGTCAGTTACAAGAAGCAGGTCTTTACTGCCGATTTTACTCTAAAGCCAGATGCACCGCACGGTTACGTGTTCAAGGCGGCCGCCAATGAGTTCACATCACCGAGCAACTTCAGCACGCATGTCAAGAAGTCGGTAAACCCCGCTGTCCAGGCCGATAATGGATGGGACTCAATCTACATTATTACTGGTGCGACTGCATCAGGAAAGCCGGTAAAGAAGAGCCTCAACGATATTATTAAGTCTGTTATCTAAATAGAATGAGTCGCGACGTCAAACTTGTTTCGGTAAAAAAATCACACAGACCAGAAAAAAAGTGGAATTTCACTTTCAAAAATAAAAAAACAGGGTCCACGTTTACGACATCTATAGGGGCCTCAGGGTATCAAGATTACACCCAGCACCATAATAAAACCCGCCGTAAGCATTATCTTTTTCGGCATAAGAAAGACTTAAAAACGGGTGACCCGACGAAGGCAGGCTTTCTCTCGTATTATGTTCTCTGGGGCCAGTCAACGAGTTTTAAAGATAATTTGGCAGCCTATAAGAAGCGCTTTCATTTGTAAGGCTTAAACATCAAACTATACAATAAATAGATAGAAATGAAATTTCTTGTATTTATGTCAGATAACAGAAAGTTAACAAATAAACAAACAGATTATTATTCTCTTGCGGCAGTAATTAATTATCAGTACTGTAAAAATCATAACTATGATTTCATATATTATAGACCGTATTTGGATAATAAGGATACTGTATCACTTAATAATTGTATCGATCCGAACACAAACATGCACAGGCATCCGGCGTGGTCTAAAATAGTCAGTACCAGGTTAGCATTAGAATTAGACTACGACTATGTTGTCTGTACAGATAGCGATTGTATTTTTAAGGATTTTAATATGTCGCTTGAGCAGTTTATAGGACCGCATACGGACAGTGAAATACTGTTTCTACTCAATAAACCATGGTTTTACGATAAACCATGTTCTGGTTTTTTTATATGTAAAGTTGGCAGCTATGCAATGGAATTTATAAAGTCCTGGTACAGTTGTAATACTCCTAAAACAAATATGGAACATCCTTGGGAGCAGGATGCCTTATGGAGTATCTATACTAACTATAAAACGGCTATAATTGACAGTATGATGTTTGAGGAGGAAGAGGGGCAATTTATAAGACATGTGTCAATCGATACCAAGAGTAGACTATCCGATACGCACGATAATAGAATATCTTACTTTCAGAATATAATCCGTGAAAAAAATATTGACTTTGAAGCGGTAATCCAACAAATACATTATATAGAGTATGATACACGTATTATGGTAACGCACGAGTGAATGAGCAGCGTGTTACCTGTAATTCATTTGTTAAAGCATCTGCATGTGTATTGTTTTCTCGATAGACATGCCGACACACAAAGTAGTCAAACTCCGTAACGAAGCCCATCACGCGGTCATATAGGGTTCGTAAAACAGCGTCCTTAACCTTCCACGACCCCGTAATCTGTTTAATAACGAGCATGGAGTCTCCCTCAACCCGAATAGAACGTACACCTTTCTCTAACGCAAGTTCCAGCCCGATAAGAAGGCCAGTATATTCAGCAATATTATTGGTGCCCCGTGCAATAAACTCACCGCGCTCCCACAGACAGCGCCCATCAGGTGCGAACAAAACAGCACCAGCGCCGCATGCTCCAGGATTCGGCACAGCACCACCATCGAACTGCAAGAGATGGCATGCAGAAAGCCTCGCAGGAATCTTATTAATTATACGAATGTACGGGTTGCTCATTGTTATACTATGATAAAAGTGGCAGAAGTCCTCACCTTTTAAGCAAAACCAACTAAAAAGTAGGAAAAATTGAAGTCCCATGGACCTAATAATAAGATATCAGAAGGTAGTCAGCAGGTGACTGCCTTCGGGTATTCCCTTAACCCGCTGCCACCCCTACTCATCGGCGGGCCGAAGAAGAACGAGACAACAAATGCATTCGTGGGCATCCGCAAGGATGAACGAATGCGGCCCGGTCGTGGACACTCTTTTTCGGTTATGTTGGCAGAGACTTACTATATCAGGTCGGCCTTGCGCTCATTTAAACACTAATATTATCTATTTTAGTATAATGAGTTTTCGTCAACTTACGCCAAATGACTATAACGAATACTTAAAACTTATAAATGAATTTAGACCCACAGAATTTAGCGAAGATCAATTTAAAATCACATTAGTTGCTGTAAATAAATCTTCAGAGATTTGGGTGTATGAAGATAATGGCGAACTTATTTCTACAGGAACCATTATCTTTGAGCACAAATTTATTTTTAACACGTGTATTTATGCTCATATAGAAGATATTTGCGTTAAGTCTTCGTATAGACGAAAAGGGCTAGGTAAATTATTAATAAAGCATCTTATTGAGAGATGTAAAGGCTGTTATAAAATTACATTAGATTGTTCAAATTTAAACATACAATTTTATGAGGCGTGTGGATTTAATTTGCGTGGTAATCAGATGTGTATATTACTTAAAAATTGAGAATGTCTTGTATATATAATGTATATAACACCAGCAATTACTGCTATAAATAGTAAATTTTTATCTAAATATAATACTGGTTTAGGTAATGTGTTATTCCAAATCGCATCTTGTTACGGTCTCGCAAAAATGACTAATCGAACTGTATCATGGAATAAGGTAATTGAATTTGGCAATATTCTATATAATCTATATGGATTAAATCATAAAGATACAATTTTTCGTAAATGTTGGGCTATAGCTGAAGTGAATTTTGACATATTTTATGGTCTGTTTACTCTCGAACTAGACACGCATCGTATAGATTCACTCAAACATATCAATAAGCATTTGGAAGTTTACTCTTATCTCGAAAATTTTGAATACTTTAATTTTTGTAGAGACGAAATTTGTGAATTATTTTCTATAGACGATTCATCATTAGAACAAATTAAAGAGTCTTTTCCCATTTTATTTGATAGTCGCTATACTACTATTTCAATACACTTTCGAGGAACTGAATACATAAATGGTATTGTAGGAGATAGGCCTTGGGACTATTCTTTTTATAAACGTGCAGTAGACTATTATAAGAATAGAATATCGAATGTGATTTTTATTATTTTTTCAGATGAAATTGATAAAATAGATCTTGATTTCCTTGGTACATCTCCATATGAGAAGATTCACCATTCTAACGATTATATTGAATTATGGTGTATGACTATGTGTAAACATAATATTATATCGCGATCTACGTTTAGTTGGTGGGGTGCTTATTTGAATGATAATCCCGAAAAGACAGTTCTTTATAATTATAATGACTCCTTCATATACCAGTCGTTATTTACCAGTATATAGGTTCTACGCGGTTCATTTCCGTATAAATATTCCTAGTAAGCGTATATGGCAGCCTACTTCCCAATTAAAAGAAAAGTAGGAAATCATAGCGTTTTATCCTACAACACAGATGTACATTCTTTCCGGCACTATTTTGAAACTTTATATAATACAAACGATTTAGAACATCTTCACGAAACCTCTACAGAGTTTCAGTCAGATTCACTTTCAGATGTTGAAACCAGTTTACATAAAAAATTTTACACTGATATTAAATCAAATCCAGAATTCAAAAATCTCTACTGTTCCTTCATAAAGGCTATTTATTCGCATTTGTTTCCCAAAGAAACTCAAATAATTTACCAATCATTTCCAAGTGTTAGATTTCAATTTATAAATAATGTAGCCATACCTCCGCATTATGATTCGGACGAGATTGGGTGCCATCCCCTAGGTGAAAAGAATTTTTTAATACCTATTACTTCAATGTATGGTACCAATCGTATTTTTTTAGAATCTGAACCAGGCAAGGGAGATTTTGAAGGAATGACGCTCTCGTACGGTGACCTACTTATGTTTAACGGAAATAAGTGTACACACTATAATGAAAAAAATATAGAATCCACTTTACGAATCTCCTTAGATTTTCGGATTATTAGTAGAGATAATTATATTAGATATGTTCAAGATGGAAAAATCACTATGACGAATCCACGTGAGCCTGAAACAGTGCGTAAGCCAACACGAATGGTTGTAGGCGGTTATTATCAAACAGCATTACAAACTAGTTCACTTGAAGATATGATGTGTTGGCATTCACAAACAAAATTACTGTTACAAAGTCAACCCAACTTTGATATTGCTGAAGCAAATGCCTGTTACGAATATATGAAAGATGGTCTAAATTTTGTAACAGAATATCAGCAGACAACCATACTAGAGCGCCTTTTAGGCGAATATATTGGTGTAAAAAATGTGTTGATGACCACGAGCGGTAGTATGGCATTAGCGCTAGCCTTACTGGCTTGTGGTATAGGTGCGGGTGACGATGTTATTGTTCCTGATTATACAATGATTGCTACAATAAACTCTGTAAAAATGGTAGGCGCTAATCCTATTTTATGCGATGTAGATGCGGAAACCTTAACTCTAAATAAAGAGATAATTTCGGCCGCACGAACGCCAGCAACAAAATGCGTATTATTTGTATCATTAAATAATCGTCATTCTGATATCGCTGGAATTAAAGAATATTGTGACTCGACAGGTCTAATTTTAATTGAAGACGCAGCACAGTCCTTGGGTGCACGCGTAAAAGGGCAACATTTTGGAACATTTGGTAAAGTCGGTTGTTTCTCATTAAGTACACCTAAAATTATTAGTACTGGGCAAGGCGGATTTGTAGTTACAGATGACGACGATTTAGCCAAAAAGATGGCGATGATAAAGAATTTTGGACGTAAAACTAGTGGAAACGATAATTTTGAGTTATATGGACTCAATATGAAATTTACAGATATACAAGCAGTTATCGGAATTGAACAGATGAAGAAGTTACCAAATCGTGTTATTCAGATGAAAGAGTTGTATCTTTGCTATTATAACAATTTACGCGATTGCCCAATCAAAATGTTCTCTCCAAAAGATTCAGATTATATTCCTTGGTTCATTGATATATATACCGACCGACGCGATGAATTAGCAACATTTCTTAAATTCCATAACATACAAACAAGACCCACTTATCCTGAAATTCATTTAACGCCAATGTACTACTCAAATCTGGATTATCCAGTAACATCATATGTTTCCAAAAACGGTCTATTCCTTCCCTCACATACTCTAGTAACACATGCAGAAGTGATATATATTTGTTCTCTTATCAGACTTTTTTATGAATACTAATAAAGTTGAATAAATATATCAAGTCCTCGGTCAGAAAAAATGTGCGAACTGTGTTTCGCCTTCGCCGCCGACTACGTGTCAAAGCCAATTATTCAAGGCGACATTCTCTTTTCTCATTTGAAGTGTAAGAATCTCAAGCGCAATGCGCATCTAATAGCAGACCTCCTCCTCCGTCTAGCCTCTGTTATTACAGTCACTGAACTTGAAACTGCCGACACGCAGGCACGATTCCAGACCTCGCCGCTTGCGTGTGAAAAAGAGCGTCTCTGTATTCTTTATAATGCGATTGTCTGCGTTTGCCCAAAATTTAAGTCAGAAGCAGATTATATCCAATTGACTCTTCTTGACCACAATGTATTTAAGAATACACGCGACGACCTCTCATATTCAATGTTAATGGGCTTTGCCCATCTAGTTTTACCACTAATCATGTCGATAAAGCAAATACATGCCGAGCATGCGAATATACAAATAAATCAGGTGACTACTCTGACACACCTATTAGAACCGCTCGTTCTCGAGAAGCCACCAGGCTTGAGGATACAGATACCAAAACATGTAGATGACCCATACAACGGCCTCTATGATTAGAAAAATTGAAATCATACAAAGCCCTGAGCACAGAGTCAGACCTCCGTCTCATCACCTTTCTAGAGCAAAGTAGCCCTAGAATGTCCCAATCCGACGACGTCCGCGCTTACCTCACGGCCAAGTACCAGAAGGCAGGCCTTATCGACAAGGACGGTAATAAGACCCTCGCCGACACAGTCGAGTTTGACCCGTACAATTACCCCTCGGACGGCCTCATCAGTTACTGCGCACAGTGCCAGTCTGATTTCGAGTCCAGCCGGAAGACGATGGCCAAGGCCGCGAAGCCTGTCGCCGAGTTCGAACACAGCGCCGCCTGCCTCTGGTACGACTTCTTTGTCCGCAAGGTCAAGTTGTCGTATCCCAACGCCTCTATTAGGCGCAAGAACTAAAGCAAAAATATAAAACCACAAAACACAAATAAAAACAAAATTTTTTACCCCAACAACTGGCATTTTATACCATAATCAAGTTTATAAGGTAAGATATTATTTTTGTATAATATATATCCCACCATAATATCTTCATAAGAGGCGTATTTGTAATACACATCTTTATTATTATATAAACATATAAGAGATTTCCTACTTAATATATATGTATCGCCACCACCTAAAAATGGAACAATTTCTTCCATAAATTCTTTATTATACCATTTAGATTCTAGTGGAACTTTACCAAAATGATGATACCTTCTAACTAAATGTACGGGTACTAAACTTTGACCAATATAGTCTTGGGTAGTTAATATATCTTTATATTTTATCGGTATCATTTCAATTTGTTCTTGAGTAAATACAGTATCATGATCGTCTACCTTTAAAATATGCGTAATTGAGTTAAAATTATCTTGCGATAAAATGAAATCAAACGCACACATCATTTTCTCTGAAAGGCCGTCATATGTATCAATACATTTAAGGTATACTATGCGGTTATCGAGTATAGTTTCTTCAGAACCACCGCATAAGATTAGTAGATTAGGTATATTACGATTTAATATAGTTGGCCATAAGTGTGAATGCGTTGAACACGAAAGAACAACAACTAACAATTCTATTTTATCAGCCATTTAATACTTTTATATTCTTGCGCTAACAGATTTAAATAGAGTTTACATAAAATTTGTAATGCCTATTCGTTCTGAACGGGCATTACAATTATAGATCTAGGTGTGTAGAAGTGGCGAAATTAACTATTTTTAAGAAAGAAGTAGGTTACCGGCGCTTCCGCGTCCCACCCTTAACCTTAATAAGACGCCACTTGGGTGGATTTGACGCCAATTTTACCCAACGAAATCCAGCAGGGGCGACTCGAGGAGGCGAAGCAGCCGATTTCCGGGTAATGCGACGAGTGGAAGGCATTATATACCATGAGTATATTTTATTCATGGTATCTGGTACCAATACTTCGAAATAGAAAAATTGAAATCATCTAGCACCATAAAGTGAGAGTCAAGACAATCGAACAACGAATTCGATTAAAATGTCGTTCAGCCTTTCTGACTGGCAGGCAATCGCCGAGCACCACCGCCAGCAGTTGACGTCTGGTACGCTTAACGCCTACCACCGCGCGCAAATTGCTTATGCCGAAAAGCAGTTTGCGAGCCTCAGTGGCGCGGTTCACATGGCCGATCTGCACCAGCGAGCCCTGGCCCTGGCCGACACACTGCCCAGCAAGCGCAAGAAGGCCCTCTTCAAGTGGCTCGTCGAGAAGCACGACGCCGTTGAAAATGTCTGTAACATCCTGGAGGACGTCCGCCCCTATCTGATGACCTTGGGCTCCGCCGGTGCGGAAGACAACGTCAATGCCGCCTTCACGCCCGCTTTCATCCAGGCCCAGTGCGGCATGCCCAATTCCGATCAGTGGCGCGACTTCCAGCTCCGAGTTATTAAGCAGTTACTGGACGACGGCTCCTTCGGGCTCCATGCCAGCCACGCACTGTGTGATTTTGAGGATACGGCGTCTGGCTGCGACGAGACCGTCCAGGAGGCCGCCTTTGCCGTCCTTGAATCCAGTCTGCCTCACAACTAGACAAAAACAAGAACAAAGAGCAAAAACAAGAAGAAAAACAAGAACAAAAATCAAAACTTTTTTACATTGGCATCTATAGGGATGCTCTACGACATCATAATTGTCGGTGCCGGCGTAGCGGGTCTGCGCGCCGCATTAGAATGCAAAAAACTAAATAAAAGTCTAAAAATTCTCGTTCTCGAAAAATACGAAGCCAGTGGCGGTCGTATGTATACAGTCCATGAAACAGTCCAAGGAAAGCCAATCCAGTATGAGTCTGGCGCCGGCCGCATTCATTCCAGTCACACAAAACTGCTTTCCTTGCTTAAAAACTATAATCTACACACCATTGAACTCGACGATGAAACGCTCTGGCGCCCCTACGGTCAACCATCAAAGCCGAATCATTTTACGGATATGTGGCTTTCGCTCTGTGCCGTCTTTGAAGACCTTCCCGACGATGTAAAGCGAACAAAGACATTACGGGAACTTGCGATTTCCGTCCTAGGCGCCGAGCAGGCGACAAACTTATTGGACCATTATCCGTATCGCGCCGAACTTGAAATTTCGAGCGCTGATTCCTCAATTGACCTCTATAAATCACTTCAAAAAGGTCACTTCTGTGTAGTCAAGGAGGGCTTTTCGGCTTTAGCCGAAGCGATGACGAAGGACGCCGTAGAGCAAGGAGTGCAGTTTAAATACAATATAGAAGTCGACCGAATCACCTACAATAAAAACAAGACCGAATACACAGTCAAAACTACATCTAATAAAGAGTTTTTAGCCAAGCGTGTTATGATGGCTCTTCCGCAGAAGGCTCTTATCGATATTCACCCTTTTTCACAGGACCACCCGTTGTTAAAGGTCGTTCGCATGGAACCGCTGATGCGCATCTATTCAGTCTATCCTCAACCGACCGATTGGTTCCCCAAAGCGAAGGTCGTGACTAACACTCCTCTACGCTATATTATCCCAATCAATCAAAAAGCAGGTCTCATCATGAGTTCCTACCTGGATTCGCGCGATATCGAACTCTGGCCCGACTTGCATAAGAAAGAAAACCATGAAAAACTAGTGCAAAAGATACAAAACGAAACAGCCACACTATTTCCCGAAAGCCACATTCCAGAGCCACTGTACACAAAAGCACATCTTTGGCAACAAGGTTGCTCATATTGGCTTCCTACCACCGAAGACTACAGAGATCTGAGTCGCGAAGCCCTGAATCCAATGCCCGATACCCATCCAGGTCTCCATCTCATCGGCGAGTCCTTTAGCAAGAAGCAACAGTGGATAGAAGGTGCCATCGAGCACGCCGATGAACTTATCGCCTCCATAAAAGAAAACCTACTACAAAAGTAGAATGTCCGGCGACCAACAGGTTCAAAGAGAAAAAGACAATGTCATGTATGGATTCTATGAATTCAATGATGTCCCCCGTCAATTTAAGTCTTCCCAGGATTACCTGGCCTACAAGAAGGGCCTCTTATCAAATAAGAAGAGCCCCAATGTGATAGCATCTGGCGATAAGGCACCGACGATGTCGTTATCAGGAGCCCGTGATATATCAAACACATTTGTTTACGATGGGGTCGACGCCGCCGCATTAGACGCCGGCTATGCTAGGTTGACAATCACCATGGATTTTAACTTTTATGGAGTCAACTATGGAAAATGGCAAAACGGCGGCGTCTACTGGGCGGCAAACAATATTCTGTCTTTTGGTGAAGGGTACTCAAATACACGTGATATCAGCGGAGGCCTTGCAGGTATCTATCTTGGAACAGCTGACCGCGTAATTAGTTCTGTCTACGTAGTTGATACGGTAAAACAAGGCAACTTCAATATTTTTAAACTTATTGTTAACTATTACAATTACACAGAGCCTGCTGGGCCAGGTGAAGCAGAAACAGGCTCCTTTGAACTACGTCTAGTAAAGGAGGCATCCGGATTCTTCCGTCAATGGATAGAAGTAAAAACAAATCAGGCGTATAACTTGGACGGACAAGGAGATCGTGCTTTTTGGAACATCGTATTTGATTCACCTGATTCTGGACCAGAGAAAAACGGACCCCAGTACACATTCGGTACTTTCTTTACCAATCTGGATCGTTCTTCTTTTGTTTTAGCCAGCGACCCCACGGGCACCACATGGAAACTGTTTGACCATGCGCATCTCACTATTTAACTAGAACCAGGATAGCGCATCTGATACGTCTTGAGCCAAAGTTCAGCCGCGTCGATAAGGCCAACAAGGTGTTCAACCTCCTGCTCGGTGGCCCAGGCCTCATCGTGCGACCGTGGCTCTTCAGCCTCAAGCCGGTCGACCTCCGCCGCCATGACGCCGATGAAGTGCTTCAGAAGCGCCGCACGGCGCGCCGAAACAGAGCCGAAAGTAATCATGTTCGCCAGAAGGTCACCGCCGGTCTCCCGCTCCTTTAACTCCTTCTTGGCCGAGCGCCACAGGTCCTTCAGAGTCATGGTCTTCGTGGCCTCCACAGCGGCGGCCACAACTTCGGGCGTGTTAACTGGTGAAGCTACAGAGTTCGACATTACACCTTTTTGACTCTAAACCAAGCAGTCACATCCATTCAATTTTTTCAATCCCCATATGAATTGAAAAAATCACTACTTTTTCGGCGCAAATCGCTTCATCCATTCTACAATCGTATCCGTGTTCGAATTCGATAACTTATCCACAATCACCTTCGGCTGCATCAAAACAAAGGTCGGTAATGAACGCACATCACAGAAGCCAGCGGTATAGTCGTTCTCTGTCTGCTCCACCTTCCAAAGGGGCACGCCAACAGATTTTGCTGCCGCCTCAATCTTATCCAAGTCCAATCGCTTACACGGTCCACACCAGGATGCCGTAAAATACACAAAGAAGGCCTTATCAGAAGCACGAACGCCGGCAGGCTTAACAACTTCTGCGCGCCCGAACCAATATTCCTCAAATTCTAATTGTGTTACAAAGTTTCTCATTTCTGATGCTGGGAGAGAAGTTCGGCTACTACTTTGACCGCGCCCGCTAATACGATAGCAGTCAGTGTACCGGCCACGATTGGACCGGAGCCAATAGTCTCATCGGCCCCACCTCCACCTACAAGCGCTTTGCCTACAGCAGCTACACGTAGAGCCGAAGGTGGCACTGCTGCAGTTGCAGCAGCACTTGCAGCATCAACGGCTCCCTGTAACTTCGCCCCCTGCGCATCAACCGCCCCCTTCAACTGGTCACCTGCTGCCCCAACACGTTCAGCAACCTTGGCCTCGGCAGCAGCCTTAATCTGATTTAACATCTTCTCGGGGTTCGCAATCGTCTGTATTTGCGAAGTCACGGCCGCCGCCACTTTCGGAACTGTAGCAACAACTTCCTGACCCACATTGAGAGCCTTTTCACTGACTTCCACACCTTTCTGAACCTTCTCAATCGTAGTTCCCACAGACGGCTTTAACAAAGGAACCGCAAGTTCCTTGTATAAAAAGCGAAACGATTCCATGTTAACAACGTTAGGCAACTTTGGCATAAATCCGCTTAAAAAGCCTCCAGTCTCTTTCTCTTCGGCCGCCTCTTTTGCCAAGTCTTCTTTACTAATCTCCTCGGGGACAAATAGATCTTTTACGGGAATTGTATTAAATATAAATGAATACGGCGGCGGTAAAGTAATACCATCTTTTATTAGGTCATGCGTAAAGAAAAGCACGTGTACAGAGTCCCATACAGCCCAAGCAATACCAAACAGAAACAAGAATATATTGAATACGCTAAAAAGTTTAGCGAATCCCTGTATAGACTGGCCCATATAGAACTTGTCGAGACCGAAGACACCAAACATGACTGTTAACAGAGCATAGACCACAATATCCTTTTTAACTCGGACAACCATCTCGTCTTCCTTCTTCGGAGGCTCGGCAAAGATACCACGTCCTATACCGCGGGTCCAGTCGAACGGGGAACTTAATCCGTCTTTTTTAACTTTTTCGCCTTCGTAGATAATTTGTAATATATCCCAAAAGTACCATAGACCAAATGAGGCAATGTTAAAAAGTCCTTTCTGCATACCTGTTCCGAAAGATCGTAAATAAAAGTGGTCGGCCCCAAAAAAGCCTAACAAAAAGGACAAAGCAATAAATACATAATAGTTTCGTTCTGGATGTTTCCAATAATCAATGTCGCTCATGTGATGTGTCGCACCTTTGCTGTCAGAAGGTGCTTTGCTGCCTTTGTCTGATTCGGGAGACATAGGACTTCTCTATGGGAAACAAGTAAATTTCGTAATCCGCTCTCTACGCGGTAAAGAGGACACCACCAAGTCCAGCCGCAATGCGCAACACGTTATAGTTTGTCGCATAGACAGTGATACCAGAGTCATAGCGAATAATATTCGGATTCATTGTAACGGACAAAACAATCGTATCGATACGGCTCGCGTTCAAGGAACCCTGGGGCTGCGCCGCCTCGGGTGCCAATGAAAACGAATACAGGTAGATATAATCATCGGGTATACTTGTGTGGTGTTGATACGGTTGCACCAACCGGAAATAAGAGGCATCGCGTACTTCAAACCGGTCATACCCATCTATCTTCAAGATACACGTACTAATCTGGTCAGCGAGTGTTACGTGCTGCTCGGTCAACTGGCGATTGGTATAATTGAAAATTTCATTTGATAATAACATACGGTCCTCTTGTACAACCCACATCAGTTCCTTGATAGGATTGTTAAAGTCGAGTGTCACGTTCGATAGTGTCGCCCCCGCCGGAATAGAGGTTTTTTTCTGTATCTGAACCTGTTCAATCAGATACTCATGCTTGGAACTCGTAAAACGTCTCCGTTCCTCCGTGTCCAAGTGAATGTAGTCACCCCACATGACCAGCGAATCGATATGCGGTAGCGGCTGCAATGTCTGTGTAGGCACTAGAACAAGCGAATCACGATAGAATAACGTATTTACTGGCCGTAACTTGACATACACTTTGACCGGATGGGCCTGTAAAGCGATGAGAGGCAACGATAACCCCACGTTATTACAGAACCAGAATCGCAACGGAATATATAATTTGAGCGGACCCGGTTGCGATGTCTGAATATAGGCCTCCTGGTAGCCAACCATGTTATTGTAGCCAGTGCGCTTTGAAGCGTCAACTTGAAATTGCGAATACAAGTGTAAATATTCACCATACTGGCGGTCAATCTCTTTGCCCCCAATTTCCAGACTAATATAATCAATCATGGCGTGCCCTATACCGTTTACCCACGAGGTATCGCCGAGTTGAGATGTCTGGGGTAGCACCGGAAGCGATACTTCCAATATGAGCGAATTTATCAAATCTCCCTTTCGGGGTAGTGTAGCGACAATGACTTTCCCGAAATCGGCCGAACCATCGAAATCAATTCGACAACTCTCCATTGCAAAATTCGTATGACGGCGATAGACTTGCTTAAAAAATGTTGTCTGTGGATTTCCGCTTAAATAAATATCTTGGCGCCCGGTTGCAACAAGTTGTAATAGACCGCCTCCAAGCATCCCTACTAAGTCTAGGAATCATTTCTTAAGCACCGTTGGTTGCGCGAAACAATAGATGAATAAAATAGTGTAGGAATAGGAGACGGATGTCACTAATCCAAAATTTAGAAATTGATACGCTCCGGCTACGAAATTTGCTGGTGCGGAATCCTGATAATACACCAATTCCAGCAAAATATCAATTATATTCCAACGGCGACGGTCGAACCTATTGGTCGACGGGCTACGATAATCAGCAATTTATAAATCTGTCATCACAGGTCAGCGTTAATACTGCAAATTTTGCGAATGTTATCCGTATAGCCTCAACGTCAATTGCCGGTGCTTTAAACTCAACGATATCAACCGTCTACGGGTTTTCAACCTTTGCCCAGAATTTGAGTACATTTTCGGCAGCGACAGCGTACACAGACCAGCAGATACAACTTTTGGGATGCGAAATAGTTATCAACTTATCAACGTATTATGTATCAAAAGACGATTTGGGAGTCGCATCAACATCAATCTATACAGCCCTAGCCTCAACGTCGGATGGACTGACGTCCAGTATTAACATCCTTTCTTCGCAAAACGCGTCTACATTGTTAGTAATTAGTAGTATTACTGATGTAAATATAGGTCAATTACAGGCTCTTTCAACTTACACCGTATCAACGTTTGGTGGAGTCTTTGCTATTGAATCAACCAACTACGGAATTCTTGCCACAACAATAGATGGTCAAAAAATATATTTCGATGGCCAGATAAGTGTACTTTCATCAAATGTTGGTGCGCAGGCGCAGATCACAAACGGAACCACGAGCACACTGGCAGCAGCAACTTCTACGCTGTCTACAGCGATAGCCGTAGGGGACATCTCAACTTTGCGTCTAGCAAATATCTATACATCGACTACACAAATCCAAACGTTATCAACTACAAATTCATTGATTTCATCAATGCGCTCCACAGTTGAAGGTGAATTAACTTCAACAATTATACCAATTAGTACGTCTTTAGGCTCAACAACAGTAGGACTCGTTCGCGACTTCCAGCAATTGAGCACAGTAGCAATTTCGACAATTATCACAATTTCGAGTAATATTAATATTTTGCTCTCTACGGGTCTTATTGCTAATATCTATCAGACATTTACAGAGTTAGAAATTTATTCTTACAATGTATTGAATAACGTTATTACATCATCTAATACCTTTTTGATATCAACAGTTAGTACACTAGAATATGAGTACATAAGTACTTTAAATTTTATTAACACATCAACCTACAATTTCCTAGTAGCCAACGCCTACCTATCCTCAATTAGTACGGTTGTACCGCTGACCCTTTCCAGCATGAACGCCGTAGTGGCATCAACAGTTAGCACATTCAATTCCACAATTCTGGGTAATTCAATAACTTTTAGCACAATTATAACACAGGATATCTCAACATTTAGTAGTAATATCTTTACAATTACGTCTAGTTATCTCTCAACGGTCAGTTCCTATCTCAAAGTTATTTCAGTCCAAACGGCCTCCAGTATCATTATATTAGAAGATTTTTCAAATAGTACAATATCAGCAATTGTGCAACTAACTAACGTAAATATCTCCACAATTAGTTCGCAATTCTACACGCAATTTGATACAGCGCCCTCTATTATTTTATATAATATACATAATGTATCAACTCTAACAAACACACGACCGATTACAGCCCTCTCGTCGCTAAAGGCAAGCGTGGCCAATCTAGACGTAAGCAAATACCAGAATTTCTATGTCCTCCTATCAGATTTGAGTAACGATGTATACTATGGTCTAACCTATTCCACGAATACGAACGCATTGATAAACAGGGACATTGAGGTTCGCATTGATATCATGTCGTCTTATTCAAATCAGTTCTTTGTTTTTGATACAGACCATTTATCACATTGGTTAAATCGGTCTACCATATATAATCCTAAATCTTTTAGTTACTTGACAAATGACGCCTCTTTTATAGTACCGACGCCTGATACGACGCAGCAGGTCTATATTTCGACCTTTGTAGGCGCCTACATCTTAAACTTACGCTTATCGCGCGACTCCATGTACCTTAAATCAGTCTACACATACCCTTACATCTATTCAAATCTCATCCTCTCTACGATTACCCTACCGACAAACGTTCAATCGGCGGACCCGAATCCTGGAGGATATACTCCTACAAACTATAATTTAATGTACAGCGGCTCTGGCATACAAATGACATGGCGTACAAACGACCTCAACATGCCTCTGGGCGTAAAATTTGTAGGGACAGATATAGCGGGAAGTACAATTATTAGTTGGTCTGGTCCCTATTCATCAGGTCTCTTATCGGCAAACGTCAAGGCCCCACCGGCTCCATCACCGTTTGCGACCTATAGTAGTATCTATGTAGGAATCTATCCTAATAGCCCGTATAAAAATGCCACCACAGATGGAAATTTACAAGCAGGAAACATGGTCTTTGCTACGTCTACGTTTGGTAAGCCACTGGGTATCGTATCACCGACACTGAATACAAAGATTACAGTGTATAATCCAGGAACTGTTAGCAATTATCTACAGGTGGCCTCACTCTGGGTTACAAACATGTACAAAGAAAATGTTATTACGGATAAGTTTAATACGTATGCGTCTTTAATCAGCACGTCGTCCTATCCCTTCTTAGGAAACTATGCCGATAACGGACCACAGAAGGCATTTGATAGCAACCCCGCTACATACTTCTATGGCGGTAACGGTCCAGGCAACCTTGACCAAAATGCATTCATGGCCGCGACAATGTCTACACTGATATCCACCTACACATCGTCAGTCTTTATTTCAACGATAGAACTTACAGGTTCTGGTAATATACCATTAACAGGTATGAAACTTAAGATTGAAAACACTAACTTACCAGCGCCGTTTACCAACGGAATGTTCTTTAGCACGATGAACATAACCGGTACGAATAGTCAAATCTTCACCTTAGCATAAAAATATACAATATAAATAAGAAGACATGTGTTCTTTTCTTATTTATAATTTTTTAGTAGCAAGAACGCTCCTTGACACCGTAAATAAATTTCTGCAGATGCGCGGCCCCGATGACACAAATATGGTAACACACAATGGTGTAACCTTTGTTCATAATTTATTACACGTTACGGGTCAAAAAACTATACAACCGTTTATCGACGAAACTATATTTGCCCTCTACAATGGTCAAATTTATAATTATAAGTCTTTTGGCAGCACTTATCAGAGTGACGGAGAATGTTTGATACCACTCTATAAAATTCATGGTCCCAATTTTATTACAAAACTACACGGAGAATTTGCTATCGTACTCTTCGATTTTGAAAAGCAACGCATCATATTGAGTTCCGATATCTTTAGAACTAAACCTCTCTATTATTCCTTTTCAAACGGCCAAATAGGTATCGCATCATGGCCTCTTCCCTTGAAACAATTGGGTATGAAAAATATAAAAAGTATACCGCCGAATACAACGTTGGTATTCAATTTACAAAGCAGAGAACTACAGAGCAGTCAGTCAGTCTACACATTCGATTTAACTCAACACAAAAAGACATACGACGACTTTCTTATGGCCCTGAAACAGAGTATAGCAATCCGTACAGAAAATACACAACATGTTCCTTTTTTAACCCTATCCTCTGGCTATGATTCAGGAACAATTGCCTGCGAACTTTTACAACAGAATAAAATTACAAATTACATTTCGTTAAATTCGACAAAAGAGAATTTAACCACAATCAAGAATCGATTTGATTTAAATATCACAGGAGAAAAGACACTACTAGAGCGAACAGATTATACGCTAAAGGATTTTGATTACATCATTGACCTACGAAAAGAATGTCTAGGTCATACAGGTATTACAACACCAGATTGGGTAGCAAATATGTTCTTGTTAACAAAAGCCAAAGAATTAAACTATCGAGTTCATTTATCAGGCCACGGCTCAGACGAAATTATCTCCGATTATTCGGAAGAAAAAGAGTATTCGAATTTTCAAGGTAAATTTCCCAGCAATCTCAATAAAATTTTTCCATCAACGCCGAATAGCAATGCAAAATGGGCAAATTTCTATGGTCGACTCAATGAATGGAATCTTTGTAGAGAAGAATTTCTATCAAGCATTTTTTCCATCGAAACACGTTATCCCTTTTTGGATAAATTCGTAGTACAAGAATTCTTGAGTTTAGATGTTGAACTCAAGAATAGATTTTATAAAGCGCCATTAAAACTATATTTAGAAGAAAAGGGGTATCCTTTCGATCTGGGCCAAAAGGCCCCCCTTTGGCTCAAGTAATTATTTCTTGGCATGCGCTTCAGGTTGACCGCCGTACTTCGCCTCATATTCCTTCTCTGACAACGCCACAGAGGCAAAGTTCTTGTCCTGGCGCTCTCTCTCGGCCATCATCGCCGTCAACTTGGCATTCATCTCTTTCGTTGCTTCGGTCGACTCAACACGAGCAGAAGAACCAGAGCCCATAGCAAGATTTACCTTAATACGACAAGTACTCATTTACTTATTAAAAATATAATCTTTACCAGCGCCGAGCGCAGTGCGACGAACAGCCACCGGCACAGAACTCCTCCTTTACACCTTCAGCCAAACAACAAATAGCGTCATGCGAGTCCTTTGCTTCAGGAAGTTTCAGACCTGTTACTTGATCATAGTAGAGCCCGCAGAATTTTTTACCACAACCCCAACACCACGAACGACCACAGCCGGCGCCGATAACAAAACCGGCAGACCCCGTCTGCAAACCACACGCAAAAATATAATTACATGCATTGTCTTTTAGGCACCAGCGCTGACACCATGGACAGGTTTTAGCATCCATTCTATCACTAGAACCCATAATTTTGATAGATGAGCGAATTATCACTAAAAGAGCCACGCTGACGCCCGAGCCGAGTCTGAAAAGCATACCAGCGACTGACCGGTTGCAGGGTCTTCCAAATCTGGTCGTTGGCATAAATCCAGTGCTTTCCCGTAGATTCAAGGAGCGGCAACCCGCCTTCATACAGTTCAATAAGGCTGTCGTAGAAACAGGAGTTGACAATATAGCCGGAAGCAGTCGATGCATATAGAACTTTATGCAAATAGTCGTTAAAAGGCTCACCTTTGTGTAAAAGATAACTCAACATAATAACATCATAATCAATTTCGTCCTCAAAGAAGCGCCGAAGAGCAGCCCAAAATTCATCACGAGATACCAGAAATTCAAAATCGTCTTCAAAAATGAGGACGTTTTTGTATCCACGCTCCTTCGCCAATTTCAGACAGGCCAGATGGGAGAGCCCACAGCCAACGATACCGGGTTTCCGTTCAATACCGACGAAGCGTTCGACCTCTAGGCCAGCCATAGTAAATTCTGCCTCCACATCAGCCCGCCTATCGGTACGCTTATCTAAATTAATAAAAAACACACCGTCCAGAAATTGGTTCTGCATTACTAGTACAGAGTTAAATCGGTTTAAGCAGCGGCCGCATAGAAAAAGTAAATGAGAGCGGTCCATCCTAAAACGGGAAAGCCGATACAAATTATGAAGACGGAGGCGCATCTTACCAAGACGAATCGAACTGTACTGTGGCACAGCCAGACTCTGAAGGGCTCAATGCAGCGCTGGCAGCGGTGGTCAATCCTAGTGACCGATTCAGATTCCCTCATCTCCTGTCCTACGCCTGACTTAGTCATGCTCGTTCACGAGCCGACTGAAGCAGAAGTTGCGCTGTGGCGCAAGTGGTTTGAAACAGCCACAAATGAAACGCTCATTCTATTGAGCCCAGGCTGGATGGAGGAACTCAAACTTAACGCCTCTGCACACACGAGTCTGCTGGTGACGACCGAAATTCAATCACGGTATCCTTTTTTACAACCAGCCTCAACAAAGGAGGAATGGATTCTTCTCTTTGTGCACCTGATGCGATTCCACAAAATCGTCAGTCCGTATCCTTTGCCCCAAGAAAGCCAGTTCACAGGTCAAGTACAGCAAATCGCGATGGACGCCAGTGCAGAGAAAGTCGTACCTGCAGTCTATCTTATACAGCAGTACTATGTTCCGCAAAAGGCGGAGCGGCGCGACGAGATTAAGAAGGCGCTCGAAATGAACATTAAGTGTGAACTGATTGACAAGATTATTCTGCTAAACGAGTCCAAGTGTGAAATACCCGTTTGCGACAAGGTTCGTCAGACAGTGATTGGTCACAGGCTAACATATCTAGATATCATGACGTATATTAAGAGCCAGGTGCCAGCCGACACAATTGTCGTCTTTTCGAATTCCGATATTTATATGGATGAGACTCTGCGTACCCTCTATAGCGTTGACCTCGAAAAGAAGTTCTTGGCTCTCTTACGCTACGAAGTTACAGGCAAGGACGAGCCTAAACTTTTTGGTCCAAGGCCCGATTCCCAGGACACCTGGGTTGTCTGGTCTTCGTCGATTGACTTCATCTTAGATCAGGAAGACTTTAATTTTAGTTTTGGCGTTCCTGGGTGCGACAACGCAATTACGACAGCAATGCTCCGTAAAAAGTTTGCGGTAGTAAATCCGGCTCTATCTATTCGCACCTACCATCTACATAGTAGCAATATCCGCAACTATGTCATGTCTGATGTAATTGACAAGCCGGTCTTCCTCTATGTTGAGCCCACAGGTATCCAGGAATACAATGTAGTCAACGACCTCAATTCTAAACGAGACAAGACCTGGCAAACCGAGGCCCCCCGTTCCTTCGACCGCCCTATCAAGTATGTCGATGCAAACACAGCCCAGACAATTTGCGTCATGATGAAGCGCGATTCACACTACAATTATTCTATCAATTCGGCAAATACGTTTAACCAGGGGTACGCGGAGCATGATAACAAATTATACATGTTTGTAGGCCAGACCTTTACTATGCCCACGGGTCTAGTGTGTGATTACAAGAATCTCTATGTTGGTAAGCACCATGTCTGGCGCGACGAGTGGTCCAATGTCCCCATTACGGTCTTGACAAATACTATTTCCGTGCCGACCCTGGCCGCCGTCCATTTTCCCGCGGCGATGGCCTCAAGTGCGGCAAAGTGGTTTCTTCACTACCTCCCCCCAATCTTACGTATTCGCCAACACACGAAGGATAAACCCGAATTTGTCGTCCCCGTTCATCCTGATATGCAGCGGGCTCTTCAGATTCTGAACTGGCCGGAAGAAGGCGCAGTTACGATAAGTCCCTACATACCGGACTGTCAGTACGTCAGTGAAAAGGTCTATGCTCTAACGCCGAATTCGTTTCACGATGTACCCGCCGAGCACATCGATATTCTGAAAAAGATGGTTCCAGAGCAGCCGCCTAACGAAAATCCGGTCGTTGTCATTGTAGCCGAGCGCGACGATAATCAGCAACTCAGTAAGTATTTTGCCGAAGAGATTGTCAAGCACATCTTTACTAACCGAGACAACGGTAACTGGACAACGCACATCATTGACGCAAACATGCCGACTGAAGTACGTCTAAAACTCCTCCTCAAAGCCGACCTACTCATAGCCCAGAGCCAGTCCGAATGGGAGGCCCTAGACTGGATGTGGCTCCTCCGCCCTCAAGCAACCGTGGTTGAAGTCATGTTAGATACCAAGCCCCGCGGCGACCACATTCACATCGCAGGTGCGGCAAATCTCAACTATGTCTTACTCGGAGTCAAGCGCGAACCGCTCCCTTTCCAACGCCAGCACGCGCTAGAAGATATTAACAAAGTAGTTAATCAGCACCTATTCAAGGATGTTCTAAAGGCCGTAGTGCCACAAACGGCACTACCTGTAATCGTACTACCATCGGGTCAGGCTCTAAAGGGCGTGCACGACCACGTCGGTGATGCGTTCCGTGAGATGGTCCTTCTATGGGAATCGCGTGGGTACTGCAAAGTCATCAAGTCAGAAGATACACCCTACGTATGGTGGGGTGGAATCGGCGAAACTCTTCTATACGACAGGCCCACGATGCGATGGTTCTCCAATCCCTCTTATAAGTTAGCACTGTTCGGTAATCCATTCCCTGAAAAACCCACCAAGAACGATAGACCATGGTCGTTCTGGCCACGCAGCCCGAAGGCGGTAGAGCTAATCGTGAAGTCAAAGAAGGTTAACCGCGGATACAAGGAGCGCAAGACCCAGTCCATTTTTCTGGGCCGCATTGAAAATGGTATACAGAAGGAGCGCCGGTCCACGCACGACTGGTCAACCTCTGTCTCGACTTTTTCGATGCCAGTGGATTCCACAGGCGGACCGTACAAGTACAGCCAAGATGAGTATCTTGACCAACTCTGTAATGCAAAGTTCGGTCTCTGTCTACCAGGCTATGGGCCGAAATGCAATCGCGAAATAGAATATTTTGCGACGGGTACAGTGCCTATCGTAACTCCTGGTGTCGACATGACACATTATATGGTTCCACCGCAGAAGGGAATCCATTACCTGGTCGCCTCAACGCCCGATGAAGTCAAGCAAGTGCAAAAGAGCATTACAGAGGAAAAGTGGCAACAGATGTCCGACGCCGGTAAACTCTGGTGGCAGCGCTACGCGTCTGCAGAGGGGCTCTTCCGGTTCACATGGGGTATCAATCGCGATAATCTCAAGAACTAAAAATAACAGACTAAAACAATAACGAATGGAACAACGTCTTTATGCGAAAATCAAAGAGATAGATTCGCCAAAGCAGTATAAACCCTTTCCAGGAATGTGGAACCCTTTCCGAGCCCGCGACTTTGTTCTGAAACTAGGATTTCAACCGCATAATTTTAAAGAAGATATCGTCACGTTAGCATTATATGCCAAGGTTAGCCCAGAAGAAGTATTAAAAAATATACATCCGCTAACGTATGCCCGTGATATCATCCATCTTCCAGAATACAATCAGCGGGCTCTACTCGGTAAAGACTACGAAGAATTGGCAAATCGCTAGTAAAAGAGCAAAAAATTGAACGAACCCAGCCCATCTATTCAAATGTCGGCGAATCACAGGCGTATAATATCCATTATACAAGTGTGATAAAGAGTCCGTACAGCAACTTCCTTATTAAAACCCGGACTCTGTGCCCGCCCTTTTTCAGTTGTACGTTTAATAAAAGCGACAACTGAACTAAAAGACACCTCTTTTTAAGATTACTGACAGTCGCCCACTCAGTTTCCATTTCTAATTTGTTTTCTATTCGCCTGTATACTATTTTCTGGGTGGTTGCGGGGTTTCAAATTTTTTGCTTTACTAGTTCAAAATTGAACGTTGCTAGGGGCCGATTGATTGGCATGGATGTTAACCGGATGAAGTGGTATGGTAAAGAGCATTTGAATCCGGAGCGTACTAAGAAACTAACAGTTGCTTGGCAGGCTCCACCCGGAAATTCCGCAGCTCATTATTATATGACATTTCCTCATCTTGAGCCATTCTGGCTGCCGGATGACCATCATATTGTGGCCTACAAAGAGGCTTTGTATCCGAAGCATAGAGATTATAGGACTTTTAAATCAGTGCCTAGGGAAATTAAGTCAAAACACCAGATTGAGTGGGAAGATGGATACGGGCCTTGTACTACATGCGGTGTTTGTATTGCGGCAAAACAGAAGAATGATGAAATGACGGCTGATTATTACCGACGGCTAGAGGCTTGGCGAACGATGGGAACGCCTATGTAGAGTTCTTTTCCTCTAATACATGTAGTTTTAGTACTGCGTCTTCGTATTTTTTCGCACACTTGGCAACCTCTTTTACAGCTTTTGTCCGTCCCTTCATATCCGAAATAATACCATTTCTATTAAATGTTTGTTCCATTTTGATTGCTAAATTCCAGCGTTTGCTTAAATCTGTAACAAGTTTTTTCTGCTCTTTTATTTTTTGGGGAAGAGGCACAGGCATTTATTTAGAGGGGCGATTTAAAAACCTCCACGGAGACGAAGAACAAGGTGGAGGGTAGACTCCTTCTGAATGTTGTAATCGCTGAGTGTGCGGCCGTCCTCTAATTGCTTTCCAGCAAAAATGAGACGCTGCTGGTCCGGTGGTCGCCGAACCTCCTTCGGTGTAGTAAAGAGGAGATTAGATAAAGCATGTGTCTTACCTGAGGGAATTCCCAGCCATTCCTCCCGAGGAATAATGAGGCCCTTCTTCTTCTTAATAGAGTTGAAATAGACATACGGATGTGCCATCGCTTGGTTCATCCGCATGAAGAGTTCCAGAATCATAAAAGGAGGAGTTGGGTGGGCTCTAGCAAAGAGAATCCGACCAATCAGTTTTGCTAGAAGTTTCCGCTCGGGGTTAGACTCCGCCTTCACAATGATGGTTTCCTTCTGATAAGGAGGAGGGATGCCGGGGAATCCTTGGTTGCGGAGATCAGCATATGTCCTACGAAGAAGACAGGTCTGAACCAAAGTAGAGACCGGTTGCTTAGTTGCTCCTAGGAAGAGGAAAAGATTCTGCATGTCCTCTTCACTATTCTGGAATGGAGTTCCTGTTAGGAGCCATCGGGAAGAAGGAGGCAAACCCATGAGGGCTACAAAACGCCGTGTCTTTGCTCCATTGCGGATATTCTGAGCCTCATCGCAGACCACCCGCTGAAAGGTTGTTTCATTTAGAAGATTGTACTTACATCCGTTTACAAAACGGTCGTAACTAATCAGAAAGACATATTTCCCATTTTTCTTTGGCCAAGAACCTGGGCCCAATACACATCCGACTTGAAGCATGGCGCATGAAGACACAAGAGGCAACGCACCATATGAAACTGCGCAATACAATTATTAAAGGTCTCCGCGCGAATACAAAAAACAATATCATCGCTGACCAGAAGAACCTCTCTTACCAGCCTACCGACGAACAGATGATGGCGGACCTTGAAGCCTATATGAAAAATTGAAATCATAAACACCATACTTTTTAGAATCAGACAGAGTCAACGCAACTCTGTAAACACGCCAACATGGATTGCTCCATCTGCATGAACGCTATCACGGTCGCCACAGGGCACACGACGACGAGTTGCGGCCACACGTACCACCTGGCCTGCTTCGTGCGCTGGATTATGAATCCAGAGCATGAGACATGCCCTCTTTGCCGCGCAATTCCGGCCGAGGAGGAGAAGGTCGCCCCTCACGACGAGACCAATGAGGAGGAGGACGAGGATGAGGACTGGGACCGCAGCACGACCCTCGAGATTCCAGAGTTCGACGCCGAGACGCACGCTCTCTGGGTCATGCGCCGTACCTTCGCGCTGGCCGAGGCCGATGAGCACGCATCGGTCAGTGCCGATGAGCCAAAGCCGAAGCAGCAGTCAGACCAGTCCTACAAGGCCTTCTGCGACGCCGACTCTATTCGGATGCGCACGGGACACTACCTGTGTCCCAACATCGATGAGGAGCGCGGCTATGAGTCTGCCTAGGTTCGCCGCCCTATAAAAGACAAAACAAAAATCAAAAAGACAACACAAACCAACCTAATTTTTTAACCACGGCAGATGAAGCACCAGTCGTCTGGGCCAGACGAATCCACTAGTTGATTATGAACGCAGACAGAGCCGCCTGTGCGCCGGCTTCGCAAAATAGCCCGTTCAATCTCGTCCAGAACCTCTGGCTTCAAGGCATGTTCATAGGCAATAACTCGGGTCCAGCCAAGTCGAGCAAGTTCATCCTTCACACTGTTCGTAATACTCTTAATGGCTAGCGAAACATTACAGGCGTTATTCAAAATATGCTGCCGCAATTCACGTTCGTGAAGTGAACTAATCTCTTCAGAAAGATTGGCGCCCCTGTCAACCCATTCCGACATTTTTTTACGCAATATAACAATATCATCAGGTTTAATGGCCATTGGCAGCCCGCAACTAGAAGAGAACTCAAGCGGCTCCAGCCATTTATCGACAGCCAAGCCAGCCAGTACACGGTTAAGAGAGCACATGACTGCCTTTTCGTAGATTCCAGGAATTGTCCACAACCATTCTTGGGTCACTGCACAATTATACAGAGCCTCAAATGAGTACATCTTCCCCTTGATTAGCAGGTCCGCCGTCTCTTTGACTCCAATAATCAATGTATCGTAGGAGCGCTTTTTGGCCGCCGCCTGTGAAAAGAGTTGATATGCGTTCATTTTTATTTTAGTCTTATTTATGGTAAAAGAAACCAGGTAGCATATCAATTTTAATAGGCTATAGTAGGAAATGTCCAAATATACATTTACTATTAGTTGGCGAAAACCAAACACGTTTACTTTATATCTTGAGCCCGAAACAACAGTTTTCCAAGCAAAAAAAGCCCTACAGCGCGAACTTGGTCTCCCCGAAGGGAAACCACTCCAGCAATTCAAATTCTTTACAGGAAACGACCAGAAGCCTTTAGCCAATAATAGCCTTATGCGCAATGCGCCAAAACAGATTAGAGTAACAAATCCACCCATGGCTCTGGCTCTTGTAGAACAGAGTATAAATCCTCCTAAATTTTACCCATTATCTCAAGTACAAAAGAATTTACCGTCCCGTAATCAGCCGATTTGGAATATCACCCTCGACTTCGATAGGACATGTACCGAAGGTCATAGCGGAGGCACTTACCAGGGCCGCGATCCTATGACAAATAAAAATAAAAATCGATTTGTTGAAGAAGTTAAGAAATGGCTTGACCAAGGGCACAACGTAGTTATTCTTACTCGCGGCATAGATGTCCGTGTTTTATCGTATATATCAGGGCTGCCAAAATTAGACCCTATAGATGTTATATTAAATGATTTTCAAAAAGGAAAACTCTGTATCTATGCACCAGACGAGCAGACATTTATCGCACACACGGATGAGCAATGGTGGGCAAAAGAAAAGGTCAACTATATGGACAAGTTTCTTGAGAAGAGTGATATCGGTATAAACGGAACTATATTTATGGATGATACATTAGTAAATGTTAACACGATACAAAAAGCGTATTCAAACATGACATGTGAACCGGCCACGCCAGGCGATTATGAAAGCACCTTTGCGAAAGTAAACAATACAGTTAAGCAAATGGTCGGTGGGCGCCGCACACGCAGGACCTCACTGCGCAGAGGCTCGCTACGCAGAGGCTCACTGCGCAGAAGACACACTACCCGCCGTCAGTAAATAAAAATCAATATATTTAATTCGAGTCTTAAAAAGACCTGAAATAAATAGTAATAAATATACTAAACGCGACGTGTTCTACGCACAGAACGCCGACCACGCCGGCTCCTGCGACCACCCGCCAAGCCGCCCGTGTACTGAATCTTCACACCGTCGCTACAGAGCTCAAAATACGCATCGCTCTTCGCCGCCGGATTCTTCATACCCGCAAGACGGAAACCACCCATAAAAAACATACCCAGGTACTCACCGTGAGCGAAGCCAAAGGAGTGCGCCGAGCCCTGAACGGAGATAAAATTCGGTATGTGTGTCTGCGTCGCCTTCGCGTAGACGTTTTTCTGCGAACCAAAGCCACCCGCCTGAGGATCTTCAGTCACTTTGACTGCAGCAAGTTCCGCAGGTAAGCCGACCACATCATCGGGCACAGTAGTAACCTTCGTCAAACCAGTCACGAGCGCTTTGAGTTGTGCCGCCTTCGCCAAGTCGCCGAGCCCGATGTCCTCCGTAAAGGGCCACGTGGCCGGGTCGCGATAGCGCGTCTTCGAATCCACACCGTAGAACTTGCGGATATTGTCAATCGAATAGGGACGCCCACCGGCCTCTGGTCCGATATTGGTTGCCAAAGGTTTGAACCCTGGATGCGTAAATCCAGCAGGAATTGTCGCAATAACGTCGTTAGGGCCCGCGATACCACCTACAAGTAGTTGTGTCGCAGCCGAGCGAGCCGCCACCCTTTGAGACACAACACGATCCAGTGTCACGAGACCCGAATCCAAGTGGCGATTAAATGTGTTACGGGCCGTATCAGATAGTACCGTCGGTGAGCCGAAGGAGACAACATGGATGGAGGCCACCTTGGTCATGATTGGTAGAGTACCGCTGGCCTTGCCTTCGGCCAAGAGAAAGGCAAATAGGGTTGTATAGGCGCCACCGAGCGAATGCCCCGTCAAGAAGAGCCGTGTTCCGTCGGCCACAATATGTTTTTGGAGCCCCTTCATCAGAGTTGACCAGGCCGCCACTAAAGGCCTAATAAAGGCGCCCGTGACAACATTACCCGTACCGGCAACTTTGATACCCGTGCTACCGATTAGGCTCTGAAGATCCGCCGCCGTAAATTGCGACAGCAAATCATGTTTAAAATTCGCAATCGTGCTCGAACCCTTGAAACTAACAATAACGTCGCCCGCCTTAAAAATAGAGTTGCCGCCGATAAGACGTGGCGTCCCCGTGCCTACCGTCAGTATCAAGCAGGTCGTATCATCCTTGGTCGAGATATAGGTCCCGTAGCATTGACCAGTTGCCGGCGGCGTCAGCGCATAGGATTCCATCGGCAAGCCAGAGCCATCACCGGGCTGCGATGTCACTGACTTGCGCCGAGACCCGACATAGGCCCAATCATAGGCCGTAATGACCTTATTAACTACGTCATTCGACATACCCAGCGATTTCGTGATTACATTCCACGCGATACCGCTATCACAATAGACAATCCGGGATAGTTGCGCCATCGTATACAGGGCATGTTCGTACATTTTGAACTTCGCCGGACCCACAGTTTTAGCCACATCTACACTAACATTTTTGTTAATGCCAAAACATATTGGCCTTAGCGTCGTGTCCAGCCGCATAGGCGCAGTCCGGGATTTAAAAGCGGCTAACATTCAACTTATCTACTAAATCCATATAAAGAAATACCAAGGATTATATATTGTAGCAACTGGGCCAAAAATTGACGCCCCCAAAACAAAGTCAACATAAGTCAGCAGTCCGGCTTTTAGCGAATATAACTTGCTAAAAGCGGGGATGTCCGAGTGGTTAAGGAGAGGGATTTAAGACCCCTTGTTTTACAACGCGTGGGTTCGATCCCCACTCCCCGCATAGTTCTTATGAGCAATCAATGATTTCTAATAAGTGCAACGCACGCAGTTTGGTTCTTCTGATAAAAAGAACCTGGTGGAGGAGTTTGGTTCTTTTGGAAAAGAACCTGGTGGTCATGCTATTGTCTTTTCGTAAAAGTCGCTAGCGTGGATGTCCGAGTGGTTAAGGAGACGGTCTCAAGATCCGTTGTTTCACAACGCATGGGTTCAAATCCCATTCCGCGCAATATTTTTTCATTTTCGAAATGTAAAAATATCGATAAACCCACTTTAATAACACCACGATAGACGAAAGGAGGAACCCCAGTGCTTCGAACACCACTCCAGCAGTGCCTTGAAATTATCATGGTCCTCTTCTGACCAGTCCGAGGGACTATATTCCTCGTACTCTTCGCTTCCTTCAACGTCAATCCAAGAAGGAAATTCCTCTAGAAACATATCTGTTGATGCGGTATATGTATCCCGCTCATTAAAGTACTTCGTATACACATAGAAGATTGGACCACGTCCAGTAGCATAACGCCGTAGTTCAGCGGGAATGATATAATCGGTTAGAACAATATCGTAGACACGCTCCAGGTTCCGACCATAGACGTAAGGCCGCCCCGTTTTTTCGCACATCTGCAGGTCAAGACTAAGATTGATATCAAAACCCATTTTTTTTTACAAAACAAATAAAAAGTAAACCGCCTCTCAATTTTTTTAACCTAAACGCGCCACGGTTACAGGGTTTGTTATAGGGTCGGCAGCCCATACACGAACATAGAAAGGGCTAATACCTACATCTACGCCCTCAGAGCCACCACCATTCTGCTGCTGAACTAGACAAAAGGTCTGTGTATGTACACCGGTCGCATTAATAGTCGTTACAGACTTACCCAAATCGCGAAAGATAGAACCAGAGGAAACAGTCTCTGCACAGTCCGATAAAAAGGCGCTCTCTGGCACGATTGCCGGTATTGTACCCATTACCTCAAACATATTAGTACTATTAAGCGCTATTAAAAATTTCGTACGCACGCCAACCTGACTTGATACACGAGTTACCGAAGACATTTTATAGAGTAGACATATTTAATTTTTAACAGTCTGCACTTACAGTTGCCGGGTCATATTCAAAACCTATGGCGGCCCAGCAATCGCCGCGCTGTCGCACCATATTATACTAGTGTAATAAAAATTGAAACCTATAGCCCAGGTCAGCATATTGACAAATGCCGTATTGGTCAATCCCAGAAGGAATCCTAGATAAGGAAAGGACACTAACCGCGGAAGAAATCGCCCTTTACAAGATTGATGCCGGCATAGGAGGGACACTAGAAGCCAAATACTTCAGATCGGCGCGGCCAGAACTGGCCGGCTATAGATTTTATCTCAAATCAACAACTAATCAAAACGGCATGTATTATTTGACCATCAGACTAGATAAAACAACTTAAACAAATCCCTAGATACTATATTTGAGCGTCCATAGTTCAGTGGTAGAATAATACCCTTCCATCGCGCAGCGCAAGGTATTGACTCGGGTTCGATTCCCGATGAACGCACGTAATAGCACACATCTATTTATAATAATTGTGTGCCCTTTTAGCTCAGTGGTAGAGCACCAGTTTTGTAAACTGTAGGTCCTGTGTTCAATCCACAGATGGGGCAATTTTTCAACAAAATCTATCAAAAATTGACACACTAAAAATCCAGAACCGTTAAAGCAGAAACCAGTTCAGATAATAGAAACTACTATCTGAACCGGATTAGCTCAGTTGGTAGAGCGTGGGCCTTTTAAGCCCAATGTCGCGGGTTCGAGCCCCGCATTCGGTATCACTTTTTCACCGTAATTTTCAAGTATCATATAGTTGAAAAATAAATAGTCTTTTTTATTTTGGTATTCAGTGCAGGTAGGGCCGGCGAAGCCACTCATCGTCGAGTTCCTCTAGGGTCTCCTCAAGGGCCGCTAGGCGCCACTCAAGACCGCGAACGGCCTCTGCGTCGAGGCCCGGTTGCTCCAGAACAGTGACAAAGTGCGCGTGCGCATCCAGCGTCTCGAACCAGAAATCGTTTAGTTCAGCGTCGGTACATGACGAGGGCTTGGGCCAGGTGGCACACTGCCTCTTCATAATACGGTGAACGTGTTCGTAGGCAGCAGACCAGGGATACATTTTAGCAGATTTTGTTTGTTCTACTTCTTAACTAGACTCTTTTCCGACGCAGTGTCTTCAATTTTTTAGAACGGCGTCCCTTCCTGGTACCGCCACTCATATATTTTGCCCAAGCCGCGACCGGTTTGCCTATAAATAGTGCATGAAGAGCGGGATTATTATTCCAGCAGGCCTGTGCCGAGGCCGGAAGACCTCGAAGAATTGCCGATTGTTGATTGTGAAAATCCATGGTTGTATCATAAACAGCAATATCTATCGCTACCCGTCTTGCACCTTCATGGCCGATTCTATCACCACGCATACCCCTATTATCAGCCTCTTTCGCATAGGCTTGGCCAAGTTTAAACTGTGCATCTGCTACTTTTTTTTGTGCAGCAGCGACCTCCGCCTTCGCCTTACGATCGGTATTTTCAGCCTCTCTTCTGGCCCACGTCGCCGTACGATGTTCACTTATTCTTGATCCAAGACCTAATTCCAGATGGCGCTCGAGAGCCTGCTTAATTTTTCCTACAGCAGATTCCTTTGTAGATACGTTAATGCCAAGTTCAATTAAAAGTTCTCCAGAGATCTTCTGGAGTTGCAAGAGTTGGTCTTCACTATTATTTTCAGATTCTAATGCAATATTCATAAGATATTGAGCCATTAATTTTCTTGCGACTTGTTCTTTATGAGGAAGAGCCTTAAAAGAAGGACTGGTGACCTCGCCCATCTTACCCATCATATCCCAAGCCCGCCTTGCTCGTTCTGCTCCAAATTGTGGCGGTATTCCTTCAATTAGTTTAGCATCCTCTAGAGCACGTAACCACAGTCCTTCATTAAATACGGCCTGTTGAACTGCACGCTGTGCCTGCATCTCTATAATCTATCTACAATTTTATCCAACAGACTCGCCCTCCAACCAGGAACAGAAGCAACATCTTTAAAGCCCTCAACGCGGTCGCGCGTCTGATTCCGATTGCCGTTGCGAAAGGCCTCAATTATAACTCTCGCCCCAACCCCGTCTATGCTATCAAAGAAGCGCGCATCTGCCTTCTTAAACTCCTCAAACTTGTCGATACTCGTAGAGGCCCGCCCTGCTGCCAGAAGGCAAAAGAGACTGTTTGCAAAGGAACTCGCGGCACCGAAAGCCGTTATGTCATTTTTCAACATCAAATGCCCAGCCTCTTCGAATCCTTTCGCCACCAAATCATAATCGGGTACAGGGAGTAGTACCCCTGCCTCCGCCGCTGCCCGTAAACAACTTGCCGCAGCGGCCAGAGCCCCATTCTCTTTAGTTAATTCATAGGCCCGCCGAAACTTCCCTACGGCGGCTTCATGAAAACCCATTGATAAATTCCTCTTCGCCTCTTCTACAAGTGATCCGGGGCGGTCACCGGTGATAACAGATTCGGCAGCACCCATTTCATAAAAGGACCCAAATTAGTTTAATAAAAATACCTCACCGACGTCTGGTCATACGACGGGTACGACGCAACCGTCTTGTTGAGCGTCTACCGCCCTGCAGCCTTTTGCGCAGCACGGCCATTTCCACAGTCCAAGGTACTACAGTTTTCGGGTAAATCACACATCCAGGTGTAGCAAATCGCCCAGTCATAACCCAGGTCGCAAACGATTCGCAATTTTCATTTAGCAAATTATACCCATCGTAGCGGCCTAAATTGTCAAGACAGCGTTGCACCGTTACGCTACCATCTTGCGGTTTCCTGTAAAGTACCGCAAGAACAGTGCTGTAATTATCTAAACTTCTCTGTAAAAATGTGTTAATATGAGAAAACGCAATAGAACTAATTATTTTACCACCCTCTACATAATTTGTCACTTCAACAACAAGGTTGTGTCCAATATAGATTCCGTGATGGAGAGAACCCGCTGCAACTGATGTTGGCTGTACCAGGGTGCGAGCGAGTTGAGTACCAACAGGAATATGTTGGGCGAGGTCGCCAAATGTAGCAAAAACTGCTGGACCCAACTTTGTAGCGTATTGTATAGCATGAGCACATGATTCAATAATATCGCTGCCGCCTAATGTTTTTGGTTTTTTAGAAAGAATAAACTGTTGCTCCTGCGTTTTATTTTGGAATTCGTTCAAGAGCGCCTCCATCTCGGCCTTGCTGGCATTTTTAGAACGCAACTCCTCTTTTAATTCAGCAAGTCTCTTGTTCTGTCCTTCAATAAATTCGCGTAAATCCTCGTCGGGCTCGCCTATAGCGTCAATGGTACTGTGTATATCATCAATAAGTCCAACTAATTCATCTCTACTTATCGATTGTATTTGCGCCTCTAGTTCGCTGACCGACCGTTCCAGTTCATTTAATTTACTAAGTGCATCTTCGTATACTTGTTTATAGGAAGCAAGGGTCTGAATGACATCGTCGACCTCTTTTCCAGCAGTCTCTTTTATTGCTTTCCACAAGTATAGGTAAGAGAGCGAAAAAAGAAGCCTATAATCAGTTTCAACTGCTCCCATATAGTTTTCTAGTTCCGAGCGTCTACGAGCCGTATAAAGTGGCGATTCCTCCTGATATATTTTCTTATAGAGTGAAGATATATCTTGACCAGGTATAATATCGCCTACAGTGAACCCGGTCGATGTGATAATTTCCTCAAAGTTTCTTTTACTAGGCGGAGACGTAAAATTAGATTTAGCCTGATCTAGCACGGCCTTTGCCGCCATCTCTGCACCTTGTAAATATCCGCGACGCAGGCTTTGTAGCATCGTTACACCAAGATCCTGCGCTGCCCTAGAGCCCAAATCGTTAGCGCGTCCACTTTCCGAACGAGAGACCGCTGCCATGTTCTAGCATGACGACAAAAATATATTCCGGGTATAGAGATGAACGCCCACGTCCAGTTAGCACTTCTTCACGCCCTCATCCTAGCCCCGTTTCTTATCTACGTGGGTCTCGCGAGAGAGCAGGTCCCCGATGCGATCTTTACCACGCTCCTAGCCCTAGGTGTCGTAATCCTAGGCTACCACTCCTACAAGGTCTATCTCAAACTCAACGAAGGCCAGAACCCGTGGGTAAATTATATCCACATCTTCCTCCTGGCCCCGCTCCTTATCATCATCGGCTACAATGGAAAAAGTACGAGCCGAAAGTACTTCGAGATGTTGTTGTTATTAGGTTTTGCTGCTTTTGGGTATCACGGTCTGACGTTGGCTAGAGCCGCAGTCAACCGATAATCTGGGCTACGAACGTTCGGTGCTTCTTTGAGGCGGGCACGCAACCCGTGCAATGATATAAATAAGCGGCGATAGAACCAAACTTCTTATCGCACTGGGTACACCCCTTCTCCTTATCGTAGGAGGGAATCCAATCCTTCGCGTGCAACCGCGCATAATGAACAAGGGCGTTCGCCTTCGTCCGTGTTGTATTGTCACAACACGGGCACTTGAACTCCTGACCCACATAGGGGTTCTTAATCGTCTTCTTATCATCCGCCTTCATCTGGATATCAGTAATATCCGAATGAATCGCCGCCATGTGGTGCAAGAAAGCAGACTTCTGGATAAAGCCCATCGAACACGACGAACACTCGTACGCAAATGACTTCTCGTTAAGCGCCATATGGCGTTTGACGTGGTAGTACATTGTGTTCTGCTTCTCGCACACCTTACCGCAATCCTTATGAGGGCACACAAAGTGGCCCTCCTGGTTGCGCACATATTCAATTGTCATTTTTGAACGCTTCTTGAGTCCCAAAAATCAACCGCATGTGATTTCAATTTTTAGCCAAAATCCTAAAGTAGATGGTTTGTTTATTCGTTGGGAAGAAGCAGACATTCATCTCTTCGCCATCCTCATCCTCTACTTGACTAATTTGGTCCGTCGACTCGTGAATAACACGTTTGTATATTTCAATCGTATAAAGATGCTCCTCAACTACAGTGTAAAAAAATGTAGTATATCCGTGTTCATTTACCACATTTTTATAAGGTTCCACTTCACGTCGCTTGACATACATGTCAAGAGTCTGGGGTAGCCAGTCACTGTATCGCGCCTCCTCTTTCTTAACCGGCTCACTATCTTCAATATAATAATATCTATCGAAACACAGGCTACCGGTAATGCCATCGCAAACATATTCAAATGTTTGCTGATTATAAATATAAGGAGTTTTCTTAGGCCCACGAAAGTATATTTCAAGTGTAGTCATATAGTACATAGACCTACGTTTCGTCTCAAATCAATATTAAGGCAATCACGAATAATTAACCTAATAAGGCCATGTTCGCCGCCGTAGCAACTTACACCGGTCTCTTTTACACCCTAAAATGCTTCGGTTTCGACCCGCTAAAGGCCCGCGCTTTCAATTCGTTTATTAATGCAGCCTTTCTCTCCTACATGGGAATTATCTCTTTTTCAGCGTTTCTAGTCCATCAATACGACACACCAACCTATCTTTTGCGAAAGCCAGAGCAGGTCTGGCTGACAGATTATATAATAGGATTTTTTACCATCGACCTTGTTCTAGGTCACTTCTACGGGGGCTTAAACCTGATAACAGGCTACGTCCATCATAGCGTTTATATTCTCCTTCTTCTCTATCTCCGACTTTACCATGAATCGAACCTAATATATTTGTGTCTACCGTTCGAGTTACCGACGATGTTTCAGAGTCTCCAGCAAATCAGCCCGCAACACTACAGACCCTATTTGAGCGCAGCCTTCGGCTCAACCTTTGTCTTATTTCGACTCGTCGGTAATTCAATCGTTATCTACATGGCCTATCAGGTCAGCATGCTATACACGATTGTAGCCAGTCTAATGATGATAACACACATCGCCTGGTTCTCCGAGTGGACCTATAAACGCCTCCTAACCAAGCCACGACAGGAAGAGCCCAAAGTAATAACATCGCACGCCTAAACAGGGGGATGAAGTTCCAAAAATATATCGTGGGAGCCACCGTCCTGCTCTTTGCCATCGTAGCAGTAGTCCTGTTCTACGACGCAAAGATGAGTACAGCCCTTGTCATAGACAAGGACACACGGTCATTAACAAATTTCGACTTATGGGCAAAGTACAGTTTGGAGAAGGCGTCCGCAAGGACAAATGCGAAGTCCCGCAGCGTCATGTTACTACACGCCTACGTTCCCTTCTGGAATGCCGGTTCCGAAGTCTGTGCGCACACCGTTAATAAGACGCTCGTCGAAAAAGGACACGAAGTGTGGGTCGGTGTTCCCGGTTATCCGAACCGCATCTATGAGGGGGTTCATATGTTTGACCTCAATGACCGCGCCTTCCTCCATAAGTTGTTAAAGCATACGCAAGTCTTATCAACACACTCCTATCGGGATAGATGTATCAAGTTATCTAATCAGTATGGTTGCGCTTTTATGGACTGGTACCACGGTGGAACCTATACGGCAAATGCGAACAAGCAGGGTGAAATCAAAGACCCGCGGTTCTGGGGCGTCTTCAATAGCGATTCGCTGCGTGCCTCATTTAACGACATCAGCGATAACAAGTTGTATATTTTGAGACCCTCCGTGGATTGGCGTGAATATGAAGTCGAAAAACAAAAGCAGAAACCGCGCTATATTACCTTAAGTAACCTCAATACGAATAAGGGTGGACATATTCTTATTCAAATCGCTAAATCGGCTCCCGAGTTAGATTTTCTGGGTGTTCGTGGCTCTTACTGGAAACAGGTAGAGGACCACACCGTAGACAACATAACCTATATCAACAACACGCCCCGTATCAAGGAGGTCTATGCTCTTACAAAAATCCTAATTATGCCTTCGGAGGCCGAAACGTGGGGCCGAACAGCGGTGGAAGCGATGTCTTCCGGCATTCCCGTCGTCGTTTCTCCAACCCCCGGCCTTCGCGAATGCTGTCAAGATGCAGCCCTGTTTGTCGAACGGGATGACATTAAAGAGTGGGTGCGTATCTTACGCCGTCTCTCAACTGACAAGGCCTTTTACGACGAATACGCGGGCCGCGGTAAAGCCCGAGCCCGTCAACTTGAGCCAACGCATGACCTGGAAATGTTTATGGAATTTTACGAACAAAAGGTCCTGCCCAGCGCCGACCCCACGTTAGGAAAGCCCCCGACGTTCCTTGAAAAATTCCTGGACATGATGTAGAAACAAAAAATGACTGTCGGCACAAAGGCACAGGTATACCACGGAACTGCGGACCGCACGGCTGGCGGCCTCAAGAAGGATGACTTAATGAAGACGGCGGCGGGCCGCATCGTGTCCAAGAAGGCGCACGCCGCGGGCCTCAAGGCCATCCAGCGCCTCCGCGCGGCGGGCTTCGTCGCGAAGAAGGGTGAGTTCAAGCTCTTCTCCAAGCGCGGCTCCAAGAAGGCGGCCTCCCCCAAGGGCCGCAAGATGATGACGCGCGCCAACCACAAGAAGCGCCACAACGCGGCCGTCAAGGCCTGGACGACGCGCCGCTCCAAGAAGCCGACCATGGGTGGCCGCCGCTCCACCCGTCGCCGCTTCTTCTAAATATCTTAGAACCAATTTTTAAAATTCCAAGGCCATTGGCGATAGAATTTTAAGAATAAATTCCCCGCCATGAGTATAATAGAAATGCCGATGACAACCCGCTCAATGACCCGCAAGGCTAGAAATGCGCGTGCGCACGCCTCCAGATTCGCCAGAAATATCGCCCGTGGTGCGCGTGCGATGGCCCGCACTGCGCGGAAGACGCGCCGCAATTAAGCGTAGCGACATATATGATTTATTTATGTATTATAATACTACATAAATAAACATCATCTAACCACTATCATTTTCTTTTTAGAGTCTTTCTCCGACCACCAAACCCCGAGCGTATCTTTGGTGCCACAACAAGTTTAACAGGTGTATTATTGTAGCGACTGCCCACGTAATCTGACATCGTACGGTCCACGTTAAGAACTTTATTTGCATTTATTTCCTTTTTTGTTTTGCCTATTTGTGCCATAGGCATTAGCAGGTCAAACTTTATCTGTAAATCCTCGTCATCTAGATATAGTATTTGTATGATTTCTTTTAATTTTCTAATATCTGCCAATTTATCGTATTTGAAAAGAAAGGGCGGTTTCCTTTGTCCGAGAACACTAACAGTCGCATCAAATATGCGTCCAGAAGCCGCGGATTCTAGAAAGTCATGGATAGCCTCCATATCAGTTATCGTTTGCTCTTCCAACGCTTTCTGTTCTTCATCATCCTCCTCAATATCTTCCATATGTTGTCCTATCTGTGCCCACGCCCGCTCATCTGGCATCATGCCACGGTATCGGCCACCGACATCTTGGATAAAAAAAGCACCATTGTCTAACAGATACTGTAAAATTTCAATAATTTCTGTAGACCCGACACCCATGAAAGGATTGTAGGATGTTAGGGCGCTACCAGCAGTAAGAACATTCACATCCGCCCCCGCAGTAACAAGATATTCGACCGCTTCCTTATCACTGCGTTGTACAGCCTCCATTAGAAATGTATTACCATTACACTCCTCGTCAACAACGGGTTCATCAATAGATTCATGTTGTTGTTCAATCTTAAATTTAAGATACTCTAAAAACGTAGTCCAATCGGGAAGTCTAAAACTGGCTGGTGTTCTTCCTGCGGCTGCCATCTACTATGACTAAGATTTTAGTAACATAATAATCCGTTCGCTAATAGCGCCTAACCATAAAGCCAGCATGTTACGCCGCTCCACTAGAACAAGCCCGTCCGAATCCAGTGGTCGATACCACGAGAGTGTGACAACGCCTCCTTCTAACACGCTGCTAACTAAGCCCAGTCCTTGCGGCCGCGTCTCCTGCACAATAAGGCCGAGATTAGTGTCGCTTGTTCGCAAGGCCATTCCTTTCCACAGGCTACGCTGAAGCGCCACAATTTGCCCGGCCTGAATACCGACCGGATAAAATACAGTTCCAACATGTACTGGTACCGTAATAGATTCGCTGATAAAGCGAAACATGATAACTGTACATTGCCCCAAATGAGGTACAAAGCCCGCCGGCATCAAGACATCGGGTGCCAAAACCAAGAAGACTGGGCCCACAAGATGCCGCATCATAGAGGCCAGAATAGACCAGGTGCGTGAGCCAGTCGAGCCAGCCATACAGAGGGCCATAGTCCAGCCTTCGGCAGCCAATAGACTGCGTGTTCCGGCACTGTGCTCCCCGTACAAGAATACACGGGTCACGGGTTCCATATCAATAAACTCATAGGGAAGCCACAGGGAAGACGCTGATTCGCATAGCACAATGGAAACAGTATTTTTAATATCGTATCCGAAACCCTCGAGTTGGAGCTCACTCATCTTAAAAACATACATAGTATTGTTTTAAGTTCGCTCTACATAATAGAAATGATTCCTCATGTAACGCAGCACATTACACAAGTATACCAGCAGTATACAACCGGCTATGCCCGTGCAATTATGTTAGGCAGCGGCCTAGCCTATGCATGGCCAAACGGGTTCTGGTATCACACACCTCTCATCGTACTGAATCCTTTTGCGTACAATGCCTATCAAGTATTTGTTGGTCAAGCAGACGTTATCAAGTGGTACAAACAAACCGTAAAGGAACTTGCCTAAAATGTACGAATCTAATCGTTAAAAATCAGCATATAGGTCCAGAGGTGCTCATCGTTATCTGTAATATCCGCACCAGTATTATTAGTTATATTGATACGAACTGTAGTTGAATTACGGATCTGGTATCCAGTAAACAATAGGCCGCTTAGCATACTCGTGTTAGGTTGTATAAGAAGGAAACAGCCGCTATTGGCTACGAGACCTGACAAAGTAGTTATATCGCGTGTCACAGTCCTATAAGCCACAACGGTTCCAGGAGTTACTCCGAAACCACCTCCCTTAATCGGACCAAGACTTGAGACGCCCACTTCATTACCCACACGTAGTCTGTTACATACAAAATTGCCGTCGTCAACGAGAACAAGGGCCCCGCCAATCGTAACGTTCCCGCTGATATCCACATTACCGGCAATCGTAGCCGACTCCCCTAATACGAGATTACCGTCCGCTAGCAAGTCGCCGTGCGTATAAACTGGTGGCCCCTGGTCATTCGGATCGGGATCCGACATACTAGGACTCGTACCCAGCGTACCAGGAACAGCCTCATACATCGTGACCGGCTTATCGGTATTAACGGGCGTAAAAGCCTGTGAGTTCGGATCAATATATCCGCTTAATAACGAGACTGGGTCATAGACGCCAACCATGTACGTATACACGCCGGGATAGGCTCCACCAGGATAGAGTTTCTTACCGTTTTCGCGCAACACACGACCCTGGGGGCACGCACCGTCACTCTCAAGCGGAACTAGTGAACCCGTTGTCTCATTGGTCGCCGCATTAAATGAAGTTACATACTTAAATAAGTCCCATCCGAAATTACGCATAGTCAGATACGACCGGCGGGGAGGCTCAGGATAAGGCATTTTCTATACTATCATCATAATAAAATATGCGTCCAGCAAAAAATACGGATATATGCGCCCTGTTCAGAATGAGTGTTCTTAACAGTTTAGAATTTGATTTTTTAGATGTTGGCAAGGAAGATATACGGTCGGCGATTCTAAACAATAGTCCTATTGACAACCTTTTACATGTCATAATGGTAATATCGAATCCGTGTGAATATGCCCGGCGCTGTATTCTAGCCCGTGAATTCCAAAAACGTATGGATTTTGAAGAAAATGTCAAACTCTATATCGTTGAATTAGTCTACGGAGAGCAGCAATTCGTTATAACAGATTCGCATAATCCGCGCCATTTACAACTCAAGGGAGCCATACCACTGTGGCACAAGGAAAACATGGTAAATATCGGTATCAAAAAGTTGCTGCCGAAGGGCTGGAAGGCCGTTGCCTGGATTGATGCTGATGTGGAATTCGACAGCGCCTCATGGGCTCTGGATACTCTCAAAGTGTTAAACGGTCACAAAGATGTAGTCCAATTGTTTAGTCATTGCATCGACATGAATAAACAGAAAAATGCGATGCAGGTCTTTCCCGCGTTCGGCTATCAATTATGCCAAGGCCGTCCCTATTTCGAGCACAATGTTGCCTTCCAAGAAACTAATGGTATCAATATGTGGCATCCAGGATATGCCTGGGCCTGTACGCGCCGCGCCTACGATAAAATGGGTGGGCTCTTCGAGCAGGGCATCCTTGGCTCTGGCGACCTTATTATGGCCTATTCTCTCATGGGTCAAGGCGTTAAAAGCCTACACGTAGATACGTCCGAAGGCTATAAGGAGGCCGCTTTACAGTTTCAAAACAAGGTAAAGATGCTGCGGCTCGGTTATATTCCTGGTATCATACGGCACCATTTCCACGGGTCGAAGAAGAATCGCAAATACGTAGAGCGTTGGCAAATACTGATTGACAATAAGTATGACCCTACCACTCATATAACGAAAAATAACGATGGTCTTATTATTCCCACACCGGCCTGTCCCAAAGTAATGATAGAGCAGATTTTACAGTATTTTTGCGAACGGGATGAAGATGAAGGATTTAAAATAACGACGCAAAAGTAGAATGTTCCATGTCTTCGTAGCAACGGCTTTATTCATGTTAGTTTTGGACCTTATCTGGCTTTCTCTCAATGCCGACTACCATAATACCTTAATCAAATCCGTACAGGGCTCTCAAGCCACGCTGCGTGTACTACCGGCCCTGATGGTCTACGTCCTCGTCCCTGCCGCCGTCCTCTATTTTGCCGTCTACCCGGCCAAGTCAACCAAAGAGGCCGCGACCAAGGGGGCTCTTCTGGGCGCCTCCATGTACGGTCTCTATGACTTAACCAATCTGGCCTCTCTGAAAGGTTGGACCACTGAAATGGCCATTAAGGACACGCTATGGGGTACAATTCTCTGCTCCGCTGGGGCCGTCGCTGGCTTCGGCTTGCACAGGAGTTAGAGCGGGACCAGGATGTAGCCAAACTCTAAGTAGTTCTCCCTCAAATTCCGCCATGCTCACTTCAGGCAATTCCGCGACCATGTCAATTCCACTCTGAAAATATTCCATATGGTCAGCGTAGTCCTTACTGTAGATACCGGCATCCAATATTCCCTTAGCCGTTAAAGCAAATTCCCGCATATCTTCCGAGCCGAGGTCGATAAACTGGCTTAGGGGAACCATCTTCTCAACATCATTTGTAGTGCGACAAGGGAGATGCCATTCACCAGCCGAGTAGCGCACCATCGGCGGATAGAGAAATACAATTGGGGTCTGCAGGGTCCAGCCACTTTCGATAACGCCACTCGTTCTACGGACTGAAAAGCCCTTATCAGCCTCCTCTACAAACGGCTTCAAGCCAGGGTGTCGCCGCGCATCCGAAAGTCGAACAACCTGCTCCTTAGCGAGCCAGGCATTACAATCGCGGTTCGCCCAACCGCTATGATGAGTGCAGGTTTTTAGGCCCATTCGGTCGCCTACGCAAATGATATTATCCTGTGGTCCATTACAGTAAAAGCAGCACATCCGTGTCATGATAAGATTGATAGGTGTGAGACAATTCGAATGCAAAGGGTCTTCCATTTTACCACCATAAATCAATGAAGTCAGTCATCAATTTTTCTAAAAAAGGTACAACAAATTGATACGACTGGGTCCAAAAACTCTAGTAGCAAAAGCAAATGCCCGATTATGATGCATTCTTTAAGGGATTTACTAAACCCCCAAAAGGCAGCATTGTTATAGACCCATTTGCCGACGACGAATCAACGGCAAAGTGGCTCGACAAGAAAAATATTCTTATCGCGTATTCCGCTAAGGAATCGCATCCTCTTGGTCTACGCCTCGACTCCCTTAGGGATCCCCCAAAGTACGCAGGAACCTATGTAGTAACAACTCCGCCATGGCACAAAAAGGGAGATATAGCCGATAACACACTATTTGACCGCTACGGAACTGATAATTTGTATAAATGCTTTATACGCACACTACTGAAAAGTCAAGCACTGGGCGGCTCTATTCTCGTTCCGCTAAACTTTCTGGTCGGTATCCGCGATTCAGAAAAAAAGAGACGCCAAGATTTCTTTACTCTGTACAAGCCTCTGCGCTTCAACGTGTTCCAAACGATATGGCAAAAGAATTTGTCAGTTGCCATAAATTTCGTGGCACGCCACTCAGCGCCGAAAGACGAATTCTGGCCCGCCTATTTATATCCCAGCGGCGATGAAAGTATTCTTATTCCTTCCCGTAATTGTGCGACCCTATCGGGCCAAGACCCCTACGAAACCGGCTATAAGACAAAACCAGAAAAACACATCAGCATCAGGACAGGTTCTCCTCAAAAGGCATCGGACACTCTTCTCCTAATTCGCGTAAGAACGCACGATACCGTCACACAAAGGGCCGGGCTAGCGACAGACGAAGGCTCAATTCTATATGTTAGAGGCGTTCTATCGAAGAAGGCACAGTACAGACTACTGCGTGATTTTAACGAGTGGCTCAACAACTGGCGTTCTCAAACAAATTCTCTCTTTATGAGTTGCAACGCAGAAGGCCGATATTATATTTCGATTGAGTTTGCTATCGAGGCCATGACGCGTATTCTTTGGTCCTATTTTAAGCCGTCACAGTCACCGCGCATGACGTAGTGAAGCCTCCATCAGCCGTCCGCACACTCACTGTAAGAGTACCTGTCGCTTTCACTGTCAAAAGACCGCTAGATGAAATAGTTGCTCTGCTTGTATTCGAACTCGACCAGGTTACGCTCTTGTTGCCGGCTTCACTGGGTGCCACAGTGGCCAAAAACTGGTAGGTCTGATTTTTACGTACTGTTAACGTTGTCACGTTAAGTGTAACGCCTGTAACGGGAGTATTAACCGTCACGGCAGTGACGGCACTAAACCCTCCATCCGCAGTCGTAACTCTAACCGTTGCGTTCCCATTGGCTACCGCTGTCACGAGCCCACTAGAAACGGACGCAACGCCTGTATTTGAACTGGTCCATGTTACAGCCTTATTGGAGGCCCCTGAAGGCACCACCGTCGCCACAAGTTGCGCTGTACCGGCCGGTCGTAGCGATAGGCTAGACGCCGATAAAGTAACACCCGTTACGCCCGTAGTGACAGTCACGGTAACGGATGCGACAAACGAACCACTCACTGTTGTAGCCGTAATGGTTGCTGTACCATTTGAGATACCGCGTACCAGGCCGCTGGTCGATACAGTCGCTACACCTGTCGCTGACGAAGTCCATGTAATAGTTTTATTCGACGCGTTTGAAGGTACAATCGTAGCAACCACCTGATAGGTCGCTCCTACTCGTAAAGTTGCCGTCGACACGTTTAAAGACAGACCCGTGACCGCCTGGGTGCCGAGTAGCAGCGGCCCCAGAGACGAGCCTTTAACCGAGCCTAGACCCGTACAATTATCGTAGCCCGTCTTCGCCGTAAAAGCCCCGTTGGAGCCCGTCAGAATATCGTGAAAGTACGCTGTACCAACAGAATACAGAGTTGGATTAATAAAACTCGTCGTGTTCAAGCAGGCCAAGTAGCCCGCAACCGTCGGTGCCGCGACACTGGTTCCACCGTAGACAACGTAATTGCCACCTACGATATAGACTACACCCGTATTCGGGTCAGCGTTTGATGCGATATCAGGTATCGAGCGATAAGAGCCGGATAAAGCGCTTTGATAGGCGGGCTTTGCAAACGACGCACTTACGGCGCCGCCACCAGAGGACCAGGCTGTCTCTCTTGTCGCCGAATCATACGTGTTATTAGGGCAGACCAAGTTAGTCCCACCGCAGGCAATTACGTTCGGGCTCGAAGAAGGAAAATCGCAATAGGACCCAGAGCCACCGACACCATCATTGGAGCCGTTATCGCCCGTTGCCGTGCAGATATTGACACCCTTTGAGACAGCCGAGGCAAAAATGGAATCGATGGTCGACAGATTCGAGTAGTAAATTTCAGGCGCGCCCCAGGATACGGACAGAATAGACGGCTTAACCAAAATACCATTGACCGTAACGGCCGTGTTGAGCGCATAGGTAAAAACCGAACCGAATCCAGACAGAGTATTCGGCGCAATATACATGATAATTGTCAGATTTGACGTAGGGCAGCAGGCACCGATGGTCTCTACATCGAGAGTGTTTTCGTCCGTGGCGCCATCCGTGGTCGAAGGCGAATTTGTCGCACCGTTGATAGGCACAACAACGACAGTCGGCATGTTCGCCGGCGCAATACCGCAATAAGCCCAGTAGGCCTGAACATCACCACCTGTTAATACACCTGCTCCATTGAGAGTACCGAAGAGACCGCCGCCAAACGAGATAACACCGACTACAACCTTGGCTGAACTGGGCGTCGGGAACGCGTATATAGAGGCCAATTCAGTTGCTTTGAACCACGAACGGCCCGTCGCAGCGGGATTAACAGTATGTGGTTGTATCTCTCCGTACGTGTACAGAGGGTCATTGATAACAGTCGCCTTGATTCGCTTATCCACACAAAACTGTGTAACAAAATTACTCAATTTCTCCGCAGAAGTCGCCGTAACGTAGAGAGTAAGCCCGTCAACACGTGTTCCAAATCCAAAGTACAAAGCTAGTCGTTCCTTGACGATACGCTGCTTGTCGCTCGAGCAATCAATCTTGACCAGACTCATTTATTTGTATGTATAATTTAAATGCCAAAGCTCTTCGTTTATCGAATCGTAACAGATAATAATGTGGCTCCACATGTCGCAAATAACTATTTGACCTTGACGTTGTGTAAACCAGGCATACGAAAGGCCGCCAAGCCCGGCGACTATGTTTTGGCCCTGGTGGCATTACAGCATGCAAAGTTGACGGGTAAGGGTCCGGACCGTTATTTCAAGGCTGCCTATTTATTCAAAATTGACGAAGTCATTCCGCTCAAGGCCTATACGTCTTGGTGTGAAACACACGCACCCGACAAAATTTGTTCGCTAGACCAATTTGAAGGAAATTGCCAGTACGACGCAATGGGTCAGCAGACAGTTCCATGGCCGCATCCACCAGCGCACGCCAAGCGTGATTTGGGTGGTAAATTCTCTCTAACCTCAAAATTCTTCGCAGCCTGGACGAGCACAAGCCCGTATACGCTTTCATCGGCCGAACTGAAACAAATCGGTCTGGAGGAAGAAGGTCAAATAAAAACGGCAACACGCAATTATTTTACCAGCCCACTGACAAACGAGCAGCAGGTCGCCCTAGACAATATTATCAGAAGCGCGGGCCCTCAAGTCAGCAAGCCCGCTTGCTCCACTCGTAAGAATTGTAGCAAGCGGGGTGGCCTTCGGCAAAACAGAAGCAGGAGACGCCGTATGTAATTTACAGTAAATACCAGAGCCAATCGAAACCCGATTACAAGCCCGTCCGGTCTTGAAGCGACCGGCACATTTGTAATAGTACATCGAACCCCGTCGTACCTTATTAGAATGCCACGCCAAAGAACTTGATTCAAAGAATTCGTGGGTAAATTCGCCGACCATTTTGACTTCAAATTGCGTTGTAAGATGAAGTCAAATTTAGTTCCATGTAGGAGATGGACCATGAAGCAATTTTTACATCCGTATATGAACGATGCGATTGGGGTTCAGATAATTCGCGCACATACAAAGGTTCTAGTGGAGATGGCTCGGAGCAATACTACAATGTGAAAGAATACATTCCGTTTCTCCGAAAATTCATCCAGAATCATGAAATTAAACAAATTGCAGACCTGGGATGCGGCAATTTTAAGTGCGGCCCCTTAATTTATGCCGACCTAGACATAACCTATACGGGTTACGACGTCTACAATTCGATAATCGTAAACAATCGCGCCGCACATCCAAATTATTCTTGGGTGACCCTAAATTTTTGCAAGGACCAAACAAAAATTCTACCAGCCGACCTCTGCATTCTAAAGGATGTTCTCCAGCATTGGTCGAGCAGCGAAATTTACGAATTCTTGGATAATATAATTGCCCGTCAATTATTCAAATATATCATTGTTTGTAATTGCTGCGACCAAAAGGAAGATGACCCACCGAACATCGCACCACAAACACGCCAATTATCCTCCAATTTTCTGCCCTTAAAAAAATACAGTCCACAGTCGCTTCTAAAATATAATACTAAAGAGGTCTGTGTTATTCAAGGACGGTCTTAATACGACTGAAGCGTTACCGGTTCGAACTGCTTTCTATTTTCAATACGACGTACGCTCATAGCAGAAGCACCAGTCAACGATGGATTATGAGATGCCTGTCTCCACGACTGCACGGCAGTGTTGTGTGATTTAAAATTGACAAGTCGCATCGCCCTTGTTCATCCGAAGCCGTCGGAACACATACAAATACAATAGTACAGTCAAGAACATCGGATATCGCGCTGCCGGCAAATTTAATATCATAAAATGCAGTAGAATAATATTCAGAAAATGTGTCTAGTAGAGCACGCCCAACGATTCCGACTCCAAATATACCAATCTTCATTCTACACAGGTATGCCATTTTAGAGAAGTTTGTAAGCCTTCAAGAGTATATTCATGAATATATGTACTGTAATCATTAAGACTAAATCCTAATAGGACTCGATTATTTTTGATATGCAGGCCATAGGAAAAGGACCGAGAAATAATTAGACCAACCGGTTCAGAATACCGTAGCAAATTCATATCTTTGTCAAAAATAACAAATGCATGTTTATATGCACGATTGTCTTGTAAATGAACTGTAAACCATATCTCGTTCTCAATAGTAACCCCACACGAAGAACCACAGAATCTTTCAAAGGAATCGGGCATAGGTCGAGTAATAAGAAGATGAAGTTCATTTGAATCAAAATCAAGACGACAAATCTTGAGAGGATACCATTGATAGACTACCCGCAAATCACCTTTTAAAGAGAAAAAAGCCCAATTCTTTTCATTAGTATAGTGTGTATCAAACATTACGCGAACAGGAATCGTATTATTAATTTCAAAACCAGTCCATATACCAGCAACGACTGCGTAACGATGTGCAGAATCCCAATACTTGTTAATTCCCATATAGTAGATTATGTCGCCATGCTTAAAAATTCGAATATCCTCTTCGCAAATTGATAAAACAGATTGCTTGACAATAGCAAAATTCAGATCTAGTTCCATAATTTGTGTAAGCGTGCGTTCATAAAAGTGAGGTACATAATTACATCGAATTACAACGAGATACGAATTGTCGAGAGCAAGAACACAGGGTGAACTAGATTTATATACATGATTGTCTGAATGTTTAAAACGATTCGATAGGTCTATTGCGCGTACCGGATTCGGTAACGACATCTACTATTATTATTTTACATATTTATACTAGATGGAGACCCTCTTCGCCGAAAAGCCCCTTCTGGGCGCCCCTTACAATACAGAACTCAACGTCATGAAAAGGCACCCCTTAACTGCAAAAAATAGCCGCCGCATCAGAACCATTTTGAAAACCTTTATAAAGAAACAAACAACAGCAAAGAGTAAAAAGACTAAGCAGACGCGTAAAATACAAATTAACTGGCTTCAACGTCTAGAAGAACAGACACGCGAACAGACAAATACCAAACCAGTCACCGTGAAAAAGACCCTATCAAACGGCGATTGCTTCTATAGTAGTATCTATCGCGCAGCAAAAGAGAGACCCGGAATCCTCAACAGACTCAAGACATGTTTGCGGCTCAACATAGACAGCGAAACGGCTTTTATCCAATCGTTCAGAGATAAAGTCGCGCGAACAATACGCAGACAGGGCTTACAAAAAGAAAATTCAAAGGACATATACGACTATCTACAAGAGACCGCCGCCCTAAAAGACGGGACCTATGAGGCTATCATGGACGCCTATCCGAATTGGTTCACCACAGAATTCGGCACAGAGGGCGAACACCTGGCAACCAAAGCAGACTTTATCAAGCGTCTTCTAAAGCACGTAACGAAGCAGGGCGAATGGGTCGGTGAAATTGAGACGCGGCAAGTCATGGAACTTCTACCGGCATGTGAAATTCGCGTCAAAATTCATTCCAATGAAGCAAAATTCTTACCTCTAAAGACTAACGGACATGATATTTTACAGTTATACAATCCAGGCGAAGCGCACTATGAATATTTTTCATTTGAGCCAGCCGACTGCGCCGAAGGGAAAGAGCGGAACCCGAAGACCCGGCGATGTATCAAAGTCTGTCCTCCAAATAAAGTACGTAACGCGAATTTCAAATGTAAATCGAAAAAGCGTATCCCTCTCTTGTAAAATTCATACAGCAAAATCTAAACATATGTAGGAGAATGGAGCCTTTGGCCCAAGACAAGATAGATGCCATCGTAGCCATGCCGGTAGAATCATTACAAAAGATTTCTGAAGGCGGTTTTGGCGTAACCTACAAACTTAATTTCGAAGGAAAAGCCTATCTGCGTAAAGATATTCGATTTTACGATTCGTTTACCAAATGGTCCTATCATACAGAAGTAAAATATCTCAAACATGCTTCATCCCACCCGGCCTATGCGTTTGTCCAATCGACGCCATATTTTTACGGTTCGGCGATAAAAGGAGAGTTCGGTTATATCGTTGAAGAAGTACTTTATGGAACGACGCTAGATACAGTTCTCGACAAGCGTTTTCTAACCGAAGAAGAGGCGGATTTTATTATCCAAACACTTGATTACTACATATCTCATGTATTTCACAGGCTTTTGAAAACGCTTCATTTAGACATTAAACCCGAAAACATCTTTTTACGGATGCATCACAATAAAATTATACAAGTTGTACTTCTGGATTTGGGTATTTCGCGTACCGTGGGTGAATATGGAATACCAAGTGGGACAGCAGCCTATCTACACGAGAATACACTAAAGGCAATGCGCGCACAGGCTCCCATAGTACATACATCTGACCTAAATAACCATGCTCTGCGCCGTACAACAAATTTTATATACGGTGCAGTCGCCCCAGAGGCCGCTATCGAAATGCTTTTTCCGGCCGCTCTAACACCGAGACCGTGGGAACACGATATAACTACATCTTTGACAAACGCACTCTGTTTCGCCACACTCCTAGATTCAAAAATATTTATTTCCTATCTTTTGAACATACCTGAAGTAAATATAAACGGAGTATCAAGCGAAGGCAAGACAGCGTTAACAGTTGCGAAAGAAAATGGAGACGCAGAAACGGTCACATATCTTACGGAACATGGCGCACAGAAAGGCGGTCGCCAAGAAAGAGTCCGGAGCGGCAGTGGTAAACGCAAAACTAGACGTCGTAACGGTAGCAAACGCAAGACACACAGTCACATATAAGACCATTTTTTAGATAAATCATGTACAAATATGTATATGATTTATATCAAATAGTAAGCGTGTTTAATACTTTCTAGATCTGCGTGTCTTGCGGCGCGCTCCGCCATCGAAAAGCCCCTGTCCTTGCCACTTTGGTCCGAAGTGACAGACACCCTTTTGATCGCAGGCCACTACATCACCAAGCGGCTCCTCATGCACCGTACCTAGCGACTGCCCTGGCCGACCGAGCATGAGACTCGTGCCAGCCGTTAAAAGTCCTAACGTGGTATAGACTATAGTAGTGACTGTAGATTTGTCGACACCTATCGTTTTACATACACGCGAATACATATTAGAGCCGCTGTTAGCCGCAGCCCCGCCGCATTCGCTTTCAAGTACTTCAATAACCTTATCTGTAATCTGCTTAACTGCCGGGGACGCCGTAACCTTCTTGGAACGTGACATGGCTATAAAGTTCGTCCGCGCTCTCCGCGACTGAAACTTTGATCGTAAGCCCAAATGCTTCTTCGCTGTCTGTCTCTTGGAGGAGGCGGGCATTTATATAATAAAAATATAAAATATAATTACCAAAACCTATATAAGTCTACGGCATACCCATCATCTTGCGCAACTCCGCCACCATTGTCCGCACAGTCATCGTTGGCCCCCAACCTTCCGCCGTCAGCAGAGGCATACAGACGTTACCGTGCTCCTCCGACTTCTTGACATTAAAGATATGCTGATGCTCCGGTACGACCTGGTCCATGAATTCCACCGAAGGTGCCTTGAACGGATAGGTCTGGCTAAACCGCACATGAACCCTATACTTCTTACCAGTATACGGTGACCCACTAGGTCCCTCAAGGCAACCAAACCAATTGAAAGGGTCCTCGGTATTCGTCAATTGAAAACCCTCCAAACCCATCTTCTGAATCTGCGACAACTCCTTTGTAATACGATTAAGGGCTGACATTTTGTTTAACATACCAAATGAGAGCCAACCGTACATCAATTTTTATAGACTAACGAAAGCCGATATAATTTAAAGCCCAGCCATCTAATAATAGTATCAAATAAATGAGTAATATTGATAACGAACTCACTTTGCTGCGTCAGCGACTGGTTTTTCTCGAGGAACAGAAGCGGCTCGAACAAGAAAGGGAATTAAATCCGTTAAACACACTTTACAACTTTATTAATAGACTAAAGAGACGACTCGAAAAAACTAGACAGACTGGGCGATTCTTATCCTCCACAAGTTTAACCGACAGAGAAACTATAGACATACTTGAGCCGCTATATAATGCACTGAAGCAAAATCAGGAACGGCTAGAAAATCTTGAAAAAATCATGGCCGCACAGAATGTAAAAGAAAATTAATTGTCCATTATAATGGGTCTTAGTATAAGCCAGCCAGCCTTTATCCAGATAAACGATAAAAGGCTCAGTAAAAAGGAATTTCTAAGGCTAAAAACCTTTAGAGATGTTCTAAAAGTAGCCGGCCATGAGAAAGTTGACGATAACGCGACTCTACGCTTAATCTATCCAAAACACAGAGTCTTTGTACAACCACACGAACCATTCGTAATTGCAGAAGGTCTTCAGTATGAAGAGCACAGCATTTATATTAGAAAAATGTACGGCCGAAATAGTTAATTTTTAAACCAGTATAGCCTAGATGCAGCGAGTCTTAATGCTCGTAGCCCATCCGGATGACGAGGCTCTCTTCGGATTCCATGACTTATACCATAATAAAGTCACGGTAATCTGCTTCACTTGTGGTTCAAATCCAAAAAGACGCGCTGAATTTGAGTGTAGCGCCCGGACCCTCAAATTCCAAGGACATATGCTGAACTACATCGAATCGCAAGGAGGACCAAATCGAATCGATAGTTGGAAAAATATGACAGACGCCACCTTCTATCGAAACGAAGTTCGCCCTCTTATCGGCTACGATAAGTACGATATAGTGGTTTCTCACGACGCAGACGGCGAATACCATAATATTCAACATATACGCGTACATGAAATTGCCCAGCACACAGCCAAAGCCCTCAACATCCCATTCGCCTCTTTTCGCGAGCGCTGGAACCTGAACTATACAAAAGAACTCGTCGAAACGAAGCAACGGCTTCTGCCCGCCATCTATCCTTCACAAAGTAGCGCCATCAACTATTATATGAATTTTTATGAACCCACATAAGTTAGACAAAGCCAATAAATTTGAGTAAACGTTCTTTCCGGTGTCTAGGTAACTAAAATGGTTAACTACGTCTGCCCCAAGTGTGAAAAGGAATTCAAGCAGAAAGGTCACTATGAAACACACATGAAGCGTGTGCGCCCCTGTACGAATCGACCTCCTGCGCTAACACAAGAGCCCACCAAACCCATGGCAGGTCTCAAATTCATCGACCTCTTTTCAGGAATCGGCGGTTTTCATCTGGCCCTCAAATCGCTAGGCGCCGAATGTGTTCTTGCCTGTGATATCGACAAGAAATGCCGCGAAGTTTACAAGGACAACTTCGGTCTGGAGCCGCATCCAGATATCACCGAACTGAAGACTGAAGAGATACCGGATTTCGATGTCCTCTGTGGCGGATTCCCCTGCCAGGCCTTCAGTCATGCTGGCGCCCAGGGCGGCTTTGCGGATACACGCGGAACCCTCTTCAAGGATATTTGTCGCATCCTCAAAGACAAGCAGCCCTCCTATTTTCTCCTGGAAAACGTCAAGAATCTCAAGGGACACGATGGCGGCAAGACTATCAAGGTCATCTTTAACTCACTGCGTGAAGTCGGCTATACCACCTACGATAGTCCTATCCTGCTGTCGCCGCACCACATCGGTGTGCCGCAACACCGCGAACGAGTCTTTATCCTAGGTATTCGCAACGACCTAACAGCGGGAAAACAGTTGGCTCCGTTTCCGGCAGTAAAACCGACAAAAACGGATATCTCCTCTGTGTTGGAGCCCATTCAGATTAGCAAGACAACTCTAACCGCAACCGATGAAGCCGTCCTGAACCTCTGGGAAGAATTTGTCCAGCATTTTAAAGCCCACGCAGTTAAGTTGCCAGGCTTCCCCCTCTGGTCCGATGACTGGAACTCCACGTATGAAATCAAGACCCTTCCAGCCTGGAAGCAAAAGTTTATCACGAACAACCGCGAATTCTACCAAGAGCATCAACAGTTTCTGCAGCCATGGCTCACGAGAGCCCGTAATACAGAGGGCTTTGCCGGTGCCCGCCGTAAGTTCGAGTGGCAGGCCGGTACCTTCAAACCAGAAGATAGTCTGTGGACGCTCCTCTTTACGTTCCGCCCATCGGGTATCCGTGTAAAAAGGACGAATTACAGTCCCGCCCTGGTCGCAATGGCGCAAATCGTCTATGTTGGGTCCAGACGCCGCAAACTGACACCGCGGGAGGTCGCGCGCTTGCAGAGTTTTCCTGATTCATTTAAGATGAGCACATCGAGTTCCGCCGCCTATAAGCAATTTGGTAACTCCGTCAATGTTAATGTTATCACTCATATGGCAAACTGGCTTATGTCGATGGTTTGAAAAACGCAAGCAGCAACTTATTAATATCCAGGCGTGTCTTACCGGCAGGATACGTATACTCTAGAGCCGGACCGTCGTCTAGTTTTATTACACAGGTCCTTTTTTCCATAAGACTTTCCAAGTGCTCACGTAGTTTTTTAATAGACTTCTCCTTGAGTTCGTTATCACATCGCGCCAATCCATACTTTACATTTTCGTCTTGTATTTGCGCCTTTGTATAGCCCTCTAGATTTTCAAGAGTTATTTCAAAAGGCGTTGCCATTCTATTAAAAATTAACCAGCACTCTTTAGGCCTTCTACATTATTCAAAAGGCCAGGTGCCAGATTTTTACAATAACTTAGCAGTTTTTCATTTGCCAAAACATACTCATATGGTGCATAGTTATTCTTTTCAATCATTTCATTGGACCAATAATCAATAATCTCTTGTATCGTTTCATCGGTCATGTCGCCACGTGCGCACAACCGTTCAAAAATCCTTTTATCCTCTAGGCGAAACGCATGATAAAATGGATTACCGACGCGCACATTGAGTTCCGCTTTCTCAAGAAGCAAGTCTATAATTTCCATTCGTCTGCCCGCAATCGCAACATCAAGTGCAGTCAGACGCTTTCTCCAAAACAATTCTTCTTCTTCATCGCCTCCAAATAAATACCTATTTAACTCGGTTGGAGTATTAAGACGCGATACCATATTTATGTCAAGTTGCGCCTTATCTAAAAAAGCCATAACAAGTTCAATAATATTACAAGAGATAGCGTACGAAAATGGTGTAGCCCATTTACAAGACCCACCGCACTTATTAATGTTGATTTGAGGATGCGACAGGAGTAGGAGAACTACCTCGGTTTGGTTGGCTTCCAACGCAGTTATAAGAAGTGTCTGGCGTTTATTATTTTTCGCATTATTAACGCCGAGACTAGGTGCGGTCAGAATCCGTTTAACAACGCTCATATATCCTTTTTGACAGGCGCAATGTAGCATCTGCCAAACCGTATTATCGTACTTTGGTAGACCCGTACATTCCTTTTTCTGAATTGCTGATTCAAAACCTTGTAAACACTCTTCCTCTGTATAATCATATTTGGGCTTTATGTAGCACGAATATTTGTCTTTGTTCGTCATCACTTAAAAATCTTTATGTTTTACAATTTTAAATCCTGAAAGCCCAGCAAACTAAATCACAATAGACTCCAGCGTAAACACCTTGTTCATGTAGCAACTCGCGTTCCAGGACGAGATGATAGAACTCGTCTTTCCCTTGTGGTAGACGCCATTGTTGAACTTGACCTGCGTCTTACCCACCTCCTGTCCATCGATGGTCATGTAGAGCCAGAACTGGTCAGCACGCACGGACACGGCGCTAGCAGTAGCACCAATGTTCGACTTGACGATGTTGAACAGGGCGTACTTCTTGCAATTAGGGTTCACCACGCACAGCATGTCGGCGGGCTTGCCACCATTACTGCAGCGCGTCAGGTCCTGAAAGCGCGCCACCCTCTCATGCGCCGGCAGGGCATTAAAGCGCGCCGCTGTAGCCGCCGCCACGACAGAGCAGGCCTTGACCGCCGCCGCAGAGGGCTTACGGTTCCAGGCCTCCTCATCGGCGCCGTACTTCAAGGTCATCTCCTTCTTATACTCGGGCACCGCGGCAGCAGCGATGCCCTTGAAGGCAGTCGCGTCGGCGTCCGTGCAACCGTAGCGACTGCAAGTGGGATTGGACAGGCACTTCTCGATTGCCCCGTCGCGCTTGACCTTGCCGGCGAAGATGCTGACGGCGAGTTCGCGGCCAGAAGCCAGGCACAGCACAATGTCACCCGTGCCACCGTCGTTGTCGTCCTGGGTCACGTTGCGCAGGCCGACGACTGTCTGACCTGCGACCACGCAGCCACCCGCCTGAACCGGCCGCCCGCGGACGAGGGTAAGCGCCACGTCAATCTTGTCGACAGTACGCAGATTGGCGGCCTTGATTCGGTTAAGCAGGCCAGCAAGGCCGTCCAGGTCAGCGTCCGTCAGGCCCATGGAGCGAAGCACGTCGAGCGCGAAGAAGATTTCGTAGCAATTGCCCGTGTTGCCGTTCTCGGCGTAGGGCGACAGCACGGTCTGCGCAAGCAGTGAGAGCGACGACATGTTGTAATAGACTTCTTTGGTCTATAGGTATGACTCCCCAAACACGATAAGAGATGTTTTCAATTTTTCTCAAAATCAAGGCCAGTGTATATTTGGACACTTTACCATGACATAATCTTGCGCCACATATCCGACACGCGGACAATAATAGTAAAGTAGTCCAATGGTGTCCCTTAATGGCAGCGCCCGCCATATACCCAAGTCAATCGTAAAATGCAAATTAAAGTTCCCCTGGTCGCCGTAGGACGATGTCGGAAATCGCTCCATTAGCCCAAAAAGTATTTCTACTGTATCATCTTGTATAATAGAAGTATCATAAAGCATAGTAGTGGATTGAAAGTATGGCCCCGTGTAATTATAATTACGTAAAAAATCCTCCCTCTGTTCTACAGTCATCGCATCCAGACTGTATTGTTTCAAGAATTTATGATAGGGCTCCATATGTATTGTCTCGTCGTGAGCAAAAATGCAGCCGTCTAGCCGATTACTGATAGCGTCAATGATACGTTGTATTGGCTTTAGAATATTCATTCCAGCATCAATATAGAATACATAATTCCATTTTTTGAACCACGTATCCATAACATAGTATTTCATATGCTGAAAACATCGCGTCGTATTATATTTATAATTCAAATGACCAGGCTTGGCTTCCCACGCCGTTTTAACAACATCCAAATTCCGTTCTGGAAGAAGGCGTACGGTAAATTGCAGCCTTCTTGTAGACTCTAGTAAATCAGGGTTATGCTGGATAGCAGCAGGTATTAATAGAACAATGTCGTTTTTCCAACAACCTGTATCGCGACATTCGCTAATAGTCTGTATAGTTTTAGGCAGATAGGGTTCATTACATATTAGTACAAGAACCCATGACATGAAATCTGGTACTATTTTACGGTATATGTTTAAACGATTTAATAGGGCAAACTCATTTCCATAAATACCCAGAAATTTGAACACTTCCGGATCACCCTGAATAAATTATACCAAATTAGAACAATGGCGATCCAGACATGTGAAACATGCGGCTACACAACTCCCCATGCAGCCGCTATGACCAAGCACAAGGCACGAAAGAACCCGTGCACACAGAACTTCGACACTCTATTTGAAAATAAACTGAAGGCGATGATTGAGCAGAATCACCCGCTGATTCAACAGATTCGCCAAGGGCCGCCTCAAGAGAAGAAGCCAGACCCCTTCACCCTAATCAAACCCTTTCTCAAATGGGTCGGCGGCAAGACCCAACTGATTGACGATGTAATAGCACTCTTTCCAAACAAGATACGCTCGTACCATGAGCCCTTCCTGGGCGGAGGTAGCGTCCTACTAGCCGTCCTTTCGAACGTAAGAGCCGGTCGCGTAACAGTGACCGGCTCCATTAAGGCCAGCGACATCAACGTAAATCTCATTAATCTGTACAAAAATATCCAATCCAAACCGGATGAATTCATCGCCGAAGTCAACAAGTTAGCCGCCGAATTCAGCAAAGCGACCGGCACAACCGTAAATCGCAAGCCGCAAACTCTGGAGGAGGCCCTGACGAGCCCTGAATCCTATTATTTCTGGACCCGCACCCGCTTCAACGCCCTAGAGCCGGCCGCAAAAGCCCAGCCGAGCGGGAGCGCAGCGATTTACTTCATGAACAAGACATGCTTCCGCGGTGTCTATCGCGAAGGGCCGAATGGCTTCAACGTCCCCTTCGGCAACTACAAAAATCCCACGATTATTGATGAGGAGCATATCCGTACTATTAGTGCGCTCATCAAGGATGTTATCTTTACGGCGCAGCCATTTAGTGCTTCGCTAAACTACAATTTCACAAAAGAGGATTTTATCTACTTGGATCCGCCATATGCCCCTGAAAACGCAACGTCGTTCGTATCCTATACCGCCGATGGCTTCGATCTAGATGCGCATAATGCGCTGTTCACGCTCATCAAGTCAAAGAAGGCGCGCTTCCTCCTCAGTAACGCCGACGTCCCTCTGGTCAAAGTAGCCTTTCCAGAGCCGACATATAAAACAAAAACAGTTAGCGCACGCCGCGCCATTAATTCGAAGAATCCAGAGGCCAAAACGAACGAAGTTCTTATCACGAACTAAACTTATATGCGTAGTGTCCTTTGAGTGTAATACTATCCATACGCATCACATCAGTGAATGTATAGGTCCAAACATGAATTACGGAACCCAGACAATGTACAAAGAGGCACAATACCTCCTTTTTTCCTACTGCAAGCCTCATCGCTTCGCGAAATGGAAAGTAGAGTTGCCGAATATTAAAGGAGTCGATTGGTCGCGCACTACTCTTGCCCTCAATAATGAGAATCTTGTGTGCAGATTCGAAGCAAGAATCGGTTTCGTATTGTACGCCAGCGACGCTGATATCACGAGTCCCTAGTCGCATCTCCAGAGACACACGGTGTCGCCCATTGAGAAGAGGCCCGTGTGTAATCTTTTCACCAAGAATTTCAGATCGCTCAAAGACGCCACTGTATCGCATATTATCGATGAGTGATGTTTCGCTACCACCTATACCCAGCATGACTGACGATGTATCCTGTGTAATAACCACAGGAACCACGTCACCATAGTCTAGAGCCTGGTATACGTTCATCTTACAGAGCAGATAGGTGCCATTTTTGATAGGTAGAATGTTGAGCCCGTGCTTCTTAAACGTAGCGGGGCGCAACGCGGCGGAGGTCTGATAGCAGAGCAGGCGCGGCTCAAATTGATTCGCCGAGCCCTTCCAGGTCTTTCCGCACTCCTTAATCTGATCGGCGGTTACGATGAGTTCGGCAGCGCCTTTGTAACCCAGCGTGGTCAGAATATGATCCCAGGGTTCAGTCATTTTAGTTTTTAACTACTAATCGCGGGTGCCACGCCTTTCAATTTTATGTTATGAACAACAGCAAAAAATGAATTCCACGTATGCGAATAATATCAGATACGCAAAACATTAGCAATAGAGGTAATGACAGGTTATCTATTAGGTCAGTTGCGACTGCCTGCGTATAATTAAGATAATAACTATATTTACTTCCTAGTCGCCGCCCTCATTTCACTCTTCGCAATAGCATCCCTAATAACCGTTTCAGACAGTCCCGTAAATCGCTGCGCCAAAGCCATATCATATCCATCCGCAATATAGCGCACAGCCAGTTGTCGTAGCATAGCCGAAATCGCGCCATGGGTCCGCTGATGTTTTGTAGCAATTTCACCAATTGACAACCTTTTTTGTATAGAAATAAGCAACTTACCCGTCTCATCATCAGTCCATCTCTTACCCGCTTGGGCCGGTAAATCCCTCTTCGGCTTCACTTTTTCCACAGCAGTACCGCTAATCATATCAATAAACGATTCCATGCTACTCTGTGCGACGAGAGGTTTCACGACAACTGTACCCTTAACAGGCATACCCCCATCGAGTACAATACTCTTTTTAGCGCGCGTAATAGCAACATAGTAGATGTTTTCATCCGTCTTGATATCGATGTCAGATGAAAGCCGCACCACATCGTCCTCCATGCCTTTGTATGAATGGACCGTGTAGAACTTCACTCTGCTTTTCTCCTTATCAACCAAGTTGGCGCTAACTTCGTTAATGAGGTCATCCAACTCTTCACGGGTCAGAGAACGCAGGAATTTAGGCAGGTCATCCTCAAACTCGTCCTCATCGTCCAAATTCTTGCCTCCCTTCTTGACAAGGACGTCGTACAACTTCCGCATCTCACCGACCTTTTTATCGAAACCATAAATCCACGAGTTAGGCGTAATACGGGCCGTAGTTAGTAGGCCTCGCCAGGTCCTGAATAGATAGACGTAGCCACCAGAACAGGACTGCTCTATGCGCGTCATGTTACTCGATTTAGAAATCATCCAGCAGTCGCTAAACAGATTTCGAATTGTGCTACAGGCTGGGTCGCCCACGCGAAAGGTAGAATAGAATTCCATCACCAGAGCGTTCGGAGGCATATGGCTAAACGCATTGATACAGCCACGCCACTCGTAAATTGCCTGCTTGGGGTCGCCAACGAACAACTTGGGTACCGTGGTATCGTTCAGTAGCATTTTGAGCATAATCATATCGAAGTCTTGGGTCTCATCCACCATGACCATGTCATAGTGCTTGTCGATGTAGTCCTTGAACCAATGATTGATTAGAGCCATCTTGCGCATACTATTGAAGGTGGTCAGTCGACCGGTCAAAGTCCGCTCCCAGAGAGCCTCTAGAATAGGCTGTTTCTTTCCCAATATTTGTTCACAGAATTTCACAATATCGTTAATGTCAGGATTCTCACAAAATGCATCAAACTTCTTCGCATAGTATTTCTTGAGTACGAACGGTTTGTCGTCAAGCCATGGATAGAACTGCGCGACGTTTTGAGGTCGTAAATCGCATATCATAGGTTCGGCTCCCTTTACGGATCTGAACAGTCGATAGATGAGCGCATCAAAGGTCAGTGGCTCCATATTGCGAATCTTCAGTTTTGACAACTTACCCTTAATATCTTCTATCAGACTCTTGTTAAAAGCCAAATAGAGGATACGCTTTTCCGAATGAACCTCGGCCAGGCGCAACAGGGTCGTCGTCTTTCCAGAGCCAGCCACGGATTTGATAGCAACGACCTCGTTCTTCGCAAAGACATGATGATTGATGTAGTCGCGATGAAATCCATCGAGCCAGCGCATCGAGCCAGCGCAGCGGCCATAGGCAATCTTGCTAACAGGAAGCGTCTCTTCAATGCTGCGGTAGAATTTCTTGCCACCAAGAGTCATGGTCGATTTCAAACATGTGTTATCAAGCACATCCTGAAAGGAGCAGGGCTCACCTATCCAGACGTTATACAGGCGGCCCTCCAGTTCAATACGATACGATTCTCTGTCTACAAGCCAAATCCACTCATTGAACCCTGTGTATAGAAATACGTTGTCTTTGACGGCCTTGACGGCAGCAGCCCAGTTGTCGTGCGGAATTTCACAGACTACGTAATTACCAATTTCGATTTTGCGCATGAATTGGCCTTCACAATTAAAGATCCAATCCAATTCGCTCGTCGCATCGCGGCTCTTGACATCTTCGACTGAAATAGGAGAATTCTGGAATTCGACCCCCATTCCACTCTCTGCGTTATAGCAGTCCGCAATATGTTTTGCCGAATCGCTCTTTCGTAGAATTTCACGACAACCGGACTTGATAAAGGTTGACATCGTTTGATGCCAGTGTTCGACATCCGGTTTCGCTACAGAATTGGAAACGCGCTCGCACTCAATATGCGTGGCCTTCTTCGTATTAGGGTGAAAGAAGTGCTCGGTAAAATCAGACGAGCCATTACGCGACTGCTTGAAATGCAGGTTCCCATCACAATTGAAGCACGTAAATGGACTATCAATGGCTAACGAGAACTTATATATATCCGGTGGTCGCACCACTTTGCCATTTAGAATAGCAAAGTTAGGCATTTTAAAACCCATATAAACCCACACGCAGACTTCAAATTTTTAAAGCAACCAAAATAGCAAAAATTGAATTAACACACGACCATCATACTTAACCAATAAAATGCCAGAGCAACGCCATTCACCAAGACTCGAACAAGTTCGTGCCGTAAAGGCTCGCGAACTTCACAAAGAGGCTCGCGAAGCCCTTATCAACGATGAGCCCAATGAAGTTATTCTACAAAAACTGACTAAAGCAATTCAAGCAACAAAACTTTGTTCAAGCAGCACTGCACAGCAAATCGAGCGTGAATCAATCGATGCGTTTCCGTAAAGTCAGTCGCCGCCGCCGTGTTCCCCCGTTCTTCCGCCTGTCAGTTTTTGTAAGTATTAGCAACGAATCGTATGTTGCAGCACCGCCTGGGTCTGATACTATTTTAAAGGCCGCTGCCGCTGCCTTTTCAACTGAAACAATAAACTTCTCTGGCGTTCTTCGAGCCCGGTTTGCTAAACCATACGACCAAATTGGAAATCCATCAAAACCGACGGGCAGATTGGCAGTCTTCATAAGTTTTTTACTAGTCGCATTTTTCCAATTACTAAAGTCTCTGACTCGTGCTCTAATAATTCGATTCCAGTTAGGTTTATTAACAGGAAACGTATCAAAGAAAGCCTGTAGTTTGGACACGTTCAACTCTCCAGTTTTATTGTAAGGTATCATAAGTTTACCACCATATTTAAGTTCATCCCATGCTAGTATAAGGAATGTATCTAGATTTCCAATACCGGGTCTATCAACTCCATATGTAAGTATACCGGGAAGGTAAGGGCATTGTAAGGCCCATATATACATTTTAGAGCCATCTGCATCCAAACTTAAGTTTTCATCAATAGAATCCCAGTTGACAAATTGTACAGAATCATTCAGTTTTGTTATATCGGTATCCTTTACAACAGAATATAACGGGACGCCTTCCTGGTCAAAAGAGCCTACGACTAGAATATCCGAAACCGTATTTTTTTTAGCCAAGTTACCGGCTCCGTGCATATCTTACTAACATAATCTTGGAAAATATCCGCCCCCAAACTCAAAGTCAGAGGGAGTTAGGGGTGTCGAAAGTAGTGCAATCGACTCACTTAACCCCCCTTCGCTGTACCATCTACAATCGTTAGATGTGGCAGCGCGCACGACTGACGCACATACGTTGCCCGGGGGGGGACACTGGCTCGCACCCGAGTGCGAAGCCAGTGTTTTTCAGTTCTGAACAAAACCGTATCGGTCTTTTTCAGAAAATCTATTGTCTATCTAATCGAAGAGAGCACGCTTCCTAGTTACGGCGAGTGCTCTTGCGGCGCGTGCTCTTGCGGCGCGTCTTGCGTCCACCCGCAAAGATACTCTTACGGCTCGCACCCTTTTCCGTCGCCGCTTTGAGGTTGCACGCGGCTCTGGCGCTACGGTTCGCGGCATTCATCGTGGGCATTCCTGTGCAGTTGGGCATTTGTTATACTTAGACACTTTATAATAAACGCACCCTACACCGTCGTCCAACCCTCTTCATCAACCGTCGCGACCGGGGAACACCTCTTGCACCGTAGACCAAGTCCCTTATAGTGTGAGAGCCACGCCTCCCTAAATTCGCTATCCTCCTTTCTGAAAATCCACTGATGATACTCGTTTTTAACGAAGAACACAGGCGTAGCCCTTCCCGTCAGAAATTCATCTGAATGCCGCATTGACTCTGAGCGCCGGTCCAAGTCCAAAGGATGATTATGAACAGCCAATTTCATGGCCGAAATCAGTTTCATTCGGACCGTCATCGGCCCTTCAAAACATGTCGTCCATGAAATACTATCCGCCGACATATCACCGCGGCGAATCCAGAGTTCCAAGCGGGGCTCCAGTCCTAACTCCATACATAACGCGTTGCGCCGAATCATAAAGTCTACGACACCGACGAATTTTTCATCCTCATCATGTGGTACGTACTGCTCTTGAAACAGTTTCATCAAAATTGCACCCGCAACAGGATAGGGTCCGACTAAGCCCTCACACGGGCCAATCGCGTAAATCAACTTATAAATAGAATCAGCAGCCAGCCCTTCACGGCACAACCGTTCAAGCCGCGCCACTTGCCGCTGCTTTGACGTTAAGTGTAGGGGTCGCAAAAGTGCATCTTCATCATCGGACATTTTTCTATCCACATGTAGAACACGTAGATAGAAATCAATTTTAACAACATACATCTAGAGCGCACGACGCGATAGACGTTTCCGACCGCGTTTCTGTCGCCTCGTCCCACCACGGTTAGGAGAGTATTGACATTCCGCCGCCGCGGCGGCCGCGGCCCCTGGGTTTCCTTTCGCGGCCGCTGGAGGCGTCGACTCGCATATGTTGGTACCTGTATCAACATAATTTTTTAGAGTTTTAAAACTACAACCACAATATTTTACTGGCGTTTGACAAGCAATACCAAGATTTGTTTCATTCATAAGAGCATCATTATAACAAGTTTCACCCATAACGTTAGTGACTATCGTTCGGCTCCCTGTCTTTGAACGTGGTGCCGCAGCAGCCACTGCAGCCCTTTCACTTTTATATTCTGCTACTATAGTGTCTAATTCTTCGTGATTTGCTATATGTTTGCTTAAAATTAACTTTAGAATATCAATATCTGTGTTATAAGTATTCGTTATGTATAATAACATATCTACTAGGTCATTTACACGCGATGCTTGGTTTTTATTATATAGAGTTATAATATAGTCTATTAATATAGGCGTAGTATTACCATACCCATTGCGACTTGTACTCTTCTTAATATAATCCGGTAAATTACTATTTTTAAGGTCTTTATTAAAAGTATATAAAAATTCTAGTAAATCAATATTCGTTAATCTAATCAAATCATCCCTGCTATAGCCCTTCTCATTAAGAACAATATATATATTTAAAAAGTTGATAAAGTGTGTCGCTTTATACGCAAACTCTTTATCTCCAGTAGTATCAATAAACCGTTTTATATTATTGACAAGAATTGTATCGACATCTTCAGGCCATGCCGTAACAATTTTAGGCAAAAAGTAATCTAAATCATATTTAAAACTTTGTGCAGTCTCGTCCAGGCCCGCCGCCAACCGTAATATTTTACAGTCGCCCTTATTATTAGAAATTTTACATACTTTATTTAGAACGACCGCAAACTGCTCCATCCTTATTATAGATTTATAATTAAGTTAACGAATATGCGTACACGCGTAGATGTCAGAACCTAAGCCGGGCACCTTTGCCAATTAACGTTTCATGGGACTACCGCATCTTAATTGAAGAGGCTCCCATTTACGCTTACATCCACACCCGCAACGAGCCCCACAACCACAGCGACAATGGGCGCCGCAACCAACCCCTCTTATCACATTTCTGGGAGGAAAAACTAGTGATTGTAAGCCCATAGTATACGCATAGGGTGCGTTACCTGCAACACCTGCGGCGTCAATGTTGAGGTCCCATGTCATAACACCCTGTAGACCCAGCCCCTTCGCATACGAAGTCAGATTTAGCGCATCCTGAAGCGACAGCACATGACTCATATCGTCAGGACCCGGCATCAGTCCCAGAACAATCTTTGACCCCGCAACACCCCAATTCTTCATATAGTAATCTACGTCCCACTGAATTTGCTCCGAATACGTATGCGCTGAATCAATCCACAAATCGTACTCCATCGGCTGCCAGCAATCGAGATTGCCCACAGTTAAATTCAATAGATTCTGCTGGTACATGCCTGCAGCCCACGCCTGCGCCGGCGTAGTCAGAGAAATGTAGAGGCCAGGGTTGAGTGAGCGCAACGTGTTGATAAGTGACGCAGCCGTGGTAGCAAAGTTCGCCGGCACAGCCGAATACGAATCTTCGATATCAAAGTCCACGCCATCGAAGCCACATGCCGTCAACACCGTATTGATATTGGAGGCAAGAAAGCCAGGCGAATTATAGAGGTCAGACCCAGAAAGTGGATACGTAGCACCACCGATGGAGAGACTGGCCAGACCACCTGCCCCATGAACGGTCGAAACAAAATTCTTGACCGAGTCCATCGTCATGTTCGTCAGACCCGGAATATACGTCGCGCTATCGAAATTGAAACTCGCGAAGGCCAACGTGACACGGCAACCAAACTTCAACGCCCCTTTCGCTATCATATCTTTTACCTGTGAAACAGGGTCTGTACCCCACGATGTTACATAAGTAGTAAATTTCATCTCTAGATAATAAATTACCATTCATTCTTTAAATATTATATATCAAACAAAAATCGAAAGCACGGCAACAGACAATGTCCACATATATAAAAGATATGTGTAGATAAGCGCCCGGTAAATATTCTTCTAACACAATAGTAGATGGCAAATGAGATTAATAATAATGCAGCGGAGTACCAGCTCATTCATGAAGGCCAATTAAAGCCGCCGCCACCCACGCGTTCATCCTCCAGTGCAATCCCGACCAAATCAGCATCAGTTTTAAATAGCGATGACTTTAAAATCTTTCAATTAGAATTGCTATGGGATATTAAGAAAGAAAAAGAGTTTTTGGATACAGTAGTAGGAAAATTAGATTGGAACATTGAGTTGTCTGCTGAAGAATCACGCAAACTAATAGACATATATAAAAGTGTATATACAAAATTATGTCAAAATTTATTTGATATAAAGTATATTAGTCAAAATACGCTTAAAAAGTTAGAATTGGGTTACGATTACCAATGGGGGCTAGATAATACTCCGCTGGTTCCTATATCCACCCATTATAAACTTTTATTTAATGAAGTAAATAAACTAGTTTCACATAGTGACACAATAAAAACTCATACGACAATAAAGACTAAAATAGATAAATTTGTAGATAATAAATGGGATAGTTCATCGTTGACGATATCATATGGTTTTGGAAATATTTTACAGGAACTATTTCCTCAAAATAACGAATATGTATCTAAGGTTTTAAGTTATGAAAAAAATGTGATTCTTGCCTTTAACCCACTTTCAGGTGACGCGTGGATGAGGGAAAAGCATTTTTTTTCAAAAACAAATAATAATACAACGAATAATGCAAATAAACGTCTAAAGTCTATCTTTAACCGTGTCTTTAAAACAGGACCACCTACAAAACAGAATCTATTAGAAAACGTTATTTATTACGAGTTTAAAGATAATAGCGGAAACGATATACTTTTTATCTTTATAGACAGTATTGTCAGTTCGGCCCTTCTTTTAGTATATTATGATACGATGATATCTAAATTTTCGTCAAAAAATCTTATCTGCTCTGCCTGGCCCATTTGTATAAGCGACATAAGCCCACCCTATTATACAGAGACATTTGATAATTTAATTACAACGACGTATATGCAACCCAAAAATGCTACAACTAATAATATACCGTTTAAAAATTCACCTTATCTAGCTAGAATAAACAAGAAAAATAAAACTATTAAAGTTAAGAGAACTTCGTGGCGTCCGACCTACCTCCCCGTGCAAGAAATACTAGATAAATCCTCAAAAATAGTAGGTTATCCTATAATAAATGTTAATAATATATGGTCCGGTTTTGGCGGTAAAAGTAGAAGAAAATCCACTGTTCGTGTCCGAGCGCGTAATACACGCAAACTAAATCGCCGTCGCCGTAGTAAAATGCAACGCGGCGGAGCCACAGCCCAGGAGGCCTTGAAAGCGTATGCCGCCTCCCTACAAATGAGCGAATACGACTTTTTCTTTTTCTTCGCAAACGCCGACTATAATAAAAAACAGAATCCGCAGTTCAATACAAGGGGTGTGTCAAATCCAATGGTAATTGATAATTACGTATTCAGATTAATTGGACACCGTGATTATTATCTTCAGGCCAGAGACAAAACGGCAGCAGATACGCCTGAAGCCTTAAAAGCCATGGCCATCGCAACAGACAATATCTATATCGACAAAGAGAATGCCGACAAATATAAAACGGTTATGCAAATCAGTGACCGGTAAAGTAAAATTTTTCACATGCCATGTAAATGGGGTTCGGCTACACTGTAATCACTGGTAAAATTGACCCAGCGGCAGTAGACAAGAGCTTGAATGATTTTAGCACACAATGTACGTCCCGGCTGACGCAGGGCTGGATCCCTGTAGGCGGTATAGCAGCCGGCAAGTTGCGCGTTTATCAGGCGTTTTCACGCAGCGATATGCTTCCCGCCTACCATGGCGGAACGCGTAGACGCAAGCACAAGAATCGCTCCACACGTCGTCGCTAAAAAGCAAAAACATTCTTATTATAAATAGCAAGTTATACTAAGGATGTCGCAACGCCGTACGTTAAAAAACGTACGCAACACCTGGCTCGAAAAGTCAAAGCGCAATCTCCATAAAACTATCACCTTCGGTCCCGTGGAAGAGCGTAACGCGTTCCTGCGGAACCTGAAGGGAACCAATGTAATGCGCACAATCAAAAGCACAAAAAAGGGTCCGTACGGTCTTCACGTACCCTATCCCACGCGCCCAAAGGGCAACTACAAATACAATAAAGGTCTGACAGAAGCCGCTGTCCGGTATCGTAGCATAACAAATCAGTGGACACCGCCGTACGGCACAACGTATCTGAATTCCAAGTTATCAAAAATCTTGGCAAATGTCCATGAGGCTGCCGCACCAAACTATAACTATGAAAAGATGTCATTCAAGGTCGGTTCAAGAGAAGATTTATCCGACGAAGACAAAGAATTACTTCTTCAGCGTCTCTATGAACTCTATGGCCACAACACGAATAACAATACGAACAACAATAGTAATACATGGTCTGTAGAAGGTGAAGTCGGTTATACACCTGCTAACGCCCTAACATGGATTGAGCCACCTACCACAATGCCCGCTAAGCAGTCCAAGGGCCACCCATCGTTACCAACGAACTGGCGCTAAAAACTACAATCATAGTATAAAGAATGGCGACAATAGGTTCCGGTTCAAGTAATTTAAATAATACCAGCCGCCGCCACTATGTGTCGTGCGAGCCGTTCTACAACGACTTTTTCACCTACTCGAACACGACCAGTTTCTTGAACGGAAACTGGACGACGGTCGGTACGCTGACCCCTGTCGCCGGCGCCACGAAGGCGAATTGCCCCCAGGGCCGTGTTCTGCGCGAGAACGGCAAGAAGATGTACCCAGACGCGAATCCCGGCGTCAAGACGTACATGGTCGGCGTCTATGACGACACGACCTTCTTGAGCGGTTTCATCAATCCGAACTCCCCTATCTTTACGCCGATGAACATGGACAAGCCGACGTACATGCCGAACGGCGCGGATCCCGATGTCGGTACCTATGCCGGTCTCCAGAACGTCGGCACGGGCTCCTATACGCAGGGCACAATCTATGCCGGCGATTTGAGCGGAGCGGGTATTGGCCTCGGCAATGGATTCTATGCCGGCCTCAGCAATGGCTTCTCCAAGGACTTATCGGGTACGATATATGCTGCTATGTACCAGCGAGGCCCCGCACAGGCCTCATCGCTCCAAACGGATGGCTTTATCGGTATTGAGACGGGTACAAATGGCGACCATTACGTAGGCAACAATTACCCTTTTGATATCAGTGGTGGCGGAGTGGCCGTCTTCGCTGGTATGTACAACAACGGCACTATCCAATGTGTGTCTAATCTTGAAAACTCGGCGCCATTCGGCATCATAAGCGTATACACTGACCCTGATCTTTCCGGCGCCTATGCGGCCACATATATCCCTGGCCCTACTTTTTTCCCGGGTCCTGCCGATACCGATCTTGGCATAGAGACAGGCAAAGAGGCCAATGGTGTATTTGCGGGACTCTATAGCAACGGTACTATCTTCGCCGTCTCCAGTGAAGATGAGCAGAATAACGGCATCTACGGCAACGGTATTATCAATGCGTCCACAAATCCAGATTTGTCTGGCGCGTATGGCTCCATGTACACGTATCGCAGTACAGAAAACGTCCCCAATGCGCGTATGGGCGTTGAGGCTGGCACGACCGAACTCCCTTTATATGCCGGCCTATACTCTGATGGAACCATCGAGGCGATAAGCACCATCAAGGGCCATGGCGGTCTAACGGTCGGCGGTGGTAGTTTTATCGCAAACATCTATTACGGCACAGCCACCTTTACGATACCTTCACTTGGAGATCACGCATCAGGATCCGCTTCAGCAACTCTATCTGGAGTTGGAAATTCCTCATTACTGATGTTCCCAAATCCAAATCTTGGTGACTCAATGGTTTTCTTCCGGAGTTACAGCATATCTGGCTCAACGGTAACAATTTATTTTGGCCACCCAACTGGTGGTAATAGTCACGGTGGTACTAACTATACCGCCAGTCTACCGTACTTTGTCATCAACCCTGTGCCCGTGTAAACATATAACATTATACCACTTAATTACGATAGAATCTATCATAATTAAAATTACTGAAAATTTGAATTAATAACCATCATATCCAAACAAACAAAATGAACTGGTACGGCAAAGAGCATCTCAATCCAGCCTATACTAAGAAACTGATGAAGAAGTGGCAGTCCCCACCAGACAACGCGGCAGAACACTACTACATTATCTTTCCGGAACTAGAGCCCTACTGGCTACCACTAGACCACTATATTGTGAAGTACAATGAAGCCCGCTATCCCAAGAACCGCGACTATCGCACCTTCAAAGAGGCCCCAAAGGAAATCAAATCAACACATTTTATCGAGTGGGAGGACGGTTATGGACCATGTCATTCATGCGAAGAATGTGTCTCGGCGAAGAAGCAAAATGAGGCTAATTCAAGCGCCTACTACAAAGCCCTGGCCGCCTGGCGTGACCACGGAACACCAATGTAAGCGACCTAAAAACTATCAACTGTGAAAGACCATGTCAAAATACCCACGGGTCGTCTTTTTTAGATACGAAAAATATGCAGAAATAGACTCTGTTTTTCTTAAAAACAAGCAGCAACTCGACTGTGAAATTGCCATTATTCAAAAGAAAGATAAATTGGACCTCCTCTACGATGTTAATTTTCCCGTTCTGGTCACATACGGTTCCACAAAAGAAGAGTACAAGGCCGATATAACGGAAGTCCTAGGGCCGCGCTTCCATGAACGCTGGCTTCACATGACAGAAATAAAAGATGTTAAACTTTTCTCAAAGGCCGTCAACGTAAATTTTATAGACATGGTAATTAGCGATAGACCGAAAACACGTCCTATCTTCTCGGCCTTTACAACATGCTACAATTCGTACGACAAGATAGACCGTCCATTCAAAACACTTCTAGCGCAAACCCTAGTCGACTGGGAGTGGGTTATCCTTGACGACTCGCCAGATGATAAACATTTTGAGTTTTTGAGAAAGAAGTTCAAGCCGTACAAAAAGATTCGCCTGTTCAAGCGCTCGGAAAACAGCGGCAACATCGGCAACGTCAAAAATGAGGCGGCCTCCCTCTGTCGTGGTCTCTACGTCCTCGAACTGGACCACGACGACGAAATCGTACCAGACCTATTTCAAGAGGCGACCGACGCCTTTACAAAGCACCCTGATGTCGGCTTCGTCTATGGTGAAACAGTAAATCTATACGAAAACGGCAATAATTTTTTTTACGGCGATTTCATTGCACTGGGATACGGCGGCTATTACTGCCAGAAATACAACGACAAGTGGGTCAACGTCTATGTCGCCCCACAAGTCAATAATATTTCGATGAGCCACCTAGTATCGCTACCAAATCATCCGCGTATTTGGCGCCGCGACGTCTTATTTCAAGTCGGTAATTATTCAGAATATCTACCCATTAACGACGACCAGGAACTTCTCATGCGCACCTTCATGAACACCAAGGTTCTAAAATTGCCTAAACTGTGTTACATCCAATACATGAACGAAGGCAGCAATAACTTTTCGCTCATCAGGAACAGTGAAATCAACCGCATCGGGCCAAATTACCTGGTACCGCAGTATTACAAAAAGTATGATGTTCACAACGTAATGAAAAGCAGAAATGCGTTCGACGAAGGCGGCAGCATGATTTACCATGAACGAATTTGGTTAAAGGAATCGTATAAGCCAAAGTACTATAATTTGATGTACCAACCGCATTACGATACACAGTACTGCATTGTTGGTACAGAAACCTTTTTTCTCAATATCGAAAAATTGAGAGAATTAAATGAGAATCCGCGCAACGATTTCTTCTTTATAGACAGTCATGGCAACAAGGAAGAACTCCAATTACTACTTGAGCGGTATGAATTTCATCGCTGGTCATGTTACTCAATTAAAAATTTAACGGTTCAACAAATGATTAACTATTTCAAATATATTTATGCTTCGTGCGAAAACACGGTTATCATTGAAGAAGAACCCAACCGGTTTATTTAGACACAAAATCCGTTTTCACAAAAGGAGCCGGGCGGGCAATCAATGTCTTTGCTACAGAGTAGACTATAGTACCAGTATCCAGGATACCAGCCCCAACCACTTCCACCACCCCCACCGATTGTTCTATAGCCGCCACCGCCGTAGCCACCTCCGTGACCGCCTCCGTGGCCACCACCACCGTGGCCACCACCTCCGCCTCCGTGGCCACCACCTCCGCCTCCGTGACCGCCTCCACCTCCGTGGCCTCCACCTCCGTGGTCACCACCTCCGCCTCCACCTCCGTGACCGCCTCCACCTCCGTGACCGCCTCCACCTCCGTGGCCACCTCCACCTCCGCCTCCACCTCCGTGACCGCCTCCGAGGAAAGGCTCTGCAAAAGACCCAGCAAAAATAACTAGGCAGAGAAGGAACACAAGACTAATCAATAATATTTTCATCCTAATGAATGAAAATAATATTTAGACAAACAGATATTTAAAAGGCCGCAAGGCGGCGACGCGGTCGATGAGCATCGGCACAACCATCCGAGATACATCTACAACTCATAATACAGAAGAGAACGCCGAGAGTTCCAGCATAGATGAGCACCGCGACATCGATTAGAATCTGTACAATAAGAGGAATCATTTTTAAATACAGATTTCAATAAACCACATCGTTTCAATTTTATTCGGTCTTATTCGTTTTTTTGGAAAGTCTATACATATGAACCCAGTAGCGTCGTATGGCCTCCCAGGGACTAGGCGCCTCATGAATAATGAGCCCGTGTTTCTGACAAAGTGCCCTATAAATTGGGTATACCTGCTGAAAGCGCGAACTGCTCAAGCCAGGAACGCAGTGATGAAGCCCCTGCATATTGAGGCCACCCGTTAATAGAGTCACCAAGGCAGAGTCCTGCGAATAGTCCAGGGCCGTATCAACCATCTGATGTGACCAGTGAGGCCACGCCGTTTGGCGCTGTGTTTCCTCCTGAATATGACTAATCTGTGTTATCGTTATAAAAAGTAGAGAGCCAATCATGTAGGGCCACAAGGCGAAGAAAAAGGCCTTCCAACACAGGCCAAACGCAAAAAAAGGATACACGATGACGCCAGCAGATAAACCAAGTTGGACAAACATCGAAACACGTGTATAGTCAAAAGTGTGTTGTACGATACCAAAGAATCGGCTATTTACAGCCTGACTAAAAAGCAACTGTAGAGGAAAGAGTACGTTCTCCGCCAAAGTCGTCAAGACGCTGTTCAAGGCGCTAACGCTTAAAATTTGGTAACGATGAACAGGAAACCAGCGATGCAGCATATGAGACCGAACGAGTGCCTCCAAATGGTGTAAATCGATATCATTTTCCACGTGATTCGTATTCATATGATGCGACACGTTATGCTGTAAATACCAGTAGGCCGTATTGTAAAAGAGCGGGGCCGAAAAGAGCGCCGCCGCCTCGTTTAACACAGCATGGCGGCTAAAGGCAAAATGCCCCGCATCGTGCGCCATATTGACAGTAAGGAGCCAGTTCACAAAAGGCAAAGCCAGTGCGCCGGCCCAAGAACCGGAAAACCATCCCAGCCAGGCCCAACAGTTAACGCCTAACATTAAAAGTAAAAACATACACATCAAAGGCGTTGTCTTAATATCATCAAGTCGCCGTAGAGCCTCTTTTAACTCTTTATAGAATGCATCGACCGGGCCAGCCTCCACTGTGCCGAAACCCCGCAGCATTCGCATATGATTCTCGTTAAGAACGTGGTACTGCTCAAAAAGAATCGTACAATCGCGACCCTGGCCAAGCCGTAAAGCGAGTTCGCCACCAGGATGACGCTTTAAAAACTCACGCAAATCATACGGTTTTCCGTATATAATCCAATCTTCTGACATCACCTTATGTTAGACCGGGTTTATTTCAACCACACACTTCCGAAATACGCAGTTCAAAGGTCGCCCCTAGGAACTCGCGATTATAGCGTACAGACCAGCCTTTGGGCACAGTAATAAAGAATCCAGTACAACCCAAATAGTCGGTACAGCGCGAGTCTACGAAGGCGATACACGGTGTACCAACCTCTTTCAGAAAGTCCGAGAATTCGCAGTTACGCCGCTTAACCCAGTCCATCCATTCATTTAGGACAATAAAAGCGTACATTAAAAACCCGCTCTTTCCGCCACGAAGTCCTTCAAATTTGTGTGAATCTCATAGTAAGTTTTTTTGTAAGTCTGCACAATGTCGGCCTCCGCGAGAGTCATAAACACAACGTAGAGCCACAGAAATAGAAAATTCCAAAGAAGCACATTCTTTGTCAGAATCCATGGTACAATCATAAAGGGTACAAAGTGCAGAAGAAAAGTCAGCCCCAATTTCCAGTTTGGGTCAACGCGATATTTTTGATAGACAAAGAAGACGCCGAAAGGCAATGCCAATAAAGAACTCGGAAAGGTCGAAATAGGCTGAAGACCGACAGCATAAAGGCCGGCCAAGACCAAGATCCAGTAGGAATACAACATGTACCAGCGAATCATCTCTGCGTTATATCAATAAAATATCTCTGGCGCCATAGTAATGGAACCTTTCGCAAACACAGGTTTGGCCCCGAGCAGTCGCGCCCTCTTTACCAAGAAACTCCTACAGTTTGCCTCCTTCATGCCGGCAGGAAAACAGACGATTGATTTTCTGATTGACAATCCCGAACTCGCCGTCAAGGCTCTCAAGGCCCAGCCCACAATAAAGCAGACCGAAGCGAATCTCCACATGTTTTTCTCGGCCGCTGTCGCCTATCTCAAACACACCGATGCCGGTAAAAAGCGGTCGGAGCCCCTGAAACAGCGCTGGGAGCAGATACAAAAGGGAAACTGGGAGACACGCAGACAGCAGTCCCTTAACAACGAGCCCACGGTAGCACAGACCGAAGTCGCTACACAACTAAAGTGGGCGGACGTCATCAAGAAGCGCGACGAATTGCCCCATGGCGACGCCAAACTTCTACTTTCGATGTACACCTACCTCCCTCCTGTTCGCGCCGATTACTATGAAGTCAAGATAAACCCGAATCCAGTTCCAGCAGCAATGACCAAGGCGAATTTTATAGTCTTGGGTCCACAAACAGGCGAAATCGTCCTACGTGACTTCAAAACGGCGGCCAAGTACAAGGAAATTAAACATGTGCTACCGCCGCCGCTATTCAATGAAATTAAAGCAGCAGTGCAAAGCACAGCAAGACCCTACCTCTTCGTCATGCCCACCGACCCCACACGTCCTTATGACCGCGGTGCCTTCAGCAAGTGGGCAAATAAGACGCTTAAGGCGACGTTCGGCCTCCCCATGACGCTAACAACTCTACGGCACTTATATGTCTCCACGCTCGATTTTAACAAAACCAAAGCGTCTGAATTAGAAAAAATAGGAAATTCAATGGGACACAGCATTGCCATGCAAAAAGGCTATCAGTGGCTCTGAATTGCGAGCCATTCTTTCCACATTTGCCTATACAAGTCTGCTACCGAATCAGCCTCCTTACCCTCCTCTACCCCGTCAAGTCCACCCACGTGGGCCGCGATGGCCGACATCGGAGCATAGGCCAATTCGTCCACACCTGACGCCGTAGCCGCGGCCTTAATGAAGATATTGTAGGCAAATTCGGCCGTAAATGATGTATTGGACATATAGTTCCATGGGTCACTAAAGTAATACAGTGAAGGAATAGAGTCCACAGAGGATACCAGCAACATATTTTTCAACCATTTGGGTAATCGATTACTACACTTTTGTAGTACACGATACATCAGAATCGTCGCTACGATTGTAAAGGGCTGTATTAAAAAGATATTGGATAATTCAGACTCGGCGTAACTTATCATAATATGTTCACCCACGCTCTTCTCATGAGCGGCGGCGAATAGTAGCAAATAGTTTAAGCACCAACCAAACCATCCAAAACAGCCGGCCAGATAAAACCAGCCTAGCGCAGTATGCGCCGGCAGTAACTTTTTCCAAGCCGGATACCGTTCAACATAGGGATATTGCTCTTTCACGACCGCTGCCATCTCCCGCAAAAGTCGTCGTTTCTCCATATGAAGTGGCGAATCTACCTCGTCTACCTTTCTACAGGAACAGAAGCCACCACGTGAGCGCAACGTCGGCAGCGCAGTTTCGTTCTTTTTAGCCAAGTAGATAAGAGCAAATTCTTCGTATTCAGAACGACGAGTGTACTCATTGAAAAGCAACGGATACATGAATTGAAATTCGCGGTTACCAATTTTGTTCATCATGTGAACGAGAACCTGGACTACGGGTATATTCAAACCCGTAGTTATCATGGCCAGGATAACTGTATCGTACCACTGCATCGGTTCTTGTTTTGTTCCATAGGTAAAACTATAAAATAGGGCACTAACGAACAGCGAATGGAACTGTACCACAAAGAGAAAGAGTAAACGGAACAGACGCGAAAGACGCGGATCATAGCGGAACAGAAATTGGAGACGACTGTGTTGCTGTAGCACACGGTTTAAAACGTTTAGTCGTACAACCTCATGCGTCTCTTCTAGCAGTGCGTGACTGGCATCCAGAGTACTCTTCTCATCGTAGACATAGATAGGGTCTTTCGGTTGATGCGCTAGTAATTGTCTTAATACCGGATTTTTTAAAAGAACTTTAACGTACATGCCAGCGGCGACAACATCGACGTAGACCACAATAAAGCCCAAGATCAGAGTCAAAAGAGCGATACCACCGAAGATAGCGTACCATTGCTTATAGCGCTCTAATCCGTCCAAAGAATATACAGAAGCGGCATTATCAAAGATCGCCTTATTGGACTCTGCTACAGCCCGAAGCCGTGCGCTAAAATCCGTCAAGTGAGTACATTCGCAGACGACACCCGTTAAAGAGCCACTAACGGCTACACAACCGTCGTTAGACCAATTCGATAAGACTGAATCCCAATACATACAATCATGTTCGTACGCAATTGATGGACAGACAAAATTCTGAAAACCAGAACCCACGCATTTAAAATTCGCATGAATTCCTAATAAACATGGAACTTTCCATGAAGAATTTCCCAGGACGACCGCCCCATGAAATTTCAAAAAGGACATACCGTCGTCGATATATAAAATTCCATGGGCACAATCTGCGACATAAGCGGGCGGAGGCTGAATTCGTGGGTCATCGGGCGAAATTTTCAAATCCCAATTCATTGAAATTGGTTTGCTCAAATTCTTAACCGAAATTTTTGCTCCAGTCGAATCTAGAACACTCAATGAAATTACAGGTGCATCAGGAACTGCTACAGTTAAATTCGCATACGGGTTCGTCGTCCACTGAATTACGGCAGCCGCGGCTGCTCCAGGAAAGAGGTTCGCCAGAGGAGGCATAGCAATTTCCAGACCAGGCGATAAGAGGGTAGCAGGCTCTGCACCCAGACTTTGAATACCGAGAGTAAAATCGTTAGTAGAAAAGGAGAAATTTCCTTCAGCGCCGAGAGCAGCCGTTCCTAGAAGTTGCAAGGAATCCTGAATTTGGCTTGGAGGAAATCCGCTGAAGGAGCCCAAGGCTGATACAAGTTGGTCGGACGAAAGCGCAGATAAATTTGTAGGTAGAGACGGTGGTCCACCTTCGACTAACGGTGGAGGCATCACAAACGATGCACTCGGCGTAGGTGTCCGAGTTACAGACGGCGAAGGCGTTATAGATGGCGTCGGTGTAGGAGTGGCCGTCTTCGTATTAGTAGTCGAAGGGCTACCAGATGCTGACGCCGATGTAGAGGCAGATGCAGAAGGGCTACCCGTCACTGTACTTACCAAAGTTGCTCTACTAGTCCCCACTGATGACCATGACGGCGACGCAGACACCGAAATTGTAGCCGATTTTGTCGCAACAGAACTCCAAGAGGCTGACCCGGTTGCTGTCGCCGTCGCAGACCCTGTATACGTGCTATACCCAGTATAGGACATAGAAGCCGACACAGACGCAATTGAACTCAAAGAGGCCGACCCTGTAGCAGTGTCCGTCGCGGTGGCCGTGTTAGTGCTTATAGCACTATAGGTTGCGCTAGCCGACGAGGTGGCGGTTGCAGTCCATGAACTTGACGGCGGCGGCGGCGGTGTCGGAGCAATAGGTACTATAGTCAGTCGATAATTTACGTGCGAAAAATCACATCCCTGCCATGGTTGTACTCTTAATTCTACAGTAGTAACGTAACTTAGAAAGGTCATAACAACCGTTCCAGAGGAATAGGTAATAATCTCACTAAACACGGCCCGATCGTTTATTAGCAAATGGACCCAATCGCCCTGCCCGCCATCTTCGTAGTGAAACAAAGTCATCGTTACTTGCATGTAAAAGGGCAATGAATTCGCATTGACCCAAGTCAAACTAGGCATGATGACTCCGCACCGTGTACAGCAACAGGATACTTGGTCATTTGGCATCATGGTTGTCGCCGAAATCCATCCCGCGCATTCTGGATTGTACATCCAAGAGGGGTCGACCGGCGCGGGGCCCGAGCCATCATTGTATGTCAGAGCCGTGCTATAAGAGCCATTAACATTATAAAATCCATAAGTCCATCCTCTATACCCTTGTGTGCCAGAAAAATCCATCTGCGAATCGAATATGTAGTTAGGAGCCGGCGTTCGTGTCATAGTTCCTGTCGACGTCATCGTCGAAGTTGTAGAAGGACTTGACGTTCTAGTCGCAGATAGCGTAACAAGAGCCGTCCTAGAAGCAGAGGCAGACAAAGTCACAGAAGCAGAAGAAGTAGCCGAAGAAGAAGTTGTCGGCGTAGGTACCAATTGACAGCAAAATATATCATCAGTGTCCCGTCGTACACCCAGAACGCAGCCAAAACCAGACCCCGCCAAACTACAGTCGCCCGCCCCATTAACAAGTTCATATCCTGGCAATATAACATCACAAATCGGCCCCGCGTGAGCCTGAATAAACGCACAATCGGGTGTTCCCTGGCCGATAGGACATCCGGTGCCATGCGTCAACGTTCCTATACATCCAGCCATGCCTGCTCCAAGGAGACTAAGGCCAGCGAAGAGGCGCAACATTCTCCCCTTAACCAAGAAAATTGACAACCAGCAAATTTTCACACCATCTCACAAGAACCAATGTCTTCGTTTCTCAAGGCACTCGTATTCATAGTATCTGTAACTAGAGCCGGTTCAACTATCACAAGTGACACAGGTTGTAGTTGTGTCGTAATTAAAACAGCCATAACTGCTCCAGGTGCTGCCACAACAGTAGCAGCTGGCTGCTCAACCAGGCTTGACTGGCTCGGCCAGCAGTCGCAGTGGTGCCTGACAGACCAGACCCTGGCCCAATGCGGCACCATGCAGCCAGGCTTCGGCTACGTGGACTCGTGTCAATCAGCGACCATCGCTATATTTAATGTAGCCCCACCCACCCAGCTCGAGTGGGACCAGACACCGACAACCTACTATACAGGACAACTCGTCAATACATCATGGACCACCACTAACATACAGACCGATGAACAATTCAAAGTAACATTCTTGGGTCGCACCGTGACAACCACCGTCAATAATTCAGCGGGATTCTTCCAATGGTGCCTATCTGATGCCACCAGTTCAGTCACAACTGTTCCTAGTCCAATACAAATTACTTCGATAACAAACCCCGCAATAACGGCAAATAGCACCGCCATATCTGTTATTCAGAGTAAGGTACAAAACGTCAATGTCTATAACAACGGCACTCTAGTCAACACTGGCACAGTGACCATCATGGGTCAAAACGTTTCCGTCACATGGCGTGGCCTAGGAGAGGCACAGATTGGTCTAGCCACAGTTGTGATTAAGAGTAGTTTTGGCGGTGGTGGTGGTACAACAGTCGGTACACAACTCGTAAACATTACAGCAACAGGTAACACGACCGCGTTCTATAACTTGCCTATGACATTTACTCCTAACGGCTTCACAACTTATAGCGCACAAATTACCATCAATGGCCCTAGCAATCCATACACAGCCTCTTCTCCAGGATTCAAACTAGCCGCCGGGCCGAGTCCAAGCACAACTCCAAGCGCAACACCGACGCAAACACCGAGCCAAACAGCCTCTCTTTCCTTCGGCGCCAGCCCCTCCTCAACGCCGACGCCTTCAAAAACTTCAAGTCCCACCCCTACACCCAGTCTAACCCCGTCCCTATCGACAGGGGCCACAGCCTCAAATACACCGACTATTTCTGTAACATCCAGTATAACACCATCTCAAACACCGACTATCAGTATTAGTTCAAGCCCGTCCGTCTCATCGACCACGAGTCCCAGCCTTTCGTCGACCACAACACCAAACCAAACGCCCGCTCCCAGCGTCGATATTTTGGCAATAACGAGAGCCGCTGCTGAAGCAGAAAGTAAGAAAATCGGCGCCATTGCTGGCGGCGCCGTCGGTGGCCTAGTCTTCATAGGGCTCTTTGGATTCATGGCTTATAAAGCCTATGAACGCAAACAACAAAGAGAGCGCCGTCTTCGTAAACACAGGGCCACCATTCAAGCAAACGAACGCGCCGGTGTCTACGGTGTACATGATCCTGAACGCAGAGAACCGCAGACGGTTGTCTATCAGGTCCAGCATATGCCCAGGCAAAATAACAGGCAACAGTTAGCGGGCTATCAGTCACGCAACTTAAACCGGCGCTAACGCTTTCGTGTCTTCCGCTTCTTCTTCGACCCCCCACTCAATCCTAGCCCAGTTCGCACATTCGCCATCAGAGAAGCCGCATTTTCATTCGTCATTGAACCAATTTTGACGCCCCGCGTAAACGCATTGAGGTTCTGACGACTGGCTGCCAAACGCATCTTGGTGCCACTCATGGCAGCCAACGAATTTCCCCTATTTGTGCGTTTTTTACCGATTGGCACCACTTCTACACGCTCCTCTTTAGCAAAAATACGCTTGAAACCGGGCACTCTATCAGAACCGACACCCAGAACAACATGTGAGTAGCCTTTTGCTAGTAACATGTCGACAATGGAAGGCAGTGTTTTACAGCCACATACAGTCGTATCGACAATTTGAACCCCCACAGGATACTGTTTCCGCATATAGGCAGTTTTTTGCGCCACTGTTAGCGGATTCTGTAGGTTTCGAGTGCCATGTGTGCTGGACACGAACACGTAGGCATCGGCCTCACGAGCAATAGCCAAGTCGATGAGGCCACGAATAAGCACTTCATGTCCGGTTGTCGGAGGCTGAAAGCGACCGAAAGTAAAGACGGCAACAGGAGGCACGCCGACGGCAACAGGAGGTACGACGGCATTAGAAGGTACGACGGCAACAGGAGGCACGACGGCATTAGAAGGTACGACGGCATTAGAAGGCACGCTGGCATTAGAAGGCACGCTGGCATTAGAAGGTACGCCGGCATTAGAAGGTACGACGGCATTAGAAGGCACGCCGACAACAGGGGGCACGCCGACAGGAGACACGCCTGTATTCGGCCCAACGGAACTTGGTTCCGCACTCATTCTACTTACTCAGCGCAAAGATTTACATTAGACTGCACGAACTGTCTTTCGCAAGAATTTTATTCGCAATTTCAGGCACCCTTTTCTCATCAACGCTCTCATACACGAGTTTGAGAAAAGCAATCTTCGCAAGTTTGTTACAAGCCGGCGTTTTGTTCAGATGTTTCATAAGATTCGACTTATTCGCAAACTCAATCTCACACCCCTTACACAAGGGAGCCTCCGTTTGACCAGAGATAGGATACCCCTGGTCGCCTTTGGGCCCCAGAGGACCGGTGAAGCCTGGAATACCCTGGGCACCGATATCACCTTGGGGTCCTATATCGCCTTGGGCTCCAGCGGGTCCGTCTATTCCATTTGAACCTTGTACACCGGCACCAACGGCTCCCTGAACCCCCTGTGGCCCTTGGGCCCCTTGAACTCCTTGGGCGCCCGTGCTACCCTGTACCCCTCCCACGCTAAATGTCGTATTAATATACGAATACGTCCCACCCTCAAAATAGAGTGTCATCTGGCTTGTAGCATTACCTGTGGTGCGAACAGCGTATATTTTTGTCACAATGCGGTCCGTAAGTAGAATAGCAAAAGGCCCGTCGCACATACCAGTTAAATTGAACTCCGTAACTACATTTTGTAAGACCGAAAGCGAGTCTGTTGTAAATAACAGGGTCTCGGTCCCCCCAGAAGCCCGTTTCCAAATTTCAGCATAGACATAGCCCGTAGCCGCGCCCGTTGCAGTTATCTGCCCGTAAAGATTTATATTCCATATTCCAGGGGTATAACCGTATTACTAGGAAGTGTAGTCGGACTAATAAAAGTTCCTAATAAAGCGGGTGTTCCAGTAATTGGACCCTGTAGATTTGTTTGCGAAGCGTATGTGGGTACAGTATGTTGTACATAATAGGAGCCAATTCCAGAATCAGTTTGCGACCGATTTAAATAATACACTTGACCGGAGGAGTATCCTGGTGGTCCAGCTAAGCCAGTGGGACCAAGCGTTCCTGTTGAGCCTGTTTGACCGGTCGCACCTGTATTTGCGGCTGCTCCATCAAGACCCGTCGGGCCTGTGGCACCAGTAGCCGTAGCGGTACCAGGCAGACCTCGTGGACCCGTCGCACCGACCTGCGGACAGCCATAAATAACTGTAAATCTTTTCTGCGCAAGAAGCTCACTAGTGTCCATAAATCTTATATGAAACAGATAATTTTTCTTTATATATTTATCCAAATAAATTGTTTCATTAGGATAAATATAAATTAAGAATTTAATTGCTTGAAAGTAAGTTCCACTTAGAATCCGCATAGACCAACGTGACGGCGCCTCCCACGCTGACCGCAACAGTCGCTGCCGGTAGAACAAGTTGGTTCGATTCAGCCGAGCCCGTTGCGGCCGCCAACGTTAGAGGAGAACCAGTTCTATTTAATAGAACTAAGAGACGCCCAGCAGACCCATTCGCAAACCCTGTAACCGTCGCCGCCGTCGCATTACTGGAATTCAGGGTAAAGCAGGTCATTCCATCAGTTAGCGCGCAATCGTCGACAGTTGCGGTCGTGATGTCAATGGCAGAGCCTACGGCATAAGTGCCCGCTGTTCCAGCCTCACCTTGAGGACCCGCA
>Ga0136641_1000003_pt1 | contig 114560 bp, 118 predicted proteins | sample EliLak1302023Y_FD_115312 | JGI IMG/M metagenome (GOLD analysis project Ga0136641, IMG submission 115312) | Freshwater microbial communities from Elizabeth Lake, Yosemite National Park, California, USA - 13020-23Y | ecosystem: Environmental > Aquatic > Freshwater > Lake ...
CACTGCGTAAGGGCCACTGCGTAAGGGCCACTGCGTAAGGGCCACTGCGTAAGGGCCACTGCCTAGGGTATAAACACTAGTTGACAATATATACATAAAATGTATGAATTTACACAGGACTGGTTTGATGGTTCAGATATAAAAAAATATTTATTACAAGTCTACGGAATACGAACAGAACATCATATATTAGAAATAGGAACATTTGAAGGCGGTTCGGCCTGTTTTTTTAGTGATGTATTTCTAAATCATCCGAATTCGACTCTCTATTGCGTAGACCCGTTTTTATTGGATGATACGACGAGCCCCCTTTCTGCTGAAACAGAAGCACGTTTTCGAGCAAATATTGTTAAAAGTAAACATGCGTCTAAAGTTACACACTACAGAATGACGAGCAAGGATTTCTTTTTACACAATAAATTAAAATTCGATTTAATTTACATTGATGGCTCTCATTTACTAGACGATATAACTGCCGATTTTAATAATAGCCTTCTTGTGGCGGTGCCTGGTTGTATTATCTGGATGGACGATTATGGCGGAGGGTCTTTTGTGGGTGAGATTAAGAATCATATCGACAGTCTTATTGAAGCAAATAAGGAGCGTGTTGCTGTATTTTTTAAAGGTTATCAGATTGCAATGAGGGTTTTAGGGTAGGTGAAACTTTAAAAATTGACATCGTCTATTTCTTTTTTTGAACTTCAAGAAAAGAAATATTAATATGCCTCTCTCTATCGGCGAAGGCGGTTCTCTATCATGGCAGCGCCTTGCACGTGTAAACGAACATCCGCGGGATCTACGAATCCAATTCAATGAGGAGGAGCACTCCTACGCAATCGATGGCTCAAAGATTGGCTGGGTCTCCTGTACCCAGTTCAAGGGCCAATTCTTCGGTCACTTTGACCCAGATGCGGTCATTAAGAAGATGATGTCTGGGTCGAACTGGATTAAGTCGCCTTACTATGGACGGACCGCTGAAGATATCAAGGCTGGTTGGGCTGCCAGCGGTGATGAGGCATCAACGGCTGGAACGCGGATGCACTTGGACATTGAGCATTACTATAACTCATCGGAACTTTCGGTAGAGTCGATGAAGCGTGACGATGATTGGACGCCGAATCCATCGGTTGAGTGGGACCAGTTTATGTCCTATCAGGCGAAGGTTGGCTCTAAAATGGAGCCGTATCGCACGGAGTGGCTCGTCTGGAATGAAGATATCAAGTTGGCTGGCTCTATTGATATGCTGTATAAGAAGAGCAATGGTAAGTACGCCATCTATGATTGGAAGCGGTCCAAGGAAATCAAGACGGAGAATCGCTATCAGTCGGGCTACGGTCCACTGTCCCATCTTCCAGATGCAAACTATTGGACATATAGTATGCAGTTGAATATTTATAGGATGATTCTCAAGCAGAAGTACGATATGGACGTCGATGAAATGGCGCTTGTCATTCTCCATCCGAACCAGGCAAACTGGCGCGTAATCAAGATTAACATTATGGAGGAGGAGGTCCTTGGCATGTTTGCCTGCCGCCGCGCCGCTCTGGCTGTTCCTGGCAATGATGGCTCTAATCCCGTGGTGGTTCTAGATTCCCACGAAGAGCACGATACTTCTGCTGCACCGACGGGTTGGGTCGGTCTAGACTAGCCCAGGTGCCGCAGCGAAACTGCTATCCAGGAATGTTCTAATTGACTTGGGTAAGTCATTCAATGTAAGCGGATTTTTGTTTGACTGTAAAACTTCTGTATTTTCTATAACGAGAACTATCAAATAGGCGTTATTGGATGGACTCTTGAACCACTTGTAGGGTCTTGTTGTATCCGACTCGTACATGTATTTTGTAATAATAATATTGGTATCGAGCGCCTGAGAAAAGCACCACCAATCAGTATCATTCCACTGAATGGCTGCTTCGGGTTTGAGACCTCTCTGCTTGCGCTCGGTTTTTACGAGTAGTTCGATTGCCTTATATTTTAGGGACGTTGCCGTGGTAATTGAAGCGACAAATCTATCCTCAATGGAGGGGTCAGCGGGAATTCGACGCAGACCTGACTTTTTCCATTCCAAGGGCAATTCAATTCGTTCTGGCTTCTCTGGACGGCCGAGAGTCTCATCGTGAACATCTTCTGGATAACTTAAGCCGGCCGAATACTCGTCTTGAGGCACATAATCAAGTTCCAATTCGGCCGCCAAGTCTGAAATCTTGCTCTTCATTGTCAGAACGCTATCTTCTGTTCTAACTAGACCCATCGGATTGCGAATCTTTGAAACGCCCTGCTCCAAAAGTTCATCTGACCGCGCAGGATAGCGCATGATTTCGTCGATGATACGGCTTGTAAAATAGACTTTTATATCGGGTATCTGGCTACTTGTACCTGCGTGGATTTTACATTCGGACCCAATCCAACTGCACATCGGCGAGGCTTGGCAGCCCTCTTTGGCCTCCACGCGACAGTCCTTTCGTAAAAGAGACAAGGCCGGTATCGCCTCCTTGTGCGGGCTGACATCAATCCAGTTATGAATTATAGGCTCTAGTAAAATATCCCCACGTCTACGCAATTCGTAAAGGGGTAGACGCGAATTACGGAGCCCAATTAATTGTTTTAGGACTGATTTCGCATCCTTTGTATTTGATTGGAGCCACTCACTCAAACTGATACGCAGATATTCGTAGGCCTCCTCAATTACTGCCTCTGGTACCACATCGAGCGTTTCGGTAGTTAGTTGAGACATACGCAGAAAACGGATATCTTCTGTCCAGGGTAGAATTGCTATGGGTTTTGCACCTTTCTTCATTAGAGCCGTAAAGGCTGGATGAGTTGCCACACTTGTTATTGCCATCGGTGCGAACGGTATCGTGGCTCCACACGCTAGGCGTAGGGCGATATATTTTTGCTCTTTGCTGTGAATAAGAATTTCACTTGGCTTGAGACCCGTGATTTTAGCAAGCCCTGTCTTACCCGTTAGATGAGTTAGCAGTGTATCAAGGGACGGCATAGGTAGTGATTCAGTATCGTAGACTCCCTTTAGTTGAAGACCCATTGAGCCGTCCTCAAGCGCTGGAATAAAGAGTGAATCACCTGCTGTTTTATATATGAGACCGACTAGACGATTGCTTCTATCCCTCAGGATTGCTTGTGGCTCTATTTCTGTTGTTTTTAGTGCCAGTAATTCGGAAATTCTTGGCATAGTCGCCGAATCAAGGTCAGGTAGCCAAGGGTGTGCCGGTGAACTAACGCGCCCGCATCCTTCGACATAGGACAAGTATTGTTTGATAAAGTCGCGCAAGGAATTCTGTATTTCGGGTGATATTTTCGTGAATTTTGTATCCTCCGTGTGAATTGTTGGAAACATCAGGTACTGTTGCTTCTTCTTCTTATCAGGCTCCTCAATTCCTTCGATATAAAGCAGTGGCTCGAACGCGTTTGTTTGCGTGTCATGCCAGAGGAAAGAAATTGGAGGTCTGTACTTCTGTGAGAATTCTGAAACACCGTATTCTGGGCAACGAATTTTGAGAGTCTGGTTCCCTTCCTCGTCTGTACTTCCTTCAAAGACTACAAGGAGAAGTCCCTGAGGAAAAATTACATTGGGGCAGGCAAATAAATTTTCAAAATGTGTTAAATTTTTGGGCGAATTCTCATCCTTGATATAATTGACAAAATTGTGCCAGGCATTTGCTAGACGTGTTATATGCTGCCGCATATGCTGTGTCTCCTTTTTAAAGGGAACACCCATCTGTTGGGCAAATTGCTGAATTTCACCCTGCTCCAATTCGTCCGCAGAGCCCGCAAATTCATGAACTAAATTTCCGTAATTCGCACGCTCAAACGCTCTTCTGAATCCGAGTAAGAATTTCTCATCGGCCTTCGTCGGTTTTTCAGGAAAGAGTTGACGTAAAACTGCCGCTGGAGTCAGAACTAGGGGGAGATCAAATTTTGCACCCTTGGTGGGTGGTGAACCGGCTCTCTGTAAATTTCCCATGTAGAATCCTAATAGTTCAAGGAAATTCAGGCCTGGGCTAGAGCCACGGTTACCTAGACCAAATCGCACAAAGACTTTTGCTGTTGGCTTGAAATGCTGGGCCACGCCAACGGATTTCATAACAGATTGAGAACCGACTTGACCAAGAATTTCATCTAGAGGCTGTGGACAGAGACCGATACGACCTGGTTCCAATTGTCTCTTCTCGTATTTTAAGACATACTGTGTTCTGATGGTTCGCAAGACTTTTGTCAAAGCCTCATTTTCATCCGTGTCTGCGTCTGCACCTTGGTCTTGCTCTTGGTCTTGCTGTGCTTGTACAGGCGCCTGTTCTTCTGTCTCTTTGCGCTTATCCGCAGGGATAGGCTCTGTTCCTTCCGCAGGCTTCATTTGGGTTACCGTTGGTCTAGTGAAACAGCAAGGTAATGCGAATTTCTGCGGATGAATATTGTCCATGTAACCCGCAATTTCATGGATTTCTCCCTTTCCTGGCTTACCCTTGCGCTTGATAACGGTTTGTCCTTGCTTAGGATTTTTCATGTCTTCGAGAACAGTACCGCCACAGAAAGGACAACTGTTTGCAGTCTTGGGACTGCCATGGCGCGTCAATGTATTCTTAAATTCCGATGGCATCAGCGGTTTCATATCGCGCACACACCAGTATTCGGCACAGATATAATAGGTAGGCTTCTCTAAGTTCGTACCTGCACGAGCCACAAACCAAATCGGCTTGTCTTGCTGGGTCTCCTTCTTACGCAGAATACGACAAAACTGACCCTGGAGAGTCGTTTCAGAGCAGAGGGCATCTTCAAATATTTTTTGTAACTCGGCCTTCTTCTTGACAGGCTTGCCGGCGTCGTCAACAATATCTGTGAAGCCACGTGTAACCATCTCCTGAATTAAATCTTTGTTGGAGAGAGCATAGACATCCAGAATAATATTTTCGGGTGGGGGTAAAAAGACCCATTCTACGGCATCACCGTACTCTTTTACAAGGGCCTCTAATTGTTCAGCAACCATTACGTTAGGCTGACGTGCACTTGAAGCCTGGCAAGTTCGACTGTAGACAGTGACCGTCTTATCCGTCTGCGAATAACCGAATAGTTTTTCGTCGTATAAGTCTAACTGAACTTTGTACCATTCTTTCAAGGGTTCAAGTGTGACTTTACGCGCGTCACCTGGAGCGACTTGTTGGACTACGGGCCGCTTTTCCTCTTCTTCCTCTTCCTCTTCATCTTCAGAGCCAAGCAAGTCCATCCAGCGGGCCATTTCAGGCTTGGCGCCTTTGGCGTTTTTTACTACAGTTGCCACCGGCTTTGCTGGTGCTTCAACTACAGGTTCTAGTTTTGTAGAAGGAGAATAGTAAAAGAATGCTGTCATAATAGACACAACACGCTCAAATGTTTGCTGCGAGTCAATACCTACAAAGGAGACGAAGTAGACGGGGTGCGATAGCGTAATTTCAATTTCGACGCCCGTATTATGTGCAGCGACTGGATCCGCGCCTGTAGGAACAACCTCTACACGGCGCCGATACCAGTCGTCAAATAGGCGTTTTGCGTCCTGTTCGGCTCTACCGAATACTTCCATGATACCTTGGATATAGAGTTGGATACGGTCTTTTGCCTCATCGTCGATATTAATATCATCCTCTAAAATACGCTTTGTTAAATATGAATAGACTGCGCCCTCCTGTTCATAATTATTGACCGCCTTCCATTTCAAATTAACCTTGGATGTGCTCTTATCTTGGTACGTGGCGGCTTCAATGAAAGGACTGAAAAAAGGGACACGTTCCAGTACATCTTTCTGGCTTAACTTTTTTGAACTGTTAATTTCAATTCTGTAGGAGGCCGATAGTTCATCCAATTTTATTTCAGTTGATGCCGGATAGCCTAAACTCTGTAGCGCATCATGAAGCAGTGTCTTGGCCTCCTCAAATACATTGTATTCGAGAGGCATATCGCGTCGCGGCGCCTCCAGAATAACATAGGAGGAACCATCTTCAAGCCAATACATTGACATTGCTACATTACGTGTTGCACGCACTTCAGAGGCGAGAGTCTCAAATGGTATCTTTGCAATTAACACGGCACCATGTTCTAGATTCGGTTCTTCTTCCAGAAAGGAGGCTAACATATCTTTGTCAGAAATGAGCGGAAATCCGGCCGGACCCGTGGCTAACTTCAGAAGGGGAGCCGAGCGCCCTTTCGCTGGAAAGTAACGTAGAAATGGTACGTGACGCGATGTGTGAAATTCATAGAAAAGGATGTCGAGTGACTTATCGTGATATCTTGGTATCTGGACCTTCCAGCGACGAAGATGGCGCAGTCTAAACGGCTCCGACTTCTTAATACGGTCCTCTTTTAGAAGTGTGTCTACGGCGGCAATACGCTCTGTGCGCTGTTTAATATATTCTGATGCCAACTTATACGATTCATCTTGCGCCTCTAGTGCTTCCTTTTTTGACTGTATCTTGGGAAAGTAGAGTTGTATATAACCGTGTAGGATAGCCGGATTTTCCAACTTTGTTTTAATGGCTCGAATTAATGACTCGAGTGTCCAGACTGATAAACTCGGTACAGTTGTTGGAAAAATAGATTCTAATAGAAGACCTTCGTTTAAAAGGGGGTATACGGCTTTGCGATTTCCTTCCGAATCTACCAAACGTTCATCAGGTACGCCTGGATTTGTGTCTGGAGAGGGTATTCCATCTTCAAATTCTGGTTGCTCGTCCCAAGACATGTCGAGTGGTTTGTACAGTCCATCGGATTGCCGATAGGCTAGCCAAGTTCGGTTTGGAGACCATTCGGGATTACCATCGTGCTGAATCCAAAGTTGACGTTTAAGATCGGCGACAGTTGTAAATCCTGTAATTTGTAAGGTACTGGAACCGGGTGCCTGTGTTAAACTACTATGTTCTTCTATGCGAACATTTGTTATACCAAGGGATGTTAACCTCTTCGGCTCCACAACATCCATCTTCTCTAATCCAATCGCAGATATTTTCATCTATTAATTACCTCATTTAAACAAGATGAGGTAATTGATAGTAACTATCTTAAAATCTCCGTACTATGATTTTATACAGGTGTTAGTCCGTCTTTTTCATTCTGTTTATACTTTGGTGAATCTGTAATATGGACTCCACAGTATTCAACGGGATGCGCGGCAAAATCCTGGTATTGATAAATTTTTACTTCTTCGGCTTTTTCAAGGAGCCACGCAAAATGATTCCAGAATTCGCGCGTGTGACCGATGCTCACAGTTCCAATATGTGACATCTCATGTAATGCAACGAAGATAAGAATATTATCATCTACGATGGCTTCTTTCTCATCGCGCTGTCTCAAGCACATATAGACTTTTTCACCTTTGTTTACACTGTACGATGTATACGCAGCATCTGGTGTAGATTCAGCAAACCGCTCGGGATTTGCGTCGAAATTTTTAATAATCTGTTTAACAAACGGTCTGTCATTGAAACTCTGCTCGAGAAATTTCATCAAACGTAGAAGTTTGCCGCGAATTCTGGCCAGAGAATCGGCAGCCTGTTGCTTGTCCTTCATATTGCGAACGAGATAACTTTTATCGTCGATAGTAGATTGTACTAGGGCCATATCATAGGCGCTTTTTTTGAAATGAAAAGCACCATAGGCCGCCGAAGCAATTCCTACAATAAGTGCGATTCCACCTGTTTGGTCGCCCATCCCTACTAAAACTGATGATATATTGTCATAGGTTTTAGCATATAAAATTGTCTATGTTTAACCGATCTCGAGAGAGCGTCTGTTGATGTCCGGCTCAATCGTGGACTGCTGCCAGATGCTGACCTTAACCTGGGGATTCGGGGGGTCGCTACGGAGTTGGTAGTTCGCGTTGCGGAGAGACTGGCCGATCGTGTTGACGCCGATGAGGGCGCCAGCGGAGAGGTAGTTCTTACCGGCGATGTCGCCCTGGCCCATAGGATTGACCTGCGCCCACTTGGAGTTGGGGTCATTCGGTAGGAGTTCAGACGGGTTTATCTGGTCCTTGGGGTAGCAGTTCGCAGGCTTCTCGGCATCCTTGAACGGCATCGGAGCCGGCGTCATCGTCTCGAAGCCCTCGACGGCATTGTTGCTGTTATTCGGAACAGGCTCGGCATTGTTGTTGTTTGACATGCCCGTGTTGTTGTTTACAGCGTAGTTCGCGTTGTTATTCTCGTTGGCCTCATTGATATTATTCAAGTTGCCATTGTTCATCGCACCGTTGCTACCATTAACACCGGGCGAGTTTCCCTCCTCGTTCAGCACGTTGTTGTTGCTGTTGAAGTTGTTGTTGTTCGCGAAGCCCTCGTGACGCTTCTTCAATAGCCCACCGAGCGTAGGGTCCAGTAGGTAAAAGATTCCTAATCCAACAGCCACGATTAACAGCGCAAGTACGATGTCTCTGGTGTTCATTTACTATCTACAATGAGTGTTTTTTTGTCGCCAAGAGTTTTAACTTGAATTTTCATCCGTTTCTTCGGCCTCTTCCTCGGAAAAATCAGAGATATCATATTCGGAAAACGTTGATTCGTTGTCAGCAAAGGTAAATTCATTAAAGTAACGATTCGTCTCGACTTCTGCTGCGCGCCGGGCAAGGATTGCTTTGAGTCTCGCCTCCTTGACTCGTTCCTTTGCGACAAATTTCCGGGTAGTATACTCCTCGTCCGTTTGCAAATGGATAACCTGGGCACCGTCGGGCGTTGGTTCGGATTCGAACAGCGTTACCTCCCTCAGTTCCGTATCCGGAGCCGTCTCTTCCCAATCGAAGTCAACTACCGGGGTGTTTTCGGTATACATTTGAATGGCCCAAAGCGGTAAAATAGCGTCGCGCTTTATCAATACTCCCACTAATTCTAGTGTTCCCTTTCCATTCTTCTGTGATTCCGGAAGAGGTAACTGACACTTGATTGAATATGCACCGCTGATATCGATTACAACCCATGGTGTCAATAAAAGTTCAAGAGTCTTCTGGCTGGGCGATGTCTTAAATAGCGAATTGCGAGCCTCAAATAATAGGCCCAATACACGAAGACGGAGGGCATCCGTGGCACGCATCCATTCTGTGCTGACTACCCAGTTCGCGCCGTCAAATGAGAGTTCGGGAGTTATGACGGATTCCGAAAAACCTAGTTTGTAGCCTTCCGCTGTCCGTTCAGGAGCGAGGAGTTTCATTATTTATCGCAGTCTGTGAAACAAGTAAGCGTAATTAACCGCAAGGCATAATCTATATATCATTAAATGGCAACCGAGCCCCGGGACCGGTTTGGCGAGGCATCCAATGATATTATGGTTCATTTATCCGATAAGGTTGTTTTACTGATTCAAAAACCTGAATTTCAAGAGCGACTGAAAAGTATACTGGACCCGCTCGTTAATCACGTCATCAATCGTGTATTTCCTTATATTATTCTATCATCAATTCTCTTTTTGATATTACTTTTGGTAACAGTGTCCACTTTTATTATCGTGGTACGCAGTTCTCTACAGGCAATCCATAGTGTTGATATGGCCTTTAAAACGGGCGTTCCTGAAAATTGGTGAGTCCCGGTTTACTGGAAGAAAACTCCGTCCCTATATAATGTCATCTCCTGGTCTCGTTGATGCTGTTCGCAATTGGGTTCACTTTGATAATGTCTGTACTATGCTGGGACGCCAGGTTACCACAGCACGTAACATGCGAAATACATTTGAAGAGCGCGTGTTAGCCCAACTCGGCGGAACGAAACGGTTGCGTATTCAGGGGGCTATCCTAGAACCTGCTACACGTAAGAATAGCGTCGTATTAAATTGGAGTGTGCTAGAGGAATCCCTACACAAGTATTATAGCCAGCAGAAAAAGACGGATGAAACGGACGCTATCTTAAAATTTATGCGCGAGCATCGCGAAACCAAGACAGTTACGTATTTGAAAAAAACACCCACTGAAGAAGCGAGTGCTACTGCAGTAATTGCTGAAAAATGAACGGGTTAAAAGAAAGGCTATGATGTCTTGTTAGCATGGACACCGTTAGTGTCATTATTCCCTCATATAATCGTTTTCAGTACCTTATTAAGGCAATTGCTTCAGTAAAAAGGCAATCTCATCCTGTTGAAATAATTGTTGTAAACGACTGTTCCACTGAACCGGAGTATACAACATATGATTTTGGGGATACCCAAATTATTCATTTAGAAAAAAGCAGTCGCGAATTATTCGGCTACGCGAGTCCTGGATATGTGCGAACTGTGGGCGTCAAAAAGTCACGTGGTGCCTATATTGCCTTTTTGGACGATGACGATACTTGGTTTCCGAATAAAATCGAACTACAGTTGGCTGCTATGAAATTACACGGATGTAGAATGTCGTGTACGGACGGCCTTATCGGCGATGGTTTCTATGATTCGAAGAAATGGTACAAAATCTATATGCGTGAACACTATTATGACACTATTTTGGCGATTTTTAAATCGAAGAATAGTACGTTGCTGGACAACGGGTTTCCGTCCGTCTGGACACTCGATTTTTTAAAGCAGCACAATTGTTGTATTGCATCAAGTGTTTTAATAGAAAGATCGCTACTCGAAAAAATAAACTATATGAAATACATTCGAAATAGTTTTGAAGATTATGATTGTTGGTTGCGGGCACTCGAGCATACAAATTGTGCGTTTGTTAAAGAAATTTGTGTATATTATGACCTCGGTCTAGAGCGGCCACGTAATGATGGGCGTGAGAGTTAATAGCAAAAATTGGTATTTTTGATATTAAGTGTTTTTATGAACGACGGGTGGAGCGACGGGCGCGACGTGTAGAGCGAATGGCACGACGGCCACCTCTGGTTGAGCGGCGATCACCACGACGAGCACGACGAGTGCCACCTGCGGCAACTGATCTAAACCATTGGTAATGACCTTCACCTAAATTTAATAATACAACTCTATTATCCTTTTGAACTAATCGATATAACACACGATTTTTTATATCTACATATACTCCGGCCAGTGTAGATAATATTTCTATTGCCGTTGATACCGCTATCTCTCCTACAAAAGCCCCTTTTGCTCTTATTGATTCTCCTAGTCTATCAACTAAAATTTTGCGCTGGGCCTTTTTCGAACAATTATTCTTATTAAGGGACTTTAATATTACTCTTTCCTCATAAGTAAAACCAGCGATAAATTGACTGATATTTCCACCAGCCATTATTTCAGAACATAATACTTCAATTGTCGATTCGTATTTAGAGCGTATTACATCAGATTCCGCTAGATAATTTCTAAAAGCAATCATAAATTCTTCTTTTGTTAGTGGTAAATCAAGAGCCTCGCCTACAGCGGCTAACAAATCTTTATTTATTAACGCATCGTGGAGACTATAAAAAAACAATCACCGCCTCCTCCAGCCTCTGTAGGTTTTACAGGCGTCGAACCCGTAAGCACCATCTTCTTTCTATCATTCAAGTTCTCACTTGTAGCCACGCTCCTTGCTTCATTTTCGGACGAAATTCTAGAAGAGTCGAGGGAAGCCATGATTTATATCATGGGACACTATTTTAACCTGACCAGTTGCCCCTGGACCATGGCAAGACCGTTATGTTGCCAAGCTGGTCGCGGAACTTCTGAACCTTCTTGTCAAACTCGATTTGCTCGGCAGTTGGCGGCATACCCATGTCGGTGTCCGTCAAGAGTTCGTCGGTATCCTTCTTCTGCGGCCGTGGTCCGAAGCAGTTGACGCCAAAACGCAAATCGGGGTTGTCAAAGATACCTCCATTGACGCCTGGTTTACCGCATGAATTGCGGTATTCGGCGGGGCCCTGTTGTAACTTATTCCACGTGGCCTCCTGTGTGGGGTAGACAGCCATCTGTCCCTTGACCCAGCCATAGTTACACCAGTCCGCACCGTGCTTGTGGGCCTGCTGTACTTGCTCATAGGTCGCTAACTCGGCACCCATTGCTTTACAGAGCGGGCCAGACTCGTCATATGTATAGAGGTTGCGGCTGACATTGAAGACCTGCTTCTCGGGGTCAAATGCGTGCTCGGCCGAGGACAGCGCCTTGTTCAAAAAACTCGGACTTTCACGCGCACCAGGCATTCCACTGGGGCGTTCGTCGGGATTGAATGGCAGGGGCGGAGTCGGTCCGTGGCCTCCTGTAAGAGCAGACAGAGACGAGTCTGTCGAACCTGGTGGAGGTGGTACAATTGTAGCGATAGGTGCTGAAACACCATCATCGGTCGAACTGATATTGACAGATTCCTTCTTGCCAAAAAGCCCCATTAAGTTGTCCCAGCCCATCTTAACCGTATATCCGTAGGTCTTGAAGTAGATATAGATACCTACAAAAATCATTACGAAAAGTACTCCCAGTAGGATAAGCGATGTCATTGAGCCAAAAATAGTACTAGACGTTGCGCTCGCGTTAGCGGCAGCGGCAGGAAATAAATTTGCCTTCGGTGCATTCACGGCGGGAGCCAATTTTCCAAAATTGAATGGTGAACTCATCTACTCTCTATTAGTATCTTTTACAATTGGAAGAGGCGTCAGATAGGGTGTGCGGTTCATAAAGAAGATATACGAGTCGTTATTTACCAGGTCGGATTCGTCCTTCATAACACGATTTGATATGTCATCGTAGTTGAGCCACGTGTCATTGTGCTTCGTATACGATATATAATGTCCGCCTCGGGAGCCTCCGTGATGCTCCACAATAGCAAAGGTCGAATAGAGGGGCGAAATATTTTTGAGAACATGCGGAAAGGAAATCCAATGACTCATATTTGTCTCCTTTACATCGACATTGACACGGCGACGAATCTTCATGTTGCTGTTCGTGAAGCGCTTCAACACTAGGATGAGCGTCGGAGGGAGACGTGAAATAGAGCCCTGAAGTGTGGCCGACCCTTTAGAGCCGCAGCGGTCGCACTTGTAATCTTCGAGTGTCTCTTTTGCAAACGAGATATCAATACACTTCTTGAGGTCAATCGGCTCATTGCTGTCAGTGGGGATAGGAGCCTTGAGCATCATCCACGGTTCGAAACGCGAAGATATTGCTTTACACGTGCCGCACGTAGTATTTGTTTGCGTCTGTCCGAAGAAATTATCGATTACAATTGAATACTCCTTTCGATGAAATTCGACCCATGATTGGAGGGCCTTAACCTGTGTATTGTCGTGATTCGTTTTAGGCGTACCGACGATATCCATTTGAACCTGGCGACAAACACTCGAATGAATTGATTCGAGCAGAAATTGAAGAAATTCGGCTGCATCAGACTGACCGCCTGAAACCAAGTTTGCATAACCGGCGTCTTCACAAAGACGCATCGTCACATTAATAAAGCCCCTGGGGGCCATTGTGGCCCTAACTCTAACGTCAGAGCCCCACATCGCCTTGACCACGTCAACAAACTCCTCAAAGATTGGTGCCTGTTTCCGGTTATCCTTAAGATGTAGTTTGTAAGTGTCGGTAGTTATGTAGGCCATTAGGGCTGGACAGTAGCGAAGGCACTGTACAATTACATTGAGAAAGCAGGTGTTGCCCAGGTTTGCAAGTCCGACACGACCGAGTGCCTTTTCGTCCATTGTTTTTTATACGGATTGGGATGTTTAGATAGATTTCATTTTTTTCACTGCTGGCTGCGATAAACGAAAGGACTTTAAATAAACCTACTAGTAGAGTCTAAATGGAAGATTACGCAGAACTCTATTCGATTGGTTTCCTCGACGATATTCATAATCTATTTCCCGAAGTCTTATATGATAACTATATATTTCCCCCTGATACAGAGGCAAATAGACTTATTTGCTGGCTTCGCTTTCGCGTTTCACGGATTTTTCCGCAGACCTTTCGCAATGCCCGTATTCAATATGAGCGACTCCGCGCAGAGAGAAGTCGTGCCGAATTTGATGATTGGCAATTCATGCGCCAGCGGGCTCGTCCGTCTTTAATTTCTAATTCTTTGCGTAATGCCATTCTGAATCCGCTAGATACTGCTTTGCTATTTGATATGGAACCTATTATTTTACCACGAGTTCGCAGGGCCGCCCGTTTTCCTCTCGACAGTGCGTGGCTTTCTACGTTTTTAGAGTCGGTTCCCATATTTGCTGATAGCCAACAAATTGAGGTAGGAACCGAAATTGTAGATGTGACTGATTTAAGTGGTGATGTTATTTGCGCGATATGCCAGGAACACGAAGGTTCCGATACTTGGCGGCGACTTCGCCAATGCTCACATATGTTCCATCGTAATTGTATCGATAACTGGTTTGGGCGAAATGCACATTGCCCTGTCTGTAGGGCCGATATCAGGCTATATACACAGACACATCCTGACGCAGAGGCCACTGGAGTGGAAACACCTCCCGTAAATCCACCTTCACGTAGAGAACCGTAATCTGATTTTCGGGCATTCTGTATTCGTTAAATCTGTGAAGAATCTGCTCTGCCGTCTCTCCTGCCTTAAAATTTAGATTTAGTGCCACACCCTGGTGAAATCCCGCAAGTTTTCTCTTTATAGCCTGCTCGGAAGGGATTAGCGTCAGGTAGGGCATTCTATCTATTGTTTGAATTTTATGCTGGATGTATAAAATTGAACGATATGTCGTTTTTTTTGCTAGGGTAAAAATGACTGACTGCCAAATCTGCTTCGACCCCTTTAACGGTTCAAGTCGGAAGAAGTGTGCCTGCCCCTACTGTAACGTGGGTTACTGCCGCGAGTGCGTTGGTACCTGGCTGACCACCATCGTTGACGAGCCACGATGCCCGAATGAGCAGTGTAAGAAGGCTTGGAGTCGTGAATTCCTGGATACGATTGTGACCAAGGTCTGGCGCGACTCTGTTTATCGCGAGTACCGTGAGCGACTCTTGATGGACCGAGAGCGAGCGATGCTACCTGCGACACAGCCTCGTATTGAGGCCATTCACGAGGCCAAGCGTCTCGAGAAGGAACTGGTCACACCAATGCGCGAGCGCCGTAAGGAAATCTTGACCCTGATGCGTCAACTTGAGGCCGAGACCCAGGGCATTCAGACGCAGATTTGGGATATTACTAATCGTGCGGAACGTCTGCGCCAGGGTATCGGCTTCGATGATAGTGCGTCGAAGAGTCGTAATATCTTTATTCGCCGATGTCCCGCTGAAAACTGTCGCGGCTTTCTGAGTTCTGCTTGGAAGTGCGGTGTCTGCGAACTCTTCAGTTGCCCTGACTGCCAGGAAGTTAAGGGTGTCGCGCGAGACTCGGCGCACACCTGTGACCCTGGTGCCCTCGAAACCGCCAAGTTGATTGCGAAGGACACCAAGGCCTGCCCGAAGTGCGGTGAGATGATTACGAAGATCGATGGGTGTTTTACAAAGGACACCCCAATTCTCCTTTGGAATGGCCAAACAAAGATGTCACAGGATATTTCTGTCGGTGATACTCTAATCGGTGATGATGGCGAGAAGCGCATCGTACAGGAACTCTGCTCTGGCGGCGATGAAATGTTCCGAGTCAGCCAAAAGAACGGTATGAACTACACTGTCAATAGCAAGCACAAACTCGCGTTGAAGATTGAAGATTCGGATGTTATTCATGAAATCACAGTCGACGATTATCTGAAGTTACCCTATGGTGTAAAGAACACCCTACTGGGCTTCAACAAAGATATGGTATGCACATCTATCGAGGTCAGTTCAGTTGGCCAAGGTACCTACTACGGCTGGAGCGTCGACAGCAACAAGCGATTCCTGCTACCCGATCATACTGTCGTCCGAAACTGTGACCAAATGTGGTGTGTCAGTTGCCACACGGCCTTCTCCTGGCGTACCGGTCAGGTTGCCACCGGCATCGTCCACAATCCGCACTACTACGAGTTCCAGCGGCGCATTAATAACGGTGAGGCCCCGCGTAACGCGGGTGATATTCCGTGTGGTGGACTCGCTGACTGGGCCACGCTACGCAACTCTCTCCTGACCGCTGGACAGCGGGCTACGCGCGCCTTCCCTCCTTGGTTCGTCACGCTCGAGTATGCTCATCGGCGCATCAATCACGTCCTAAACGTCGACATGGTTCAACTAGCACAAAACGCTGTGAACATCAACGACAACATTGACCTGCGCATCTCGTATCTACTGAACGAGATTTCCGAGCCCGCGATGATGGGTAGCCTCCAGACGCGCGAGAAAAAGCGTGAGAAGGAACTCGAGATTCGGCGCGTGTACGAGACTCTGACGGGTGCCGCGACCGATATCTTCAGGCGCATGATTCTTACATCCGAGGAGAAGGGACAGTTAGAAGAGAACTTTAAGCCTTTCCTGAATGAACTCGACCAGTTGCGCATCTTTATTAACGAGGCTCTCGATGTTCTGCGTCGTCGCTATAGTTGTACTCTTCACGGATTTGATGGCAATTGGGAGCGGATGGCTCTTAAGATGACCAAGACAAAGGCCGGCGATGAGACAAAGACTATCTATGGGATGTTTGTTGAGGAACTGGCCAAGTTCGAAACAGAATTTAGCACCATTGTTGTTCCAACGCCTCTTGAGAATGGTTCTGTCTGGGTTAAGCCGTGGATCTCGAAGACACGCAAGTTGGAGCAGCGTGTTCGCACATTTCCCTCTGATCCAACCAGCATCCGCTACGCCAACTCAGTTGTCAGTTTCTACGAGAATTCTGTACGCGCTATGGCCTATACGACTGGAACAGTTGTATCTTTGCACCACAGGACGATGTATGAACGCTCAAGAGACCGAGCACGTCCCGACTTTGAGAAGTGGAAGACACACGTAACAACTCTAGCGCTGACGATTGAGAAGCCGACGAATGCGATTGAGTAGACTTAATAAAAACACATAAAACATTAATGGACGCTGTCATTGAAAAAACTATTAAAAATTACACCCTAGCCTTTTTAGTTATTTGGCTTGGGGCTATACTCTTGACTCCCGAAATCAACCCATTCTATACACTATTGTGTGTATTTTTGGTTCACGGATGGGTCTATTTTGTACATCGGCTTCTTCATCTTGTGCCTATCAATACTCACATCATATATCATCATCAGAAGCCTCCAAAGACGATTGAGCGCGGCCTCGAACTATTTTTTGAGGCGATTACGGATACAGGGATGAATCTCTCGCTTCTAGGTTTTCAAAAACTGATAGGACTGTCTATAGTGCCGACGCCAGTGATATTACTGTTCACGTTGGCCTATACCAGTATCCATATTGTGAACTATAGTCTATTCGGAACTGTTTTTCATCGACGGCATCACGACACCCTTGATAAAAACTTTGCGCCTGATGCGATGGACCATATTGTGGGAACAAATTACAATGATGAATATGAAGACCTTAACGTGACTTGTCTAAATGTATTTGGTTCCGTGGCTTTACTCTATTCTCTAAAAGACTACATTATCCAATTTTAACGTAAGAAGTAGTGTACGGGCAAGTTGTAGCAAAAGGCCGAAGCCCACCGCAATCTCCTCAAAATTGTGTGTAGAAACCGAATCTGGGTTTTCAAGCATAAATACTTTACCTATACGGCTTGTACGCTCACCTTCCTCATGTTGAGTGAGCATACAACCTTTGAACAGACGTAGTCCTAAAAATACAACGACTAGGTTTGCCAATACAATATAGGCCTGTAACGGTGTCTTTGAAAAAAGAATACCATATCCCATAAAACAACAGATAAGAACGTGGCTTATCTGGGCCACGAGCATTTTTTTACTTTGCGAATTTATTCATAAAGTTTGTTCGCGCATCTTTTTCGTCTGTCTGCTTCTTTTTTAGTGCGTCAATCTTTCTCTTCTTCGCCAACTCGTCTAGAATAGAGCCGAAGAGTAGATTTTGGGCCAGAGCCTCGCGGGCTTCGGTCGGCTTCTTGGACAACTTGAGAAGAGCCAGGTCCTCCTTCTTGACACCTGGCAACTGCTCCACCACTAGACCGAAGACCTGGGCGACCGGCTTCGCAATCTGATTGGTGATGTAGAACCCGTAGTCGGGCTTGAGATTGTTTTCGCGAATGAAGGTTGGTGTCTCAATGCGGTCGCCCTGTAACGTCGTACCTTCGGGTGCCGGAATGTACACGAAGGGAATACGTTCCGAAGTGCTCGGCTTGTTGCCTGGATCACGCTGACCGATGCGTTCGGCCAGGATTTTATGCGCTGGAGGATTCGGCGTCTTATACTCTGCTCGCAAGGACTTGGTAATCGTCAACTTACTGATAGGAAACTTTCCTTCAATGAGGTCACGACATGTCTTCTGCGCGAAATGGAAAGCCGCCTTGATGTCCTGGTCCGTCAGGATACGCTCGATGACACCTCCATAGACGAGTTTGACGATGGGCGCGTTATCGCGGCGCTTCATCACGATACCCATTGCCTTGCGATGGAAGTCGTCGAGGTCACCTTCGGACATGTCGCCGACATAGCGCTTCTTCGACAGAAGACAGAAGGTCTTGAAGACCTTATCGAACTCAAAGTCATGCGGCGGCTTCAGGCAACTCGAGACGAGTCCACCAGCCTCCTCGGTTAGGTCCTTCGCTAGAGCCACTGCCTCGGGTCCAGAGAGTCGCTCACCTGTTGCTGAGTCGCGCGGTCGCCAGCGGATAAAGAGCGAATCTGTATCTCCGTAGACGGCCATCGCATCGCACCGTGGGTCCTTTTTGCCTCCATAGACCTGCTCGATGACAGTCTTCGCATAGATGAGCTGCTTGCGACCATAGGCGGTCGTGCTGGCGGCCAAGACCACGCGACGAATCTTACTTGTCGGCGAGCCCAGTTGACCGTACAGCGAGTTCGCCGTCAACTTATAGGCATTCTGCGCGGCATCCAGAAGCGCCTTGCGGAACTCGTCCTGCTCGGCCTGTGCCTGCTTTCGGGTTGCCTTACGGGCCGAGAGCAGTTTCTGGAGAATCTTCGGAATCGTCGACTTCTCGTCGTTTGGCAACTGAGCAAACCGTGCGGTCCTGACACCATCGCTAATCTTTTCAGGATGCTTACGCTTGTCCTTCGGGTCATTGATAAGGATATCATAGTCGATATCAACGTAGCCGATGCCAGGCATATTATCAAATTCGTCAGAGCCTTCAGAAAGGACGACGGTACCGTCGAGTTTCTTATCCTTAATCCAGACGAGACTGCTGTGGCAGAGGTTCTCCGAGATAATTGTGCTCGGATACAGAGACGAGAAATCTGGGACTCCAACCGGGTCATTGTCAAAGTAGATACCGGTCACAGGATCCAGAACGAAGGCTCCTTCGTAGGTCGGGTCATCTACCGGTGGTACATCCTCGTCGTCGTCGCCAGGTAGGGCTAGAACTGGCGCTGGCTCCGGCTTACCGAATCCGAACTTGGGGCTCGGTTGAACCTCAATGAGTTGGTCCAGTGCTCGGCACTCCTTGAAGATAAGCGACTCGATTTTTACGCCCTGGCCACGCATAAAGATAAAACTGACCGGTACCGAGCAAATGTTCGCCATCGCAATCGCGTTGTTCAGGATTTCCAACTTCATGAAGAGTTCCATGACCAGGTCGCAATCCTGCAAGCAGTAACGCGCAATCTTTGCACGACCGGCGCTTCCGCCCTGACGCTGGAGGGCGAAGAGTTCCTTCGGGCTGACATCGTCCTTGACCTGGGCCCATCGGCTGGGCTTGAGGCCGTGCTCTGCAATACGCTGGGCACCATCAAGAACTCGAACGAGGACGGCCTTCGGCTCAACTCCAACGATTTCAGCCTTCTCGACGACATGGTCGTTCTCATCGTCCATCAGCACGATAAAGCGCCCTGGTACGGCTCCCTTCGTGGACTTGGTTGGGATGCGAAAGATATGGTGTTCCTGCTCCGTCACAGCGCCTGTGATAGAACCGGACATGAAGGTCGCAGCCACGTTGTCCAAGGTGTACGAGTCCAGATTGTAGTTGCGCCTGATATAAGGCAACAAGTCCACCTTTAGTCGGCCTGGTGAATTAATGAGATACATCGTATTGTCGCCCATCGCCGCCGAACTCAAGAACTTTTCGATAAGACGGGGCTTGCCCGAACGTAGACGAGACCAACTCTTGGTACAATCCGTGACTTTCAGTTCCTCGGCACGTGTCCAAATGTACTTTTCATCAAAACCAAAGATGTTGTAGCCAATCATCACGTCAGGGTCCGTCTTGGCGAGCCACTTGTGAAAGGCCAAAAGGAGGGCTGACTCGGTCTCAAACGGATAGACGTGAATGCTGACCTCGCTCATTGACGGAGGGGCAACCTTTTCACGGTCACAACTGTGGAGAACAAAGATGTGCTTCGACTCCGGCTTGTTATTGCGATAGAGCACAATACCGATTTGAATGACCTCGTCGCCGGCAATCTCTGGCATCTGAAGCCCGTTTTTGGAACACAGAAACTCGTCCAGGCGCGTGATACGGTCATCCTGCGTCCCCTTGGTGTCCGTCAGACACTCTTCGAATGGAGCAGTATCTGTCATTTCAGTGACCTTGCGCTTCTTCTTGTCCTTCGTGTAAATGGCGCTCAACTTGGAAGTACTCGGTCGCTGGCTTGCACCAGCGTTCATCGCCTCCACGATGTGTTCGAGTGCCTCCTGTGCATCCGTGATACCGGCCTCCAGTAGTTCGCGCGCGGGCTTACGCCAGGTCTTCCTCGGTTGCGGAAAGTCGCCGTGACTAGACATACACTCAATATCCCATGCTGCCAGAAGAAGCGGAGCAAGAGTTAGACGAGACTTATCGGACTCGATGAAGCGCCACTCACAGACAACACGCACAGCAGTGGTTGGGTCGTCGCTCTCCATATCCTCGAACTTGTGTTGAGGAATACGCATCCAACCCGCCGGCTCGAGGTCACGCTCGTGAAAGAAGCGAAGAACTGGGTCGATATTGGCCTCATAGACCTTCAGTGTCTGTTGCTCGCAGGAACAAGGGGCGTGGTAAGCACAGTTGCACATCTCGTCGCGAGCCGTATTGACCTTGGTTACAATCGGCTCCGAGGTCTCGGTCAGAACCCGGTCGCGCATACGACGCCAAATCGCAACAGACGGTACCTCGACGCGGAGAAAGCGGTGCAGTGCTCCATTGTCGAAGTTGAAGAGTTTCTTGTGTCGCTCCTCTGTCATCTTGACGTGTGCCTGCGCCGCTGGACTATGATAGACTGCCCGGCGAAGCCACTGCTTATAAGAATCCAGCAACTTGCGACTCCAGTTCTCGGGAATCTGAATGTAGAAGTACGGACGATAACCGGTGATTTCTACACAAGTCGACTTACCTGCGTGATTCGCCCCAAAGAGCAGAATCTGAAAACCCTTCGTCTCGTCATCGGGTGACGGATGCTTCTGGTTGTAATACGTCTTCTTCTTTTGTGCAGGTCCCTTGTATTCCTCCTCATCAGACCCCAGATGGTCATCGTGAGCCACGGTCTGATTCAGAATATATTCATCGCGCGCCACGAAATCTAAACACTGGAATACGATACTACCGGTTTCGTCTGCCATTGTTTATTGTAGTTTTAGTCATTTTAAATCATGATGAGCGAGTTCTCAATTTTTGCGGGATTTACGGGCGTTGCTCTTCTTTACGCTACGGCTGCCGTTGTTTGCCTTACGAGTACGTCTCGCAGAATTTGGGCCCGTGCGCTTCGGGGGTAGCGCCTGGCTGGCCGCGAATAGGACCGCACTTGGGCCGGCCTGTTTTAACGCCATTGTGAGGGCGGCATAAAGGCTGCCGCCCTTCATCGGTCCGGGAGGCACGATATTACCGATATTGCGCTTTGTATTTTGTGATACAGCGTATGCGTGATTCGGTGTAAGAAGTTCCTTTACCATGGCATCCTTATCGCGAATATTGGGCATAGAGTTTGTTCCCTTATATTCCTCTATCTTGCCATTCGGGTAGACCTTGAGCACGGTAGGGTATCCCGGTATATTGGCATTCTTGAGCATTGGTGAGTGTTCCACCATATCGTGGTGAATCATCGCCATGTTCGCTTTGCGCCCCGGTGTATTTTCCAACTCTTTCCATATCGGCTTATACATCTGGCAGGGACCGCACCAATCGGCGTGAACTAATATCAAGGTGACGGGGCCAATATGAACAGTCTTCTCCATGTCGGCAATCTCCTCGGGAGAACGCACAGAAATCTTACCGTCGCCGGCATTTTTAGAGTTATTATTGGCATTGTTCTTGGCATTCGGTGACAAAAGACCGCTAAAGGCTTTGAACATTTCCTCCTACTTTTATGCTTCCTATTTTTTAGAGGAGCCTCGACATGGCAAAGACAACCAACCTTTTCATTTATGGAGTTCTTGCCTTGATTGCCATAATTTTATGTGGTATGGCAGCCTGGTATTCTGTTATGCTAAAGAACTATAAAACTGAAGGATTCGCAGCCGGAGGTCTTACTTTTCTAACTAAAAACGACGATAACGAATGCCCTATATCAGCCGAGCGCAAAGCCGACGGTAAAATTCACGTTCAGCCACAAAACAAGTCATTCGATACGATGGGAGATTATGTAGCCTGGATAAGCAGTCTTTCGGCTGCTGGTTCGATGTGCATTCCGCCCTATGTCAAGGGACCACGTGAAACGGATGTGATTCAGACGACGACTTCGCCGAATTCTGGTGACCGTGAACTAGGGTCTTCGACGACACAAGTTAACCAGCAAAACACATCCCAAAATCTCTTTACGCGCCAGGTTGAGGGCGAGCAGACATCGGCGAAGACGCCTATCAATAAGTTAGATGACTACGAGTACACGCGCATCTTCCAGAATGAGAATTCTCCCCGTGGTGAAGTCAGTAAGACCGCCGTTAACTCATTGATGGCCGCGCGGAAGTTTGACTGGTCACAGTTACCGTTTAACTCGGAAAAGCGTGCGACTGAAGAGGATGAGTTCTTGGCTCGCCCGGCGGAGGGACCGCCCAAGTCCGGCGTCTATTTCAAGGATGTCGAAGGTGGTTCCGTTGTACCGCCCGATGCTGATGCTGCACAGATACGCGAAAAAGCGAACCTGGCTGCGTATAAGACGGCGGAGCCCCAGCAACTTTTGGAGCATAATGTTGACGATGTGGCATCAATGGTTAAAAAGATGTATGCCGATGACCCGAACTGGGAGCCTGTAGTCGAGCACGTCGGCAATAACGAGTGGCGTGTCAGTGAATTGCGGCCGAAGGTACGCAAGGAGAAATACGCAGAGGCCCAGGATATGACGGTTGAGAGGGCGAAGGAAAACGGCCTTGTCAATGCCGTTGTCGATGTTGAAGGTGGTCGCCAGGACCCTTATTTTGATAAACAGGGTGTTCTAGACTATAGTAACGACCGTTTCTGGGAATATAAGGACTTCAAGAAGTGGACTCCTGGTCTGGAGCGTATGTTTGCGCCGACACTGGATACGACGAACTGGACTTAACTGCGTATATTTATGTATATTTCTAACTATCTACTATTTAGAAACATGCGAGGTTTATTTGTTTTGTTAGGTCTCCTAACAAGTGCGACAGCAGAGTACGGTTGCTCGGATTTTACACAGTTGACCCATACAATGAACGGCTGTCCTGCAAATCAAGGCAATCCCGACTGTAGTTTTATTCAGGCTAACGCACAGCATTTTTGCTCTACGGTAGCAACCAGTTGGGAAATTATCAACGGGCCGGCCTGTAACTTGCGTGGCGCTTCATATGGATGTATTTTTGCAAGCGGTCTTTATTCAACAACTGACCAGTTCTGCTGTCCTCTTATCATAACAGGGGGTACGCCGAGTCCGAGTGCGTCGTCATCACCGTCGACTTATGCGTCTTTAACGCCCTCGGTAAATCCTTCTTTGTTATCATCGGCGTCCGCATCTCCCTCCACGAGTTCATCGGCGGATTCTTCTTTTACACCATCAGCATCGCCCTCTGCAAGCCAATCCGCGCGTCCCTCTTTTAGTGTAACACCATCTTCATATCCCTCTTTGAGCCCAAGGCCAACTTTATCAGCTACCGCTACCGCAACAGCTACAGGCACTGGGACATTTACAGCAATTCCGTCAACTAATGTAACAACTATCTATATTACAACTACTAGTTCAACAATTTCATCAGGTGTAGGGGCCGCTATTGGTCTTTCCGTAATCTTTGGTTTTTGCGTTCTTGGGGCGTGCTGTGCGGGGCTTCTGCGAAGACGGTCTCCTGCGCCAGAAATTCGGAGACAGGTAACTATAGTAGAACGTCGCGCGTCTGTTGTAGAAGGAAAAGAAAGAAGAAAGTCTACGACCGAAGATGGTAAAGAGAGACGGAAATCTACGTTAGAAATTAGAGCAGTAAATTGAATACGAGTTTTAATCTATTTGTGCCTTTAGTAAAAGCACAAATAGTTGATTTAGGCAACTTTCACAAAAATATGCGGTTGCGCGAGTTTAGTGTGGTTATGTAAAGAGCACGTCGTATCTGTTACAATACAGTCTGCCTTTACACCCAAGTGTGTACCATATATCTTTTTGTGATATATGGGTTATAAAACCCGATCCAAAGAAGACCTTTGGATTAATTAATGTTCTCCACCCATTGTTTTCAATGTTATTTACTTTAAATACTATTCAATGTGAATAGCTGTTCCGAATCCTTCGACGCGCTCTTCGATAAAGAGCGACCGAACAGGGCCCATCATGCCGTTCTCACCGCATATTCTATAGTGAACATGGGGCTCGAGTTTACGACCTAGTGGTACCCAATAGGCTTGTGGGCGGCGAACCTGGAGGAGTGCCGAACCATCGCTTTCAGCAATGGCAACACCAGCGTTATCAAAGTTCGCATAGGCATCCTGCCAATTCTTTACAGACGAGTCTGTACTTGGCTCGGACGCCCAATATAAAACTTTGTGCCCCGCTGGTGCAATGATACGTACTTTGAGTTCGGCGTGTTCCGGGATTTTCTCCTGTAAAACGGAGCACGGTAACACGGTCTGGCCCAAAAACGGTAAATAAGAATCTCTCGATATCCCTACGTAAATTGCTGCAAATGCTATAATTACAAATAAAAGTCTAGAAAATAAAGAATCCTTACCAAATAAAGAAGAAACCACATCTGTCTTAAAAATTGCGACTGTACCCCAGTTTAATCCACCCAAAACCAGAAGTAGGATGGCCAACCCATATATTTTTTTTGTTATATAATTTTTTCCCATCCCTACTTACTGGAGAGGAATTTCCCAGACGGTAGCGTCCTTTGGAACATGATGTTTCTCGATTTTAAATTGTTTATCAAAAAAGGGTATTTGTGCCTGCTCGCGTGGCACGCAATTTTTAGAATGCCGCGCAATATACTTATACAAATCGAAATCAGGGAACCGTTCCGATTCGTCGGGGTTACGTAAAATATTCTTTCCTTCGTCGTCGGTTAACCATTGCCATAGCAAATTATAGAATTCGCTCGTTGTTTCATACGTGACTCGGTCTGGCTCTACTGTGAGAGTCTTCAAGGGTTTCTTCGGTTCAGGGGCCTCATTGTAGAGAGCATCGAAGATAGAAACGGCTAAACGACAAAGGTCAAAGGATGCATTCGGATTGACTCGCTCTTCTGATTCATCATAATAGGGTTCGCAGTTATATTGTCCAGATGCGTCGTTGCCTTCGGCATAGGAATCAGTAATGAAGAGTTTTTCACGATCTTTTAGCCAGAAAGAGGCACGGCCGAAGTCTATCACTTTCATAATACGACCATATGTAGGAACCTTGTAATACTTTGTTCCACTTGGCCCAGTGAGTTTGTAATACAAGTGCGTTTCACCTGTGCCGCACCACATAATATTGTTTGTGTGAAGGTCGTTGTGGACGAACCCGTAATAGTACTGTGCGACCGTAAGTGCGGCGATAACCTGATAAATCCATGCTGACCAGCGCTGGTCCTTTGTCTCGATTAAAAGAGCGTCTGTTGTTGACTCTTCGGTATCCAATAGCGCATCCATTGTGCCATCGCACCGTTCGTGAAATGTGACCTGAACCGGAAAATTTGTAAATTCCGAAAAGTATTCGCATTCATTCTGAATATCGGACCCGTCATCTGACACGCTCGAATCATCCTCATCCTGTAATTTTGATATACGGACAGGGGGTTCGGCAAGAGATTTAACGGATGAACTTTCGTCGTCCGTTGACGGTACATCGTCTTCAATGCATTCTGACTCGTCCGATTTGTTCGAGCCAGATAATGATTCAAGATCAACGCATTCGATAGCACCGCCCTCCTCCACAATTTCTACGAGAGGCTTCACATCATGGTCTTCGCCAACCGTGCGAATCGTGAACATACCGGCCTTCTTGTTTTTTTGAAACCAGCGCTCGTACTTCAGAGTTGAGATTTCATCCGTAATGTTGTATACATGCTTATCGGCACGGGCGTTAAATGTACCGTAAAAGCGGCACCAGTGTGGCGACTTATCCAATTCAACAAGACGTGACAACGTTGCCGAGCAGAGGGCGTCGATATAGGCTTCGTTATACGGGTCGTGTATCTTCGCTAGCGTTCGTTGCCATCCCTCTGCCGGTTGTGGCAGCGCACCGTCCTTTGGCAAAGCATAATCACCTTGCATATAGGGTATTGGCTCAATCAGATGTACCTTTTTGACAAAAAGTGCAAGGTTCTTGGAACCTGAAATATCGGCAATTTCCCCCACGATGTTTAAAAAGAACGTATCTGCTTCACCGGATACAGTAAATGATGTTAAAGGAGATTGCAGTATCTGGTTTTCACTTTCTAACAATGATAGCGAAGGAAGAACCTCCTGGGCATTGTAAAAATTTGGTAAGTGAGACTCAATGGAGGCCTTCAAAGACTTTGTGCCTACAGAAGGCATAAGTTCCCGGGGTAAAACCTTAAGACGTGGTAACTCTTGTATTTGGCTTGTGGCCTTCTTAGCGGGCTTCTTGCCCTTCTTCTTTTCTGGATTGCGAGACCTCGGAGGCATTTGCTGTAAAATCACGGGAAAGGTCCTGTGGCACCTATCCGCACACTGCGGTGCTCATCTCTGCCCTTTTTCGGTTTCTATCGTAGAATTAATGGCGAGTGCTGCCGATACAAGTGGTCGGCGCGTATTCAATTTAGCCTTGCGCAAGTTCGACATGACGAAGATTAAGGATGACAAAGTTGTTGTATTTATTGGTAAGCGCGATACTGGTAAGTCTTTCTTGATTCGCGATTTGCTATTCCATCACCGCAACGTACCGATTGGTACTGTTATCAGTGGTACAGAATCTGCGAACTCGTTTTACAGTTCAATCATTCCGCCGCTCTTCATTCACGAGGAATTCAATCCGCTCATCATTGCCAACGTGTTAAAACGTCAAAAGACACTTGCTATGAAAATTAACAAGGATATTGAGACTCGTGGTACGACCTCTGTTGACCCGCGCACCTTCATGATTATGGACGATTGCCTCTACGATAGCAACTGGACACGCGATAAGTACATTCGCAGTCTTTTCATGAACGGCCGTCACTGGAAGATTCTTTACATCGTGGCTCTCCAGTACTGTATGGGTATCCCGCCTGTTTTGCGTACAAATATCGATTATGTGTTTATCTTGCGTGAGAACATTGTAGCGAACAGAAAGCGTCTGTACGAGCAGTTCGCGGGCATGTTTCCTGATTTTGATTCGTTTTGCCAAATCATGGACCAGTGTACGGAAAACTATGAATGTCTCGTTATTGATAATAACGCAAAGTCTAACAAGATTGAGGATCAGGTGTTCTACTATAAGGCAGCGAGCCATCCGAACTTCCGCATAGGTGCTCCGGAGTTCTGGGCGCAAAGGCCCGACGACAGTGGAAACCGAGGTGAAGATTTCGACCCGTCCAAGACTGGCAAGAAGCCGAACGCCCCGATCATTCAGGTGCGCAAATACTAGTTGCGTTTAAACAAATGCCTTCCGTCGGTTCTTTCATCGTGCAGCCGAAGTCAAAGAAGTTGGTAAACACGCAGGATGATGCTAACGGCGAGCAGGGCCCGCACATCATCGCCCAGAGCGACCTCGATAGTTGGTATGCCAACTATTCTGATTCTATCACCAAGGTAACCGATAGCGTCTATGTCGTCACTGGAAACTTTGTTAGCATTGTATCAAATCTCAATCACCAGGACTACGTCTACGGACGTAAGACGGTTGCTGACATGGGCAAGACCATCTACATCGGTAATAGCACGAACGCCGAGTTGTTGGTCTTACAGAAGATCCAGAACTTCGGTCTTTCCACCAATGGTGGCCTGTGCGGAGATGTAGGCTACGTTGTTGTTGAGAACAACTGCTCTGACTTGGGCAGCACCCAGGACCGTTTCATGGTCCGTGTCGCCCGCGTGTAAACGTGCGATTGATTCGATTGTATATTTATTTTTTTTTAAATAAATAAGCAGTCTCTCTATTTTATCTATATTCAAAGTAGAATGAAAGGCGGTGATTCGATTCCTGTGCCGACCAGCGCCGGTAAGGGTGAACCGAAAAATGAAACGATTGCTATTGGAAATAATAGTGCCATCGGTTCCTCTGGTACGGTTACGGCTGGCGTCAAGGGCCCATATGCAAACTTGGGGGCGCACGTTGAAAACGTGAACGGCTATGACGTTCTTAAATTTGCTATCCAGCCCAATGGCTCCGTTATTACGAACCAGGAGACTATGTCTTATATGGATGGTGGCTTGAGCACGAGCGCTACGCTTGGCTCCTCCGGTTTTTTTGGTGCGCTTCTTCGTGGGGTAACGGGCTCCAGTGTTCTACAGAATGCAGTGGTCAATCCTACACAGAATGTCTTGAAGATGGTCTTGAGCCCGCTGATGCAGGGCTCGATTCTACAGATTGATGTCAAGCCTGGTGAGACCTGGCGTTTCTCGGACAAGAGCTTTATGGCCTGTACACCGAACCTGAATGTGAGCGGTAACATCAATATCTTTAGTAATTTCCGCCTGATGTTCGTGGGTGAGAATCTGACCTATACGACGATTTCCGCCTCGGACAGCCCTGGTACTGTATGGATTAGTTCGTTTGGTGCTATCGAGAAGCACGAATTGCAAATGGGTACAGGCTCAACAGTTCCTCTCTTTATCAACAACGGTTGCTTCTTGGGTATGCTAGATAATAACGGGGCAATCAACTTTTGGAATGATTATGTCACAGTTGGTACGGCAAATGGGCTGTTTTCGGCGATGTTTACGCAACTTGGTTGGATTATGAAGATTCAGGATACGTCGCCACCGAGAAGACCTGGCCCGGTCGTCTGTACTGTGTATACCCAGAGTCTAAATCCTCACAATTTTGAGAAGTACATCGCGCATATCGCTCAACAAGTTGTGGATAGAAGTCGGACAGGTTCAAGCAGTTCCTATTTAACTTCAGGTGTTGGTCAATCGGCAAACCCGGCACTTCTCGGAACGGCGGCTGGCGTTGGTCTCGGTGCTGCCGGTATGGGTGCGATTGCGCCCGCCCCGAATACGGCGGCTTTAGCAGGTCTGAATTTATCGGCTTTAGGACCAGCAGGCATGGGCGCAGCAGACGGACTTGCTCCTCCCGCGATGAACATGGCTCCCGCGATGAATGCTCCCGCGATGAATTATGCGCCTCCTCAGGATCAGCAGCAAGGTGGTACTCGTAGAAGACGTTCTCGTCGCTCCCGTGGTACCCGGTCAACTCGGCGCCGTTAAATGTTAGTTTGTTATTGGTAGCATTATAAATATACTAGCAATAATTAGAGATGGGCAACATGTTTGCAACCAGTAATTGGAACGCTGAACTGCCAGCGAACAATAGCAAAAATAGCAATAATGCTGGAAAAAATAAGAACTCCAATGAAAATAAAAATAAGAATGATAAGAACTCAGATGATAATAAAAATAATAAGAACTCCAATGAGAATAATAAGAACTCCAATGAAAATAAAAATAATAAGAACTCTAATGAAAATAAAAATAATAAGAACTCCAATGAAAATAAAAATAATAAGAACTCTAATGAAAATAAAAATAATAAGAACTCTAATGAAAATAAAAATAATAAGAACTCTAATGAAAATAAGTCCAATGAGAACAAGCACAACGAGAATACATCCAACGAAAATAAGTCCAATGAGAACAAACACAACGAGAATAAATCAAATGAGAATAAGCACAATGAGAATAAGCACAATGAGAATAAGCACAATGAGAATAAATCAAATGAGAATAAGCACAATGAGCCCAAAGCCAATGAGCCAACTGCCAATGAGCCCAAAGCCAATGAGCCCAAAGCCAATGAGCCCAAAGCCAATGAGCCCAAAGCCAATGAGCCCAAAGCCAATGAGCCCAAGGCCAATGTCAAAGGTGGTGCTCGTAAAACGCGCCGTTCAAAACGCCGTGGTTCATCTAAGACATTTTAATAGGATTCTGTAGGAGATGACGGACCCGGCGCCGCCTTTACAAATATTACAATCGGCCGCAGAAGGCCCGAGTCTGGGCCTTCTAGTGCAAAGCTATGAAGAGAATTTTAATATATCTATGTTTAAATTTGTACTTTTTACGATTATACAGACACTTATTCTCTACTTCGTTTTCGCGGGTAGTGGTATAGCAGAGATAACAAAGAATTGGCCGAAATATAGATGTAATCCTATGATTATGCCCTTTGCGAGTCTATTCGGTTATGATGCGACCGAGAACTTCAATTACTGCATGAAAAATATCTTTAGCGCAAATGCTGGTACGGTACTGGCACCGCTCTACGGAATCATGGCGAATTTTACTGAAGTGGTCGGAACCGTATCAAATGTAGCAAATTCTTTCCGTCTTCTGATTGCTAATTTATTACATGGGATGGAACGCTTAATGAGTTCCTTCCGTGACCGATTCCGCACAATTCTATTTTCGATTAAAACAAGTTTTATGAAAATTCAATCACTGATGGGGCGCGTCTATGCGACCTTCTATGCGGTTGTTTTTATGGGGTTATCTGCTCTCAAAGCAGCCGACAATGTGGCTCACAATGATCTGGTGACCTTCATGATGGAATTCTGTTTCTTGCCTGATACACCTATTATGTTAGAGGATGGTGTTATACTGCCTCTCTCGATGATTAAAATTGGTGATAGACTCACACCTGTAAATGGTGAAGTCCCTATTGTCACATCCCTGTTTATGTTCGATGGTTCGAAAACCTCTATGGTTCGCATTGGCGAAACTGTAGTCAGCGCCAAACACTATATTTATTATCCTCCTTTGAAAACTTGGATTGAGGCCGGTGAGCATCCCTATGCCACGGTCGAGCCATCAAGCCCAATCCTATTCTGTCTAAATACAAGTAGTCACGAGTTACGTATCGGTCAATATATCTTTAGTGATTATGATGAGTCTAGTAACCCTACTGTTGCTCGCGAGGTCCAGATTTTGGCAGAAAAACTTCTTAATAACGGACGCTACTCTGAACCTCGGACAAAAGACTATGTGTTGGGCTTGGATGGTAATTCAGTTGTACGCATGAGAGATTGCACGATACGAACTGTTAACACAATTTCTCCTGGTGATTTTATTAAGGGAGGTGGTCGTGTCCTCGGTATCGTACGTGAGTCTTGTGATAAGGTTGTACGAATCCCTGGATTATCCCGTCCTCACTACGTCAGTGCCTCACAACTACTATGGCACGCGAATACGAATAGATGGAGGCGGGCTTGCGACGTGTATCCTGAACGAGTGGTTAAGATGCGTAGTCCCCGTATTCTGTGCCACCTTATCACCGAAAATAATATCATATATTCAGAAGGACAAGTGTACAGAGACTATCGTGAGGTCTCTGACCCTGCGATGGAGGAGCCCTATGCAGAAGAACTATCTACAAAAATTGAACAGAAGCATACCGTTTCTTGAGATTTAAAATAAAATGACGATTACTATAAACGCAACATTTTCAAAGGTTCCTACCGCAACCGAGGATGGTATTCTCGGTATGCGCGTTCTGGGTGATTCTCCTATCACAAGACCCATTCATATAGGTCTTGTGCTAGATACTAGCGGCTCAATGGAGGGTGAGCGCATTAAGGCTGTCAAGAAGACGCTCACTGTCCTCATTGACAAACTTGTGGCGGGTGATAAGATTAGTGTTGTAGGATTTGCCAACGAGGCTCGTGTCCTATTGCGTTCACACGTAATTACGGCCGATAATAAGGCGGCTACGATTGATACCGTTAATCTTCTCGACGCTGAAGGCGGTACGAATATGGAGTGCGGTATTGTAGGGATAGGCTCCTCGCTAGGTGAAGAGATGCCTGATGCGGTGGTTCTGCTAACAGACGGACAGGTAAACCAGGGTATTACGAGCGCAGCAGGTCTCGGGTCACTCATTCGTTCCTATCTACAGGCAGTCCCCGTATATACTCTGGGTTATGGTGAGGACCATAATGCTGGACTTCTGAAGGCACTTGCCTCGCGGACCCAGGGCACATATACATATGTCAACAATGAACTAGTGTTGCCTGAATCTGTAGGCGACCTGCTCGGTGGACTCCAGAGTGAAGTTGCGAAGGCGGCAACGATTCTCTTTCCGCAGACGTGGGTCTGTCTAGAACTCACGACTGTAGAGAAGCCTGGCGAATATCAGATTGGTTCCATTATCGCGGATAAACCGACCTGGATTATGTTCAAGATTCCAGCAGGTTCTAGAGTTGAATCGGAGGCTACTATTCAGTACAAAGATTGCGTATCGAGCGAACTTTATACAAAGTCGTGTGTATTTGACACATCCCTCGACATACTTGATATCACCGAACAGGAACTACGTTGCCAGACGGCACGCACCCTGGAAGAGATTGGTGCAATGCTTCAGCAGGGGACATTTCGCGGTGCGAAGATGAAGTTGAATGTAATGCTAGACCTTCTGAATGCGAGCGTATCGAGTAGGAGACCGCTTGTTATTCACATGAAGGCGCAGATTGAGGAGATGATTGAGGATGTTAAGCGTATGGAAATGGGTACTCCGGATAGGCGCCAGATTACGGCGATGGCGATGCGCACCACCAGTCTGGGAGCAAACTATTCGGCACAGCGCGGTGTGACAGGAGGCGGGGCAGTATTTAGCAGCCCGCAGCAGCGTGAGGCGCGTACACAAATGGTTACGCTATATTCGCAGGAGGATCCGGCACTATAAAAATTTACTATATTTATTTATTCTTTTTGCTTAAGGATTTAATTAATAGACTCTGTAAATGGAATTAAAATCGACGGCCGATAGAGTTACGGAAACAATACGTATCGTACGCAAATTGACTGAATCTCTGCAACTCGATGCAGAATCACCAGAAATAGCCGAGTTGCGCCAACACATGAACACCTATATTCGCACTGGTGAAACCTGGAAAGGTATCGTAGATTTTTCACGCTGGGGTCGCGAAGCCCATTGTGTATTTCCCAAATATAAAAATCAGACTGTTGAAGTTACGCTCAAGGTTATTAAGCAAAATCCGGATTCCACTCATACTGGCCAGCCAGGAATTCCTTCAGAAACCAATTAATATGCCCTGGCTTCGTATACCGTGCATCACCAAAATCTATAATATAGACTTTGTTGTCCTTCTCGATAAAGTTATAACCTGTAATGTCAATGTATTCAATTCCTTCGCGCTCGTACAAAATGGTAAGAATTGCGTGAATTTGGGCCCAGATTCGCTTTGGAATTTCTTTGGGGTCATCCGAATACATATCGGCGAGACACATATTGTCTATGTTATCCATTGTAACTTCATAGCGGTCTGCGAATTTCTCCACTTTATGAATTTTAGGTACGAACGGATATTTGGAAGCAATTTGATGCAGTTCAATTTCAAGATCTACTTTCGCCTGCGGCCTTTTCGCTGTAAACAGGATGGTCTTTTTGAACATCTTGTCTGCTATACTATTGAGCCCATTGAATCCATTTTAGACGGTTCAAATTTATCTATTTGAAATATCCAGATATATCTATATCAAGATGTGTCTCTCCACTAGTTAACTTGATAAAGGGTATAGTGGTTTTAACTGTAGGGTCATCGCGTATCGTCTCCATTACACAAGGGCTTATCCAATTACATTTGTCTTTAAGGCGAAACATTGTATCTTCCGCTCTGTACAGTATAATAAGGGGTCGAAGGAGCATATTTCGCATAATAACCTGAAATGCGACATGCTGTGTCAAATATATACCATGAATATTATAAAAATATTCAAATGAATATGCCAATTCTACTGATTTGCGGTATTCTTTTAGACCCATAACAATCGCTTTAGTAAATTCTTTTAACCAAGCATCTATAATACTACTGTTCTTTGGGGCCATAATAAACCAATTCTCGACAAATGTCGAGGGGTCGTTATTTATAGTATAGCGATCCAAATAGAATCCTGTAAAAGATGAACGAGTTTGCAAAGTATCATTGTATATCTTTTCAAATGCGGCGGCAGAATTTATAATAATACCTACATCCATCCAACAACCGCCATGTGCTTTCAAGAGTTCTAGGCGAACCCAATCCGCCTTGTGCTGTTTAATAAGTTGGTCATAATTTTTAGGAAATGGAGTTGATATATATTTTGCTATAGTTGTATCTGATACAACGATATGTTCGAATGTAGGTAAAATAGCCTTTCGTTTTGCTAAAATAGTTTTCTGTAATTCGGGAATTTCTTCGCTATGCCAGTAAGACCATATAATTCTCGGTAAGGTATGTGGTTTTAAAAGTATAACAGTAATTACTAATAAAAATAGTAGAGGTAAAAGATATCCTAATAGTTTCATCTATAATGGTTTTATTTTAATATGCGAACAGCATGACACCTCGTCCACCAAACACTCGGAAAACATTCCAAACAGTTATATACGAGTACAAATTAAGGTCAAATTGCTGGCCGGCGGGGTCAGGATTCATGGTAATTTGCAATTCCTTTTTGGGTAATTTATCAAAATTCGAATTTCCACGGGGATTGTAAATTGGGCCTAAAGAAGGATCGTCGCTCGCACCAGGGGCTAATCCAAACGGATAGACATAGATGTAACGGTTGAAGAGAGGGGCCTTCCTGTAATGTAAAATCGGAAGAAGTGAGCGGAAATGAGATGGCGCTGTTTCATGCTGAAATCTGACTAAATTACTAAACGAGAGTTGGGCTCCGCGAATTGGCTCGGAATAGGCGTTACGGAAAGCCGGTTTGGCCTGGTCACTTGTCGTTAGAACGGCATCGGGCCACCATGGAATATGCCACCACTCATCTGGCGCAGTTAACTGCGAATGCAGTTCGCGTGTAAAGAGAAACCAAGAATTATACGTCGCCGCCTCCTGTCGCTGTAAAAACCAGATGAGTTCTTTAGTAGGATTATTGTAAGGAAGCCGTAACCGTACTGACGGAGCGCGCTGCGTCTGCTGAACGGGAACTATATAGTGTTGCTCTACACGGTAGTCTAATTGCGATGAGCGTAGCGCAACGGCCTCGGCCTCTTCTAACGAGATAAATTCACACAGAAGATATGTATCGCCCATAGGCAAATTTGTGGGCATGGTATAGCCTTGAAGAATTTCACCAGAGACGCCAAGATTCTGGAAATTTGGATTTATAGAATAAATTCGGTTGGGTGAATTCTGATTATATTTGTAAAAGGGCGCGCCCTGTAGGGCTGGCATTGTACCGGCTATGTCCTGTCTAGGTCTAAAATTAGGATTCCTTGGGTCCATGCGCGCTTCCGTGTAATATAATTGTGTGAGCGGACGGAATGTAATACTGACCTGTATCTGGTCGGCTGCCAGAGCATCGACGGGAAGAGCATTTGCATAGTTCCCTTGACTGAACCAAAACGGAAGCGGGACATAATTTACTGTGGGTGTTGTAGACTGGCCTATCGATGTACTATTGAAACCGTTGGCTATGCGATTTATCATACGATTTTTTGAACGAACGTCTTGAATCGATTCGTACAATTCGTCGCGGGACTCCAAGAACAGTCCATCCATACGGTCCACGGTGGCACCACCAATTATAAATTCGGTGTTTGCTATTAGTGCATGACCGAGTGAATTTGTCCAACCGAAACTCGGACCAATAAATGTGCCGGGCTCGACGGCATTTTGTGCATTTAATTGAGGCGAGTAGATATCAGGCATTGTCGTCACCAGAGTTACCTGTGTTAATAATTCGGCTTTGCGGGGAATTGTGCATGTCATTGTCTGACCAAAATTTGGCTGACCGTCAAATTCAACACGAACCCATTGGGCCGCCCAGCGAGTTGTCTTTTTCAAAACTTTAACATAATTTTTAATATCGGGTTGCCCTTTTGGGGGTAAAAGCCGCGTGTCCTGAAGACCGTAGCAGACTACAGATAGTAGTGTAGCCGGCGATGACATACCTTACTGACTGTATATTTATTTAAACCGCCTCCAGAAACTCTTGCCAATGGCATAATGCAATTTCAGGATTATAGGGATTGTAATTGAATCGTAGAACACCTGTTTGTTGGTAATGCCGAGCGTCCATGTTGCGCTGTAAAAGTGTATCGGGCATAGCAATCCAACCATCGTAACCGAATCGACATACAATATTTAGAATTCGACGATTCAAATAAAGTTTGTGTTCGCCTACAGCATTCTCTCTTTTTAGAAATCCGACTGGAACTATGAATGGTATCTTCTTTTCCGTATCAATTTGAAAATACATGTCTAGGGCTGCCTTTTCATCGGGTTCCAATTCTTCTTCTTCGGTTAAATTGAGAATATTCTTATACGATAACACGAATAATTTAGGCTGCTTATAGACCTTGTATGTCGTAAGTTTTTTAGAGTCGCCACGAGTGTAAATATAGGCACTGGTGGCGTCAGCAAAATAGGCTGGTACGGCTGTCGACGGACGGCGACGTCCTTCATGGTCTCCGCGAAACAGTTGAAGGTCGTGTGATAGGGTAGTCACTACATATTTTTGATTGCGCCCTGGTTGTTCAATTATATAGGCTGGATTTTTGAAATCATCGGGTGATAATAAGACTGGATTTGTTGGTGTTGTTGGTGGTGTCTGAGCCATTCTACTTATTGGCATGGCAAAAAATTGAAGAGTCTTAAGTCTACCTTTTTCTGAATCAATAAAGACTTTAGACAACGTAAGAAATGTCTAGTATTCCCAACGAGTTCCTGTGCGCTATTGGCCTCTCGCTGATGAAGGATCCGGCCATCGCACCCGATGGCTTCACGTATGAGCGGACGGCCATCATGGAGTGGCTCGCACAGAATCCGGTTTCACCGATGACGCGTCAACCGATGCGCGCGGACCAACTGCGCTCAAATCACGCCCTGCGGCAGACGATTGAGAACTGGGTTGCTGCCCATCCGATGACTGCAGCCGCAGATGGCGCAGCAGCGGCGGTGGTGCCCCTGTTCAAGGATGCTCCACTCTCCTTGACGGGTACGCTATCGGGCGGAGAACTCTTTCTGCGCCTGAACGTTAGCGACACGGAGCGTCAGCCGATTGTTCTGCTTATTATTGCGGACAATTCTGGTTCCATGGGTGAGGAGGCATCTGGTGGCGACGGCGGCGAGTCCTTTGGATTTACCCGTCTTGACCTTGTCAAACACACGATTCGCACCATTGCTGCCATTCTTGGCCCGAACGACATGCTCGGCATCGTGACTTATAGTACGAGTGCCCAGGTTGTCCTTGTGCCCACTGTGATGAATGATGCGGGCCGTGCGCGCGTGGGCGCCGCCCTTGAGACCGTCCAGCCCGATAGCCAGACGAATATCTTTGATGGCATTCGTACCGCGTCGCTTCTTGCGAACGCACCGGAGTTGGCCGGCCGCCATATCGTTGGTGCTCTGCTGACCGATGGCTTTCCGAATATCAATCCGCCCCGCGGTATCGTGCCGACGCTGGCTATCCTGCCGACAACAAACCAGTGGTCTCTCCACACGTTCGGCTTCGGCTACAAGCTCGACAGCAAACTCCTGACCGAGATTGCGCACTGGGGCCAGGGTCTGTTCGGCTTTATTCCAGACTGCTCGATGGTTGGTACGGTGTTCATTAACTTCATCGCCAACATGCTCGCGACCGGACACCGCGGTCAGCGTATTTACTACAAGGTCAACGGTACGGTCAGTTCTCTGCTAACAGGCCCTGTTCAGATTGGCCAGGCGCGCGACTTCGTTGTTCCTGTAGGCTCTTGGCCTGGCGCGGCTGTATCTCTGGACGGTATTACCTGGATGGACGCAACAGTGGCATCAGAGCCCGTGTTTCCTACCGCTCATAAGTCCTATCTGCGCGCAATTGAGGCAGTCGTGGCGTCAGCAGGTACTGATTCTACCCGTCTTCAGAGCTTCCGCCTCGAGTACATGCCCTTTGTCCATGATACTGCTGTATGTGCGCTTCTCGCGGATGTGAAGCCGGGTCCAGCGGATGACGAGGGTCAGGTATCCATGGCTCCGCGCTTCTGGGCCAAGTGGGGTGAGCACTACCTGCGCTCCTATCTTCGGGCCCAAGAGTTGCAGCAGGCCCTGAACTTTAAGGACCCTGGCCTCCAAATCTACGGTGGTGCTCTGTTTCACGAGATTCAGACCGTTGCCGACTCGGCTTTCTGTACTCTGCCTGCACCCAAGCCGAGTAGTGTTCCGCGCGCTGCCGCCTATGGTGGCTATGCCGCGGCTGTCGCTGTACCCACAACCATGGCAACCTTTCACAATTTTAGCGGTGGTTGCTTTGCGGGCTATTGTCGCATCATGATGGCCGATGGTACAGTGTGCCCCATTAAGGATATTGCTCCTGGCGCCTCCGTCTGGACTATCGGTGGTCCTGCTGTGGTCCGTGCCCTCGTCACGTGTGGCTCCAAGTTGCGCACGCAGCCAATGGTCCAACTCGGCGACCTTTGTATCACGCCCTGGCATCCGATTCGGCTCAATAACGGTATCTACGTCTTCCCTGCCGATATGACACCCTACCAGGACCGCCTCATCGACACGGTGTACAATCTCGTCCTCGACCAGGGCCACGTTGTAGATTGTGAAGGCTTTCTGTGTATCACACTGGGGCACGGTATCACGGAGCCTGTCGCGGCGCACGACTTCTTCGGCACCGATGCTGTCATTCAGGACCTGATGAAGCTTCCTGGCTGGTCGGTGGGTCGCCCTACCTTCCAGAATCTGACCACGGTTCGTGATGCCGCGACAGGCACCATCGTTGGCTGGGTTGATTCGCCATAAACACAAATCGAAATGAGATTTATAATAAAATCTAAATGCAAAGAAAAATTAGTAAACACAAAACATAAAATTTTTACGTAATGTTTTTAACGGTGTCTGCGCGTTCTGCTCTTGCGCGAGCGACTACGGCGAGTTCTGCGTCTGCCGCCGGCCATGTTGGGAGACCGGGGCGCGTTCTGCGCAGCGACGTTTTGGGCCGCCACATTTGCCGCCTGCGCAGCAGCGTTCGCATTTTTAGCGGCGTTCTGGGCGACATTGGCGGCGTGGACCGCATTTGTAGCCGCAACCTGGGCTGAATTTACCGCCGTGACAGTGTTTACGACCGGCGCACCGACTCCCATGGCAGCAGTTACTGGTACTGCAGCAGTCGCTTTCGAGTTTGTTGACTTAACAGTTGAAGAAGCCGCGCCCATTTATACATGGCGTCTGTTTTTTCTTGTCTTTCTTTTCCTTCTCGTCTTACGGGAACCACCAGAACGCAGGGTGTCCGCTAGTATTTGTAAAGCATCGGCCCCCAAGATTTTATTTTCTAGTATGAAGACATACATACTTCTGTAAAACCAGAGACGTGATTTCTCGCTTGGTAATTCGACGAGGCGGGAATTTCCATAAGGAAGTGACCAAAATTCCACCGGAAAATTTGCTATAAATTTGGTGAAGACTGCCATCCATGTTACGCACCAGCCAACGCTTGGTGTTTCGAGTTTTTGTATATTATCAAATCCATATCGACCCGAAACTGCCATTGTGTCATTTACCGTAAGGTCTGTTCTGCCAATAACATGTAGGCCAACTATATAACCAATCGCTGTCGCCTCTTCGGGATCCATTAAATACGTTGAAACAATATCGAGTTCGTTTGTTGCCGGAAAATAGATGAGAAGAAGGGCGTGACCTGTGCGACCTTCTTTTTGTTTGTGTACAAGTGCACAATGTAAAATAAGCGGATTTGTCGGTTTACGGCCAAAATCTTCAAAAAATTTAGGCTCAAACCCCATACTGGCCTTTTCTTTTATGTTTACAAGTGAACCTTTTCTATCATCGATGATAACCTGGATATTGAATCCACTGCCGGATGCGAAGAACTCTACGTGGTCTTTTATCGGTGTAAGAATTTTACGCCGTAGAGCCGAAAGTTGTGTGTAATCGAAACACTGGGATAACCGTGGCTGAAAGTGTACGGGTACATTTTCCTCTTCTAGATAAGGCTTTATAGGAATGCCACGTGTCATGATACGACTTATTTCGGAGCCTATGGCTTTTTTCTCCTCCGCCTCTTTACCGCGTGTGGATGGACCTTTGTACATCCCTCTAATAGAGGGAGAGAGTTCGGGCGCTCGGATCACTCGTTTCGGGGCTCCACTTTGGCATCCACATATAGGGTATTACTGTGGCCTGATTCGGATACAGTTGGTCAAAGATGCGTCGATACAAAAGGGCCTCGGCTGTCTTGGGACTGTTATGCGGGTACGTTTGTACGGCGTGGGCTAACTCTTCGTCAATATTAGGAATCTGCTGCCTGGCCCACTCATTAATAGAGGCATGCCACGGCTTTTCCGTTGCACTGACACCATCACTGAACGCCTCCTTCTTGCGCCACAAAACGTCGAAGGGTAAGAGGTGGGTTATATCGAATGCGGCACGTAGGATATACTTTTCAGGCTGCGTTTTAGTAGGACGACATAGTCTTGTTGGAATAGAGCGCCAGACAGAGACAAACTGCCTGTCCAGGAAAGGTGTTCTTGCCTCCAAGCCATGAGAGGCCATTCCGCGGTCGGAGCGCAGAACATCAAACGTGTAAATGTCCTTCAGAAGACGCTCTGTTTCTGCCTCAAACTCTTCGTCTGACGGAGCCCTATGAAAGTAGAGGTAGCCACCACCGATTTCGTCGGAGCCGTCGCCGTTGAAGACAACCTTAATATCCGTGTTGGCCCTGATATACTTGCCGACAAGCCAATTACCGACCGAGGCGCGAACAGAGGTAATATCATACGTTTCGGCAGCAGCAATTACGGCAGGAATGGCCGCAAAAAAGTCCTCCTGTGTCAACTCAATTTCATGATGGATAGAGTCAATTGCGGTCGCGACCTTACGCGCATAGACCAAATCGGTGGAGCCGGCCATGCCGATACTAAACGTGGTTAACTTTTTGTTGTATCGCTTGAGATAGCGCGCAGCGATAGCGCAGACTAGCGACGAATCTAGGCCGCCACTGAGGAGAGCACCGATAGGACGATCCGACATCAGACGCTTTTCAACCGCCTGCTCAAAACTTTTTTGTAAAAGATGTTTTGCTGTGCTCTCATCTTCACAGGCAGGATTTTTGAGCCAGGGAATCTGATGGTATCCGTAGGCTGACATGACAAGGTCGGAGTCAGGGCTGGTCGGCAACTGGAACTGATACCAAGAACCAGGCGGGAAGGCCTGAATCCTACTGCAAATAGGCGTTAGGGCTTTGATTTCGGAGGCGAAGGCCTGGAAACCGTTGCCCTGGCCCATGTAAAGCGGTCTAACACCATACGGGTCGCGACAAACTGTTAGGGTATTGTTTCGTTGGTCAAGCGCTACAAGAGCGAAAACGCCATCAAGAGCACGGCAAAACTCGGTCGGCGGCAACTGACGAAAAAGATAGGGCAACACTTCACAGTCCGAGCACCCTTCAGGTAACTGGATATTCCATCTGGCGGCGAGTTCTTTGTAGTTATAGATTTCACCATTACAAATTACGGCCACGCCATCACGCTCTACCGGCTGATGACCGAGAGGGGACAGGCCATTGATGGCTAGACGAGTGAAGCCCAAAACAACTTGGTTGAACTGCTTTGTGGCCATGTACTCGGGTCCACGGGCTGATAATGTGGCCAGGCAACCACTGATGTCAGTGGTGCTAGGCAAAGTTTCAACGGGACCGAGGAGAGCCAAGATTCCACACATTTAGGGTTTTAAATGTAGGCGTTGTTTAAGCGTATTCACATAGTTGAAAAATTGAAATAACCTATAAATTAAAATATCGTGTCAAGATAACTTCCTAAAGAAAGTAAGTTATCAAGTAAAGATGCGCCGCACCGCTACGAAGGATTCTACTAATCGTGAGAATACGCTTGTCCGCATGTTTAATGGGGAGCAACTGTCTGACGCCGAGTACGCGTATTTCTCTTGTCCAAAGGAGGCTCTCAATTCTCTGAAGAACAAAGCCTCTCCTCTCGGTATCGCCAAGGTACAGGGTGGTCTTGGTAAACACTATGACTTTACTCTCGGCTCTACACGAGGTGAACTCAAGCATTCTGTATCAAAGGGAACGACATCAGATGTCCTTGAGTGGCAGCCATGGCTAGACGGCGTACAGTTTCTCCAAGGACAGACGAAATCTAAAAACGCGCAGCCCTTTATTGGTGGCTGCGGTCTGCCCATGTGGACTGCCTGGTTTACAGAGGAAGTTCTCCCGTTCGCCGTGGCTGAGGTGCCAGCCGCCGCAGGAATGACCTTCGATGCGTACTACAAGTGCGCATCCGGAATGTCGGTAACACAAAAGCAAACTTCGACACCCGCAGGTAAGTTTATTCTGGCTTTGCGGCAAAATGCTGAACTCGCGGAGCGTCTGCGTCTGCGCTGGATCGCATTTGAGGAGCGCTGGCTTCCCGTCAATCCTCTCGACCATGCCGCATTTGAGACCCGCATGAGGCAAGTTATTGAGGAGAAGGATGTGTGGATTGCTATCAATAAGACGGGTGCTTTCTGGATAGAGGGGTTTTCTGTGCTTGCGGTGACTTTCGAGGGATGCGAGAAAAAGCGGGACGGCGGTTGTATCTTCCGTTACTCGATTACCCTACAAAAAAAGTCCGGTGGCCAGACAAATAAGGTACCAATTGCGTTTAAACTTCATTGGAAAAATGGCGGCCAGGCCGTTCAAAATCTTAACTTTATGGTCATCTAACAAAATATATATATATATATATATCATCTTCGTTCACATAAACTGTCGCAGAGCCTGTGCCACACATTCAATCATCGGCGGTGGAACTGCGTTACCAATCTGAATCACCTGTTCCGACTGTGTGCCCTTAAGTTTATAATTAGCAGGAAATCCCTGAATCTGTTTTAGTTCATTCGGTAGCATTGTTCGAACATAGGCAGTTCCATCAGGCTTTTTTAGACCGATTAGTAGACGAGGTTGATGACCATATGTACAGATAATTGTCTTTGAGGGAGCATCAATATCAATAATTTCCGAATGAATTGGGGAAACTCGCTTTGTACAACTGAGTAGGTCAGTATCTGTTTTTAGAACTACATATGGATGAGGTGTACCTGTGGGTTCGGCATCCTGTGTTACCTCTAATGCATATGTTGCGAAATCTTCAGGAATAAATTCCGCCGGAACACGATATGCGCCTTCCATTGTATTTGTAACAAATGAACGAATTATAGGGGTTGTTTTCGCCGCACCGAGTTTCTCTGCCTCGGTCCACATCTTTGTAGGCTGAAAATTCTTAATACGAGTCGTATCCCACCCTACAATTACTACACGCTTTCTCTTCTGTGGTACACCGAAAGCAGTCACCTCTTGAATCTTGTAAGTCAGCATATAACCGATTGCTTCGAACGCTGTCTTAATACAATCGAGCATAAGAGGGTCAGTGGAATTTGGACCACTCTTCATCCGCGCCAGTCCCTGTACATTCTCGCCAATAATGAAGAGTGGCCGAATCTCTTTAGTAGCACGTACGAACTGCTGATAGAGTTGATTACGTGGATCGGTAGTGGCCTTCTTTCCTGCGTGGGAAAATCCTTGACAAGGGAATCCAGCAAAGATAATATCTGCTTTGCCGCGATAAATCTGAAATTGTGTATCTTCAATCTTGGTAATATCTCCTGAAGTCTTCTTACTATCCATAATATAAACTGATTCAGGAAAATTCTCGAGATGCGTTGCGGCAAACGTCTTCTTTAGTTCTGAAAACGCAATTACCTTGAATCCCGCGGTTTCAAGTCCAAGAGTATCGCCACCGCATCCTGAAAAGAGTGATACAGCTGTATTTTGGATTTGTAGTGTTTCGATTGGTTGTCCCTGTAAAATAGCAGGCTTACACGGTATCTTCTTCTTCTTATGCTGGGTCAGTCCGGCTTTACGGTCAAATGATTTCAGACAGATTTCACACACGTTCATTCTGTTCTTTTTCTAATTTAGTATATTTTTAACTACCAATCAACTTTTGGTAATTTCCGGGTGAAAAAAGTTGGGCTTGCGCCTCTTTATATTTTTACATTTAGTCTTGTTTTTGTTTCTTTTACGCCGGTGCCTTGTACGTGGCCAGGAAGACCATGCGCTTGAGATCCTGGCGGCCCATAATAGCCTGGTGCTCCTGCCAGGTCAGCGACTGCTTCTGTGGGGCCAGGCGCGCGAGATACTGGCCGTGAAGGTCGAACAGAATGCCCTTGTACTGGACCGGAATCTGGGCCTTCGGGCAGTCGCGAACCTTGAAGACGTGGACATAGTGATTGTACGTCTCTGAAACCACCTTCGTCCACTGGGCCAGGGCGGCGGAGGCCTTGACACGCTCCTCAGGATAGTAGGCCAGGTACGTCTCCAGCGTGCCATTCTTAAAGTTCTCGAACCAGGTGTACTCGAGCTTGGAGTGGTTGCCGCGGAACTTGCGAATCTGGTTGTACATGTCCGTGCGCATCTTCCAGCGGTGGCCCGTAGCGATGTCGCGAATCACGATGCCCTGACTGCGGATGCCCTCAAACTGCTGCACATTAGTCAGCAGGGCATGGCAGTCAACCATGCTGAAGGCCGAGAAGCGGCGCGGCGCAAACATTGTGGTCGGCGACGGCATCGTCTGGAGACTTACAGTCAGCGGGTTGATTACCGTAATCTCGACACAGGTCAGTGACGGTGCCATCACGGGCACAACAATACGGTTTAGTGGATGCTGGAGCACGAACGAGTAGCCGTACTCCTTGTTCAGCCCGCTAAAGTCCGGCTGCCCATTCGGAGATGGAACCCAGGCCTGCGCAAACAGTTCAGCAAATGTGTGGTCAAAGAACTTGTTGTCCGCATCCAGGCGAGACCGCGTAGCCAGGCGCCACTTCTGCTGGTACTTGTCGAAGAAGAGATTGACCATCACTCCGTCGACAAACTCCTCGACGATAATGTTCGGCGTGAACTGCAACGGCATCGTCAGCAAGAGTTGGCTCTTCATCGGTGCGACAAAGACGGGGCGATTTGTCATCGTGTCCCAGACCACCGAGCGAAACATCTGTGTTACAGGATTCGTCAGGTCGGCGACTGAGGCGCCAACAGCGGGCGCGCGGTTGTAGCGCAGCATCACGAGCTGGTCACCATCCTTGGCGTTGACCTGGATACCCAGACTCGTGACGTACGTGCGAAATGCATCATACGTAGGGTACTGGGCCACAAGGCGCGCGAACATATCATTGATTGAGAAAGTAGACGTGTTCATTTTGGATTCTTTGCCCTTTTATTAACCTTGTTTTAAGCCTGGGCCAGGTGTTCAATTTTTTAGGTTCGGCACATTGGATTACAAATAAAATCACAAATGGTAGCGATGAGTGCCCCGACCGAAGAGGAGACCACTCTAGAATTGGGAGACCTTCTAACCTTGACCTCCTCGGTCTTTGGTTCCTTAACAGGAAAGATTATATATCGCGACGCTGAACTAATACGAATTATGCCTATCGACGCTAGTGATAGGGCCCAGGAAATTCCTATGGGTGATGATGGTGATTTTGCCGAGGGCACTGGAATAATGAACGTAGTCCTACACTCTAAACGTATGGACCCGCATTTTACCCAAATACTGGGTGTTCAGGAGGGTGAGCGCCTAGAGTTTTTTACTGTGGCCGGTGAGCCCATTGACAAAGACAAGGTCGCAATCGTAGCAGAGATTCGTGAGGACGATGAAAATGACGCCGTGCTCTTAACGGATGGTCGCCTAATCGACTTCGCCTTTATCGGTCCACCGGCCCCGATTGGTGTTATTCGTGTACGGGCGGCCGAGTCAGATGATACTGCCGAAGAGGGGAATCAAGTTCCAGCGGAGGAGGAACATGGGCTCCCGGACGAATACGACCTTTCGCTTCTCGAGGGACTGTTGCCGGCGGCGATGGTGGAAGAGATACCGACCGCCGAGCGCTCGTACCCAGAAGTCATACAACGTGAAGACATGTACATCGATTTATTGAAGGACTTTACGGAGGCACAGCAGAAAAATCCCTCTTTGTTGCGACGCCTGGCTCGCGAAACTGAACTACTTTTGGCCCTGAAACACGCCGCCACTGTCGTGTCAGAAGATGGCTCACAAAAGCCATTTGTTCGGTCAGCGGATTCGCTCCAGTCTATTTTAAGTCGTCTGGGAACTCCACTGTCTTCTATCATACCCGTGTTGGCCGCAAAACGTATCGTGTACTACAATACCAATGTTGAAATCCAACCTACCGAAGATATGCTACAACAGGTCGAGTTTCGTGCTTGGTTAGAGAGTGAACTACGAAACTATAGAACAAGCGTTGCTTATTTAGCAGGTCAGGATGCCGGTGGTGCCGCTCAAATCAGTAAACTGATGTACTCTTATTTGTACGAGGTTCTCTTTCGCGAAGGCAGCGTTGTTGTGCCTGGCTCTGCGGCGGCCAGTGATGAAATTGTAGCCGACCAGGATGTATTACGTTCTGTGGTGCCACCCGAAGAAGTACTGGGTTACTCCAAGTTGGGTGATGAGAAAAATAATCCTTCGGTCGATGACCGAAATATTGCGCCAATCAAAACACGTCAAATTCGTGTTTTGAGTTCTCTGAAAACACGAACCCAAAATGTTATTGCGCCTGGTGACCCTGGCACTGCCCTGAACTATATTGTATTGCCGGCACATATTGGTTCTACGTGGCGTCCAGTGAAATTTTCAGGCTCTTTGGCCGAGGATATCCGCGCCAGTGAACGGACAAAGACGTTGCCACCTATGGAATCTGTAACAAATATGGAAAGTTCGTATGTCGAGAATGGTATTCAGGTTGTCAAGGGACTCGCTTCAGCGGAGGGTGACGACCCTTCTGCTGTTTCAACGGTGGACTGGCTCGCGCGTAATTTAGAGCAGAATGTACATCCAGCGGACTTGTTAAGTTCTGGCTCTATCGGTGTCAATCGTGTAATTGACTCAATTGGTTTGCGTTCATTTGAGTGGTCACCGGCTGTGGCCCAAACAATTTGGTCTGCTATCGCGAAAGCACAAGAAAACTATATGAGTGCCTATGGCGCCTTTAAAGAAGAGGTTGATAAAGAAGAGCATAGTCCGTATGTCGTTGGCCCAGGCATACCCGCTGATTCTGACCTGTATGTCAAGGCGATACAAATACCTGAACTCGGTGAGGCTCTTGCGCGGCTCAAGGCAATGAACCCAGAGCAGGTCGACTGGGATTTGGCCCAGGCTCAACACCTATTAACAGCCGCCGAAAGCACATTGAGTGGTATTTTGTATAAGGCGGTTATCGGTTCGGATGACTTGAAAAAGGCACAAGCGGTCTATAAGTCAGAGGTACGCCGCAGTCTTCTAACGATTAGCGCAATTAATTTGGCTCTTGCACAATACAAGGCCAGTCCCATCTTGAATACCTGCCCGCACGTCAAAGACAAGGAGATTCTGCGCAAGGTCATGGGCAACGATAACGGAAAATTTCAGGCTGTCCTGAATCGCTTTTTACAACGCTACCAGGGTAAGCGCGAAAATAACTGGGTTGAATGCTCGGTTTGCGATACCCATCTAATCTGTATTCACGAAGTGATGATGTTGTATGAGCGCACCCACCCTGGTCGTGCACCGGCTCTACACAAAGAAATTCTGCTGGACTTTGGTGGTGCGGCCTTCAACGGCAAATACGTGTGCCGTAATTGCGGTATTCCCATTTCAGAACTAGAATACGATACCCATTTGGAATTTGACGATGAGGGTCGCCCTCTCGTGGGACGAGCCGCTGTAGCCGATGAAAAAACTGCCGACGATGAACTCGACTCCATCCTGAATATTTCACTAAAGAAGAAGACAGTTGAATTTGAAAACGAGGTCCAGCAGGAATTATATGATGTTGCCCGTGTATTAGCACAGAGTTCTGGCTTTACTTTTGACGAGTCCGTCTACCGTTCGCTCGTCCTGTTTACGTATACCTATCTGACGAATACATTGCCTCCCAAGGATAAGTTTGAGCAGATGACAGCCAAGCGTAAGGTCCGCCCTTCGTACGAGTCTTTTAAAGCCACAACTGAACTCGCTATTATGGCGTCCGTCATGTTATGCGAAATTCACTCAATACAGCCACTGCCTGAAGTTCTCTTCCCTTTTGCTGGATGTGCTTTTAAACGTGGTGGCTTTCCTATTGAGACGGATGACCCCTCCAAACTTGGTGCCATGGAGTACTTTGTCTGCGTTATTGCGAATATTAATCGCTCTTCGAGTCCATGGAATTCGACAATGTGGTCAACTGAATCAAGTCCTGATAAACGCCAGACCCTAGTTCGCGACTGGATGATGAAAATGCTTTCAGAGCCAGAAGTTAAAGTACTGCTACAGAAAGCCAGTTCAACCTATGCGCAATTTACAAAGGACAAGGTTGCAGGGGCCAGTTCAAGTGATAAATTGCCCTTTAGTTACCGTCCTACACCCAATCCTTTTACGATAGACGGTGCTCCACTGTTAGTTGACCGCATTATGACACAGGTCCGTGATGCGCCTCTTGTCGACATACAGCCCGTCGTTAATCAGAGAAATTTCGAATTGGCGGTTGGAATCATTAATTCGGCACACGCGGCAGCACGTGACATGAGTATCATTAGTGAAACTTCGACACGTTCGGAAGCGATGTGCTGCTATAAGTCTATACAAGCCGTTCGTGCTGAATCGATGTCTGTATTTTCTGCGCCGGCCACTGAATTGGAAATTGAGAGTTTACGCGGGGCTGAAGAGGTCTTGAGAAAGCGTGACCCGACCCAGCAATCTAATGGTGCTCACTTATGGGTTCGCTGGCTACCGCCTGCTGAAATTGCCTCTGTACCTGTAGCACCCGATGCGTCCTATTTTAAGATGTTTATGCGTAACTGTTTCCGCGGTCAGCGTGAAGGCGAACCACACGAATTTGGCCGCAGGTCTAACTTATATGAATGCCGTCACTGCCAATTCCGTGTTAAACGTGACCCGTTAATTCTGATGTCCGACCTCGCTGATGAAGAATACTATAATAATGATTCCAAACGCAAAGGGCCGCCTCGTACAGTTATTCAAGAGGAGGCCGGTGCTGCCCTCAAAGAAACTGGTATTCAAGTAAACAAGGGTACTTTTGACGCTTTACTTTCATCCATCCGCAGACAACGTCTGGTATTACCGTACGTCGAGCCAGAAGGAATGACAAGTATTGAACTATTTGCTGAACTCAACGACTTGGTCAAAACAGATATGCCGTTTTTGCCGGTACGTGCGGCTGACTGGACTCTAGTGGAGAAGGCAATGGCGGCGAATTTTGAGCGTAAGGTGGAGCCCAGTGAAGAAACACGTAAAATTACGTGGGCTCAATTTGTTTCCAAATATGATGCGTTGCGAAATAGTCTATTAGATGTATTGGAGGGCCGTCAAGGAAAGACACAGGTTAAGCGTGTTGGCAGAGTGGAAGAAATTCTGGTCGCAATTGAGCGACTGACTGATGATCCAATTTATCAGGGACCCAATGAAATTAATAAACACTGGATTACCGGTCTGGAGAGAATTTCACAGGGTTTCAGTGAAATGGTATTTGGCTCTGGAACTTGGTTCGGACAAGGTGTTGGTAGTTCAAAGTCCATACGTAATTATTTGTTTGGGGGTACAAAGTGGTTTGGTAAGAAAATTAGCCAACGCCATTCGGCAAAATTCGAAGAGATGATCCAGAAAATTCTTGGCGCCACGCACGACACGAATAAAGAATTAAGCAAGCCGGAAATTCGTGGATACAGCGCAGACCTAACCAATCAATTGGCCGCATACCTTGGTTCTATTGTACATTTCTGGACGAACAACATGGTGTCTTTCAAGGTGTGGGGAGTCACTAACGAAGAGTTGCGCTACCTGTTGCGTTGGCTTGTCCTATCATCGATAGAGTCACTACTACTAGTCGAATCTCCTCTGTATAGTAATATACCAAAGGATAGCGAGAAAATTCAAATTCAGAGAATTCTTCTTGGCTGGACGAAAAACGTGTTTTTGGAGGGGCGCAGACAATTCGACCAATTCGGTTTGACCGAAGAAGAAATTCGCCTCGCAATTCTGGATGCCCGTGAGAAAGAGAAAATTTCCGTCATTAAGGAAATTGACGATGAGAAGGACCCAGATTTGCGCGCAGCGGCGCTGGTTCAGAAGAATTTGAAAATTGGCCGCTGGGCAATTGGTACCGCCAAAAATTTATCCAGTTACAATGCTGAATTCTGGGATTTCCTACAAGAGCAGCGTGACCGTATGGGTATCGCTGACAATACGAATGGTGCCGCTGCTGTACCCGAAAATGCTATCGGTTTTGACTTTGGTGACTTGCCTGAAACGGAAAGAGGCTTTGATACATACGCCAGACAAGATGAAGATGAAGGCGGCGAGTCTTAGACCAATGAACATTTCAAATCGGCACTAAAAAAATAATTATATAGAGTAATATGACATCAGACCCTTATGTTGGAGAGGTTCTCCTTATACATTTACCTGGAACTAAGAGACCACGTTTTAGATGGATTGTAAAAAAACGAGAGGATAAACGTTATATTGTTCGTGCTCCCAAAATCGGTGTAAAAATTAGTAATCTTACTCGTAAGCGTGATAATGACTTTGGAAAAGAAACGCTTCTTCCTTTTGGTGTAAAGCCTCGTAGTCATACCCAAAAAAGAAGAAAACACATTTAATTACTAAATTTAGATTGGTGCCAGTTTAAAATGTTCGCTGGTCTAAGGATTTTTCTTTATATAAGTTTGCTTTCTATTGGTAGGGAGGCATGCATCTGCCAATTTTAGCCGTTGCTTTTGCTATCTATATTTTAGGAATCGCTCTTGTACTTTTTTTTAGACCCCACGCAATGTTCCGGCCCGGCGGTACCTGGAAAGAATTTGGAATTGGACGTGGTGAAAATCATTCACTCTTTCCGTTCTGGCTCTTTGCTATCTTCTGGGCTTTCATCTCGTATGGACTAGGACTCGTAATTATGAGTCAGTTTGCCGTGATGGCAATCGGTGTCCCGGAACAGGGGCCCTCTATTCAGCAGATGGCGCCGCCTGTACAAATGCAACAAATGGCTATGCCGCAGCAACAACAACATGCCTTCATAAAGCCTGTCAGTTCAATGATGGGACTACAGGAGAATTCTAGTCCAGGCTACTACGTTCTACAGAATGGCCCGCAACCTAAATATATCTATTATGGAACTGAACCACCGCAACTAAAATAATAACTTAAGGCCTCGTATATTATTAGTATAATCAGTTAAACTAATAATATGCCTTTTGGAAAGTATTCGTATTATCATAAGCATCCAGAAATTCGTTATGACGGTAAATCCGAATTATATGTTGGAAAGTTTTGTTCATTGAGTCCATTTATTACTATCTACTTGGGCGGTAATCACAGAACTGATTGGATATCCACCTATCCTTTTGGTACCGAAAAAACCGGCGAAGTATTTACTGCTATAAATGTGTATGAACGCGGACACCCCTTTACGAAAGGGGACGTTGTTATCGGAAATGATGTATGGATTGCTGACCATGTTTCCATTATGTCTGGTGTAAAAATAGGCGATGGGGCTGTCATTTCTGGCTATAGCCATGTTGTAAAAGATGTTGAGCCTTATACAATTGTAGGTGGGAATCCGGCAAGATTTATACGGCACCGCTTCAGCAAAGAGCAGATAGACCAGTTACTAAAAATAAAGTGGTGGGATTGGGAGGATAAGAAAATTAATGACAATCTTCATTTAATTTGTAGTCCTAATATTGACGTGTTTATAAACGAACACCGTGTTTAAGATCCACATACGGCCGACATAAATCCGCCAGACGCAAATCCATAGAGGGCACCCCATAACATGAAATAACTATAGGCAATCGCCTCGCCAATTCGCGGTTCAATTGTCGGACTCAAAAGTTGTGAGACCACCCCCTTGAGTCCCGGAATGAATACCGCAATTGAAAGAGAAAGCGCTACAATTAGTGTGGCAATACCCGCATTTCCGGCAAGTTGCTTAAAATTCTTAACCGAGCCGCAACTCTGATGCTGAATTACTGCAAACCCACCAGCAGAGGCTGCTGCTGTGAATACTATCGCAACGACGTATAAGATTACTAGTAAATATGGCGATTTTGCGTCAGTTATTCCCATTGTTGTAGCAAGTCCCATATAAACGCCGAAGGGTATCCCGGATAAGAAGAGCCCGGCGAGTCCCATGATGAGGTAGATAAGCGATTGGTCCATCTTTCCTCTCTCTATGAAAAGAAGAGGAGATGGTACGCGCAGTGGACCCCAAGAAAGTGAATTCATTGGCGGATGTAATTTCAGCCTACAAGCGCAAAGCCAAGAATATCACTCTGAACCTTACGACAGGCGCTTTTGAAATACATGACGCGAAAGATAAGGTTGCAAAGACTATCCGGCTTTCAAAGGGGTATGATGCCGCATATGTAATTAATCGCTCCGAAAAACCTGCTGATGTACAGTCGTCGGGCGAATTTATGGCAAGGTTACGCCAGGCCAGCGTCGCGGAGGCGTCAGAATACGAATCTGAATTTGCAGAATTACAGGATGAACTTTTACAAACTGTTGAAACGTGGAAAGCCACGATGCCGGGCGCTACTCGTACAAACCTGGCCTTAGCAGTTGGTCGTTTAGAGCGGAAATTGGCGCTTGCTGAAAATGAATTGCGCGGCGCACAGTATACGTATCGTGAAGCACAGGCCGTCGACTTAAAAAGACGCGTCTTCAATCCTGCTTCAAACGATGATAGAAATGTTCCACACCCCGTTTACAAGCTAAATCAATATAGCACTACTGTCAAACAACGCGTGGTTCCTATCGCCTAAACAAGAGGAAAAGGTTGTATACGTGCCTCATTCTTATTACAGTCAACCTCCTTCGTCTCATAGACGAAACAGGTGCCATTTCTATCCCTATAAATCAACTTACCGGCATTTTCAAGGTTCGGGTATTTCATTATGATGAGCGGAGTCGGCTTCAAGATATAGACGAAGAACATACCGAACGCAAATGATAAAAGAAAAGGAAAGAAATGAAGATGCTTCAGCACTGTCATGGCCCTATTCTATAGGTTTTTATAAAATAGAATAGATTTTGTTAATTTTCAGGTGAAAACCACTTGACTTCTAGTAGGGAGGCACTATGGAGTTCTCTAAATGGATTGCCAATGATAATGTTGCTATTTTAGTTAGTTGTGTTCTTGGTTTTGGTGTCGCCGCCCTTTTTAGACCCTTGTGTAAGGGCCCGGATTGTGTTATTTTACGTGGTCCACCTGTCGCACAGATACGCGGCTCTGTTTATCAAATAGGTGAGAAATGCCACGAATTTAATGCGAAGGCTGTCGAGTGCCCGACAGATTCCGAGACAAAGGTTGTCGAAACGTTTACCTTCGCGGCGATAAACTAAAGGCGCGTCATAACGGTTTTCGAAAATACTGCTCATCTCGTAAATGCCGCAATCTACCCCGCTGGAGAACATTGAGAGCAACGATATTCCGGACAACCAGGGCTCTGATGAGGAGAGAGTCCAGCGCATTATCAGTGAGATGAACGGCGGCGAAGAGCAACGTGAAACTCCCGGTGCCGAGCCTCCGATGCAGTACCAGATGCCCGCTCCCCCGCAGGAGCGTGTATTGCGTGGACAGCAGATGATGCACCCGTCGATGATGTATGCGCAGCAGCCCCCGGCTGAACAGGAGAAGCCTGTTCCTACGCCTAGCGCGGCCTCCAAGAAGAACATCTGGGCACATATTTCGGATGCACTCAAGTTACCGCTAGTTGTATCTGTTGTATTCTTTCTCCTATCTCTGCCTGTAGTCGATGTCTACCTCGCCCGCTATGCTCACTGGGCCTTTTCAAACGGAGGCCATTTGTCTATGGCAGGACTAGCACTCAAGGCTGTTTCTGCTGGTGCAATTATGGGTGTATACGATACAATTGATAAATTGGTTTCCCGCTTCTTTTAATAACTAAATGTAGGAATTGCTGATGGCGAAGATAAATCCCGGCAAATATGCTATCTATATCGCGAGTGTTCTTTTACTCGTCACCATGACCTTTGTCGGAGTCTTTAACCGGCTCGACGTGCTCGTACTTACGGCCGGTGTAGGACTTGTCTCTCACGGCTCCGGTCTCCCTCTGCCTATGACTCTACTCTTGGCCTCTCTCGCAACATTTTTGGGAACTATTTTACCGTTCGGTGTATCTTCTTATGCGACAATCCAAGGTTTTGAGGGATTCGCAAGCGAAGAGAAGGATGAGGAGTTTGAGGATGAAGACTTTGAGGAAGAAGAGAAAGGCGAAGGATTCAAAGTTGAGGACGATGAGGAGTTTGAAAACGATGAGGAGTTTGAGGAGGAGGACTTCGAAGAAGAGGAGGGTTTTGCGGATGCTGGCGCTGAAAAGAAGAAGAAGCGCAAGCGCCGCCCCGCTCCCGATAATCGCAACAACAAGGAAATGTTCGAACTCGGTAAAAAGTATAAATTACCTGCCGAAACCGACGACAACGACTTTCACCTGGACGCAGGAACGACCTTTATGAATGCGTACAAGTCACTTAAGCCTGACCAGATTTCGGCGATGACCAAGGACACCCAGGAACTCATCAATACCCAGAAGCAACTGATGTCAACGTTGAACACGCTCAAGCCGCTCATCTCCGACGGTAAGCAGATGATGGACACATTCCAGGGCTATTTCGGCGCTGATGGTGTTGGCGGCCTCGGTAAGATGGCCGAGAACTTCGGTAAGTAATTTCAATAAGAAACAATATCATAATCAGAAGCACTCCTTGTGATTATGGATACAATTGGTGTTACAGTTGGACTTGTTGCTCTTGTCCTTGTTTTAGCCGGTACATTGATGATTTTACAGAAAAAACGAACTTATTACATTCCAGAAGGATTTAGCACAGAGTACCCGACTGATGCTGCAGGTGAGGTAATTAATCCCATAACTAAAATTCTTAAAAAAGTCGGTACATTGAGTCTCTATTTTGCGAATCCAACTGTCTGGTTTGATGTCTATAAAACGTCAAAAATGACACCTGCAGAGTTAGCACGTATGAATATCGAGAAAGAGAAACGCGAATCAAAAACCAGCCCATAGACCTGGAACATAATTGCCTTTGGCGATTTCCTTGACTTCCTTCGGGTTTAATGATTTTTCAGTGTGCTTTGTAACATGGCCGGTTTTGTTAAGATTTGCCATAGTTTTTGTGCCCTTTCCATTATTAATTGTCACCACGGTCTTTGAACCGAAGGGTTCGCCTTTGGCGGGGTGTGATGTCATTGAGAAGTGTTCACTGTGATAATAGAATTTTGGATCGTTATGCTTTTTTGTATGGGAACGCACACTTGACCGGGCTTTCTTTTGCTTTCGAGTTGTCCGGGCGCCTCCCTTGTAGCAATTCTTGTACGGGCGACAAGAGGCCTTCTGGGTAAATCCCATTTTGTTGCACGGCGTCTTCTTACAATAGGCACGGCTGAAGCGGCGCGGAAACGAGTATACTTTCATTACCTACATGCTCGAAAAAAATTTAGCGGCGCGTATAAAAAAGCACGTGGGAAATAGTGAGATGCGTCGGTCAATGAAACGCATGGCTGGTGGCGCGATGTCAATTTGTCCGCCGGGATTTTTCTGTATGGATACCGGTTTTATTGTCTTTGTATCCATTGTGCTTCTTGCGCTAGTTGTTGGTGTCTATTTTTATACGCAAGGCGGTAAGCAACAAGAGGTAAAAATTATCGTTGAGCGTGAACCGCAGCAGCAGCAGCAGGCTAGCATTATGCAACAGGCGCCAATACGCGACCAGCGTAATCCAGGACCACCTGAAAAGTCCTATGGTACCGCACCCGATATGCGTGGATTTATACCCCCACCCGGTGTTCAGGTTATGCCAATTCAGGTTCCTACACAGGGACTGCCCCAGGAATTTCAACAGATGGGTGTCCTGACAACCGCTGGTGGTTCGTCGACATCGGCCTCCCCGAATCGTACTCTGTTGCCCCTGTTTGGGCGGCGCGTGGCGGTATCACGCGACCGTTATAATTACTATACTCGTACCGATGGTTTCAATCCGGTACAGGTATCGGTTAGTTACAAAAACCGTAATTGCGATGACGACAACGGTTGCGATGAGATAATGAGCGGAGATACGGTGGGTGTCCCGCAACTCGGTCAGACATTTACGTCTACAATTTATCGTTATAATGTACCCAGATACATTCCCTTTGTTTAATAAGAGAATGGCCCTGAGGGATCCCGCAACAGGTCTATCCTGCGCTGAAACACCCTTTTATCCTCCCAAGTTGATTAAAAAGAGCGATTTAGCGGTATGCACATCATGTACATTGCTATTTTCGTCACCGAGTACTGGCCCTAAAAACTATACTGTTCGTAATTCTTTCGGCGACGGTCTCGGAATACAAGAATCGGCTTTAGCGACCTTGACCTATAACGGCGCCTCTTATGCGCTTTACGATACTGTTTTATGGAAACGCGGTGCTCATCGCGACTTCGGTAAAGATGTAAACTATGATTTGGAAATGAATCTCTATTTTCGCAGTACACACGATATTAAAAATCAGGTTGCGATGGCAATTCCTATCACGATAGACAATAGTAAGGCTAGTCCCTATTTTACGGAATTGGCAAATCAGAATTCCGGTATTCGCACGGTAACGCTTGAATCAATAGTCGCAACACAACAGCCCGTTCTAATGTACAAGGGCATGGATTTACGTTTGCGAAATGCTGCTAATCCTGTTTCTGCCGCCCAGTGCTCGGATTTGCGTGCGAATTTGACTTGGTTTATTATTGCGCCAACCTATATTTCATCGGCGGATGCTGGGCGTATTCGCAGTGTTACGTTGCCAAACAACGTAGATCCGCCTGCTGCATCGACTGTTATAACTCTGGAAAGAGCACGTATGCTGTGTATGACGATACCGACTATGTCAATTCAGAGTGCTACCACTACGGGTGGAGGTAAAAAGAAGGATGTCTATTTGACTCGCGCTTTACAGTGTCAACGAATTGACCCTAATACCGACGTTAAAGGCGATGCCGTCTATTTGAAAGATAGTGACAAGGACAAAACATTGGCGGACGAGTTGGACGGTATCGCCTCTCTAGAAAAGTCATTAGATGCCGTGGCTACACCCGGAATACGGCCTCGTGATATGGAGAACATGCTCGCTACGTGTATTGGTATTGCCTTCGCCATCATCGCCTTTTGCTTTATTGCATACTATATGCTGGGCTCTATTTACAAGGGTTATATTCCCACTGTACTAAAGGAGTTGGCAACAATTCCAGATATTACAAAGGCAAAAATGAAGGAGTGTACTTCGTTTGTACAGACCGATGCAGCGAAAGAGGCTGTTGAGGCTGCTTTGTCGGCGAAACTTGGTGCGAAAACATAGAGAATAGATAGGGATGTCTAACGACGATAAAGAACTCAATATTGTCTACTGGCGTGGCGTGTTCGTGCCCGTGGTTGTCAGCATACTTGTTCTCACATCCATGGCTGTATTAATAACTTCCAACGTAGGTCAGCCGCACGACCTTATTAAAAAAGCGACGTTTGGCGGATTCTCCCCGAAAGCCTTTCGTAGCATAAGATAGAATGAACCCGGTTTATATTATCGGTATATCAATTTGCGTTGTTTTGTTCACGGTCGTTATTGCGACTTTTACGACATTAGCACAGAAGGATTCTGCAAATAATGCTAAACTTTTATCTATTATCATCGCGTTCTCTGTAACGGCCTCCATCTTTGCGTACGGCCTGGCGCTCTACTACTTTTCGAACAATCCGGATTATTTGCTACAATTTCTGCTGGGCACGATGATGTTGGTGTTGCTCCCCGGTACACTGATTGGTGTCTCGATTGCGACAGTAACTGTATCGAATCTGCGTGATATTGTGGCGAATAATTAGAGTGGCTTATATATTTGATTTCTAATAAAATTGTTAAAGTTTATTAAAAATAGAATGGCTGCGCCAAGTTTGACTGCCGCGCAACAAAAACTCCAAAATGAACAACGTGCTAAATCCGCCGCCTTCGCCGCTGCTTATGCTACAGCACATCCAAATGAAGAAAAGGAGGAAGAGAACGAGAAGATGCTTCCTACATGTGTTAGCCAAATTACAAATTCAAGCGTTTGCCAGACTTGCCCAATGCCACCGTGTGCAGCATATCAAGATGGTACAAATATAAAATATTATAAAAATATTAATGACGATGAAATAAATTATTCTATTATATTAACTGATGCTGTTTATAGATAGACTCAAGTTTGTATTGATATACGTCAAGTAGTCTATGAAGTAGCTAATGAACAAGAAAAGTACTATCTTGGTGGTGGTGGTGGTGGTGGTGTTACTATATATTATTTTGACCCAGAAAATTTTGATAAACTTGTAGAAAAAGAATTGCAGTGTTTAGGTACTACAATAATTCGTGATATGTTAGTGCAAAAAAGAGAACTTTTATATCCTTCTGATAATCTATCTGTTAGAAGTCGCCGCAAAGATATATTTATGGCGCTTGTCCTAATGGTAAAATTGTTACTTGCTGTAAATCCAGGTCAAGATATTTTATATAATATTTTGAGTCCTGCGTGGCGTGATATTTACGCCGGTACAACAGAATATAAACTAGCATTAAAAAAAATGCTATAACAATAGGTGTAAAGTCGCAGTATAACCCGTTTGATCTGTCAGAGAGAGAAGAAATTCTAACACCTGAACAAATTAGATCAGATGACATGGTTATGACGCGTATATTTTCAACAAGACTATTAAAAGATCCACAGGTTGTTGGTCTTGAAGATGTATTAATAAGAGGAAAGTCTAGCGAAACAGGACTTTGGCGGCGTGAAAAAGTTAGAGAAATTCTGGATAAGGATATCAATTTAATTAAATTAAATTGCGTACAATGTATAATTAATTCAATAGTTGAATTAGAAACAAGTGATATTAAAATATCAGAACAAGCACCTGCCTCGGTTGTAGAACGAATACAAATGGAGAAGGCTAAGAAAGCATATAATTTTTTTAAATTAATGAAAAATCCCAGAGGTACGACATTTATTTCTACTGCAAAAGCAATGCTTGGAAATGCATGTATTCGCGCACAAGGTGTTGAAATGATAAGTATTATTAATCAACTCAAACTAATTATCAACAGTAATCCGGCTGATTCTATCCCAGAATTAGATTTGGCAGATATGTCAGTTAATAATATACCACCAGTATATTTTAGGCGTTGTTTTTACTCACTATTAACCCTTTCTCAAAGACATACTCGTAATCTAACTACGTTGTTTAACTTAGGTATTTTGGAAGATAAATCATTAGCAATGAACGCTAACAATACGGATTTTTCTAACGCTAACAATACGAATTTTTCTAAAATTGCTAATGTACAAAACACGAATAACTCTAATCAATTAAATAAAGTCGGTATTTCTTCTCCAGGCCCTAAAAACTTATTTCGTTCAAACTCATCCGGTGGCGTACGCGGAAAAACTAGAAAAACTACGAATACTAACAGAAAGCGCACTAAATCACAAAAGCGCCTATGAGTTTCCACTCCATTCCGAACGAATTCGCATCAATCCACAGACCCGAAGTCCGCGCGACAATTTTCCATTCGCGGTTCTCCAAATTCGATTCATTGGAGGCATACCAGCACTTTCTTTTCGTGTCAAAACACGTAAAGATTCCTGTTTCAGGAATTTGAACTCGCCACTCTAGGCCGCCACTGGGCAACTGTTTTATTGCTGTCTGATACTGAAGACCCTTCTTTTGGGGCCACCAGAGGTTTTTATTACCGGTCGCATGGTTAAGATTTCTATCATCAAATGCTAAAAGTGCTTTTGCGAAGTCGCTCTCCTGGTCGACATGTATTTTAAGATAGACACCGTTTGCGCCGTACTCCGTGCCTGTAATTTCAAGCGCAGGAGTTAGCACATGAAATGCCTGACAGCGTATGGTTTGATTTGTATAATAAATCGGAACAAAGAGTCCATTTTCTATGCGTGTATTAACTTGGTGTAATCCATAGTGTATATCTTCAATGTTCCAGTTCTGCCACGGAATACAAAATTCCATCCCTATGGATGATAAGGGGATAAAGGTTTAACCCCTATTCTGTGAAATTTATAAGGCAAGAATAGGGGTATGGCAGACGGTACTACAAATTATGAACCACCATGGACTCTTGTTGAAAATAAACGCAAAAGTCGCAAGACCCATCAATTGGCTACCAAACTCGCCGCTAACAAAAAATTTATGAACCGTGTTTCAAAAACGGTAAAACATATTAACAAGCGTAACGTCCATGTATCCGAGTTTGATAAGAGAGAATCGACAAAGTTTATCCGCGAAATGGCCACTATACCCGTCTATGTAATTCGTGCCCACTCGTGTATAATGAGCGAAAAACGGGCTATTGCAGCGAAGACTTCCCAGACAATTGAAATTCCCAGAGATACGTATCTTGTGACCTTCGGCGCCCCCGGTGATTATATGTGTACTACACACACGCGAATTCTACACTTGAAATCTCGACTGGCTGATATACGTAAATTTATGTATCTACACAGCCCCAGTGACGTAGCTCCTCAATCGAAGAAAACCATGAAGAGCCTTTTCTCGGACATGAAGCGGGCTGCCCAGTATAAAACTGGTAATGAAAAGGTTGTATATCCAAATATCAGTTATACGATGAATAACATTGACCCGGCTCGGTTATCACGTGCTGCCGTAAGAGAAAACGATTATGGTGTCTATCGTATCGATAACGTAAAGATTAGCAAAATAGCCGAATTTACAAACAAAGACGATAGTCTCGTCAAGCAAAATATCGATCGCGATGATTGGGATTTGGGTCAAATCATTGAAGAGGTCTATCGGAAAACAGGCATCCGTGCAGGTATCTTCATTTCTCTCGGTTGTCTCTCCGCCTGTGGTGATTCGGCGGGGGCACCTGATTTCTTGTTAAAAATGGCCCAGGTCTATGAAGAGGCAACTTTGCTCTACAATACAGTTCGACCGACCATGGTCAGAAGCGAAGTCGTTGCAAACTTTGGCGAAAAAGCGTTGGCAAAAGAGGTCCTTATTAATGAAGCGATTCCTAAATGGGCTCCAGGTATGTATGAAGAGATGGTCAAGGAGGGACTAATCGACCCCGAAGAATGGCCAGAATTTCTGGAAGATATCGCTGAAGACGACTGGGGAGTCCTCTACAAACTGGCTGGCCTGGATTGATTTTGTTTTAGTATAACAAAATGGACCACGTATATGTCGTCGTCGAAAACGGTGACTCGTATCCGGTTGCGTATAAGACCTTCTTTCACGCAACGAATGCTATAAGAGAGAAATACAAGGAAGAGATCGAGGAAGAGAAGCGTTGGTGTGAGGAAAATCCTGGCCTCCATGGCTGTAACGATGTCGATGAACCGGAAAATCTAAATGGTCCCACGTATTACTATATTGAAAAAGGAATCCATATATATATCTACAAGTTGCCCGTCACATGAAATTCGCAATCTTTTTCTTATTATTTTAGAAATGTCGTTGATGCGCTTAAAAATTGTGAGGTTTTATCCCAATTTTTAAACTTGCGTAACAGTTTTATTTTATTATTTAGTCGTAGTTGCCGATGAGAAAGTAGTTGCATGTGTAGCGGTCATTGGGGTTGGATGAAGTGATTGTGAGCGTCGATGTGTTGGTAATCGTGTAACTGAGTTGTCCGGTGGATGTAGTACCGATGCCACCATCTGTTGACTTACGAGTAACCATAACGTAAGGATTATACCGTAAGAGTTTGTTGAAGGTACTACAGGCGTTGTCAACACCGCTGCTAAGAGATTGAACTGAGAAACCCTGTCCGGAGGGCTGTCTAGGGAGGAGCAACCCAGTATAGTACACATTACCAGTCAATCCATCGAGTCCCGCATAGTCGTAGACCTGGCCACCTCCGGGCAATATCGTTTCCCTGCCGGCCTCTATATACGGGTACAACTCGCCATCGGTGTAGATTCCAGCATAAGGCTGCCCTGAAATATCCTCGTAGTACTGAATTGCCCCCTCACGTGTAACGCGGACCTGTCCGCGCGTGTAGACACCAGGACCGAGGTCCGTGGTCTCCTGACCCTGGGAATCCACCGGGTTCGGCAAATATGTGGGCAGGTCCGTGCTCTGCGGCTGGAAGCGCCTGCTATTCGGGTCGATAAATCCACTCAAGAACGTGGTGGAGTCATACACGCCCACCATGAAGGTCGGGACACCAGGATTCGCATCGGGGAAAAGCTTCTTGCCGTTCTCACGAAGAACGCGTCCCTCGGGGCAGGTGTAGGAATTAGCACCGGAAACCTGGCTCAGAGAACCCGTAGTTGCGTATTGACCGTTTACAAAGTTGGTAGAAGTCGTATAGGTGTAGAAGTCAACATTGAACGGCTGGATAGAGACGTACTGGCGTCTGGGGGCGCCAGTAATAGAGCCCGCTGCTGCATTGGAAGAAGTAACCGGCATTTATACTATGGTGTAAGAAAAATAATTATGCACCTTTATTGTTTGGTTAGAATTAGGGCGTAAAGGCTTAGTCACTAAACATGTGTAATGGCGAACCTCCACTTCCCCTGGTTGTTCATTGGACCTCCAGGAACAGGTAAAACTCGTGCCGCTCGTAAAATGATAGCCGATTCCCTTTCAATAACAGAGGCTGAAGTCTATCCCAAAGACATGCGTATGTTCAAAGTCGGCGACGATTATGAATGCCGTGTCTATTGCAGTCCCTACCACTTTGAAATTGATATTCCCGATATGTCTATGCAGGACAAGCAGATTCTGGTCGAAGTTTTAACCATGCTGTTCTCCGCCGGCGATGTATTTGCGGGCCTAAAAACAAATAAGCGGAAGTTGGTTATTCTGCGTCGCGCCCATTGTATGAGCCTTGCGGCTGCGATTCGGTTACGCTGGATTCTTGAGACCCGTGTCTGCCCCGATGGTGGCACAGGTATGGTTTGGCTCTGTGCGCGCGAAATTACGGGCTCATTGAGCGTTGTGGAGGATATCTTTGTCAGAGTCCGTGTTCCTGTTCCAAGCCGCGAACAGTGGGCTTCGACCTGGGTGGCTCACCCTGTTGTGGCGAAGTCTTATGATTTATTTGAAGGGCGAATGGATAGAGCGGCAGCAATTGTTCGCTGGGGCTCATCGTGCCTTGAAAAGGAGGCCTATCCAAGACTCGTTTCACAGTGCTACGAAGATCTAATTGTAGAGGTTTTACGAGGCTGTATTCGTGCAGCCTTGACAGGAGTCAAGGTACCGCCCCTGGCGACGGCTATCTGGGTTCGCGAACGCATATATGACCTACTAGGACTCTGTCAAACCGGTACCGAATTTTTGGATGGATATAGCGCGGCGATTGAGATGGCACTCCTAAAATCATACTGCTCTTACGCAATGTTTAAGGCAGCCATTGTTATTATCGCTGGAACGGAGCCGAATACCTCGTATCGTAATCCTATATCGTTGGAAAAGATGCTCTTGGATATCTGTTTAGCCTTTTGGAACACCGCACAACTCGAGGACAAGGTCATCTTGACCGAATTAGAATCTCGTCTACCTCTAGAGGTTCATGGAACAGGAGATTTGGAATCTCCAGAGGCTGCAGTGGCACCAAACAAAATTACCGCATCAACTCGTCGCGTCGCCGGCACAACAAAAGGAACTGATAAACCTAAAAAACGAGTCGCAGTTCGAGAAGGGAATACAATTACTGAACCTGAAGCGGAACCCAAACCGAAGCCCAGACGAACAAAGAAGACTATTGAGCCTCCAAAGCCTGCTGTGGGATGATGGACGGATAGCAGAATGTATACAGGACTCCGAAACGTCGTGTACTGTGTATACGGACGGAACCTATGTACTTCGTATGTGGACAAAATTGGATTCAAGCCCGGCTTTGTTGAATCATTTATTTAGAATTCTCCATTTTCTAGGAGCACCGCGCGGATTTCAAGTGAATTGGTGGCGATTTCCGGCTGACCGTGTTGTCGCTCCTGGGGCCTGGCCAACTCGCGCCGAAGTCAACGGTGGTTGGACCTATATGGGCAATAACCAAATCTGGATGTTTCGTGATGAAGAATGGGACCGTGTTTTGATACACGAATGTATTCACGCTTTCAAGTGGGACACGCAAGTCCATGATGGAACGAAAGCCTGTCTGGATAGGGCTCTTAATGGTACAATCATGATGGCAATTTTTGAGGCGGCGACCGAACTTAACGCGGAATGGTTGTACTGTATCATCCATTCACCCGCTTCGGATTTTACTGGTAAAACGTGGACATTACAGCGGCAGTGGCAGGATGAACAGGCGCGACAAATTGTAACGCGTTCCGCTATGCGAAGCAAATGGACCGAAGATACATCCGTATTTGCCTACTATGTGTTAAAGGCGGTTCTAGCCCGTGAAATGGAAACATTTTTGCTTGATTGGCTCACCGGTACACTGAATACAGAATACTGGTGCGACAAATGGTCACAGAATGCGCATTTATTTGATTCTGACGTGAAGACAGATATGCCTTTTTCTACGCGTATGTCGAATCCAGCAATTAATCACTGAATTGCTCACGTATCATTTTCGTGACTGTGTTGCGAACAGGCTTTGTATTCTGTGACATTTCAACAACTTTAAGCATCTCCTTCAGCGTATTGGCCTGGTGTATCGTTTTGGCATAGAGTTTCGATACTAATATACTTTGAGTCTTCTTCTGTGTTTGCGCTCTAATAGAGCGCGCTCTGCTTACTGTATTATGTTTCCGGGCTGATTCGCGCGCGGCCTTTTTCTGTTTCGGTGTACGGTGTTCCTGACGCGGACCCGTAGTGGCAAGTTTTCTTGGAACATTGTACGTTTGGACCGTCGGTTTTCTGCGGATTCGTAACTTACGAGTCCTACGTGTCTCAACCATGTTCTCTATAAAAGGTCAATAAAAATGACACCTTCTTTTGTTAAAAGAATTTGTCAATAACACTACGATGGGCATCCGTGGACTTCATACCTGCCTTGTAAAAACCACACCTGATTGCATTAAGACTGTCGATTGGTCTGAATGGTCGGGTAAACGACTGGGCATAGATATCCAATGTTTTCTGTACAGAGCCATTGCGAATCATATGTCGCCACTAAAGGTTATTGCAAACCAGATTGCACATTTCAAACAGCATAATATAACGCCAGTCTATGTCTTTGATGGTAAGGCTCCTACTGAAAAAGACACGGTTATGCTGAAGCGGAGAATGGACAGGCAGGATGCGAACGAGATGTGCGAGTCTCTTCGCCAATCTCTGATTCACGAAACGAATCAGGAAATTCGTGAATCCGTGTCCGTGAAAATTCGTGATTTGGAATCGCAATTTCCAACCCTAACCTACGAAATCAAAGATGAAGTCAAAAAGTTTCTTTATGCAACTGGTACAATGTTTATTTGTCCCTCGTGTGAAGCAGATACACTTCTGGCCTATTGGTTTCGCCGCAGCGTCCTGGATGCAATTATCAGTTTTGATTTAGACTTTCTGCCTCGGCAAAGCCGTCTTCTTGTACCAAACCATATCTCATCTCTGAATTCCTGGTCGGACTACAATCCTATCGACATCTACAAAGCGCTCCGTATGAGTCAACTCCAATTTGTAGAATTCTGTGCTCTACTAGGTTCTGACTATACGCCAGATTTACCTATTGTACCCTGGAAATCGGCTCTTCATAGTATTCAAAAGAAGGAGTCTTTGGCCACTATCTGGTCGCGCCACACATTTAACAATTGGCGCCAGTCGAACTCAAATGAAAAATTTCAGGCGGAACTGGATATGTTTACGAAGGCTGTCTTAATTCTGAACGGCGAACTTGACGACCCCGCTTGCCTAATGGAAGGAGTTCAGTGGGCAAAATGGAATGCGGGCTCTCAAGAACCTGAAACTCTGACCCTGGATGAATTCCATCGTAAATATGACGATTGGAATTCAGAATGGTGGGCCCTCTTTGCGGAATGAAAAAATTAGAGTAGTGCTAACGGGAATTGAACCCGTGACTTAGGGCTCATAAGACCCTCGCTCTACCAACTGAGCTATAGCACCATTTTTGTACTGTATAACAATACTAAAATGGTATCGGCCCATGCAGGGTTCGAACCTGCGACTTTGCGGTTTTTGCACTCTTGCGAGATTAACAGCCACACGCTCTACCGACTGAGCTAAAAGACCAATCGCGTTTGTTAAAAACAAACAGACTGTCTTTTCTTTCCTTTTTATATTTTATATATATTTTTTCGTCTCTTTTATATTTTATGAAGGCTCAAGCATTTACGCAGGGACAACCGCCACCGGCGCCTTGACGTAGTGGTTCTTGAGGTAGCGCTGGAGGTTGAGGATAGTCACCTTCTCGGCCTCCGTGCTCTTGAGGAGCTTGCGAAGCGCGGCATCAGGGTTGATGTCCTGCTTGTTGTTGAGGCCGTGCTTCTTGACGTAGTCCATGATGCCACGGGTTACGTCAGAGCGGCACATCTCCGTGCCCTTCGGCTTGCCGAGGAAGACACAGAGGTCGTCCGTGATCTTCTGCGGGCGCGTGAAGACAGACGGCTTCTTGGGAAGCGGGTTACCCGCCTCATCCAGCTGCGGCGCCTTCGAGCGGCGGCGGCGGCCGGCCTTCTTGATCTCGCGGGCAAGACGCTTCTCGAGCTTCTTCATGTCGGCGAGGACAAGGCCTAGCGTGTTGCGGAGCTCGTTGACCTTCGTCACCTGGGCGTTGAACTCGGCGACCAGGTTAACCTCGGCCTCCGGCTCGGCGGCCACGGCAACAGCCACAGGGGCTACTACCGCCGCCGACGCGGTGGACACGGCTACAGGCGCCGCAACGGCCTTGGTGGCCTTCGCGGCCTTGGCGGCAGGCGCGGCGGCCGCCACAGGGGCAGGCACTACCGCGGCGACCTCCTCCTTCTTGGGAGCGGCCGTCTTCTTCGTCGTCGTCGTCGTCGTCGTCATCTTGGAAGTGTTCTTATTGGAACTCATTTTATATTGAAGTCCGGGTTTATAAGTGAGGCTTTTTAACGCACTATGATTATTGAGTTTAGAATCGCCGGTCGTGTCAATTTTTGGCATGTTGACTCTCAAAATCGACCCCGTTAGGACCCCTGCGTGCGACTTTTTATCGATAAAAAGTGAAATTTTGCCATATGAAGAAAAGAGTATAAATAATCCGTCCAGATTAGGAAACATGGAGCCTCCCGTTTGCCGAAACATCCGTTCTAGACGGCACCCGGATCAACGTTGTAATAACCCGGCAAGTCACGGTGAATATTGCGGCGTACACTATAAATTCCCACGGCCATTCAAAAGTGCTAATGAAATCGCTGTTCGAAAGCAAAGTATAGAAATATCTCCAATTGTGGACCCTGGGTCCCACGCAATAAAGGTACAAAAATGGTGGCGCTTACGAGGCTCCCTACGTATCTGCAGAAGACAGGGGCCCGTGCGATTTTATCGCGAACTTGCTAATAACACAACAGACTTCTATTCTATGGAACCGATTACTGGGCTTTCAGGCGAGTATATCTTTTCATACATTGACGGGCAAGAGAAACAGGTATATGCCTTTGATGTACGTTCCTTCACTTCGCTTTTAGAGCAAGAAATTCCACAAAATCCCTACACGCGTCGGCACTTTTCGGAAGCGGTGTTAAAAAAGGGTATGTCATTTATCCGATGGTGTAGAAAGAAGGGTATTGATACCCGATGGGCGCCCATTGACGCGGTGACACCCGAACAGCGATTTCAGATAAAGGTCACAGATTTATTCCAGAAAATAGACGAATTAAATTACTATACAAACCCTGACTGGTTTATTAAACTGACTGCCGATAAACTGCGGTGTTTCTATGTCGAACTCTATGATATTTGGTATCATCGTGCTGAACTAAGTTCTGGAATGAGAAGCACAATTTGCCCTCCGCCTGCAAAACCCTTTCGCTATACGATTCAGGATGTTGTCGCAATGAAAAATATTGATACGCTGCGAAAATTAACAATAGATACAACTCGTATGCTTATCTCTGCCGCGACCGATAAACCCGACCGGACTTTGGGAGCAATGTATGTTGTAACTGCTTTAACTTTGGTTAGCCGTCCCTGTGCGGAAATGTATCCGTGGCTATTTGAATCGGCTACGCCTGGAATCTATGCTCGGTACAGGACTCTAACAGAGGGAGGTCTTCCTCCTGCGACTGTAACTACACTTAATCTTATAAATACAATTTTGGCCGGTCAAGCCGAATAGTCTATCTTTGTCCAATTTTTGCCGGTCGAACCCCCAAAAATTGACGCGACCGAAATCACCTATTCTGTAGTCATAGAAGTTACAAGAAAACAAAATGACCTCTAATATCGTACCTCCCTCAACTTTTGATGCAACCAAGCTGTCATTCGGCGACATGAAGAGCCTCGATAGCGGTGGCAAGATTGTCGACATCTCGTATGACGGCCGTCGTAACCTCCTCACCCAGACTGCTTCTATGGTTCTGCCCTATGGGCTCAATGTATATGACAAGGCCGGTCCGGTCTCTTACTCCGTTGACGTCAGTTTCCGTGGTGTCGAGGAGAATCCCAAGATTGCCGCCTTCCACGACATGCTCGCCGCTTTCGATTCGGCAGTAATGGAGGCGGGTGTCAAGAACAGTCTTCTCTGGCTTGGTATTGACCCGAAGTCAGAGCCCCCGGCCACGCTTCGCTCCCTTGTCAAGCGTGCTTACACGCCGTGCCTGAAGATTGCGCTCGACAAGAACACGAAGCAGCCGAAGCCGTACCCGCCGACGCTGAAGCTCAAGCTTCCGAAGGACAATGGTGCTTTCAAGACGCAGTTCTATGACCAGAACAAGCAGCGTATCGAGGGCACGACCGTCGAGGATCTCCTCGTTAAGGGTGCCCAGGGTACCTTCCTCATCAAGTGCACTAGCATCTGGTTTGCTGGTGCCAAGTTCGGTGCCAGTTGGAAGGCCGAGCAGGTGCGGATGGAGTCTGTTCCCCAGGGAATGCGCGGTTGTGCCATCCTCGATGATGAGGAGGACGAGGATGCGCCTGTCGCCAAGCCTGTTGCGAAGCGTGCGGCCCCTGTGAATCGCTTCGCCGTCGCTGAAGACGATGAGGAGGAGACCGAGGATGTCGTCGCCGCTGTGATGCCGGTTCGTCGTGCTCCCGTGGCTGCCCCGGCTGTAGTTGAGGACGAGGAGGAGGAGGACATCGTTGAGGCTCCTGTCGTTCCGACGAAGAAGACGACTGCGCAGGTTGTCGCCGGCGTCAAGAAGGTTGTTAAGAAGACTGTCACCAAGGCGTAGACAGCACAATAACACATATAACATAAAACAAACTAGAACATCATCAAAATATAAAAGAAAAGACAAGACAACATTATATATTTTTCAGTCCCATGAATATAATGGATTACGACAAGCCTCCTGCCTGGGCCCGCACGTGGTGCTTTTTTTACATGGTTAGCGCGGCTCTAATGGCCCTTACTGCACTAACGACTCTGCTTGTATTGGTGACCTCGTACGATACGATTGCCAAGAGCAAGGGTGGTGTTGGTGTCGTGGTACTCTACGTCTTGGCTCTCGGTTTCCAGTCAGTCACTGCGATGGTGACCTTTTGGATGTGCCGTTCTTCTCTCAAGTAAAACCGGGATTAGTTTTCTTTTTATTTTTTCTATTTGAATAGAAAAAATAAAGATACTGAAATCGAGTCTAGAAATTAGTCGAGTTAGACACGTTTGACGGGCCCTGCTTACCATATCCGTCATCGGCGGCGGAAGAGCAGCATCCCAGAAGAGCACCGCCTAGACGCGCGTTAACAGAGACATCGCTGGTTGCCTGGGGCTGCGGGCCGGCCTGCTCGGGTCTAGCGGAATTGTTAACAGGGAAACTGGATACGGCGCGCCACGAGGCCAGAGCACGCTGTTTACGCTTCAGTGTTGTTAAAGACGCATCACGAATGGAAGTCGGCATTTTCTACTCTGGCGCTCTATTTTTATTTATGATGTGTCCCAGGTACGTTGGCGGCATCCCAATATTCGTGCTTTCGGCTCATAGTTTACGCGCGTAGGAGGAACCTGTAGAAATTGCGGGGGTGGTGACTGTGGCGGAAAGAACGCAAGGAAACGGGTATCTGGATTTGTCGGGTCGTTTGCTAACTGAAGCGTGGCTTCTCGCCTCATTGCTGTGGTTACAGAGGCCGAAACAGGTACTACATCAACTGGATATATAACAGGTGGTCGGGGTACTGGATGTCTATCAACAAATATGGTGGTACATTTCTGTGTGGCTATTCTGGCGGATTCTGGATTGATTTGGTTTCGTAGGGTTGTAATCACAGAATTAGACATCCTTACATTCCCGAGTGGAAAATCTCTATGTTGAGTAGGGGCTAATGAATCCACTAATTATTAAAGTTATCTATATCGTACTATGTACAGTTCTACTGTACTATATGCTAAAAACTATTATGAATGTTATTACCGGCCAATGTAAATCATATGTCGAAGGCTTCGACGATGAAGCAAAAGAAGAGGGCATGACACAGGCCTATTATACCAGTTTACATTCGCGCGCGAAAGCAGTGACAAAACGTGTTGATGCTGCGACAAAGAAGGCGGAGGCCATTCAAGATATGTTTAGCGATTTACATGGAACAATTTGTGACGTCACGAATCAAATTGATGATGGAATTTCACAGAATTACTCGTCCAATGTATCCGAAGATGAATATTCTCTACCAGCCGATGTACAGAAAAAGCGTGCCGAGGCTCGTAAGAAAAAGGGTCTTGGTTATGTGAATTCTTTGCGTACTAAATTCTCGGCAGAGCACGATAATACACCATTAATTGAGTGTTTCGAAGATGCTGTGCGTGACTCAATTGTGGAAGAGGTGAATGAGGTTGATTCGGCTGTTGCGACACTGGATGCTACAATGAAACAACTACAAAATGAAATTTCTGATAAACAGATTGCAATTTATTATACGACTCTGGCCTACAATGACAAATATTTGAAGAATATGGTCAAAGAGATGCAAAAAAATATAGAGGGCTATGAAGACGTGCTGAATTTTAAGCCTCCCGTTCAACCACCTACGGGTAATCCCAGCGATGAACCAGGTGAACGTCTATCAAAATTAGAGACACGAATTGTTGATATTGAAACCCAATTGGCCACTATCGAGAAGGCGGTTACTTCGTTCGTCAATACAGCCAAGTTACAAAAGGAACAAATTAAGCAGACGAAGTCAACTTCCAATAGCAACAAAGAATTATCTAAAGACTATACTCCAATGAGACTTAGATGAGCCTACAGGAAATTCTTGATAAAATTTTCACGGCACCGGAATCCGTCGAGACTTTGTCAATTATACGCCACTATGGGTCCAAGTGCGAATCTATAGTTGAATTTGGGTCGCGTGGAGGAATTAGTTCTATTGCTGCATTCCAGGCACTGCTTGATACAAAGCGCTCTTGGCGGCCGCGCTTTGTTGCTGTAGATTTGGTGGAAGATGACTCAATTAAGAAATTGAGCGACCTCGCTCTTCGATTCGATATTTCGTTTCATTTTTATCGCGGACACTCGCGCCAGTATGCTTTACACGAATGTGATGCTCTTATTTGGGATACATTTCATACTGGTGGGGGATTTTTAGCCGATATCGAGCGGATGGAACCGTGGATACACAAATATATCTTTGTTCTCGGTACTCGTACAGATGGCGATATTTCGGAGGTGACTCGTCGTAAATTAGATTGTGCTACCGTGGCCCGTGAATTACAAATTAATGAAGAGGGGGCTCGGCAGGGACTCAAACCCGCAATTGCCGAATTTCTTAAAGGACGCGGTGACTGGTGTCAGGTTCGTGAATTTGGTGAAATAACAGTCCTTGAACGAATTCAACCCCCGAAATCACTTTTTCCTGTACGGGCATAAAGATATTTTGTTTGTAATAAGTATACAGATTGTATGCAAATTTTCATTAAGACTCTTACAGGTAAGACCATCACACTCGACGTTGAGCCGGCAGACTCTATTGAAAACGTTAAGCAGAAGATTCAGGATAAGGAGGGAATCCCTCCGGACCAGCAACGACTCATCTTTGCCGGTAAGCAGTTGGAGGATGGGCGCACTCTCTCCGACTACAATATCCAGAAGGAGTCCACTCTACACCTTGTCTTGAGACTGCGTGGAGGGTTTTAAAGGGTTGTTCGTTTAATTACTATAATATATAGTTCTCTATATTATAGTAATGCTTACTATAAAATATGGCACAGTTGATACAACTATTGATATAACGTCGGCTGTGTTAGAAAAATGCGTCAAACAAAATATTGCACACATTCCTGCTGGCGATGAAGAACGAGCCTATCTATTTACTGACCCGGTATGGGGTAAAGTTAAATTAATCTATATAAATGATGTTTCTGGTGGTTACATCGCAAGCACACATATATTTATTGACCTATCGTCAAATGCGGTGTTCGTTGATGAAATGCCTGCTTACATTCGGACTATCTATCCTACAATTGTAGAATCTATAGAAAATGGTAAAATTTTAAAGAAATTACAGCAAATCCAGGCGGGTTTGAAACTTGATGGTGGAACTTTCTACGACGAATTTCCCGAGCAATTAATGGTTACACGGTATATGACAGGAAATGAGAAGGTTTTAGAGATTGGTGGCAATATTGGACGGAATTCTCTCGTAATTGCCTCAATTCTAAACAAGGTCGGCAATTCCAATTTAGTTACTCTGGAATCAAACACCGAAATTTATAAACAATTGCTACACAACAAAGAAATTAATCTTCTGAATTTTTTTGTTGAGAATTCGGCCCTTTCCAAGCGTAAATTAATTCAGAGCCATTGGTATTCGGAAGTCAGTGATGTGGTCAAACCTGGTTATTTTCCTGTCAATATTATGACATACGCCGACCTACTAGAAAAATATAATATTCAATTTGATACACTTGTTCTGGATTGTGAAGGTGCCTTTTATTATATCTTGAAGGATATGCCAGAGGTTCTAGATTACGTTACATTAATTATAATGGAAAATGATTACTGGGATATCACACAAAAAGAGTATTTAGATTCTGTTTTAATAGCAAACAATTTTCACGCAGACTACACTGAAGCCGGTGGATGGGGTCCATGTGAATCCTGCTTCTTTCAAGTGTGGAAGCGAACTCTTTAAGAAACTACCTTTACAGTAATACTCGTCGAACGAACGCGGTGAGCACGATTTTCATTGTCCTTGACCTTTTGTGCTAGACGCTCTGACGCTCGTTTCTGTTCCAAACTCTGTAATAAATTATAGAGATATTCGCGAATTTGTCGAACAGTTCCCGTAAATGTGGCTATCATAGTTTAATTTGTCAGTTATCCTATTTACTGGACTTGCTTTCAATTTTAGTAGGCTCGAAAGACCTTATGACCCTTAATTTTTCAATAAGTGTCGCCCGTATGAAAAGACATGCCGAAACGCAATTTGTGTAATTGGGTCAAATCGTGAAAAAAGAGTGGTCAGCCAATTCGCAATTTCGTGGCGTTTTTTCAGGCAGGCGTGGAGATAAATTTTTTGGTAGAGGTTAGGCCAATCCGGAGCCGGAGTAAATTCGTACTCGTGTAGACCGGCGTAGAATTCCTGTAATTCCGTCAATTTATTTGCATTGATGAATTCTTTACAGGTCTGAAGAAGAGATCGCTCGGTTGCCATCTAGAGAGACCCGAGAATTAATTCTAGACTCTATAATAGAATGGCCTACAATGAATTTAAATATAATTTTGCCTTCGCTACCATCATATTTTGGACCGGCGGGTTCGGGTACTTTATTATGCGATTTATGAAAGGTGACTGGACAAAACAGCAGTGGTCATATGTACCTGTATTCTGGGTTCCAATTGTATCATCTTGGCCGGTAGCCGCAGCAGCCCTGTTTGGAATGTTTGATTAAAATTAAACGAAAAACCCAGTTGCATGTATTTTTAAGGCGGAAAGTCTCAAAATTTGAAAACAGAAATAGGCTGTTTTCAAATTAGTATAAGTAAAATGAGCTCTTCGTCAAATAAGAAGATGACGATTGGTATCGATTTGGGCACGACTTTCAGTTGCGTAGGTGTCTGGCAGAACGACCGTGTAGAGATTATTGCGTCGGATACGGGTAATCGCACGGTTCCTTCCTGGGTCTCGTTTACCGAGGAGGAGCGCCTAGTCGGTGATTCGGCCAAGGGTGTGGCTGCGTCCAACGTAAAGAATACGGTTTTCGACGCCAAGCGTATCATCGGACGCCCGTTCGATGACCCTGCCGTTCAGAAGGAACTCAAGCACTATCCGTTTGCCGTCAAGGATGATGGCAAGAATCGCCCCATTATCGAGGTCGAGTTTAAGGGTGAGCAGAAGCGCTTTTATCCCGAGGAGATTTCGGCAATGGTCCTACAGAAGATGAAGGCGGTCGCAGAGGCCTTTGTTGGACAGTCTGTCACGGATGCGGTTGTTACGGTTCCGGCCTATTTCAATGACGCCCAGCGCCAGGCCACCAAGGACGCGGGTCGGATCGCAGGCCTGAACATTCTGCGCATCATCAATGAGCCTACGGCGGCGGCGCTGGCCTATGGTCTAGACAAGAAGTCGAAGGGTAAGGGCGAGCAGAAGGTGCTCATCTTTGATTTGGGTGGTGGCACGTTTGACGTATCGCTGCTAACTATCGACGACGGTGTCTTCGAAGTCAAGGCTACTGCGGGCGACACCCATCTGGGTGGTGAGGACTTCGATAGTCTAATCGTGGACTGGGCCGTTGACGAGTTCAAGCGCAAGTCCAAGATTGATATTAGTGATAATCAGCGTGCACTACGTCGTCTCCGTACGGCGGCAGAGCGTGCCAAGCGCACTCTATCAACGAGCACGAGCACCAACATTGACGTAGATTCATTGGCCGAAGGTGTCGACTTCTCACTGCCGTTTACCCGTGCGAAGTTTGAGCAGTTGTGCGATGGCCTCTTCAGGAAGTGCCTTGTGCCGGTTGAGCAGGTTATGCGCGACTCCAAGTATGCCAAGCACGATGTAGATGAAATCGTACTGGTGGGCGGTTCCAGCCGCATTCCGCGTGTACAGACTCTGCTCCGCGATTTCTTCAATGGCAAGGAACTCTGTCAGAGCATCAATCCGGATGAGGCAGTTGCCTACGGTGCGGCGGTACAGGCGGCTATCCTCAGCGGTATGGATACCAGCGATAAACTCGGCGATATGATTCTACTCGACGTTACACCTCTGTCTCTTGGTGTAGAGACGGCCGGTGGCATCATGACGCCCCTGATTAAGCGCAATACGACGATTCCTACGAAGAAGTCACAGACGTTCTCCACGTACTCTGACAATCAGCCCCAGGTGCGTATCCGTATCTTCCAGGGAGAGCGCGCAATGACGAAGGACTGTGATCTCCTGGGTGAGTTTGACCTGACGGGTATTCCACCGATGCCCCGTGGCGTACCGCAAATCGAGATTGCCTATGACGTCGATGCGAATGGCATCCTCAATGTGTCGGCTGCGGAGAAGAGCACGGGTAAGAGCAACAAGATTACTATCAAGAACGACAAGAGCCGGTCCAAGGAGGAAATCGAGCGCATGGTCAGTGAGGCCTCCAAGTATGAGGCGGAGGACAAGGCGCTGATGGGTCGCGTAGAGGCACGCAATCGGGCGGAGGGCTATCTCTATCAGACCAGATCGGCGGTCGGTGAGGAGAAGTTGAAGGCCACTTTGGGTGATGGTGTTGCGAAGATTGAACAGGTTGTCAAGGATAGTCTAGCATGGCTAGATGACAACCGTGATGCAGAGCAGACGGTGATTGAAGATAAGCAGAAGGAGTGGGAAGCAGTAATTAACCCGCTACTCTCTGCGGCCGCTGGTGGTTCTGCGGATGCTCCGGCTCCTGCGGAAGAGTCTGCTCCTGGGCCCAAGGTTGAGGAGGTTGATTAAACAGTCTCTGAATCAGCGGACACAGGATCCGCAGGCGCAGGAGCAGGAGCAGGAGCCGGTGCCGGTGCCGGTGCCGGTGCAGGAGCAGGAGCAGGTACAGGAGCCGGTGCAGGAGCAGGTGCTGACACTGAAGACAGAGGAGAGGGAAGCGTCTTCTTCCAGCAAATCCAAAGTCTGCGATACAGTTCGCCATTATTAACATTTGAAAATTCACCTGTTTCAGCAATATCCCAATTATATTTGTAACTTCCGCAATCGAGCGCAGCGACCTTCGCTAGTTGGAAAGAAAACCCGTTGTCTGTAAGTAATTTTTCAATGTACTGCTGCGAAGGTCTTGAGCCTACCAAACTACAGTACGCTTCGGGGTCGCGAACATCTCGGATGATATATGTGGGGTCACTGGAATCCGCCACGATTGACTCGAGAATGATATACTTTGTCTTTGCACAAACATCCTCCAAATGCGCCTCGATGGAGTCCAAATACGGTAATACACCCCAGTGCAGAACGATATCGTATGAATTAGGCAATAAATCAACATTGTGGTTCTGCGTGATAAGTGTTAGTTCAGGGTGCTCAATCAGGGCTCGGTTTAGATTCGCAGGATTCGCATCCGCCGACGTTACTACAGCGCCTAAACTTTGAAAATAGGCACCGTTATTAGCCGTACCGCATCCCGCTTCATACATAGTCTTCTTATCAAAAAAGGATGCGGGAAGAACACTATTGATATAACTTATGAAGGACTCGCGCCAAGGATAATATATTTGGTCAAACTCGTATGCCATTATATTCTGAACGAAGAAATAACCGGGCGCTCCGGAACGAATAAAATTGAGCGCCTTGACAGACAAAACAATATGTAAAAAAATGAGCAAGATTCTCGTTGGTTCAACTGGCTATGTGGAAATTCTTGAAGCATTCGGCTCCGACCTAACGGTTGTTAATGCGGCCCGTGTGTCCTTTCACAAGGAGGCGACAGAATTCACAGACCGTGACAAGGGTCTTGTAAACTATTTGGCGAAGCACGAGCATATCAGCCCCTTCTTTCATCCCCAGGCACGGTTTCGTCTCAAGATGCCTATCTTTGTAGCACGCGAATGGTTTCGCCACACGATTGGGTTTGCTCGTAATGAGGTCAGTCGGCGCTACGTGGACGAGAAGCCCGAAGTCTGGATTCCCGATGATTTTCGTGAGCGCGATCCAAATCTGAAGCAGGGGTCACGGGAAAACACGATTTCTAATAATACCGAAATTCGTGAATTGTACAATGAAGCCATGCGTCATTCTCTGGCCGCGTACGACAAGATGCTAGAAGCCAAGGTCGCGCCTGAAATTGCGCGTGCCGTGTTGCCCCAGAGCATGTACACTGAATTCATTGAGACGGCTTCCCTGGCTGCCTATGCGCGGCTCTGTAAGTTGCGCCTAGACCCGCATGCACAGCGTGAAATTCAGGATTTCGCAGCGGCTGTTTGTGCGCTTCTAGAGCCCAAGTTTCCCGTGGCGTGGGCTGCTCTTATGAAGGATAAGTAAACTGACTATTTAAAACTGGCATTCTTGGCTTAAATTTAAACTTTTTCATATCAAATATTATATCCGTCGTACAACTTTGTTTAATAATATCTACCAAGGCTGGTAATACACTTTTATTGTCTCCTGGAATGTCCGAATATAGAATATCCGCTTCGCCGTTAAAATGTATAAAACAGGGCTGCGTATCAAGTACCTTATTGACTATACGGCCTTTATGAATCGTAAAATCTGACCACGGAATTAGATGCATATTTTGAAATATCGTCTCACCATAATCAAGTGTAACAATTCCCTCCTTATAATTATATTTAAAATACTCGTGTAAATAAAACTGGTCGCTTCCGTATGCACAATATTCTTTAATTTCGTCAATTGTTTTCCAATTTAAAAATTTCCGAACGGCGCTTCTGTATCCTATATAACAACCGGCGTTAACGTATTTATAGACCGTTTTTTTGTTAAGATCTGGGTATCCTGGTTTGGCAAAGCCAGGATAACAACTCGCTTCTGCGCCAAAAATTAAATCACAGTTTAGTTTTAAAAATTTTTCTAGAATTTCATTTTCGCTTGCTAAAGCAAGCATGTCGAATCCATCTATAAAGCAGATAATATCATTGTCTGGTATATCCCCAATCGCTTCGTACATATAACTAATCTTGTCAAACATACTTTCCCACGTTGGAGGTGTAATGTACTTTATATGTAAATGACAGAGACTTGCTGTTTCTCGTAAATGTATAAATTTATTGATAAGATTGCCTAATGTAAAAACATGTAGCATTCAAATAATACTTCTGTGTAGATTTAAGCGCTATGAAAGGGTTACTAGCGTAAATCCCTCTTCCTCCGTCGGTTCTTCAAAATGTTTTCTATATACGTAGAAGGCTACTGCGGGTATATGTGGACCACCTTCAGATTCCCTCTGTTTGCTTCGCTCCATCGCCACTTCAATCGGTGTCTGGACCCAGAAAACACGAACTGGCAAATCGTGTTTTTGGGCGAAATTCACGAATTTTTCACGTTTTTCTTTCGTGCCTGCGGTGGAGTCGAAAACAATTGACTGGGTAGCAATGTGCTTTTCGGCGTCTTTTATCATTGCCGGCGCCGAACGCAAGGCGTCACCATCTACACGGTGATAGGTTTTGAATTCTTTCGCAATGGTTGATTTTCCTGAACCAGGATAGCCGACCATGATAACGACCTCCTTCTTGTCCGAAGGCTCTACTGGTGGTCTGGCTTCCTGTTTTTCGAGAGGAAATACCTGCTCTGGATAAAAGAATTTTGTTCCTAGGTTGGTGGCAAATACTTTATCCTTGTCTGACCAATCTCCAGGGCGACCCGCAGCATCTCCCACATAGTAGGCCTTTTCTGGATTGAACTTGGGAAACACACCCAGGAAAAGTGCCGTGTCGGGCTTCTGTGTTTTAACGCCAACGATGGCCGTATAGTCTACATCTACGTCTTCCATTACCGCCTGAATCTGGTCAACCTTCCAGGGCTTGGACTGGTCCGTAACAATTACAATCTGGTGATTCTTGGCCGCCTTGCGAATCGTGTCCGGAACAGAGGGGCGTAAATACATCCAGTCGTCGACCTTGGTGGGAAATTTACGTCCCGCCTTCGGCTTAACCAGCGTCCAGTCGAAATCAAAGATGGCAAACTGTTGTTTCCTTGACTTTTTCGTCTGTAGAATTGTGTCCTCCATTGTTGAGTTCTACTTTTAACGAGGAAATCGTTTCAAATTTAGTGGGCACTGAAAAATTTGTGGGTTTGTCTTTTGGTTTTGTTTTATTTTCTTTTGTGGCGCCTAATACGAGGCCTAGGAGGAGGGAAGGATAGGAACGCCGAGTGCCGCGAGCACGAAGGGGAGCAGCATTGGCGAAAGGATTGGAGTTGAAGGCCTGGATTCGGTGGCCGTTGGCGTGCGCGCTACAAGTGTAGACGGAGGCGAGGCCGGCAGAGGAGGGAGGCCGTCGTAGAAACGGCACCAGTTCAGGCGACCCTCACCGTAGCCGGCGGGGGCTGTACAAACACAGTTCCAGCCGGTACACTCGCGCGGTGCCGCCTGAACTGGTGTCTGATGCTCGGTGACGGATGAGAGAAACAGAGGATTCATCGTCATGACGAAGATCTCGCGTTGGCGCTTGATGACGTGGGTAGGGGCGAGCGGCACGGCCTGCTTCTGTACGCGAGGGCGCAGGCGGCGCAACCAGGCTACGCGGGCAAGACGGGAGGAGCGGCGGACCTGCTGCTTGACCACCGGCACTGGCTGCTTGACGGCAACTACGCCCATAGAGGCCAGGCGTGCGCTGCGACGCTTAACGAAGTTGTTCGTGCAAGAAGGCATTTTGGCGTGATGACTTACTTTCTTTTAGCAAGTCTCTTGATATTATCATTTGAATGAGTTATCATTTCAATTTTTTATATTTTCAACAAAAAATTGAAGTTTACACGAATTTTTTGTTGATTTAAAAAGAAAATGACAGCCTCGATATACATAAAGAATCTTAAGGCATTGATTGCGATGGCAGAGGACAAGGAGGCAGTGGAGCGCTCTATCTACGCACACCTTTATTCAGCAGTAAGGCAACATAGTCCTGCTCCATTCGGTGTATCAACAAAAGATATAGAAATTCTGGCACTTGTGGATTTACTTGAACTTGAGGATGCCGAGGTTCTCGAGGAGGTCTGCTCCGAATTTAATTTCGGTGTATAGTATGTGACAAAGCCCATACAAAAATATGGGTCAGCCCTTTTCAGATGGCATTGTAGGAATGGTAAAGCCGAGACTCCCCGAGCAAGTTGAAAAATCGCTGCCATCGGAACTCGTGCATATCATATATTCCTTTCTATCTCATCTCCATCGTTCGCCCCCGCCGAGTCCGACTTTTTATGCCTCTACGCTCAAGTCTGATTTAATGAAAATACAGGGGCGGGCGATGCGTGGTAAGTCGCCTATGTACATGCTCGATTTCGAGGATTTTATATTAGATAGACCGGGTCGTATATATTAGTATATAATAGGGAATGCGTGAATCACAGAGTGCGCGTTTTTGTGGATGTATTAAGCAGGTACGTAAATCAATCAAGGCTCGTCGCGGCTCCAGCAAGGAACAGGGGGCTATCGCTGTGTGTACCAAGGCGATTCTCCAGAGTCGTGGCCGGACTCTGAAGAAGTTCAAGTGTAACGGAAAGCCGCGGGTTCAGACACAGAATCGGCTGCGGTAGCGCACGTTCGTCATCATCATCGCCCCCGTGACCTCCTCCGCCTCCACCACCACTGTGAAAACCCGGCTTCAGCGGGTCACATAAGTCTGGGCATTTTGACTGGTTGTGCCCCCTCTCATTACAAATAGAACATTGAGAATAATTCATTGTTCTATTCTTTTTACAAAGAAAAGATTATTTGGTTTGGAGTCAATTTTACGACAAGGGGATGTTTAGACCCGGTGGGGCGGCAGGAGTACCGTTTCCTGCATTGAGTGCGGGATTCGGCTGGCCTGGTGGAGCCACATATTCAATGACATAGCGCATGCCTAGCGGTTTTATTAAGAAACTATTGACTCCGAACACAGCCGGTGCACGATAGGCCTTAAGCGTATCATCTTGACTCCAGAAATTCATTGCGGCAAAATGAATACCCAACGCATGCGCGTTAGCCCAGTTCCACGTGTTTGAATTACAATCAGGCTCTTCCATTGCAGTCCTTGAAACTGTCAAGTTCTGCTTTACCAACGCCATTGTCTGCGCTTTCATCTGGTCTGGTATACCGTTCAGATCTCTTGGCGCCATTTCCAGTGGTGTCGATGAGCGCGGTCCCACATTAATGTAATCGTTTAGTGGGGAATCAATGGGCGGATACAAATTAGAAAATACGATAGTTTTACCAAAGTATTCGGTAATCGGCGTCTTGAATAGTCTCTCCGCACCACGACCTGCATTGTAGGTGAAATCCAGACGAGACGGCTCGATTGTCTCACGTAATACATCAGCAACCCGCTTAAATGTCTCTATTTTAGGGGAGCCCTGGAAACGCAACATTATGAAGAGTGGGTCTTCGCGATAGGGCGCCTCGTTTACGTCAACAACCGCCTTGGGTCCACTCATTGCGTATTGTTGAACAGCGTTCATTACCCCTGCGAACGAGAGTTCATTTATTGTAAGTCTGCGCCACTTTGAACCTGGGGTCATTTCACACACCATCGGAGCACCACGTGGACCCGTTGGATAGATTGGTATGTCCAAATAGCGTGCTCCGGCCGCAAGTACAATACGAATTGCTTCAGGTGACACAATACCATCGGTTAGAGGCGTAAAAACTGCAGGTGTATTTGCCGAGCAGACGAAGAAATTCGTCAGCGCAAGGTGCTCGTCTGGTAGACCCGCCTTCTTCAAATCGGCTAGATACTGACGCAGGCCTTTTCTGGATGAACGCTGATTTCCATACATATTATACATATCTACGAATTTACGTAATTTAGAGCGTATATTTTCAGGATTTTCTACAAGGAAAAGCGTTTTTATGTAAAACCAAATAGTCAGTCCCAGAATAAGCAGCACTAACGGATAGACCCACCATGGAATTCCTGAAGACGATACTTTTCCTGTTACTTCCGATGCACCTGTAACAAGACTTGTGAAATAGTTAGTTATTGCCGGATTCAATTGAAAGCGCGGTGGCGGTCCTGCGTTAGCCTTGGACATCTCTCCTTTTCACATCTAAAATTTATCTTCAATCTTCATCGTCCATACCGTACATTTTCCTCATAACATCGTATGCCATATTCATTTTATTATTTGACTCTTCGGCTACAGCATCTTTCTGCTTTTTCTGTTGCTTCTTAAATGTTTCCGGCTTTGCTGTTCCGGGTACTCCAGGAGTAGGAACTAATTTCATATCTCGTGCTATCTCATCGTATACTAAATTGATATCTTCCAGGGCGGTGCGTATAGGTCGGTTGTCGACGCAATCGATGGGCTGGCGTACTTCGATTGATGCCGATTTGACACGTTCGCATAACATTACAACTATGGTGGCGAAGACCTCTTTACGATATTTTATTCCCAGACGATTCCACACAATTGCGGTACAATCTAGAGTCTGTTGAATACACTGATTTACGTCGAGGCCTCGAGCCGCCATATCTTTGAACAGGGCCAGAAGAAACCAGGCCAGTGATTTGCGAGCCTTGCCCTGTATGTGTGTTGGAGCGCGGTCTTTTATCGCTAATTGTGACTTCTGCCCGTCGAGGGTCAGTATCCACACAAGCCAGAACAGGGCACGACTCGTTTGCGCTGTTCGTATTGCGTGCTCTAACTCATTTCCTAGGGTTCGCAACGTCGGTGCGTCTTCGCGTGTTTCCCATACACGGTAGGTTGAGGGTTGGTCGGGTGCTGCGTCACCACTATGGAGGCGCGCTTTGACGGCTTCAGCCTCCTTAAAGACGTCTGTTGACTTCGGCACAGACGGACGGGGTTTCTTGGCAGCCACAACGAGATATCCGACGCACTCTGCTATCTTATGCCGTATAGCAGGCGAATTACGAAATAAGCGGTTATCACCCCCGGCATGCATCCATGCCTCACGCAACGCTCCTATATGTCCGTGCCATACACCGGGCCATCGCGCCAAAGCGGAACCCACGTGTTCGGACCAGACGGCGAGTAGAATCGCTTCAAGGCGCGATACACCCGTCTCGGAGCAGAGCAGTTCAGCCGCCCAGCGCTGTGAGCGTGTCATATCTCCGTTTCCTATCGAGCGGGATAGTGCTGTATAAATATCGGACCAAGAATATCCGCATAATGTTTTATTGTCCATAACGCCCGGAAAGCGTTTCTTCTGTAATAACAACCACAACAGAATCCAGGAGAGAAGACGCAATGGACTCTTGGCAAGTTACCCTTATCGTTCTTCTAGCAATGATGCTGCTAAATTATATTATGCTCAAATTTCTGATACAAACAGAGGTTCCGACGGAAATTGAGGATACCAAGGAGGCCTTTGCGGGCGGCACGGACGTCGATGTTGAGGAATTCACCAATGATACACTCTATGACGGATTCTATTCTAAAATTTACGACCAAATCGTCCAAGGTGATGTACGGGTTCGTACGGAGACCCTCTTTACACTGGCCTGGCTCAAGAAATTTAGACCCGAAGTCAAGACAATTGAACTCTTGGATATCGGTTGCGGAACGGGTGCTCACGTAGCCGAATTTATGAAGGAGGGTGTTGGCTCGGCAATCGGTATTGACCGGTCGGTTGCCATGATTGAGCGCGCAAACAAGTTACACCCAGAATTCAAATTCAAGGTCGGTGATGCTGACAAGACAAATACGTTTGCTGCGGGGCAATTTACGCTGGCCACGATGTATTATTTTACGATTTATTACATACACCACAAAGACCAGATTCTGCGCAATGTGTTCAATTGGCTCCAGCCTGGCGGAGCCTTTGTCGTTCACATTGTGAATCGTGAAAAGTTTGACCCAATTCTTGAATCAGCGAGCCCGTTTACGGCCTTTTCTCTGCAAAAGTACAGCAAGGAGAGGGTGACCAAGTCCAAGGTTGCGTTTGACAAATTTGAGTATGTTGCTGAATTCACAAACGAAGAACACGATGCGCAATTTACCGAAGTGTTTAAGTTCAAGGATGGACGGGTCCGTAAAAACTTACACCGCCTCCACATGCCGGTAATGGAGAAAATCGTTCACGAGATTGAGCAGGCGGGTTTCACCTTCAAGGAATTCTTGGACTTGACACCTATCGGGTACGAGTACCAATACCTGTTCTGCTTCTTACGTTAAAAATTGAAATCCAAATTGTAAAACGATAGAATACAAGAAAAATGTATCGTATCGCTTGGCAAGAAAAGAACGGCTTTAGTGGACATGGTGAGTATATTCTAACGCTCGAGTTGGCACAGGCGTGGCTCACGAATCTAAGGCAGAGCCATCCAGAAATGCGGCATTGGATTGAGGGAAAGTCAGTGTAGATTACCGGTGAAGACGTCTCGTCTTTCTCTTACCACCACGGCGTGGTTGAATTAGCCCGAAGTTTTCATAAACGGGATAAGCAACTTCATCAAAATAATTTTCCTTCATCGCCTCCATGACTTCGTCTTTTTTTGCCATTGTTGTACCATCACCCGTTGTAAGGCGAGACATATCCCAGGTCATTTCGTGACCAACACTCATCGCGATAAATTCTGACATCGTCATGTTTGTATAATTCTGTTTACCAGACTCATCTTCAGCAACAACAGTGACAGGATTATTGAGTATCTGGGTACATTCGTGCAGAATGGAAAAAATATCGTTTAGCGAGTACCGTTTCTCGTCCGCCATTTACATGATAGAGGAGATTATAGTTAGAATCCAGTCGTAATAAGGTACGGCTCTGGATTCTCAACCCAAATAGTTTCCTGTTCCATAGGAGCAATCTCAAACCTGGATAAATTAGCATTGAGTGCCTTCAGACCAGTAACAACCTTCTTCTTGGCATCAAGAATATGGCGCAACCCGTCATCCACGGATTGGTAGGCTCGGTCGGCGATATGAATCTCTGCGACTTCCAAGCCAAGAATACAGACACCCTTATCAATTTCATAAAGAGTGACACCTTGTGTTGCGAGTAGGTCATGCAAACTTGTGCCGGGGCTAGGAGGGATAAGTTTTAAAGCGGTCTCGAAATAGACTGGATATCCAACGTAGAGCATTTTATTCTTTGTCTTTATTTGGAACCGGTCAAACTTCAATTTTATATTAGTTTACTTTAAAGCCAAAGTCTTTTCAAATTCTTTCTTTGCTTCCTCTAGAATTTTTGCATCTTTCGCACATTCCACATGTTTATCATGCTCATATGTGATTTCCACTGTAGGCTTATTAGGATAGTATAATGTCAAGCGCGAGCGAGACAGATGGTCCGGTCCCACCCAAATACCGTGTAACCCTGAAAGTTCAACCATTCTTTGCCCAATACGAACTAAACGAGACATCTTATTTTACAGCGTTATTTTCTTCGGGTATCAACTTTTTTAAATTAATGGTCTAAATACACGAATGCGGAAACAGAATATCGCCTGTCAAGAATTCCGGTGGCATCCAATTGTACACATGAGCGGTTAAATACCCTGATGTGCCCATAAGCCAACCACCATCAGGTTGAGTAAAATTTCCACGACAGAGGCCATTTGATGCAAATAAAATAAACTTGCTTATCGGAATTTGCTGTGTTGCCACTTCAATAGCCTTCTGTAAGTCGCTGAAATGCGGTTTCAAGATATTTGCGGCGAATACGACTTCCCAAATTGTGTATCCATCGTTTGTTAATCGATGCATATCAGCGATTCCAACTAGGGCTCCGCACGCCATGCTCCAAATTACATCAGGATCGCTTGTGTCAAGGCTGACCAGAGTAAATGAATTATCCTTCATAACAAGCCGAACAAGTGATTCGACCATTTCAGGTTGCGGTTTCGTTGCACGCTCTTCGGTTAGAGGTATCTGCTCCGACCGAATATAAGCGTATTCAAGAACAGCGATAGGTGCCTGCGTGGCGGTCTCGAGTATAGATCCATGCTCTCTAAACCAGATTGGAACAGCATAGTTTAGGGCCGGTATTCTGAAAATTTCATAATCAATTGCACCCAGGAGACAGGAAGCAAGACCGCGACCTCGCCAGGAAGGATGAACTACGAGTCCGTCTATGATTACGGCCTTTACCGGACAACCGCAAATAGCACCTCTCGGTAATTCACGACATGCGAATGTACCAACCAATACGTCATCTGCGCGTGCCATCAAAATAAAGCCCTGCTTGGCCCAACGTTCAACTTGGGCTTTTGTACACGTAAATGTCCAATCGGTGCCGCAATAGAATTGATTCCAAAATTTCGCGATTTCTATGTAATTCATTTCAGCAGCCTTCGCAATTTGAATTCCTTGACTTGTTATGTACATTGAGGGTGCTCTGGGGCGTAATTGCCGTGGTTCACGGTCCCAGAAACGCACAATATCTCTGGCTGAAGGGCCGGCAAATTCCGAATTCGAGAAGAAATGGAAATTCATTCTATGAACTACTTACGAATTCTTTAGTAGGCGATTTAATAAAATTGATGCACGGTTAGATAGAAATCAGTTAGTTGACGAAAATGAACACCGTCGACGTATCTGGCGCGGTACCTGAAAAGAAGGCAATTCGGCGCTGTGTTTCATGTCGCAATAAGTTGTCGCTAACTGATTTCCCGTGTAAGTGCGGGCTAATCCACTGTTCAAAGCATCGGCTACCAGAAACACATAATTGTACATTTGATTTTAAGAAGAACGGACAGGAATTTCTTTCAACGAGTTTAGTGAAAGTCGTTGGAATAAAAATAGATGCTATTTAGGGAGTCGGATTCTGGGGTAACGCTGCCGCCTCTGCAATAGCCGCCAAATAGATTTCTTCTATCTTAAGATAATGAGCCGCGATAAGGCCGCGCGCCTGGCTAATAACCTCTTCGAGAGTCGCACGAGCACCCTTGCCAGATTTTTCGATTTCATCTGAAAAGTTTACAACCGTCTGACCACTTGGATTGGTGCTCGTGGTAAAGACACGCTTCAAAATACCGAACGCATTCTCAAAATATGCCTTTTGCAGGTTGACAATACTATCTCTGGCTTTTTGAAATACAATAGCCACAGCCGGTTTCATCATAACCTCTCCTTGCGCTGTAGACCAGGTACAGAGCAGTGTGTTAATCGAACTGTTCACTGGTGGCAAATAGACATCACTAAATGTATTACTTAGTTTAGACGTATTCGCTGCAAGTTTGGGTGGCGGTGAATTCTTTTGATAGAGAGCGCGGAAGGTCGCAACTAAATCTGCTAGTTTGGTAGTATTTTCAGGTGTCGGTGTTCCGTCGTCCTTGTTAAAATAGAGCGATTCCAGAGCAGCGTACGGTGGTACCGAACGCATCGATTTACCTGCCCATTTATCAATGCAGACGTATGAGGTGGCTGGGCTGCTAGGAGAACTTGGGGCAATATAGAGAAGTACCTCGCGATACGAGGCCGGTGCTGCCTCTGTCCAGGTACCGAAGGCTTGAGACCAGCGGACAAGCGATTCATACGATTGTTTATATTTGGGTGGCAGTGTGTCAAGTTCACCGCCGCGCATCTTGCGCTTACTGGTCTTTCTTGCACCACCATAAGAGGGGCCGAATCTAACAGCGCGTCTCGTCATAACGCTGTTATTATTACGTGGTGTTGGTACCGGAGTAGCCGTTACGCCGCTATCGCGTATGAACGTTGACAATTTAGAAGGCCAGTCCTCGGTATAATCATTCGGTGTATCTTCGTCGTCTTTGGGCGCCACATTTTCGAATATATAAGCGTTTCCGCCTCTATGTAGAGAATTATCTCTTACATTACGGTCAATTTGTTTACTATTTACATCTCTAACCATCCCACGACTACGACGTAAAAGTGCACGATGAACGGTTATTCCTTTATTCGGATCAATTAATTCGACCCAATACCATAAATCCATAATACCTTTTGGGTCGCTGTTTATAGTGGCTTCTTCGGATATTTTATACGAATCCAGATCCTTAATTACAAGTTTTACCTTATAAATTAGTTTGTCCAGCGTAAGAGTTAACATATTTGTTAACTTATCGTATGTAACAGCGGGGTTTCCTGTCATTGTTACAGTTGTATCATCCGATTCGTTAAAAAATGACAAGAACCACTTTTGACGCTTCACACTCAATTTCTCTTTTTCTTGAAGATCGAGGGGTTTTGCGCGCTCCTGCTCACCCAGTGCCTCCTTCAAAACGCGATTACGCATACGCGATACTAGGTCCGGGGGTGTGTAGATGCTTAATGTGAGAGCGGAGACGAGTTGGAGTGCACGCATATAGAAAATAGCTAGAGAGCGACACATTGCCTGGTCAGCCGGCGACTCGGTCGTAACCGTCTTGGATTTTTGGAAAAGAAACTCCTCAATACCACTACCCGAACGTGGGTTCGCCATCTTGATTTTACTAAACTCCTTGTCAAGTTCGCCTGTCAATAGAATTACATAGTCACCGCATGCACCTGGACCCTTCGTTAAGGCCTTAATGTCAAGAATATCGGTATTATTTAAGAGGCGCATAAAAATAAGTGAAAAAAGTTCCACTCGCTCCGTATTCGCAGAAACTTGCGGTGTTGTTGAGTTTGCTTTCTGGGAACTTTGACCGGCACCCATCCTTACTTTGATTCAAGAAGATTTTGCTTCCACTGGTCTAGGCGTTTTAGGCACTTGTGGAGAGTTACAACGCTGATATCGCATACCGCCGCGATTTCCTGTATGGTCTTCTGTATAGAAAGTGCTCCGCAGGCGAGAGCCAGAGCAGCGGCTGTTAGCGACGGGGGTGTATTTTCGGGGCAGATTCCCATCTCGTCGGCTCGAGTACAGATTTGTCGGGTGAGAGCAATTAGTGTACCCGTTAGTTGGCGGGGAGCCTCCAACTTGGATACAAAGGGGTCGATATAGTGTTCAAAGGTTGTGGTGGAGCGCGAAATAGTATCCCACTTTGCACGGCGTGATTCCACTGTTACCGCCGCCGGCTCTGGTTCCTTCTTATCTGTAGCGGGCTCGGGTTTCTGTCCCAGCCGCTCGTCCATGTTCAACAGATTCGCAAACTGCTTGAGACCCTTCGTTACATAGCGGATATTGATTTGAAAGATTGTTGCGATGTCCTTAGGACGTCGCGGTGTGCCAGAGCGCTTCAATGATTCGTATAAACATGCGGCAAGAAGTGCCTCTTTCTGGGTGCCACGACAGACGCACAGAATCGAGAGTTGGGCATAGAGACGCTTGGCCTCCTCCAGAACACCGACACCGATACCGGCATTAACTGCGCGCACATGGAGGCCTTCAAAGATACCCCAGAGATTGCGCTCTCGATAGGGCATTAGATTCCAGGTGTGATAGCGCTTAATTTTCCGCATTGCATTGCCGTGGTGCTTTCGTAGGAGCATTGTGGTACCAAGTGAGGATTCGGGCAGCAATGGATTCTGCGGGGCACCCACTCTCGTGGGGTCAGAGCCACGCTCTTCACTTGAAAACCATCTGTATTCTGGGCCTTGGTCAAGTACATTTTCGAAGATAGCGCCGCAACGAACGCAGAGAACGCTCTCATTCTGTGTCTGGACATGCTCGTCCGTTTCACAGGAATCACAGAACCAACTTCCATCTTCTTCCTCTTCCTTATTGTATTTATCAAAATATGCTATTATACGTAACTCTTCGTCGGTTAATGCCGGCGCTTGTGCTAATCCAGGAAAGAGTTCTGCCATTTTGCTTACAATTTCAAGGTGCGGCGGCTATTCAACTTTCACCGCTGTTTTTAGGAGACTATGGCAGACAACATGCAAAAATACAACGACCTTGTCGCCAAACACAAATCGACAGCGCCGGCCGATATTGGTGTAATGGGACCTGGATACTCTTTTGTCGATGAGTTGCCTACCCCGGGTGAAATCGGCGTTCGTAACGGTGGTGATATGGGTGCTATTACAGATGCCGTTTCGGGTATCAACTATTATGTAGATGCCATCGGCTTCGGGCAGAAGACAGGTATCAATACGCACGATATGCAACCGCTAGGACTTCGCTACTTCCTAAACACGGGCTCCATCTGCTCGAACGGCGCCGCCATGTATGATTACATTGATACCGCGCCAAAAGGCGACTTATTGGGACAACGTGTTAAGAATGGGCTGCGTGATATGGGATTGCCCGGCATGCGTGGCCTTGCTCCAGGTATTATGGAGGATGCACGTGATGCGCTGAATCCGATGCCTTTGCTACGGGCGGCGATGGGCTCTGGCTATCCGCAGTGTAGACTTGCTAACAACGAGGTTGGTGATTTGAACGGAAACATTCGCTCTCCCCACGACGGGACGGTTTGGATTCAGGGAGAAACACAACTCATAAACGGACGTCCTCATCAGAGTCGATGGATTCAGGATAAGGATGCGAAAGGCAAGCCTGTGTTTATGGAGCAGGAGGCATACGAGGCTGCGCCAAAAACATTCTATCCAGATGGTACACCAATTACCGAAGGTTTCGGTAATGGTTGGGAGGATTATATAGATAAGCGTACAGTGGCTGGACTTTTGTTGGTTGGCGCGGCCCTGTCAATGCTGACCTTCGCCGCACACCGAAAATAGAGGGGTGCGTTTTAAAAAGTTTGAAAAAATCACGATTCTTTCAAACTTTTTCAGACGCGCCACCTAAACGGAATTCCGTAAAAATTGAAGCCGTTCAATACATTACATTTCGTGTAAAACAAAATGCTAGCCCTACTCGTTCTCTCTCTTCTGCCTTTTACGAATGCAATTTATACCGCAATTCCCTCCGGCCACGTTGGTGTTAAGCGTTGGCTAGGCCAGATTCAGCCCCAACTTTTGACGGGACTCAATTTCTATAATCCTCTGACCGAGACCATCAATCTGGTCAAGACAATTCAGGATACAGACAGGCTTGAGCAGGTTCGCTGCGTTTCCAGGGAGGGTGTTGATGTTCGATTCGCCGAGATTGGAATCGCGAATAGCATCGACCCGAAGTTCGTGATTTCAACTGTTAGTCGCTTCGGTTTTGATTACGATAAGGTTCTTGTCCTAAATCCTCTGGGCCAGCGCATGCGAGAACTCTGCGCTGAACGCACGGTGGACGAGATTGAAATTACGGATTTCAAGGAACTTGATAACCTGCTAATGGCTGAAATTCAGAAGCAGGTAGACGAGGTCGAGTCAGGAATTACTATTCATTGGGTTCGACTTCCTAATGTAATCATTCCCGACACAATCAAGGAGAAGCGACTCGGTCTCGCCTCCGAGAAGGCGAATAGGCTTCTCGCTGAAGAGCACGCAAAGCGTGTGGCGGTTGAGAAGCAGACCGAGGCACTTGTTCAGAAGGCCGACAATGAGCGTGCACTGGCGCACACAAAACTCGAGGCCGAACAGATTAGGATGCTTTCCGTTGCCCAGGCGGCAGCAGATGAACTCGCGGCGGCGGCTCTGGCAAAGTACTTCGCTATTGACGGGTATGCAGCGGTAGAACAGACAAAGGCACTCGCGGGCAATGGTAACATGATGATGTATTTCGGCGATCATCTGCCTTCTAACATGTTCCTGGGTACACCGCCAGTTCCAGGCTCGGTTCCTGTTGCGAAGACACCTCGCGGCTGAAACCTGCTTCGTCAATCTGACCAATGAGAAATTACAAATACTAGAAAAATATAATTTTTACGTAGGACAATGGGCCTCCGGACCCGCGCATTCTATTTAGAAAAGGCCAAGGCCTATTTACATAAACCACTTCTCGACTGGGAAAAAATAAACTATGAAAAATTTGAACGCGAATTTTGTGAATTAAAATTCGTGTACAATAAATGCAAACGGCTAGATAACGAAATTGAAAAACAATTATGGCTGTATGTACAATCGGTAGAAAGATTAAGACCAAGTCCAAGAACATGGTTTAACTTTTTTATGATTCCTTTTCGCGAGTTTCTTCGAAATTACGGCTCATCTCGACGTGTTGGCGTAGCCGTGACTCCGTTATCAGACGACTGCTGATATTCATTGATTCCAGTTCTTGGAGGAACAACTTGTAGGCGTAGGGCACGCGGACCTGACTGAAGCCAGTCGTAGAAGGACAGGCCGAGCACTGGTAGACTCCACGAGCCGGATTGACGATGCCGAGTAGACCGCAGCCGCGGCAGACGAAACTCTGGAAGTTGTCCGAGGCCTCGAGCATGCGCTCCTTGAGAAACTCGGTCGCACCGTGCGCAATCATACAATCGCGCTCCATTTCACCGAAGCGGAGGCCACCATCACGGGCACGACCCTCCGCGGGCTGTCTCGTGAGCATGACGAGCGGGCCAGAAGCTCTCGAATGAATTTTGTCATCAACCATGTGCTTCAGCCTCTGATAGTAACAAGGCCCCATGAAGATGTTTGTAGCCATCTGCTTGCCTGTAGTGCCACAGTACAATACTTCATTGCCATAGGGCTCCATCTTCAACTTGTCGCGCAGAATAGTGGCAAGACCATCAACAGTAACCTCATTAAATGGAGTTCCATCACCATGGATGCCCAAGTTACAGCAGACCTTGCCCATTAGCGTCTCCATCAGTTGGGCAATTGTCATGCGTGATGGAATACACTGTCCGGTGATAATAGGGCGAGATGCTTGTACAACTACACCCTCCTTACGCACTGCGCGTCGAGTGATGATAAACCCGTGAGGCATTGTTACGCACCAAGTAGGACCCATATAGGTCTTTTTCTTGATATCACGGGATGTATTGAGAACAGGTTCGCTACCTCTCGGCGTATCAGTATAGGATACCTTCCAACTTACATGCCTTGCCACAATATCACGACCTTCTTTATCTGCTCCACATACTTCTCCAATCTCATGTTGAATAATGAAATGTGCCGAATATCCGGCGTGAATTGCTAGTCGCATGATTTCGTCCCTGAATCGACTAGATGACGTCCAGATAACATTACGGTCTGCCTTTTCGCATCCATCAGCGAAGCGAAGGCCCGCCAAGATTGCTCTTGTCATTTCAGATGACATATTCCATACCCAAGGTGCCAACCACTTTGCAGATTTAATATGTTCAGGCTCCGTCTCAGACGTAACCTCTGGCGCGGTATTTGATTTTTCATATTTTGCATATTTCTTACCATATTCAGCACAGAAGAAATCAAACCAGGTCTTATTAATAATAGACCAGCGATAGCGAATGGGCCGTGTCTCATTTTGACCACCAATGATATTATAAGTGTAATCTTTGCCTTCTTCAAGTTCCAAAGCAGTAAATCTCTCACGCAACCATTCGTCATCTGTGGGTTTTACTGGGGTCATTTCAACAGAATTCCCACCAAATCGTAGGGTACCATCTCCAAGCCAATAACCATACAGTTCACAAAATGCAGTTATATTAATATTACGATATTGTTCGACGAGTTCAGGTAGTTGAACTGTATTATTTTCGTTAAATCCGGCTTTCGCCTTTCCGATGAATTTTACAGCATCTGTCTGAAGAAGTTCGGATGCCTTTATTTTCTCATAATCTTTTACAATACGACGCGACGCACCACGGGGGCCCTTTTGAGTACCATCCCACGTTACGCTCTCACCGTAATATCTACCTTTTCTGGCAAACATATCGTGGTCGGTTGTTACCAAGAGAGATACACCGTTGCTTGATAGTTCGTTTTCGTCTCCACCCCAGTTACCTGCTTCTCCAGAATGAGAGAACTCAATCATATCTTGTTCCTTTGGTTCATTGAAGATGAACGCAGTGGGATTTTCATAAACAAGTGATCCGGTGTTATTATCGTATCCAGCGATACGCAGAGTTCCAGATTCATATCCTGCCTGTACCTCTTGCCAATTCATGAAACCCTTTTCAGTCAAGATTTCGTGATCTTCAGCCAAGCAATGGGGATTGATAATAATATCCGGAATGATACCATCCTTGGTCTGGGGCATGTCCCACGGCTCGAGAATCATGCCGACCGTACCCTTCTGTCCGTGTCGGCTAGAGAACTTGTCGCCAATAGTAGGAACTCGTTCAGAACGCACCCGAATCTTGACGAACGTATAGCCCTCGCCATTGCGACCCCTGTAAATCTTGTCTACGAAGCCGGTCTCATTGTTGCGCAACAGTTTGGACACATCTTTGTAGCGCTTGCCCCCCGCCGCTTCTACCGCTGCCGCTGCGGCGGCGCCAGACATTGCCTGAAGCGTTGCATGGGTAACGCCAGCCAGAGCAGCCCCATCGGGAGCCCGCAGCCGAATGGGCGCAATCTTGCCAATCAGTACATCTTCCTGTGAAACATAGGTGTTTTCGGGTACAATACCATCTTCAGCCAACTTGTCATAGTTGGCCAACTTCAGTTGCTTGGTTAGTGCAGGGTCCGGCTTACAGAAACGCTCCTCTTCACCCGAGGCCTGATTCTTTTTCTCCTCATCCTTGTACGTGCGGTAGAAGAACGACCTGAAGAGACCGCGGTCCAGAGCGGCGCGATTGAACATAATAGAATCTTCCTGATTGTACCCACCATACGTTGCGATGGCTACAATGATATTGTTACCTGAAGGCATGTCCTGGGCCCGATAGAATCGGCTCATATACGGGCTGACGAGAGGCACCGAGGGATAGCACAGCAGATTACCCATCGTATCTAGGCGCTCGCGGAAGTTCAGAGCATAGATGCCCATCGCCTGCTTACCCATCGCAGACTGATAGGTATTACGGGGACTCTGGTTGTGGTCGCAGAACGGAATGTTCGAGGCCATCGTGCCCAGAATAGAACTAGGGTGTAGTTCGCAGTGGGTATAATCAAGGCCACGCGGACCGACGAGGTCCTGGGGAAACATCGAAATATACAGAGTCTCGGACTCGCCAGGGTCAATGTACTCGATGAGCGAATGACCTGCGGGGCTCGTCCAGCGCATAATGTCGTTCCACTCCTTCTGCGTGTCCCAGGGGCGCGGAATTGACGGATTGAGTACGAGTTCGCGCATGGCCAGGGAGTTGAGAACAGGCCGTAGCAGACGCCCACCCTCCGTATTCATCCAAACCTCATTCATGCGCGGATTGAACACAATGCTAGTGTACGGATTGATACGACCTGCCCGCTTCGCGCGACGCAACGCTGCTACGACCTCGGCGCAACTGAAGGAGGTTTCGCGAATGATACCAATCCAGGCACCATTGATGAAGACGCGGCACTGGTTGTGCTTCTCGGCGTGAGTGGTCTCGGACAACTCCACCATGCCGAGTTCATCGTAAAGGATATTGACGATTGGTTCAGGACTAGAAGGAAGTGAGACCAGGGCCGTGGATGAGAGATTCTTGACAACACCTACGGAATGACCCTCTGGCGTCTCTGAAGGACAGACGAAGCCCCACTGCGTATTGTGCAACTTGCGCGGCGGAATCAGTTTGCCCGTCTTCTCGATAGGCGTACTAATCCTGCGCAAATGCGAAATTCCTGACAGATAGGTCAGGCGATTCATTACCTGACTGATACCCATCTTCGTGCCCATCTTGCCACCCGCAAAGTTGCCCGTGGCCAGCGAAGACTTCATGCCGATGTCTACGATGGTGGACTTCAGAATCTTGTAGACGTTGGTCGGATTGATAATGTCCTCGAACTTGCCGGTCGCCTTCCAGGCACCGTTGTGAATCTCCTTGGTAATCGTGGACTTCATATCCTTGATAACCTTGGTTCCAAAGTAGTAGCGGAACAGATTGCCCAGCAGATTGCCAGGAAGTTCGACCTTCTTATTCGGATAAGAATCACGGTCATCGTACGAGATGCGATTCGTGTAGACCTCGAGTACCTTCTTGACCATGGCGGCTAGGAAGCAGGCCTTCTCGTAGAGCGTGTTGTAGCCGCCTACGTGAGGCAGGAACTCTTCGGCCAAGATTTCCGTCAGAACACCGGCCTTGGGCATCTTGGTCGTCTGGAGGGTCGAACTCGTCAGGGCCTCGCGAATGCTGGAACCCGAGCCGATATGCTTACTCAAGAATTCCAGCGCCAGTTCCTGCGTCCTGATATCCTTGGAATCGTGAATACACTCCTGGAAAATCATATCGTAGGGCGTGGCAACCGAGCCCATGATGAGCTCGATGATTTCCTTGTCTGACTGAATACCCAGAGCGCGGAACATGACGAATAGAGGAATCTCGGTTTTGATGCGGGGCAGCGAAACACGAATATGTTCGGGTGCCAGCGGATTCTTGGGATTGTGCAAGACGATTACGGCAATCGACTTGGGCGCACCCTCGTTATCTAGACCGATGGACTTACACTCGATCTTTTCGGCCTCCTTGTTCCTGTTCTTGGAATTACGGAATACGAACATCCGATTTTCGGCCATTCGCTCCTGGCTAATAATGATACGCTCACCACCCTGGATAATGAAATATCCACCAGGGTCAGTGGAGCACTCACCGAGGTCGCGGGGCGTCTTTTCAGGAGTCTCGCACAACATACAGAACTTGGAACCGACCATGACGGGAATCTTGCCGACGTGGATACGCTGAAGAGCGCGCGTTCTGGTCTCCTTTACGCCTGTGGCCGGATCGAAGAGAGTCGTCGAGATGTGAAGGTCGACGTAGACTGGCGCAGCATAGGTGATATTACGAAGACGAGCGTCATTCGGGTACATCGGCGTCACCGCACCATTGTTCTCGAAGATGGTCGGCTTTCGGATGTTGACGTTGCGAAACTCGATATTGACCTCTACTTCGCGAGGAGGTGCTACAGGCCCGACGGGTGCGACGACTTCCTCCTGCTCTACGGATACGCGAATCGCCGTGCCTGCTGTACCGGCGGCGGCACGTGTAGTACCCGTAAGAGTTAGGTCCGGTGAACCTAGAATCTTAACCGGACAGGACCGAAGAATGGTCTCTGAAATCTCCTTCTCCATAAACTGGTTAAAGGAGGCTATCTGATGATAGATAATTTGGCGCCCATTATGCTGATTGAAATAGGTTTCAAGTAAGCGATGATACATTTCTTTGAACGATTACGCTCCATACTCTAGGTACATCAACTTTAGGTTCATTTCGTGCGAAAAGACCCCCGACTCTTTTCTAAACAGACTATAGGCAATGAGCGACACAAAAATAGTCAAAATGACCGTCCCGGTCGAGGCGCCAAAGCGCCGCAGGCGAACGCAACGGCTCGATAAAAAGGTTGCGACACCGACCATCCCTGTGGCGCAGGCGGCTGGTGCTTTAGCACCAACAGCAGGGCCTGTTCCTGTCCCATCCTTATCAACTACAACGGTTGCCGGTGGTGCTAAAAAGAAGGTAGCTCTGAAGATTCCCCTACCGTATGCGAATTCACCAAATACGCCTGCACCCGTTTCAGTAAAACCAAAGAGAACAACACCAACTCAGAAAGAAACAAAAGTTCAAATTCAGCCAACGAAACGCAAGAATTTTACGATGAAGCGAAAGTTCGTGGCCAAGAAAATTATGGTCGGTGTTGATAATTCTAACAAATTAAGAAAGACACGTGATGCAATTACGAGTCGTGTCGATGCAATGAAATTACCTGAAATTACGGCTGCGTTGCGAGCCAAGGGTCTTATCCGCGAACATGCGAATCCGCCCGAAGCGATGCAACGGTCCATGATGAAGGATATATTGAACTTTCCAACCCCACTATAAATTCGTGATTTTCTGTTTTTCGCGTTTCGAGCGTGACATGAAAAAATATAAATAGGAGGTAATGGGTTCTTACTTTTCAACCATTCGTTCTACTGCCGCAAAATCTGTAGATGAAGTTGGACTTTCACAACAATTACAAATCCGCGAGGAGTATATTGACGACGGTAAAATGGTCGACGTAGATATCTACGAAGGCCCATATTTTGTTGGAACACGAGCACAGAAAGCATCGCATGTAGGGGTTGAAATGCGTTTATCAGTATTTGCTAAAAAATATAATTAATAATAGAACAAAATGGGTTCTTGTTTTAGTTCAACTGCCGACGAACGTCCGGCTGTTCACCCGCAATCTTACGTAGGTGCAACCAAGACGGTTTCCTACGAACAGCAACAGTATGCTCAACAGCAACAGTATGCGCAGCAACAGTATGCGCAGCAGCAACAGTATGCGCAGCAGCAACAGTATGCGCAGCAGCAGACCCAATACGTTTATGCACAACAGCAGCAACCCCAATATGTATATGCGCAGCAACAGCAGCCACAATACGTGTATGCACAGCAACAGCCACACTACGTACAAACTCAACCCCAATACTACGCCCAGCCACAGCAGATGAGTACTGGTACGGCCATTGTAGGTGGTATGGTTGCCGGTGCCGTTTTACAGGAGGTTCTTTTCGACTAAATCTAGTTTAAGAAAAATTCAAAATATAATTATAGGATAGAATGGAATCGTCCCTTCATTATACAAATATAGTTTATTTAACATCGCATCATATTTTAGCATTGTATGCTCTTTATTATCTTCCATCCATATTTTCTTATCGATTAATGCTTGAATTGATTCTTTCAGTACAAATGATTGGTATGTTAGGAATTACTGCAGGGGCTCATCGTCTTTGGTCGCATAAGTCGTATGAGGCTGCTTGGCCTGTACGTCTAGTCTTCATGCTGGCAAATTCGGCGGCACATCAAGGGTCTATTTATCAATGGACAAGAGACCACAGAATGCATCATAAATATACTGATACCGAAATGGACCCTCATTCTATACAATATGGGTTTTGGTATTCTCATATGGGCTGGCTCTTCTACAGAAAAAGCCAGAAACTTCGCGAGGCTTCGCGAACAATTATTATGAATGATATAGAAAATGATTCAATTGTTATGTTTCAACACAGAAACAACTTTATATTGTCTCATCTCTTCTGTTTTATTCTTCCAACACTCTACGGAAAGTATATGTGGAATTCGTACTGGATAGGATATTTTTATTTTGGAGTTGTACGGTGGGTTGTTCTTCTCCATTCAACTTGGTGTGTGAATAGTGTCGCTCATATGTGGGGAACAACACCGTATAATCCTAGAATATCTTCGAGACAAAATATGGTAACCAGTTTAGTTGCTGCAGGTGAAGGGTGGCATAATTATCATCATACGTATCCTTATGATTATAGAGCAAGTGAATTTAATTGGAATAATGAATGGAATCCAACAACATTATTATTGGACGGGCTATCTTCAGTTGGTCTGGTGTGGAATAAAAAAGTGGGCCATCCCGCAAAATGAGTATGTTTTTGATTTAAAGGTTCCGTATTACATTTTACATAATATGGAATTCCTTGAAAATGAGACTGTAATTTTACGGGCAAATCTAGTTAAACAAAACTGGATGTGTTTTCGTTGTTGCACTTGTTCATGGTCAGTTGCTCATATCAGTTTCATTTGGGGACCTATCTATGGTCTTTTTGGAGGTATGTGTAGAAAAGAAGAGGCAGATTCATTTGAGCTTATTTTGACAGACCAAAATATTCACTGGAAACAAAAACTATATATATGTGGCCTTTGCTGTCAATCTACGAAAACTAAAGTAATTCCACTTGATAAAATACAGGATATAGAGCTTGTTTCTGATTGGTGCGGTGATAAATGCGGATATGTAAATAAGGCAGGTGACATCTATCAAGTTCATTTTCAAACGGCTGGACAGGGAACTGAAAAGGCGGAACTCAGTGTCTTTTGTATTGAAAACCCTCGTGAGTTTAAGAAGAGTGTTCTTGATGCGAAAGCAAGAGTAAGGACCGATACAACAATTGCTGGACAAAGCAAGACAATTCAAGTCAGTCAACAAGTATCTGATGTACCATCGTATCAAAATCAAGAACGGTTAGTACGTGTATTGGAACTCTTGGAAAGGCAGCTTTCACAGAAAGCGCCAGTTTGAAATGTTCGTTGGTCTACAAACTAAATCAATTTTTCGGCAAAGAATTTAAACAGCCGGCGCTTTATTATAGGTAAGAATGAGCGCCCAAAATGAAAGCATGTATACTCAATACTTGGCTTGGTATCAACGCTACCTGGCCAAATATGGACCCCAGACCGCCGTCTTAATGCAGGTCGGTAAGTTTTTTGAAATTTATGACCGCCTGAATTTAACCACAAATTCAACGAATACAAATATTCGTGAATTAGCGGACCTCTGCTCCCTCAATTTATCCGAGTCGCGTGAATCTGACACGATTGTAAAACTTTTTGGTGGATTTCCAGAACCGTCTCTGCCCAAGTTTGAGCGTCAATTACTTGATGCTGGCTACACCGTTGTCATTGTTGTTCAGAAGAAAAACGAGAAAGGGGATGTGGAGGAGCGCTCTGTCGAACGAATTAGCAGTCCAGGAATTTATGAAAATCGGTATTCAGGTTTGAGCCGACTCGAGACCAAGGATTCCTTCTTAATTGGCCTCTTGATGGAACCCAATGATAACAAAAGCCTCTGTGTAGGGTTAACGGCCGTAGATATTCAGACTGGCATGACCTGGTCTACGGAAACGATTATTCCATTTCTCCAAGGAACTCCAAATATTGACACAGTTGAGCCCTTCTTGTTAAGGTACCCACCGGCCGAAATTGTCTGCTGGTCTGCCACTGCCTCGGAATCAGAAATTCGTGGGTGGTTTCGTCTTGGCTCTAGCCCCCTGATTCATATGCAGCGCGAACAAATTGGGCTACCAACGCCAACCTTTATGCGCGAAGCCTTTACAATGAAGGCAAATTTACAGCCACACATTGTTCTCGGTCTTGAAAAGCATCCCCAGGCGTATAAATCCATGGGGGCCACTCTCAAATTTATTGAAGACCATATCCCCTCTCTTCTCAAAAAGTTGCGCAATACGGCGGTCTGGGTTTCTGAAGATCGTGTTCGTTTGGGGAATGCTGCGCTGGAGCAATTGAATATTGTTAGCAATTCGACCGAGTGTCTACTTTTCTGGCTAGACAAGACCTTTACCAGTGTGGGTCGGCGCGCTCTCCGCGAACGGATTTTGAGCCCAATTTCAAATGTGGCTGAACTGGAAACACGATTTCGCAGAATCGTGAATTTGGGAAATCACGATTTTGAGATTGAGAAGAGCCTCCGTACGGTCTATGACTTGTCGCGGCTCCATCGTAAAGTACATCTCAATACGCTTTCTCTACAAGATGTTCGTCATCTTCTTCTAACCTACAGAGCAATTCATACTCTTTTACAGAAGTTTGAAGGAACTCCAAATTCAATCTTCTACGCAAAGGAGGTAAAGTCTTGGCTGGTCCAAATTGAAAACTCTTGGGATATCCAAAGAATTTCTACGTCTGAATTGGAATTGGAGCGTACCCATCCTTGGCCTCTAGGGCTCTATCCTGACTTGGATGAGATTGAGGCCTCATGGAATGCTGTCATTAAGGAGGCCAACGAATTCGCAGCGGTAAATTCGGACCCTGGTGCTCCAATTAATTTAATTCCTGGAGAATTTGTTCCGTTTGAATTTACTCTGACCCGCAAACGGTTTGAGAAATTCAGCCGTCGCCATGAGTTCCAGTTCAACGCTGCTTCATCCAAGTCATCTACCGGTACAATTGAATCTACAAAGAGCAAGGCCTTGGTCTCAAAGGCGGTCGCAATTCGTCGCGCTTGGAATTCACGACAAGATGAAATTTGGCTCCAGGCGCAGCAAAACTGGTCGACCAGTTGCGATATTTATGTGGGCTCTAAACCTATCGCCGACGCAATTACTGAATGGATAGCGAATTTGGACGTTGAATTCGCCCTGGCCCGAATTTCGCGCGAATTCAACTTCGTGATTCCAAAATTCGTCAATTCCATCAATTCATCGGTCCAGATCCAGGGTCTGCGGCATCCTATCATAGAGCGCATACATACCGGCAGCCCTTACGTTAAACACGACATAAGTCTAGGCTTGGAGGCACAGGCCGTCGGTTCAGCGGAAACTGGTCTATTGCTCTACGGAACGAACGCTTCAGGCAAGAGTTCCCTTATGAAAGCCCTTGGACTCGCAGTTCTCTGTGCTCAAACAGGAATTCCGGTGGCGGCGAATTCTATTGAAATTTGTCCCTACACCAGCATTTTTACTCGAATTCTCGGCAACGATAATCTCTGGTTGTCCTTGAGTTCCTTTGCGGTTGAGATGACTGAATTTCGTTCAATTCTTAAATACGCGGATAACAAATCTCTTATTCTGGGCGATGAACTCTGTTCAGGGACGGAGACACAGTCAGCAACCGCAATTGTCAGCGCAGGTATTCAAATTCTGGCCAAGCGCCAAGCCCAATTTCTTTTTGCAACACATTTACATGAAATTTCACAATTGGAGGAGATTCGGAGTCTGAAGGGCATCAAGTTCGCCCATCTTGGTATCGAATATAATCCAGCCACGAAACAAATTGTATACAAGCGTACGTTGGAACCAGGTGCTGGCTCCTCACTCTACGGCCTTGAAGTTTGTTACGGTCTTGATATGGATGCTGAATTCTTGGCTCTGGCCACGAAGGCCCGTTCCGCCAAATCCCGTTACAATTCGGCTGTAGAAGTCCGTAACTGTGAAGTCTGTAAATCGACCAAAGACCTAGAGACGCATCACATACAGCATCAGGCAACTGCCGTCAACGGATTTGTCAATCCAGGGACGGCCACGAACAGAGCCTCGAATTTAACTGTTTTGTGCGGACTCTGTCACGATAAACATCATCGTGGAGACATCGTTGTCCATGGCTGGAGAGATACCTCTACAGGCCGCGAATTAGAGTGGTCAGAGCGCCCGCCTAGCCCTATCCTCACAGGATGCGCAGAGAAAGAGGACCGATTTGACCTGATTAAAGATCGTCTTCGCATCCTGCTTTCCAAGAAAACGAAGGAGAAAGACATTGTAACTATATTTGAATGCGAAGGTTATCCGTGCACAGTGGGAGAACTACGTGGTTGGAAGAAGCGTCTATAAATTTGGACAATGGTAAAAATAGAGTCATTAAATGGTTCTATTTTTAGATACACGTACGTTTATGACGACGCACTATCGCCCTTATCGCCCTTATCACCCTTATCACCCTTATCGCCCTTGGCACCCGTATCGCCCTTGGCACCCGTATCGCCCTTGGGGCCAGGCACAGCAGCCGTCGCAGCAGCAGAGCGGAGTTGTAGTACCTCGCGCTCCAGCGCAATAATGCGCTTATCGAGAGCCGTAGAAAGACCGATAACACGATTTATTTCAGCACGCAGAGGGTTACCCTGTGAGTTGGTACCGCGAGCATACAATACAGAGGACATCTTCTGAGCCATCCGGACAAAGTCCTTCAAGGTTTTGAACGCGCAACCCCCGGTAAAAATGCTTAAACTTGAAGGTCAATGGAACAAGTAAAGAGATTTAACAGAGATGATTATTCCAGTCCGTTGTGTATCATGCGGAAAACTGATTTCCGACAAATGGACCTATTACAAGCGCCGCCTCCAGGAACTCAAAGGCGATGGATTTGGTAAGCGCACCTATTTTAACGGCGGAGAAGTTCCCGATACTGCCGAGCGCAAAATCTTTGAAGAACTTCATCTAACCCGCTATTGCTGCCGAAAGGTCCTGCTAACTCACGTAGATCTCATTGAGAAAATCTAGAGAAAACGCAGAGAGACATGAACCTGCTGTTCCCCAGTTTAGTCGTTGTGCTTGTCACCACAGCCCTGGCCTTTTTTGTCGCATCAGCCATTGCCCCGCTTATACTACTTATCACGTCATCGCTGGTACTAATCTATGCATACACGCTGCACCGCTCGCAATTCGATAATGAGTACAAGAGTTCGACCTGGCAGAACAATCTCCGGCCTGTCGCGCCACTCGTCCTCGTTGGCGTAGTCATTGCGTTAGCCGCGGGCTATCACTTTATGACGTCTACTGGACCGGTTGCTGGTGGTCGTCGTCGTTAAATTTCACAAATGATATTTATATAAAAGTAGACTTTTATACAAATGTTTTATGACCTATCAGTAGAAGATGGCACCGAGAAATACCACGCGCAAGAATAAGCCGCGCAAGAATATCAATCGTTCGTCGCGCAAAACAGTAAGTTCTAAGCCTGGGTCCAGCACGCGCTCAACGCTGTCTATCAACGACATCCGCGACCGTTTCAAGGATATGGATGCGAGCGTTCGTACGTTTCTCCACAAGAACAATCTGAACAATCCCAGTGAACTCGGTAAACATGTGTCCCGGCAGTGGACGAAACTCTTCAATAAACACCTTTCCGGCAAGGCCGCTTCGTCGTTGACAAACCACTACATGAATATGTATAGCAAGAAGAGCACGAAGTCACGCACGAAAAGAGTTCGCGGTGGCTCCATGGGCGCCCCTCTCGACTACGTAATGCGCCCTGGTCTGCCCGCGGTTGCCACATATGCGACGTTCCCCACGGAGGTCGGCGCCGACCCGAAGTCCGTCCAGGACCTTGATGTCTACTACAACAGCGGTATGAGCCGTAGTTGCGGGTATGAGAACACGACCGCGCATGTGCCGCCATCAATGGGCTCCAACAAGGTTGGCGGTGGTCGTCGTACTCGTCGCACCCGCGGCGGTGACTTCATGGCTGCGTTGAGCGCCCGTCAATTCATTGCCTCAAATCCCTCAACTGCGTTACAGCAGATGGGCGAGTCTTGGCAGGGCCGTGCTCCCAGCCCATATGACGCCCGCGATCCGTCTGTCTCCGCCTATACGCTCGTTTCCGACGGTAAGTTGCCCATCAATCCTTCTGGAATCAGCCTAATCGACAAGGATATTACGAAGTTGGCGAACCCTTCTCCTTACCCCGCCGTTAAGTAGATTTAGTACTAGTATTTCAATCTAGGATAGTTGAACTATCGTAGATTGTCCCCGGTCAGGATGTAAGAATGTTTTTCCACTACTGTGTAGCAGATGGCATCGACTTCGGACCTACCATTTAGAACCTTAAATGCCTATTATGAGCAGACGCCGCTGTTCTTGACTCGTCATCATATTGATTCGTACGAGCATTTTGTCTTTAATGAGATGCCTCAACTGATTTATTCTATGAACCCGATTACGATTTTCAAGGACCCTATCGCGCCCGAGCAAGGCATCTACAGATACAAGACAGAAATCTATCTTGGAGGAAAAGTTGAAAAAGCGGCCGACTTGCGCTTGGAAATTGGTAGTCCGATTGTGACACTGGACGGCGGCAAGACAGTTCGCCGCATGTTTCCCAATGAGGCGCGTCTGCGTGGTCTAACCTACGCCTCCCAGATTCGCATGGATATAGACATTATTGTGACAAGAACTGAAAAAAAGGGAGATTCATTTGATTCGGTCCAGCGCGTGATGCCGTTTAAGAATTTCCCCCTACTACGTTTGCCCATTCTGTTGCGCTCTAAATTATGCTCTCTTGGTGAAAAGTCGAGCGACGATTCGTTGATACAGAAGGGCGAGTCGACACTGGAGCACGGTGGATATTTCATTATCGACGGTGCCGAAAAGTTACTAATTACACGCCAGGAGCAGGCTTTCAACTCTCTGTACGTTGCCCGCAAAGCCCCTACGGACCTGGACACAGTTGTCTATGCCTCCGTAGTGTCCCAGCATCCAGAAACGAAGTTGAATCGGCGCTGCTCGGTCTATCTAATGCGTGATAGCAATATCTTGCGTGTCTCCGTACCATCGCTACGCGGTATGGTGCCTGTTTTTGTGGTTTTCCGCGCCCTCGGTATAGAATCCGATAGCGATATTGTACGGTTGATATTTCCTGACAAGGATTCGCCCTTTACAAAGTTGTACGAAGACATGCTGATACCCAGCATCCAGGACGCGTGGCCCATCACAACGCAGGCGATGGCCATTCATTTTATGAGCACAGTCACGCACCAGGGCTCTGTCGCGTCTGTATTGGATATTCTGCGTAATAATCTGTTTAGCCACGTGCCGAATAAGCCGAAGGCCCGCGCCTATTACTTGGCTGAAATGGTACAAAAAATCATTAAGGCACACGTGAAACTTATTGCGAACACGGACCGCGATGATATCCGTAACCAGCGTCTCCTCACAACGGGTACTCTGTTACGTGACTTGTTTGCGGCCGTTTGGAAGGATTGGACGAAGGCTGTCAGTCTAGCCGTCGACGTACAGTACAACTACAACAAGACGCTGTACGAAGGCGATAAATTTTTAGACTTATTTGCGCCTGGTAATATCAATTCCATTTTCCAAGTCGAATCGCTCAATACGGGTCTAATGAAGGGTTTCCGTGGTCGCTGGGGTACAAATCCCAAGAACACAAAAACGGGAGTTTTACAGCCTGTTGCGCGCATTTCATATCTGGATGCGATGTCTCATTGCCGTCGTATCTTATTAGACTTCGATACGAGTTTGAAGCAGAAGGGCCCGCGTCATTTGCATACCAGCCAAATCGGTTATTTCTGTACGAACGAGACACCGACTGGTGCACACATTGGTGTTACCAAGAATTACAGCATGTTAACCTACGTCAGCATCGCCGCACCAGTTACACCCCTGATGGACTGGTTAGAGAGACGTGGTTCGATGGTCTCCATCGCAAATTCTAGTCATCTTTTACGTGCGAACGGAACGCTGGTCAAGATTAACGGTGGCGGAGTTGGATTTGTCGAAGAGCCGAGTCAACTCGTCCGTGTTCTCAAGTTACTAAAGTGGACTGCCTGTCTTGCCCCACTTGCATCTGTATCTCTAAATACAATGGAGCGTGAAATCCGCATTTATCTGGACGAGGGTCGGCCGGTAAGACCGCTTTTTCATTTGGAGCGGGGCGGCCAACTAACGCCCATCGTCAAAGACATGATCCAAAAACCTGACGTCAAGCCCGTTTGGCGCAACCTTGTTTTAGGCACGTTACCCGCAACAAAAGACCGAAGAATAAGCGATGTGGAGTTTATCGACCCGCTAGCGAACAACGAGGCAGCGACGTTAGACCAATATGAGGAAATGCTACAGCCCTTCATTGGTGGCATTGAATACGTGGACCCGTACGAATCTAACGAGGCCTACATCTCGTGGTGGGGAGCATCTGACTTGGGTGCACAGCACACGCACATTGAAATTCACCCCAGCACAATGATGGGCTTAATGGTTTCGATGATTCCGTTTGCGAATCACAACCAGAGCCCGCGTAACCAGTTGAGTTGCTCACAGTCCAAACAGAGTATGGGCTATTATGCTACAAATTATCTACAGCGCTACGATACATACGGTTCTCAACTCTGTTATGGAGAGGCACCCTTGGTCAGAACACTGACCTACGACAACGTTGGCCGCGGCCAGGTTCCCTACGGTTTCAACTGTATTGTTGCGATGGCGTCCACCGACGGTTATAACCAGGATGACGGTATTTTGTTCAACAAGTCTGCCATTGAGCGTGGTCTCTTCAGGTCGTTGGCTCTGCGCTCCTACGAGGCGCTAGAAGAGATAGACCCTATTTCCAAGGTTATTTATAAGGTCGACAACCCTAAACTCGTTCCTGCCTGGACTGACTTGAGACCAGGTTACGATTATAGCAAGTTAGACGAGAACGGAATTATTAGAGAGGGTGAGGCCATCGACGATACCACTATTTTAGTAGCACGCTACCTAGAAAGCCCTGAAACTCACACAATAAAAGATGCGTCTGTTATGCCCACTGTTTTTACCAAGGGACGCGTTGAATCTGTCGTTATCCTCAATCAGGCCAACGGAATGCGTCTCATTCGTGTTCGCATTTTACAGGAGCGTATTCCTGAACTCGGCGACAAGTTTGGTTCTCGTCACGGACAGAAGGGTACTATGGGTATGGTTATACCGGCGGAGAACATGCCCCATACCGCCGAGGGTATCATTCCTGACGTGATTGTTAACCCGCACGGTCTAACCAGTCGTATGACGGTCGCACAACTTTTAGAAGTTCTATTCGGTCGTCTTGGTGCAGAGGCAGCGGCAAAATGTAATGGTACAAGTTTCTTCAATCGCGAAGATATTGTGAAGACAGTGGGTGATTCGCTACAAAGTTTAGGTCTCCATCCGCACACCGAGAACTTGATGTACAGCGGTTTAACAGGTCGCCAACTCTCGTGCTCAATCTTTATGGGTCCGCTCTATTTTATGAGAATGAAGCACTTGACAAGTGACAAAATTAACGCACGCGGTGAGGGTCGCCGTGAGATGCGCACTCACCAGCCGACGGGTGGGCGCGGAAATGAAGGTGGTATGCGTATCGGTGAAATGGAAAGCCACGCGATTTTGGCTCACGGAACATCACTTTTCATGCAGGAATCGATGATGAAGCGCGCCGATGCAACCAACTTCTGGATTTGCAATGGCTGCGGTACGATACCGATTTACAACGAAAAAGAGAAGTTGTTTATTTGCCCGATGTGCGACGGACCTGTCGAGTTCAGCGGTTCAACTGAAGAGACGTTGGCCCTGATACCACCCCTCAAACGCAGTCGCGTAACCTTTTCAAAGGTAGAAATGCCGTATGCTCTCAAGTTATTAGACCAGGAACTTGGCTCCTACATGAACACCGGCTTCCGCTTTGTCACAGAGCGCACTGTTGGCGCTTTACGTGATTCGATGTTGAAGTGGTCGACCAGCGGAGGCAGTCGAGACATCAGCGGTTCAGAGTTAACAGAAGATGATTTTATTGATATTAGCGGAGTAAGCATTAGCGGAGTAAGCATTAGCGAAGCAAACCTTATGGGCGGTGGCACCCCACCACCTCCTCCGGTCGAAGTACAACAGGCTGAAGCCCTTTTGGCCCCCATTCCAGCGTCACAGATGACATCTCTGTTATCCGATGTTCAGCCCGTCGAAGTCTACGGATTTCCCAAAGAAGAGCCAGCACCTGTTACAGACAAGGCTGTCGCGGACTCGTTGACAGGTGCGCAAGCAGGTGGCGGTCACCAGGTCTATGCACCAGCGATGTCAGAAGAGCCCTATGTTGTACCCAATCCATTTGTACAGCCGCCACTAACAGAGACTGAAGTTGCCAAGAGCCCAGAGCCGATGTTAGCACAGCCAGCCGTGTTAGCAGCCGGCCCAGCGCAGACACAGGATGCCGCAATCGAAGTACCAAAGATTGGCGGAGCCGCCCCTGTTAACTACGTTGACCCAGTTCCGGTCAAGCATAACTTAGAGGAGGAATGGCCAGCACCAGTGGCACAAATTGGAGGCACGAAGTCTATTCTTAAAAAGACTGTAGAATTCGAGATACCTCCTCATCAAGGTGGAGCGCCTATATCGGAAATAGTTCCTGGAACCAATATCAAACCAGCAACATTTTATGCTCCACCAATGGAGAAAGAGCCCTTCGTGATACCAAATCCATTTGTATCACCACCAGTGACAGGCCCAGGTCCGGCACCGGCAACACCTGGGCCACCGGCTCCCGCACCTGCTACTACAACAGCACCAGTATCAAATGATGCGTTAAACCAAATGGTACAGCAGGGAGGAAAGGCAACAAACGTCTTTGAAAATGCCGAAATCCGCGTAATTAAGTTGGCGTAAGCCTAGTGTTCAACAGGTCGCTCCACAATAGTCATATCATCACGATATAGAAAATTACCACGACGCCAAACCTCTTTGTCGTGTGGCGGCGTCATCCATTTATCTGGCACCAAAACCGTACATGGCGCCCGTTCGGATAGATATGAGCCCCACCAGTAAAACGAAGAATTTGACAAAATATATTTTTTAAACAATGTCATTGCAGCAAGTTGCTCAAGGTCATTTTTTGCACTAATATCAAAAAAATAGAATTGTGGGCCCGTAAATTGTAGTTTACACCATTCGATGTCATCAGACGCAATATAATATCGTGTTGCCGGCATCTTATTCATCGCTTTCATATAATAAATCGGCCCGCAAGGCTGATGTATATACGAATTTTGAAGATAGTCGCCACGGCGCACACCGATAAAAACATACTCGTGGTCCTCAAACAATTCAGGAAAATCAGTCTCTAGAGTGGTATTTTCTTGAAGCCAGGAAGCCCATCCCTTTTCAGGTGAAAATAAAGCACGTAATTCCCTTCTATACTTGTCAAAATTCTTATGACTTTGAAAGTAGCCGTTCAGGCAAATGGACGTAGAGCCAGAGAGGTCCCGCGCAAGCGGATAATAATCGAATTGTTTGGCATTATAACGTTTAAATCCTTCAATCGAATCACAGATATGTATTTTCTTATAGATGGTATCTTTGTAACACGGTAGATTATTACCCTGTCCACCGATGGGTATAAAATTCGTATAACAGAGAACATAATCACAACTGATATCCTTGGCCAGAGCCCATCCTGTCGCAATTTCAAATAATTGATTGCCTAGTCCACCGACTAGTAAGTTTGTTATCGTCATTCTGTCTTTCACACTGTCGTTTATTTAGGTTATTTTTCCACTTAAAATTGAGAAGATAGACCTAAAATAGAAGTAGAGCAAATGGAGACAGAAGAACTCTTTGACCTTGTCGCACGCACGAGACCCGTTATACTTGAAATTCTTGATGCACAGGGTTATGACACTAAACCGTATGCAAATCAATCACCCGCCGACGTAATTCAGTTGGCAATGGGTGGCCCGAATCCCCTGCGTATTCGTGTTCTCGAGCGCGAAGGCGCACCGATGCCTCGTGCACAGGTATTTTACTGGATCTTTGAAAAGGTCAAGATGTCACTTGAGCGGCGTATAGAAGAACTGTGGGACCTCGAGACATTTGGTGAGGGCGCAGCCGACGTAAAAACTGACGAGGCTATTGTTATCCTGAACGAACCGGTACACGACGCATTTCATGCTATGGCAATTCGTCAGTGGCAGGTAAATAAGCGCCGTATGGTCTTCTTTACGATTAAGCAACTAATTTCAAACCCCGCCCGTCATATTCTACAGCCTAAATTTCGCAAAGTCCCGGCCTCCGAACTAGAGAGCCTGGCGCATCTTCGTCTGCGAACGAAAAAGAACCTACCGCTTATCAAGTTTCACGTAGATATTATGACTCGTATTCTCGGACTAGTACCCGATGATATCGTAGAAATTATTCGCGCATCACAAACCGCTGGAGATTACGAAATGTATAGGATTTGCGCTATATAATTTGAATAAGATAGGGATACCATGGACCAGGTACGAAGAATGGTCGACGGAGGACAACTTCTCAACTACGATGCCTGCGTGAGCAGTCCGAGAGTATGGGCTCTCGCAGCTGAACGGAAAAAGCCCGGCGATGATGCCGGTATGAGTCAAACTCGCGGAGAACTCTGTGGATCTTTTTATAAGAATCCGACCTGGCGTGGCGGAATAAGCGCGGCTATCGACGACCGTAAATCAGTAGAGGCCAATGATTGGACTACTGAAAAGAGAAAACAATATGTCCAAATACGCGATGATATGAAGGCGAACTTTGCAAACAATATGAATGTTCTAAAATCACAAGCAGCACCCGCAGCCCTCGAATTTCCAGGTGCCGCGAAACAGGTTGAGGATGCACGCGGTATGGTAGAGTCTATAACAGGCCGGTTGGCTGCCGAAACAGACCAATTAAATGCCTATGTTACTGTTCTACAGGGTAAACAGGGACAGGAACTCGTCGATGAGGTTTCACAAACGGAATTTAAGTTACGCAATCTTGAAAAAGAGAACGCGAACTACAAGAAAACCGCCGAACTTCGCTCGGAGCAGACCACAGATCTCTATAATAAATACGAAGGCAATTATCACTCTTCGAGTTTTGGATACATGCCATTACATCCAGCGAGCCGCTCTGCACTACTTACAGTAGCATTTTTCTTCGGTTTTATCGCCCTCATATTACTGGGAATCAAGTTAGCCGCGTATATGACAACTGGTGCAACGGGTAGTTCGTATACGCCCGTAAGAAACGCGATACCACGCCCTACAGCGCCAAATTATTCTCGATTTTAAAACCACACATACTACTTCTTTTGCGAAATCAAAGATATCGTAAAAGAACACGCGTATATCAGAGAAGGACCAATGAGTGGTAACTATTTTGTTAAGAATGTCCCCGGTCTTGCGAACCCCGACTTGTGCCCTGCAGTAAGCACAAACTTCGATACAAAGGCCCTCACGGCAAACTTTGAGGGAGGTATTGCCACTACAAACTTAACACCTGACCCCGACACAAACCGTATCCCGGTTTCGCAATTACAAACGTACGTCGCTTCCCTTGAGCAGCAGGGTATAGTCCCTGTCCACGTTCCGAAGCCGGATTCCCGGACAAAGTCGATGGAGACGGACATGGACAAGTTAGTGGACTCCGATTCCGCTTTCTTCGTTAAGGTTCGCGACGAGTATTGCTTCTATGAGGCGCGTTATACGTTCGCGCTTAAGCGTTTCTTGCAGCTCGCCACAACGCTGGACAACTCCAACAATGATTCCGCCCGGCAAATGTTGAACATCAGCACACAGTTGAATCAGAAGTTGAACAACCTCCTCGAGGTAATGGCCTACATTACGGAGAGCCGTGTCTCTAAAATCAACTCCAACAAGGACAGCATCAATGAGAGCAACCGTAAAATCAACCAGCGTTTGGGTGAACTCAAGAACCAGTATGGGCTCTTGTCCCGCGATAACGCAAAGATTGAGACACAGAAGGAACTCATACGCTACACAAAGGAGAAGAACGATTACATGATTAATCAGATGACGCTCTTCACTTCAATGAACGTCTTGGCTATTGCCGCCATTTACGCTATCTACAAATCAGCACCCGGCACTTAAATACTGTAAATTCTCTTATTTATCATTGTATTTCTTACTACAATGATAAATCCTCCCGGACCAAAATAACGAACTAACAATAGAGCAAGGGTAAATGGCTAATACCGAAACAAACAACCAGTGGATCCCTCTGGTGAAAAGAGATCAGGAGCTCGAGAAGATTCGTTTTAGCTACGATTTGAGAAAGAACCCCGATGATTTCAATCGTTACGTGTCCGAGCGCGTAGAGCGCATCAGCAAGGAGACGTTAGACAAGAAGCGTGCGGCCTTCCAGAAGGCTCACACTGATATGGGTCGTTACTATGATATGGATCACAACGCGAACTTTTACAAGTTGCGTAACACGGACGTACTAAACCTCCAGGACCAGATGTTGGAGCGGTCCCGGGCTGCGTTTCAGGGTGTCCAGTACGACAAGGACTTAACTCGTCGTCAGGCTGAAATCAACGAATGGTACTTCAATGACAAACTCGAGACACTGTTTTTCTTGCAGATGTTTTTTGTCGTATTGCTGTCGATGTCAATCATCATGTACTTACAGAAGAATGGTTACACGACAACACAGTTTGCCGCCTATCTAACTATCATACTGCTTTGCGTCGTTGTTGGCACAGGCGTTTATAGAAGCCGCTTTACAAAGGAGTACCGCGACAACCGTTTCTGGAACAAGCGCAACTTCCGCGAGAAGGCGGTGGCCAAGACCAGCCTCGAGGCCGATTTGTGCGCACCCCCTGGCGACAATTCCTTTATCCCCAAGGGAATCAGCGATTGCGCGAGCAAAGCCAAGAACGATGCTCTTCTCGCTGCGAACTCATCGCTGGCCTATGCAGCAGATTCCGGCAAGCCGTATGGCCAGATTGCGTTGGGCACAGCCGAGGTCATTGGTGCGGGTCTGGGTGTTGCGGGCGCGGGTCTCGGTGTAGCGGCTATCGCCCCAGTGGTTGGCGCTGGTCTGCTCTTGGGCCAGGGTCTATCCGACACACGGACAGTGGCGAACAGAGGTGGTGCGGCCGCCAACAGAGCCGAGGCCCAGTTAGAGGCAGATACGTTGGCCTACCTCACTGGTGACGGCAGAGCCAAGGCGGATCCGAACGCGAAGACGACGTGCCCCTTTTAGACCGGTGGGCATTTTAAACGGGCAGTTAGACATAATTAATTTCTAAACTATGAATATAAAAATGGAGCAACACTGGATGATGGTATTACACTCAGTAGTAATTGGAATTATAATATGCG
>Ga0136641_1000004_pt1 | contig 105823 bp, 100 predicted proteins | sample EliLak1302023Y_FD_115312 | JGI IMG/M metagenome (GOLD analysis project Ga0136641, IMG submission 115312) | Freshwater microbial communities from Elizabeth Lake, Yosemite National Park, California, USA - 13020-23Y | ecosystem: Environmental > Aquatic > Freshwater > Lake ...
AGTGCTAGAATTGGCCTAGCGTCTTGAGACTGCTAACTGGCATATCCCAAACTTTACGACTCTCTACGCCCTTTTCCTGGGCAAACTTCTTAGCATCACAACAGCCACAAACATGATAAACATCATTGTTTAGTCGGCTAGGACTCATTGAGCCTTTGGGTCTATTAAACACTTCTTGGCAAGCATCGCATCGTAAGACCACTACAGTCTGCTTACGATAGTAAGCATGTGCCTTACCACAACTGCTGAGTCTAACATGCTGAGTTTGTCTAAATTCTGTTCCGATATACATGACTGTATTTACATTAAGGTTATAAAATGGGTTTGATAAATATCATGTTAAAGGCATTTCATGATTACAATAACCGACTCGGCTAAAGAAAAGATTAAAGATATCCTCTATGAAGAAGGAAATCCCAATCTAGGCCTGCGTACATTTGTACAAGGCGGAGGGTGCAGTGGTTTTAGTTATGGCTTCACTTTGGATGAAATACAAAATGAAGATGATTTTGCCGTTCCGTTAGATGAATTTAAAGTACTGGTAGATGCAATGAGTATGCAATATCTAACAGGAGCAACAATAGACTACAAAGAAGAACTTATGGGTAGTTCTTTTACAATTACAAATCCAAATGCAATAACCAGTTGCGGATGTGGATCAAGTTTCGGGGTATAAACAAAAATGGCACAACAAGAAATTGATATTGGCTCACAAGGTAATGACGGTACCGGTGATAGTATTAGAGAAGCATTTCGTAAAGTAAATGAAAACTTTAACGACATATATGCTATATTTGGGGCGGGAGGACTAATTCGTTCCACAAACCTAGACGACTTTCCTCGTAGCTATACCGGCAATCAAATATTTGTTACACAGGGTGCCCGAGGTGCCATAAGTGAAAGTGTGTTGGCCAAAGATCTTGTTGCAGGCACAGGCATCCGTATTACGCAAACTGATTCTACACTGACCATTGTCAATGCGGGGTCTAGTTTTTCAGCTGATCCGAGTCCAAGACTAGGTGGTCCATTAAATGCTGCCAGTGCTCCCATTGCCAACATTGCAGACCCAAGTGATTTATCACTTAGTCAATTTATCACATCACATCCTACAGTAACTATCAACGGACAAGCGCCGACTCAAGATGCATTTGTCATTACCAAAGGGTACGCCGACAAGCGATATCTACAACAAACCGGCGGAGGCAGTACCAGTGGCACTATTCGTATCAGATCCGAACCGTCAAATACCACCGGCTATACTAAAACTATTGTTAGCTTCACAGGCGGCAATGCTGCCTTTGCTTCTAACACTAGTCCGTTAAGTGACAGCGGCGGAGACGGTGCAGCCTACACATATTCTACAACGGGTATTGTTGCTACTAATTTGGTCAACAACTCTACCTATTATCTAAAATACATTGATTCTACTCGCATAGGATTTTACCCAACAGCATTAGATGCCAAAGCAGGAACTAATAGAATTTCAGTATCCGGCGGAACTGGAACACAGACACTAACTGATGCCGCATATGATGCTAACCTGGCCGGCAACTGGCTAGCAACAGAAGCATTGCCTCGTAAGAGTGTGGTTCGTCGCCAAGGCGACACAATGACAGGATTACTGACTTTAAGTGATCATCCTGGCAGTCTTGCAGGCGCAGGCAGTCCTAACGGTGTTGATGATTTACAGGCCGCAACCAAATACTATGTAGACAATTCTAGTTTTGCTAGTAGTGTAAACCTGTTTGTTACCACTACAGGAGATGACACACAAAAGAATACCCCAAATGGTAAAGAGGGACGAGCATTTGCCTATGCATATTCTACTGTTGGAGCTGCCTGTCTCAAAGCACAGGAACTGATGGATCTTGCACAGGTTGAGCCGGGCCCGTATCGTCAACGTATTACCTACACAGTGGCCACGGTGATAAGTCCAAGTATTTTACAATCAACTGGTATTGTAAATGGTCCTGGATACTTGACTGTAAAAGACAACTTACAGGCCAACAAAGAATGGATCAAAGCTGAAGTTGTTGGATATATGAACACCACTTATCCAACACTTATCTACAATAGAGATGCTTTTGCTAGAGACATTGGCACTATCATTGATGCAGTTGGCAACGATGTAGTTGTTAACGGAAATTATCAAAGTATCACTACTGGTAAAAATTATTTCAAAGCAGTGTCTATTGGTACACAATTGGACGAAACTGTGGGTGGCATTACTTATGCTAGGATATTGTGTGAAAATGTTTTAAACAATATCAATCCCACAACTGCATATCAAACAGCCTATTCAAGAACTATTAGAATTATTACCAATGGCAATGTTACCAGTCCGATGGTAACAGCAATGGACAGCCGATTTAATATTATTTTAGGCTATTTGCAAAACGGTTTAGCATGGCAAAGTGCTCCGACTCCTAGCTACGGCGTTGGCACTTATCGGTTGGTGTTTAGCAACGGTGGGCAAGGATTTGTTGATCAAGGTAATCCCAGTAATGTTGATATTACTTCTGGCAAAATTATTCGTGGATTGACCACAGGTGCTGAAGCTAAGATTGTCAGCTATGCCAGCGGCGCTACCAACGATACTGTAACTGCCTACTTGCTGACCACACAGGAATTTTTACCATCTGAACAGTTGGAATATGCTGAAGTCAATAAGAGTTTACAAATTACCATTCGAATTGAAAGTGGTATCTACTACGAAGACTTGCCAATTCGTATACCTGCAAACGTTACCGTCAAAGGCGACGAGTTCCGCCGTACAATTATTCGTCCAAGAGGCGGTGCCAGTCGCAGTGTTGCTGTTACTACCTATTTCTACAGAGATACAACCTATGACGGATTGACATTAACCACTACTAACTACGGATACCATTACTTACAAGATCCTACTAAAGTTTTGAATGTGGGTCCTAGTTATAGTAATGCAGGCGGGTATGCCAAATCGGCCAAAGCCGTGTACGAAAATAAACCATTCATACAGGCAGAAGTTGTGGCATTCATCAATGCAAATTATCCTAGCTACAGTTATGATCCTATCAAAACTCAAAGAGATACAGGTTTTATTATCGATGCAGTTATTGCAGACTTGCTAGCTGGCGGTAAAAATAATATTTTAGATACCGCACTGGGATTTTATAATTCTGGTGCAGTAGTAACTAATGCAGCTAATCGAGCAGGCATCACTTACATTGCCATTATTGCTCAATTGATTATTGCACAAACACGACTGACTGATGCAACTACTCCCCGCAAATTGAGCAGTGCCACACAGATAGTCGACACTGCGTTGATCGCAGAAGCCAATAGCGGTGCTGCCATTACTAACTTGATTAGTTCAGTGGTATATGCAATCAACCCTGCCAATACAACCTACAACCCTCCAAAGAACAACAAAGATCTTGACATGTTCTTCATGAATGATGCTGTTAAGATTCACAACATATCAGGTCAAGGGCAAGGCGGATTCATGTGTGTACTTGATCCATCTGGTATAGTTGGCAGTAAAAGTCCCTATGTACAAAGTTGCTCATCGTTCTCCGGCAGTATCAATGCACAGAGGTTTGCCGGCGGTATGTTCATTGATGGATTCTCAGGAAGACTACAGGCAACCATTGCTAACAACAATGCTGTTACTGATGGTGGATTAACCATAACTGTCACAGGACTGACCTATCGTCAGCCACAAGCACCGACTGCGTTTTATCAAAGCGGTTATCGTTACCAAGTTGACAATATAGCCTCATGGGATCCTGCTACAGGTGTTGCTGTGTTGAATATAAATCCAACTACTCCATGGCCCGGTGCTGTAAGCCCGACTTATCCCTATTCCATGACTTTGGAAACTCCGGGCAATCGAAGCATGCTGGCCAACGACTTTACACAGGTTAATGATCTGGGTTACGGTATTGTCGCACACAATACCGGTTTAACTGAGCAGGTGTCAACCTTTACTTACTATTGCTACACAGCCTATATGGCCAGCAATGGCGGACAAATTCGTTCAGTAGCAGGATCAAATGCACACGGGGTATACGGCTTGCGTGCCCTGGGTTCAGATCCAACTGAAGCACCTAATCAAATTAATTTGGCCAACGACATGGTCCAAGCTATTAAAGTTTACAAGTACGGCTCATTGTCTACATTTGGCGCACTAGCTGATACCAATTTCTATATGCAAAGGTATCAAAGCATTCCAACACAGACTAGTGAATTAGAGATCTATCACTCAACTGGTCCAACAAGATACGAAGTTAAGACGGTTGTCAAAACTGGTTTGGCATTTAATAATCATACACAACGAGTATCTGCAATCAGTCAAGCTACCCCTGCTGTAGTTACTATCATGCCAGATGTTACTATTACAGGTGTTACGCTGTCTAATCCTTGTGTAGTCACTGCTGCATCACACGGTTACCAAACAGGTGACTTTATTAAGATCACAGGTGTAGTTGGCACAACTCAATTAAATTATAGAAATTATTATATCAGACGTATTGATGCAAATAGTTTTAGTCTATACACTGATGCTGCAGCAAGTGTTGCTGTTAATAGTGGAACATACACTGCCTATATTAGTAGCGGTACTGTTAGCCAACGACATGTGTTCCATTCAGGCGATCCGGTAGTATTTTCAAATACTACCATGACACAGATCAACGGAAACATTTATTATGCTAATCCTATTAACGGAACACAATTTGCATTGTACACTGATAAAGCATTAACTACTCCTGTTAACTCTGGTACATATACCACCTTTAGTGCAGGATCAACTACAGCTTCTAGCGGATTTACAAGTGGTCGACAATATACTATTGAAACAGTTGGTACTACTGTTTGGACATCAATTGGTGCTTCCTCAACAAGTTCGTTCAACGGTTATATCAGTAGTGGTGTTAGTGGTGTTGCTGGACAGATACTAACTGTAACCAGTACTCCTAGTACTGCACTAACTGTTGGACAACAAGTAAACGGTGTAGGTATAACCGCGGGTACTGTGATTACCGGATTCGGAACTGCTGTTGGCTATACTGGAACTTACTCCGTCAGCGTAAGTCAGGCCGCTGGAACTTCTGGTTCTCCGCTGGCTATAACTACAGTTGCTCCGGGCACAACATTTACTGCTTCAGGTGCCGGCGCTGGCACAGGCACTGCCTACTACGGCGGTACAGTCAGCAACAAGGTCAATTTTACAATTACCGGAGCTACACTGGCTAATCCATGTGTAGTTACTACATCGGCGGTTAATAACTTTAAAAACAGTGATTTGATTACCATTTCTGGTGTTACTGGACTTACCAATATCAACAGTACTTTTTATGTTAAGGTGTTGACTGCACAAACTTTTGCGCTGTACTTAGATAGTGATCTAGTGACTAGTTTCAGTACAGTTGGTCGAACCGCTTATAGTTCAGGTGGTACCGCAAGTGGTGGCCAAGAAGTTTTACAAATTCAATTAAGTACTTCTAGTAACGACAATCGTGTGTCAACTGGTTTATCGGAAACACTTAGCGATGATCAAAACATGACCATGCGTGTGTTACAAAACTACAAGTTCATAAACATTGACAATGTTAAACCTACAAGACCTAGTACCGCGTTAGAATTCACTGCTACAAAGAACTACGCTAGTGGTAGTTTATATCGTGTAATTGCCTATAACTTAAACGAAGCAACAGGATCTGGACTCAGCACAGATGGTCATACTGCTATTCTAACCGTTGATCAATCATTTGCTTATCTCAAGCCCCTAGTGTTGGTCAGTGCTATTGGTATTATCGATCCGTTAAACAGTCGTAGAACTATGGGTGCAACTGCTGGAGATGTAAACATTGCCATTGATTCAACCAGTATGACCACTGACAGTATTGCTGCATGTAACAGTGGCGTTTGGGAATTTTCATGGGATGGCAAATTACATAAAGTATTGGGCTACACTGCTGCAACTAACTCTAGCATAATTACTGCTGGAAATTTTGTAGCTGCAACCACTTATACAATTGCCAGTTTAGGTACTACTCCTTGGACATCAATTGGTGCTACTGCCAATGCTGTGGTCACTGCTACGATCGCAGGAACATTGATGAATGTAACTGGTGTTACCAACGGGGCATTGGCAGTGGGACAACAGTTAACTGGTAGCGGTATTCAACCGGGCACTGTAATTACCAGCCTAGGAACGGGAGCAGGTTATCAAGGAACCTACAACATTAGTTCAACAGTTAATACTGTAAATCCTATTACAGTTAGTGCTATCACAGTAGGCAGTGTATTCATAGCCAATGCTGTTGGTTCTGGTACAGGAACTGCAACTGCAAGTGTGCCTGCTTACATTACCATCGACGATATATACGACAATAACTCTAATCAAAATCAAACTAGTGCAGGAAGTTTTATTGTAGGTCACAAATATACTATTACATTTACAGGCACAACTACTTTTACTTCAATAGGTGCTAGTTCAAGTTCAGTAGGTACAGTATTCACTGCAACAGCTAAAACTTATAATGTATCTAATTCAGGTGCAAGCGCATACACAATAGATGGTAACAGCAATCCTACAATAAATTTAGTTAGAGGATTTACTTATAATTTTAATGTCAGTGCCAGTGGACACCCTTTCTGGATTAAGACATCCCAAACTACAGGTACAGGTGACGCTTACACATCAGGTGTAACAAATAACGGCACAGCAGTGGGAACAGTCACTTTTACTGTACCCTTAGACGCTCCGGCTACACTATATTATAATTGTCAATTCCATAGTTCTATGGTAGGGCAATTCAACATAACTGACCCTGGCACTGGTCGAGCAACACCGGTTGGTATCAACAGCACATTCCCCACTGACCAAAGTGTCACATTAAGATTGGGTCTGCCAAGCGGATCACCAGGTTATGTTACAATTAAAATTTCAACATGCCGTGCTACCAGTCATGACTTCTTAGATATCGGTACCGGTGGTTACAACACCACCAACTATCCTTATGCAATTTATGGTAACCCTGCAATCGCAGCCACGCAAAATCAAGAAGTCAAAGAAGAAACCAAAGGTCGTGTATTCTATGTGTCAACAGACCAAAACGGTATTTTCCGTGTGGGTCCCTACTTCAAAGTTGACCAAGGAACTGGTGCTGTTACATTCTCAGCCAGTATTGCGCTGAGTAATTTGGATGGCTTGGGATTCAAACGCGGTGTAGTGGTTAGTGAATTCTCAACAGATGTCAACATGACCAACAACGCCACTGACACTGTATCTACTCAAAGTGCTGTTCGGGGGTACATTGATAAGAGATTAGGATTGGATAATAGCGGTGTTATTATTGCCAACACTAATTTGATTGGGCCAGGCTTTATGGCGTTGAATGGTTCGTTGTCTATGAAAGGCAATATGAATCTTGGCGGATTTAACATATTGAATGTGGGATCTCCAAGCAATGCCGGGGATGCTGCCAACAAGTCATATGTTGATACTAGCGTGGCATCAACTAACCAATTGAACAAACTACAAGATGTACTTGAGATGGTGCCAGTGGCTGGAGATATATTAGCGTTTACAGGTGCTAATAATTCATCGGTGACAGTTACTATTTCTGGAGACATTGTACCAACATATACCAGCACTTATACTACAACACTATTGGGTGGTATTACCAATAGCCCAACAGTAGACAGTGGTATTGTGGGCACCGCGCTGATTAATGTCAACGGCGGTATTGCAGTGTTAAGCACTACAGGTTTCTCTACTAGCGGTTATCTACAAATTGACAATGAAATATTCAGTTATAGTTCAATTGCCAGTAATAAATTTATTGGAATTGCTCGAGCATTGAATACCAGTACTGCGACAACACATGCTGTCAGTGCAACTGTAATTTCTTTGAACACTGCACAACTGCAATTGGCAGTAGGCGCAGGAGCAATTGTTGATAGTAAAGTGTCTGCAAGTGCTGCCATTGCACAAAGTAAACTGGCATTGCTCAATGCTACGGCTGCGGCATCTGCAGGAGCTGCCGTAAAAGGTGTTGCTAAATTTAACAGTACTAACTTTAGTGATGACGGTGGTGGATATATTAGTATCAAGACCAGCGGTGTTACCTTGGCAAATATTGTCACAATTGGTAGTGGCAGTGTGTTGGCCAACTTCTCAGGAAGTGCGGCTGCTCCGTCAGAAACCACTGCTAACACAGTAACCAGCTATGGTTTAGAAAGCATTAGTGGATCAACCAATGGTGTTATTAATAGAACAGGTGCTAGAACATTTGGTGTAGTAGGTGTGTCTGCAACAGGAGCAGCCAGCAATTTAGTTCAAATGGACACCAGTAGTAATATTGTGGTAGGTGCTGTTAAACTAGGTAGCGGTGCAAGTGCTCCTACAATACTAGCACTGGCATTGTCGGGTACCAGTTTAAATATCAGTACTCCAGGTGGGTTATCTATTATATCAACTACAGGTACTGGCGGCGGTACAACACAGGCCAATACCACTGTGACATTAAACGGACAGTTTGTACTAGGTGCTCAAAGTACACTATCAGGAGCTGTCACTGCTACCAATGCAACTAATGCTGTTAATGCAGAAAATTTAAATCTTGGCGGTACTCCGGCATCGGCTTCGGTAGATAGTATTGGCAGTACCATTGTTGCTAGAAATGCCAGTGGTAATTTTTCCGCAGGTACTATAACAGCAAGTTTAACAGGCGGAGTAACTGGTAATGTTACAGGTAATGTTACAGGTAATGTTACAGGTAATGTTACAGGTAATGTAACTGGTAACATTACAACCAGCAGTATCACAGCTAGCGGTGCAGGCAATCCGGCCACTGGCACAATTAACGGTTATTGGTCGTTGGGTGCCGGCAGTAGATTAACTGCTACCTATGCCGACTTGGCAGAATATTATTCAAGTGATCAGGACTATGAACCCGGTACTGTATTAGTATTTGGCGGTGATGCCGAAGTGACTATCACTGACACATTTGGTGATGCACGACTAGCAGGAGTAGTTAGTACCAACGCTGCCTATGCTATGAATAATGACCTAGCTGGTGCTAGAGCATTAGTTGCACTACAAGGCCGAGTACCAGTTAAGGTATTGGGACTAGTCAAAAAAGGTGACATGCTAACTACAGCAGGTATTCCGGGATATGCTGTTAAGGCAATTGATCCTAAGATAGGAACTATTATAGGTAAGGCTTTAGTGGATAAGACGACCCCCGAAGCTGGCGTTATTGAAGTCGCAGTGGGGAGAGTATAATGACTAAGCTAATTGTTAACATAGGTAATACCGCAGATGATCGTCGTGGCGATCCCATAAGAATTGCATTTGATAAAATTAATCAAAACTTTACAGAATTGTATGGTAACTTGACCAATGCAATACCCACTGTTACTGGCAACGGTGGAAAGATTTTGAGCACCAACGGTGTTAATCTAACTTGGATTGATGGCAATCTCAGTAATGCAATATTAACTCTTAACACAATTCCTCCGACTAATCCTACAGTTAATAATCTTTGGTATGATACAGTTAGTGGAAGAATTTATGTTTATTATAATAGTAATTGGACTGATGCAAGTCCACCAATTGCCAATTATAAGCCAACTCCCCCCGCTACCTCAAAAGGTGTTTACGGAGATCTGAGAGGTTATTGGTCTGCAAATAGTACATACTACTATTATTGCGCAGAAAATTTCACAGGCAACGGTGATGACATTTGGCGGCGTGTTGCATTTGATGGATTGACTTGGTAATGGTTGCACTAGTTTTCCCGCTAACCCCTAGAGTAGCTGAATTTTTTACTGCTACTAATAATGTTATCTACCAATGGAACGGTGTTACTTGGATTGTAATTGGTAATGCTAATCAAGGCAATTACATTTTGCCCGTAGCCAGTACCTCAGTGCTAGGCGGTGTTCAAGTTGACGGTTCTACTATCACTGTTGACGGTAATGGTGTTATTAGAGTAAGTGGCAATGATATTTCTTATACAGCGTCTACTCCCAGCAACTGGAGTTCTACACCGCCAACTACAATAAAAGAAGCTATAGACAGATTAGCGGCTGCATTTAAAATAGCCAATGGCATCGGAGCATAAATGGATCTACTAATTTTTACATTGATTGTAACACACATTACTATCATTTGCGTGACAGTATTTTTGCATAGAGGGCAAGCACACAAAGGAATAGAATTCCATCCAGTGCTAGGTCACTTTATGCGATTCTGGCTATGGCTGACTACTGGTATGATTACTCGCCAGTGGGTGGCCATACATCGAAAACATCATAGATTTAGTGATGTGGAAGGAGATCCACACAGTCCGCATGTGCATGGCTTTTGGAATATCTTGTGTCGAGGTGTCATGTACTATGTGCGTGAAGGTAAGAATACGCAGACTATAATGAGCTATGGCAAAGGTACTCCCAACGACTGGATTGAACGCAGACTGTACACGCCATATAACTTCTATGGCATTCTTTTAATGCTGGCTATAGACCTAGCGTTATTTGGACCGTGGGGTTTACTAGTATGGGGCATACAAATTGCATGGATACCATTCTGGGCTGCTGGGGTAATCAACGGTGTTGGTCACTGGTTTGGCTACAAGAACGGCGACACAAGAGATCGGAGTACAAACATTGTGCCATGGGGCATACTAATTGGTGGGGAAGAATTACACAACAATCATCACATCAATCCGGCCAGTGTTAAACTAAGTCGTCGTTGGTTTGAGTTTGACATTGGTTGGATGTACATTCGTATATTTCAAACGCTTCGATTATTAAAATTACGCACAATATGACAACAGATATTTTATCACCTACCGCAACCTCGGTAACTGTAGGGCCATTGGCCACTAAAGTAGTTATCAGCACTGGCACAGCTTCAGTAGTATCTATTGGGCCTACTACTAGTACATGGAATAGTCAATTTACAGTTGCACAGATAGGATCTGGCGCAATTACAAGCTATACTAATAAAATTTTAACTATCAGTAATAATCTGTGTTTTGATAACAATAATCAAAATGTCTACATATCCTCCGGGTATGCTACACAGTATCAACAAAAAGAAGGTGCGCATCGTTGGTGGAATTCTGGTCCAGGGACTGGAGTAGCAGGTGCCGCAGTTAGCACTTTGACCAACGGCATGACATTGGATACTAACAACAACTTGTTAGTAGGCACAGTTACTAGTCCTGTAGGCACTAACGGATTGGTAGTTGGGGGCAATTTAAACATTGTTGGCGGATCTCTGTTTGCTGGAACAGGAACATTTAACAATGCTATCACAGGCGTCACTACGGTCAACGCATACCTTAGTGCTGTTACTATTAGAGTGGGTGCAACATCTGGAACATTGACAATAAACAATGCTAGCCTACAATTGCCCAATGCTTCTACAATTACCGTTGACGGAGCTAATCCTACAATATCAACTGCATCATCAGGCACTGCTAGTGTGTTCAATACCAATGCATCTATTGGTCAGTTGTTTGGTAATGCTAACACAGTAACTATTGGTAAGAATACCGGAACTGTTATCACACCTGGAAATTTATCAGTTGCTGGGCTATCAAAACTAACACGACAACAAGAAAAAGTTCAAACCATTACTGGCGCTACTGGTACAGTTATACATGATTGTACCAACGGTCAAACTTTTGTACACACTGGTATATCTAGCAATTTTATTGTCAATCTGGTCAATTTAAACCTCAACATAAACAGCAGAACAAACATAAATTTGATTTTGACTCAGGGCAGTCCAGCATGGACTGTTGTAGGGTTACAAATTAACGGATTATCGCAAGCTATTTCTTGGCAATCGGGCACAATACCACCAGGGTCGTCTAACAAGCAAGATCTAGTAGTTTTCACCATTATCAACACCGATAGCGGCTATTTAGTTTTATCACAATCTACTAGATTCGGGTGATAGCTAAATACTCTATAAGAGAGTATAAACATGGCAATTCAGAATATTAATCTAGGTACTTATGCCAACGACGGGTCAGGCGATGATTTACGCACGGCTTTTCAAAAGGTTAACGCAAACTTTAGTTCATTAAATACTACCACTGTTGTAGGAGCTGTAAGTTTGGGAGCAGGTGCCCCTGTTTATTCAGGTTCAATCACAACCGGTGCAGGGTCAACTTTAAATTTTAGATCTATTATAGCTGGCAACAACCTTACCCTTAGCTACAACGGCGATGCTATAATCTTGGCCACACGCAATAGTATTGCCAGTGTACAACAAGACATAAATCCACAACTGGGTAATAATCTCAGTTTAAATTCTCATAATATTACAGGAACAGGTAATATTGAAATTACAGGATCTGTTACTGCTACAGGATTTACCGGACCGTTGACAGGTAATGTTAGTGGTAACATAACCAGCAGCAGCTTTAGTATTTTTAATAATATCTTTGCATCGGGTAATGTTACAGCAAATCAATTTTTAGGGATTTTGCGCGGCTCAGTAGTCGGGCAAATCAGCGACATCAGTAATCGAAATTTATCAGACTTGGGAGATGTTTCCAATGCAACACCTGCAAGAGGAAATGCTCTTGTGTGGACTGGGACACAATGGGCACCTAGCGCATCCAGTGGTGGCGGGGGTAGTCTTGATTTTGGCACTATTAATACGCCTGGCGGAATTGGTTTAGATTTAGGAACATTTTAAAAGTTTTAGGAGAAGATAATGGCATTACAGATTCGTAGAGGTGCAGAAGCACAAAGATCATCAATTGTTCCTGCAGAAGGAGAATTACTGTATGTAACAGATACACGACAATTATATGTGGGCGACGGAACCCAAGCTGGCGGTCGACCAGTGTCTGCTAGCGGTGGGGATATAAATGGACCATTTACATCAACTAATAATTCAATTGCAGTATTTGATGGTACTACGGGAAAACAGTTACGAAATAGCAATGTAACTGTAACTAGTAATGGTACTATTACTGCCCCAAAAGTTTCTAATAGTATTCCATTTTACTATAAGGACACATTTTCATTTCCAACTGCGTCTAATGTTACAGGAGCTGTGGCATTTTCAGACTTTGACAACAGAATATACTTTGCCGGGAAAACTCGTTGGATAGGAATACTATCAGCAATAGAACAGGACCTCAATCCAACCTTAAGTGCTGACTTAGATATTGTTAATTATATTATAACTACCAGTGAGACGAATGGCAACATTACTTTGGCACCTAATGGTACAGGAGCTGTCAATATTATCAGGGGTAACTTAAATTTAGTCGGTGATATTTCTAAAAGCGGAACATTGAATATTAATGCCGATCAAGTCAATCTACCGAGTAGAATCAGTATATCAGAAACTAGTTTTCCAGTAAATGATAATTTACTATCATCTACTATATCAATAACTCAAACACATACAACCGTACAATCTATACCAATTACATTTAAAAGAAGTAGAGGCAATCTTCTTGGTATTGCCTCAGTTGTCAATGCAGATGAATTAGGATCTCTTAGATTTGATGGGCGCAATAGTTCATCATATGTTAATGGTGGAAAGATTGCCGCAGTTGTAGACGGTAGTCCAGGTGCCAATAGCATGCCTACTAAGTTCCAATTTAGTACGCATAATGGTAGTAGTGTTGCTGTTAGAGCAGAACTGTCATCTGGCGGTATATTGAAAGTAGATCAAATACAATCATTAACTAGTTCGCAACTAACTTTTAACACTGCTGTAAAATACAATGTCACTGCATTAACTGCATTGACCTCAGCTGATGTTACTCTAGTAGCAGCAGACATCACTGGAAATATTTTAACCTGCGCACCCAGTGCCGATAGAAATTTAACACTGCCCGATGCCACCATTACTAGTTTGAAAGGACTATTTGTAATTATTAGAAACACTAGCGGATTTGCAGTCACAGTGAAAAATAGCGGCGGCACTACACTAATCACATTAAATGCCACCAGTGCAGTACGAATTGCCACTGATGGTGCTAGCTGGTTTGTATATTAATAAGGATTAGATTGTGTCATTATTAGTTTGGTCCCAGCCGTCGGGTTATAGTTTTGGTACCGTTGCCCAGAGACAAACAGTAACACAGCTTTTACCAATTACTGTATACGGTGATTTAACCAAAACTAAATTCTCTGTTATATCAGGACAACTTCCTCCCGGCCTGAGAATTGTCAATAATTACCTAGTCGGAACTCCGTTTACTGTTGCTAGACAAACAACTTTTAAATTTGTTATTCGAGCGCAATTGGCCAATGAGATAGCTGATCGAACATTTGCACTTACTGTATTAGGTAGCGGTGCACCAGTATGGGCCACGCCTGCAGGAAACTTACCAGTTGGATCAAATCACACCTATTATATCTTAGATGACTCTTATGTTGATTTTCAGTTGGGTGCAGTTGATCCGGGAACTGTTGCCGGCCAAACATTAAAATACTTTGTTGCCAGCGGTGGCGGAGAATTGCCGCCAGGACTGATACTAACTGATGCTGGACGATTGGTTGGGTTTATACAACCAGCATTGGTAATTCCCAATGACGCAGGCAATGGTTTTTTTGATCAAACGGTCTATGACTATGTGGCTTACGATTTTGGTTACAGACCCAGCAACGGATATGATAGTTTTATCTACGATCTTACCAACTTTGATTTCAGTACTCAAAGCAAGGCGCCCCGTACTTTAAATCGCAACTATCAATTCAAAGTTACTGTAACAGATGGTGATTACTCTGCTACACAAGTTTTTCAAATATATGTTGTTGGTGCAGATTTTTTCCGCAGTGACAATACAGCCAGTAGTGTAGGAGCGGGAATATTCACCGCTGACTCAAGTTATGTTAGAAGTCCTATTTGGGTCACTCCTAATAATCTTGGAACTGTTAGGGCCAATAATTATCAAATAATTCCTTTGGAAACTTATGCCGGATTAGAAATAGGACCCATTACCTATAAATTTATCAGCGGAACCTTGCCTCCTGGTTTAGAGTATGATACCAAAACTAGTACAGTCTTCGGAGCCATACCGTATCAAACTCCAGTAACCCAGACCTATTCATGGACTGTGGGTGCTATCGGTGTAGGCGACCGGACAGAGACAAACACCAGTACTAGAACATTCTCATTAACTGTCATTGGAGAAATTGACAGCTTGCTACAGTGGAAAACTTCAGCCAATTTAGGATCAATCTCTGCTAATTTTATTAGCAACTTATCAGTGGTTGCTGAACATACTCAAGGATTTGTTTCAACAATTCTGTATTATATAACAGATGGACAACTACCTCCCGGACTAACTTTAAATCTTGACGGAGAAATTGTGGGTAAAGTTCCGCAGGCTTCATTGATATCATTAGACAACGGCTCTATGACTTTTGACGGTAGCACAACTTCTTTTGATAGACACTATAAATTTACTGTTGAAGCAAGAGATTATGCAATGTTCAATACTATTGCTAAACAATTCAGCATTGATGTTATAAGCATTGACGATAGAAACTATAGCAATTTAAAAGTAAAACCTTATCTAAAACAACAACAACGAGATTTGTTTAAATCTTTTATTAATAACAGTTCAATTTTTAATATTAATTATATTTACCGACCAACAGATATAAATTTTGGAATACAAAAGAATTTACAAATGTTAGTATATGCCGGCATTGAAACTAAATCAGCTGCCGAGGTAGTATCAGCAGTGGGTCGAAATCACAAACCAACAAGATTCTTGGCGGGCAAGATTAAGAAAGCACGAGCTACCCTTCCGCAAACAACAACGGTAGTTTATGAAGTTATATATTTAGAGATCTTAGATCCTTTAGAAATTGGTAAATTGCATTTACCCCTAACTATAAAAACCAGTCGTGGGCCCGGCAAGGCAGTCACTGTTGATCAAACAGGCGAAAAACAAGATCCATTTACTGTAACGCTGGACCGAAATGATATGTTTGCGGGAGATCCTTACAACATCTACAAAGAACCATCAAGTGTTGCGTTATGGAGATATCGAATCAGTCAGTTAGGGCTAACTGAAAGAGAGTTTTTACCTTTATGGATGCGTAGTATTCAACCAGGTGAAGTTGTAGAATTAGGCTATGTCAAGGCGATTCCATTATGCTACTGCCTACCTGGCACAGCAGATAACATATTACTAAACATCAAATATAGCAAATTTGATTTTAACCAATTAGACTTTACCGTGGACCGATACATAATAGATTCTGTCACCGGTTATAGCAGTGATAAATATATCGTATTTAGAAACGACAGGACAACAATAACATGACCAGCCAAGTTACCAATTATTCAGCAAGTATAGATCCAGCATTTCCCGTTGCAGGAGTTGACAATAACAGTCAGGGTTTTAGAGATAACTTTGGTTATATTCAAAGTGGTCTAAATATTGCAGCCACCGAACTCACTCAGTTGCAGGCTAACACTGCCAAACTTAACTCTGCCAACAATTTCAACGGGCAACAAATAGCCAATGCAATTACGCTACGGCTTTACGGCACTGTTATTAACAATACTTTAGTCTCAGCTGCTACTAATATTATTGTGGCCAACGGTGATTATCAAACCTATACAGTAGGTGCCGGGTCTTCTGGCAGTCCTTTAATTTTTACATTTACACAGTGGCCACAATATAATTCCGTTGCTAGAATTCGTGTACAATTAACCAGTGATGGCTCGGCACGATATGTGTCGTTCAGCACTGTTAATGCAGGTACTGTGAAATTTGATACTGCTACCATCTATCCATTGTTGATACCTGCTAGCACATCGCGCAGTGTTTTTATTGAAGCATGGACTTACAATCAAGGTGTCACAGTGTTTGTCAAAGGACTAGGGGAGTTTGTCTAATGCATCCATTGGCAGAAGACTTTAGTCTACTCAAAGATGCTGAGGTAGAAGAACGCATCCAAACACTGAGTAAGAAATACTGGATGGCCGGTAACAATCCCAATGTGCAAGAACAGATCAGCATGTTTTTGGAACTGTATAACGAAGAATTAAAGAGCCGTCGAGCAAAAATGTGGCAGCAACAATACCAAAAGCGCGATAAAGGCCTTGACAATTTAATCAAAGTCAATTAAAATATAGGCTATGCGCCTAGACAAATATAGTAATCCCATCTTTAGTGAGCAAGATCTGTTTGATGCTATATATCATGGCTATCAATTCAACGCCAATGACACCATGCTCATTGAGCGTACAGATGCTGTCAAACAGTTAGAAACACAGATAGGTTTTAAATTATTAGAACCATATGAAACTCACCCCACAGTAGCAGACTATGACAAGGCCTGCCAAACTGTTTGGAATATGCCCAAAGATTATTGTTCAAATTTGGTAGAAATGCTATACAGCATGTGTACTACAGCAGAACAAACTGACAGAGTAAGCGAAGAACTAGAAGCGTTCATCCAGCACGGAATGATGGATTTGCTGTTTTATCTAAAATATTTAGTGGATGTCATGCGGTCCAACAATGTAGTTTGGGGTGTTGGGAGAGGATCAAGTGTTGCCAGCTATGTGCTATTCCTAATAGGAGTACACAAGATAGATAGTATCAAATATAATTTAGACTGGCAAGAATTTTTGAGATAAGTACATATATAACAGGAGATAACCATGTCATACAAATCGATGCAAGGTAAAGAAATTGACTTAGATAAACTGCGTTTACGCAACGAAACCACTGTTGCAGTGGGCAATGCTCGAGTAAATGCTCGAGGTGATAAATTGGGCCCAGGTGGCAAAATTATTAAAAGGCGTGAAGATATCATGGCCGAATACAGCATTCATCCGGATGCAGTTCCGGACGGTGTAAGAGCTTCACCTGTCTCTGAGGTTGTTGTAGAACAAGCACCCAAGGTAGTTGAAAAAGATCTAACTATTGACGACGATATTGAATCGGAGAAAAAATGACTATAGGTGTTGTAAAGGGCAAGTTGCGTCCTATTCGTAATCATGTACTAGTATGTGATATGGAGTTTGAAGCAACTGTTACTTCGTCCGGTATCTACATTCCCAGTCAAAACGGTAAAACAGAAGGCATTAAACCTCGATGGGGCCGTGTCTATGCTGTTGGCCCTGAACAACTGGATGTCAAAGTGGGTGAATGGATCTATGTAGAACATGGTCGTTGGACTAGAGGAGCCATAGTTGAAGATGACGCTGGCAATGAGCTCGTTGTGCGCAGAGTAGATAACGATGCCATAATGCTACAAGCAGATGAACCACCGAATGATGTGTATATACCAAAATGAATCCATTCAGAGACCAAGAAACATTCATGAAGGCTTGTGATCAAACGGTTGATAGCTTTAATCAAGAACAATTTAAATTGTATCTTGGCTTAATTGAAGAAGAATACAAAGAGCTTAAAGAAGCTATTAATAATAATGATCAATTAGAAACTCTAGATGCACTTGTTGATATCCTAGTTGTTACCATCGGTGCTATCCATAGTGCCGGATACAATGCCGAAGGTGCGTGGAAAGAAGTTATGGCTACGAACTTTGCCAAGATTGATTCAGAGACTTGCAAAGTTCGCAAGCGTGGGGACGGTAAGGTATTGAAACCCGTAGGGTGGATGCCTCCGGAGTTGGGACAATATTTGTCCAAATAACTCAAAGGGTCTCAATAGACCCTTTCTTTTATTAATATTTAAAGGAGATAAAATGAAAGTTGGCGGTTGTCAAATTCCAGTATCGTCAGATATTGGACAAAATGTTATTACACTTAAAGCTGCCATTGACTGGGCGGCTAATGACGGAGTTGATATTTTCCTCACCCCCGAATGTGCGTTGAGTGGCTATCTGTGGCAGGCAGAAAATGCCACAGATCACAGGTTGAACAAATTACCAACAGCATTGGAAACTGTAGTTTCTTATGCTAAAGAAAAAGATATTGATCTAGTACTAGGTACAGGTATCTATGAAGATGATTCTTTTGAGTATAGTCCAAATAAAAAATGGTACAATCAATTGAGATTCTATGTAGGCGGCGAGCTGGTACACAAACACAACAAGATACTTACCACAATTGATGAGCCATATGATCCGGGTACCACCTTGGATATTTTTGAATATCAAGGCATAAAAACGGCCGGACTTATCTGTAACGATTTATGGGTATGTGGTTTTCAAAGTCCCGGTGATGCTGGAAGACTAGCTAGAGAACTGAAAGATAAAGAGGTTAGGTTATTGTTTGTAGGAGCCAATGCCCCTAAAATGCCAAGCGACCCTGACTATTTTTATGCATGGAGCGATATCAATATACAGACTTACAGCAGACAAGGTCATTATGCTATTGCGATAAGTGAAAGTTCAAGTTTGCAAAACGGTATCCCATATACTGGAAAAGTTGGTACACCGAGCGGTATCATGGATTCAGTAAGAGGATGGGTGGCCAAGACTGCAGATAACAGTACTCATTATTACAGTTATGAATGGAAATAATATTTTTTAATAACTCCAATGGGCCTTGACAGGCCCATTCTTTTCATCTATAATAACACAAAAGGACATTGTATGGACATTCAACCTAAAGATACAAGCCGAGGACATTTTTATGTTAGTGTTTGTAAGAGTGCTGTGCGTATTGCGGCAGGTGCTGGACTAATTATGGGATCGCTGGCAGTATGTGGATGGTTGCTAATCTTAGCAGAACTGTTGGGCATTTTAGAGGAGATGGTGTGAACCAACGAATCCGACAACTTGTTAGACAGGCTGGGCTAGATGATGCTGACTTTCCTATTGAGAACTGGGATAATGTTCCCTTGGAAAAACTCGCCGAGTTGATTTTAGACGATGTCATTACCATTATTAACAATCCTAGAAACTACAATGAGTGTGTATACACTACATTTGATCTAGCACAGGGCAAAGCAGTAGCACATCAGCTTGCTACAAAAATTAAAGAACATTTTAAGGATACACAATGAAACAATTATGGGTAGAAAAATATCGTCCCGATTCACTAGACGGTTATGTTTTCAAAGATGATCATCAACGCTCTCAGATTGAAAATTGGATAGCAGAACAATCTATTCCGCATTTGTTGTTTAGTGGCAATGCAGGTGTGGGCAAAACCACACTGGCCAAAATCTTAGTTAACTTGTTAGGTGTACAAGACACAGACATCTTGATGGCTAATGCATCTAAAGAAGGTCGTAAAATTGAATGGTTAAATGACAAGCTCACTGGATTTTGTCAAACTATGCCATTCGGTGACTTTAAGGTAGTTATTCTCGACGAAGCTGATTATTTGAATCCGCAGTCAGTTCAACCTGCACTGCGTAACCTAATGGAAGAATATAGTCATAGTGTTAGATTTATCTTAACTTGTAACTATCCAAATAAGATTATTCCGGCCCTACACAGTCGTTGCCAAGAAATGAAAATTGAAAAAGTTGACCTTACAGAATTTACTGCTAGGGTAGCAACTATATTGGTAACTGAGGGTGTTGAATTTGATCTAGATACCTTAGATACTTATGTACAATCAACATATCCTGATTTGCGCAAGTGTATTAACAATGTGCAGATGAACAGTATTGTTGGAAAATTGCAAGGAGTTGATACTGCAGCCACTAGCACAGACTACAGATTTGAAATGGTAGATCTGTTTAAGAAAGGTAAGATCAGTGAAGCCCGCAAGTTAATCTGCGGTAAAGCTCGTCCTGAAGAAATGGAAGATGTTTATCGTTGGCTGTACGACAACATCAATATCTTTGGAGATGAAGTCTTACAAGAAAAAGCTATCCTTGTTATTAAGCAAGGACTAGTGGATCATACACTGGTAAGCGACCCAGAAATTAATCTGGCAGCTACACTGATTCGATTAAGTTATATTAAATGAAGCCTAAACTTGCTGAAGCATACATGAGGACTGCGGAAACATTTGCAGAACTTAGTCATGCTAGGCGTTTACATGTAGGTGCTATTGTAGTTAAGGATGATCGTATTATCTCTATCGGCTACAATGGCATGCCGGCTGGTTGGGACAACAACTGCGAACTTGAAATCTACGAAGAAAATGGTGACGACGAACCTGAAGTAATTTTAAAATCCAAACCAGAGGTGTTACATGCAGAGCGGAATGCCCTAGATAAGTTAGCAAAAGGCAACGAGAGTGGACTAGGTTCTACGATGTTTATTACACACGCTCCTTGTTTAGAATGTGCCAAAAGCATTTACGGAGCAGGGATCTCTCATGTATTTTACAGGGATTCATATCGTAGTGAAGATGGAATACAGTTTCTTACAAAATGCGGTGTAAAAGTAGAACAAATATAAAAAGGACCCGAAGGTCCTTTTTTTAATCACCGTATAGTGCTAATACCTCCCGAACTGCATCATGTCTTTCGATATCATGACTGTCAAAGTATACCGCATCAATATGATCTAATTGTTTGTTTTTGATCCTTTCAATAAACTCAACTAGACCGTTGTCTTTAATTCTGTCTGCTTGATTAAGGTCTCCAGTTACTACCATTTTGGAATGTTCTCCTAGGCGGGTTAGTAGCATCTTCATTTGATTTGCAGTTGCATTTTGCATTTCGTCTGCAATAATGTAACTGTTTTTAAATGTTCGGCCTCGCATATAAGCAAGTGGGCTGATCTCTATGACTCCTTCATAAAGCATATTTTCTATATCTTTTTGTTGATAATAATCTCCTAGTACATCAAATATAGGTCTTGTCCATGGTGCCATTTTTTCATTTAGCGTACCTGGCAAGAATCCTAAATCTTCATCAACGGAAACGGCGGGTCTAGTGACTATGATTTTATCCACCTTGCCTTCTTGAAACAACTTGATGCCCATTTGAACAGCCAACAAAGTTTTACCCGTACCTGCAGGACCAATAGCAAAAAGTATATTTTTTGCATCGTCATTTAGTTTGAAAAGGTAAGTTTCTTGGTGTTTGTTACGCGGTAACAAGGTGATTTTCTGCTTTTTTGCAGGTAGGTATGTATGGAAATCAATCACATTCACATCTGAAGTAAAACGCTTTTTCACTCGATTTTTACTCATTAAGTTATCTCCCACTTTTAGTAAAGTAGGACATGTAGCGACCGCCTCAGTAACTACAGAGGTCCTACACAATTACTTATACTTTTGGGTTAAAAGTAAACTGTTATGTTATCATTTAAGGCCAGCTAAATAAGTATGTAAATTACCGGATCATATCATGCATGACATTTTAGAAGTTATTAAGAATATAGAAACTATCTACAGTACAAATTCCAGCTTATCCACGCTTAAAGACTTTGAGCGTGTACTAGACGAAATGAATATGTATGTGTATGACAATTGGCAAGACGGTGAACTAGCTGCTGGGCCCAAAGTGGAGCGGCACTGGGTTACTGCTAGTTTTATGTGGCCTAGAGATAAGATGCCCGACCCATCAGCGGCCAAGCGACTGTTAGAATACGGTTGCCAAGTAAAATATCAAAAAACACACTTGATACAACCAAGACACATAAAGACTCCGGAAGATATACGACCCGGAACTAAAAAAGGCAAGCTAGATCACAAGCCTGTTTGGGTAGTAGAAATTACTATGCCTAAAAAACTTGTAGAAGATACATTTGAAGGCTATATGAGTAAGATGAAAGAAAGCATGGGCATTGGCCGTACTGAGAGAGTAGACGGTAGCCCTGCACAACCTGCAGATGTAGCAGCACAAGCGCCTACTGCTCCGGCAGCTCCGGCAGCACCAGGGGGTGCAGCATAATGTCATTACTAGCTGGCGATCTACGCATGTTGGTCAACAACATTTTTGAAGTTGACAGTTATAGCAGTAAGATGGGTGACGACAAAGATATTGTTGTACTGTCTTTTACAGTTGAGCAACAAGAACCTGCAAAGGATCTAGTAACTTTTATCGAACGCGGGTATCCATTTGTATTGGATGCAGATGCCAGTGCAGGTGAATTGTCAGATGGACGCTACAAAGTGTTTGTTGAAATAGAGCGCAATCGCCGTATTCATGAGCAAATTTTAGAAGTACTCGACGGTGTTGGCAAACTGGCCAGTGTTGATAATTTCAAATTTCGTTACTACAAAAGTTTTAAAAGCATTGATGCTAATGAAGCTAGCCTATTAGAAACTGTCCCTAAAACCAAAGCCGAATACGAGACTGCTGTTCGAGAGCGCATGGTTAACAACTATGCCAACTTCTTTGGACGAACTTTTCTCGAAAGTGTCAAAGTAAGCAACGATCAAATTACCTTTGAAAAGAAATTTGCAGGTCCTGTTACACTTAACATCAAAGACTTTGGTACCAAGCGTGAAGTATATGATCGGTTAAAAGGGCCTATCATGCTAGAAAGTAAAGATATGAGTGAAGTATTATTCTATACCAAATACATTGGCAATTACAATATTACTAAGATTGGTTCTTCTTTGGTGTTTGAAAGTCAAGGACATGCTGTAGTGTTGGAGAAATAACATGTGGCAATTGCAGTGGGCACTTAATTTAATTCCGGACAGCATACTTATATGGCTGTTTTATTTGCTGTTCTTTAGCGGAGTAGCAATGATTGTTGCCAGCTGGTTAGTCAAATGGATTCCAATGATTTCCGCCTATAAGTTTCCTGTAGAGCTTGTGGGCATATTGCTCTACGGTGCAGGAGCGTTTTTCCTGGGCGGACATAGTGTAGAAATGTCATGGCGTGACAAAATTAAAGAACTACAGGCTAAAATAGCACAGGCCGAAGTACAGTCAAAAGAAGTTAACACAGTTATACAAACTAAAATTGTAGAGCGTGTTAAAATTGTTGAAAAACAAGTAGAAGTTGTTCGTACTCAGATAGAGCGAGACAAAGAAATTATCAATGCTGAATGCAAAGTTTCAGATATTGCTATTAAAGATTACAACGATGCAGTTGCAGATCCTCTAGAGGAGAAGAAATGAAAAAATTGTTATTAACACTATCAATAATCTTATTAGCAGGGTGTACCACTGTTCCTGTCACAATGAAGTTTCCCAACGCACCTGATGTGCTTAAAGAACCTGCAGGAAAACTAACACCGTTGGATACTAGTAAAAAAATAGAATTAAGTGATATAATAGAAAACGCTAACGAAAATGCTGGCAAATACTATGCACTTAGAGAAAAATACAATGCATGGCAAGAATGGTACAACGGTCAGAAGAAAATCTTCGATTCAGTTAAATAAATTAGCACATTAAGGAGCGAACCATAAATGGCACTAATAGATTCAGTATTAAATTTAATTACCAAACAACCAAAAGATCTGGATGCCCCAAAACCGCCAGTGGGATCCCGTAGCGAGCGTGAGGCAAAACTAAAAGACAAAGCAGGTATGGTCATTTCCGTATTTGCATTACTACTAGCTGTTAATAGCTGGTACGGTGGCAATCTAAGCAGTAAGACCTTAAACAACACAATTTCAGCAAACAATGTTTGGGCATTTTATCAAGCCAAGAGCATTAAACAAACTTTAGCAGAACAAAGTCTTGACGATGCTACATACCGCAAAGATACTGAAAAGATGGCCAAATTACAGGCCAAGATTGATCGTTACGAAAGCGATCCCAAAACAGGCGAAGGTAAAGTTGAATTAATGGCCAAGGCAAAACAGTTAGAGGCAGATCGCGATGAAGCTAAAAAGCGTAGTCCATGGATCGGCTATGCCAGCACAATGTATCAGTTGAGCATTGTTGTTTTATCTGCAAGTATTCTTGCAGTCAGTATGAGCATGTTCTGGGGAAGTTTCTTTGTTGCTGGCTTGGGCATATTGCTGTCAGCACAAGGTGTATTTCTACTATTTTAAATAAAGTTGAGGGCAAACCATGTCAGAAGAAATTAAAATCGGTAGCGAGCAAAAGAAAGAAGATTGGATGAATTCAAAATGGCGTCCGGCAATGGGTTGGATGTACATGGTTGTCTGTATGATGGACATGGTTATATTTCCAATACTATGGAGTTTGTTACAGACATTTACCCATACACAAATCACACAATGGAATCCACTAACACTACAAGGTGCTGGCTTATTCCATATTGCTATGGGTGCAGTTTTAGGTATTGCAGCATTTGGACGAACACAAGAAAAATTAGGCGGAGCAAACAATGGCGGAGCACAAACACCAGCAACAGGATTTTCGAGCGGGTCAACAGCACCTAGCGCACCTACAACAGGAGGCTTCGGCTCATCCAGTTCGTTTGGTTCACCAGCACCATCATCAAGTGGCTTTGGCGGAGGCGGGTTTGGAAGCGTATCTGCAACATCAAGCACTGGTGTTGCTCCAGTATCAAGTTGGGGCACAACACCAACAACCGTAGCCCCAACATCGGGTATTCCCCAATTGGGCAAGCCTGCTCCTAGCAGACCACCGTTGGACGAATATCATCCACCTTTAGATTGATCAAAAAATTTAGAGGATATATAATAGTACTAAGGAAGGTACTATGGATTATTATCAAACACTCGGAGTCGCCGAGAACGCAGATCAGGAAACGATTAAACAGGCTTACAAAAAATTAGCCATGAAGAACCATCCTGATCGCGGCGGTGATACCCAAAAATTTCAATCTATATCACAGGCGTATGACACGCTAAGTGATCCACAGAAAAAACAACGATACGATGCTGAACGCAATGGTCAGCATGTACATATCAACATGGGCGGAGGACCGTTTGGTCAGCACCCATTTAGTGATGTGTTTAATCAATTTGGATTTAGTTTTGGTCCAGGATTTCAACAACACAATGTTCGTAGAAATAAAGATCTAACTATTCGCGTATCAGTTAGTACAAAACAAAGTTACACCGGAACACAATTAGAAGCTAAATTTAATACTCTAACTGGTAGATCACAAACAGTGGTTGTAGATGTTCCTGCAGGTGTAATGAATGGTCAGACAATTAGGTACGAAGGATTAGGTGACGATAGCGTTCCTGGCATTGCCAAAGGCAATCTCAATGTTACAGTTGTTGTTGAGGAAGATCCTAACTGGTCTCGCAGAGGACATGACCTAATTACATTTTTAAAAATATCAGTTGTAGATGCCATGTTTGGTTGTCAACGACAAGTTGACTGTTTAGACGGAACAGCTATGAATATAAATTTACGGCCAGGAGTTACCCACGGCACTGAATACGCCAGTGGCGGTCGAGGTTTTAGAGATTTACAATCAGGATATATTGGCAATTTTACCATTGTGGTTAATATTGATATTCCTGCTGTAGCTGATAACTCATTAAAATCGCAGTTTGAAGATTTATATGCTAAAATTAGTTAAGCATCCTAACCCTATACTACAAGAAACTCTTCCAAATTTTGATTTTGATAATCCTGTAATGGATCCTCATGATCTAGAAGAACAAATGGTTAAGCTAATGGCCGAGGCCAATGGTAGAGGACTGGCAGCTAATCAAGTAGGCATTCGTGCTAGAGTGTTTACTATGATCACACAAAATTTGGAAGGTGTCATTACACCGTTTGCATTATTCAATCCTAAAATTATTGCAGAAGATACAGAATCAATTTTAGGAGATGAAGGATGTTTAAGTTTTCCTAACTTGTTTTTTCAAGTTAAAAGACCAGAACATGTTGTAGTCGAATTTCTTGACAGAGATAAAAATCCTGTTATAATAAGACTGGACGGTATTGATGCAAGATGTTTCTTACACGAATTTGATCACTTAAACGGTATTTGTTTTACTGACAAGATCAGTAAACTAAAATTAGATATTGCACTTAAAAAACAGAGGAAATTAAATGGTAGAACCAAGTCAAGAACTACAATTGGTATTTGAAAAAGCCATAGATGTTAGCAAAAAACTCAAACACGAATATCTCACTATTGAGCATTTATTGTTTGCCATGCTATGCGAAGAAAGTTTTTCCAACTGTTTAACAGGATATGGCTCTGATCCAGAGCCTATTAAAAAGAATTTAGAAACATATCTTAAAACACAACTAACTGAAATTACCACTAGCAACGAAGAAACTAAACCTCGTAAAACACAAGCTGTTGAGCGTGTGCTTAATAGATCGTTTACACAGGTATTGTTTAATGGTCGTCAAAAGATCGAACCTACTGATGTATTTTTAGCCATGATGAGCGAAAAGCGCAGTCATGCTAACTACTATATTCAACAGGCCAATATTGATAAAGATAAATTTGCTGAGTATCTTAACAGTGAAGGCGTAACTGTGACTAGCAGTAATGACGAAGAGGGCATTGAACCCCGTGATGTTCAAGGCGAAAAAGCTCTGCGGGCATTTACTACAAATCTTAACGAAGCGGTCAAGAAGAATAAAATTGATCCGGTAATTGGTCGTGTAGAAGAATTAGAAAATACAGCACTGGCGTTGGGTCGCCGCACAAAATCCAATGTACTACTAGTGGGTGATCCGGGTGTGGGCAAGACTGCTATAGCAGAAGGACTTGCTCATAATATTGTTAATGGTGCAGTTCCCGAATTTCTTAAAGAATACACAGTGTACACCTTGGACATCAGTGCCATGCTTGCTGGTAGTAAATATCGCGGTGACTTTGAAGAACGATTCAAAGCAGTTATCAAAGTTCTCGAAAAGAAAGGCAAGACTGTGCTGTTCATTGACGAAGCACACATGATCAGTGGTGCAGGTGCAGGCGGTCAAAACAGCAGCAACGATCTTGCCAACATGATGAAACCTGCATTGAGCAAGGGCAATATCAAAGTTGTAGCGTCAACTACTTGGGAAGAATATCGCAAGTACTTTGAAAAAGATCGTGCGCTTATGCGTCGATTCCAACGCATCACTGTTGACGAGCCTACAGCAGCAATGGCTATTGAAATCTTACAAGGCATTAAAAAATATTACGAAGAATTTCACAAAGCTACTATCAGCGACGATGCTATCAAAGTGGCTGTCAAGTTGTCAGTAAAGTATCAAACAGATAAAAAGTTACCGGATAAAGCTATTGACTTAATTGATTGTGCTTGTTCAAGATTTAATCTACAATTAGAACCAAGTCGAATTGTCAACGAAGCCAGTATTCAATATGAGATTAGTCGTATGCTGAACATGCCTATTGAAACTATTGCCGAACAAGAAAGCAGTAATCTAGTTAATCTTGAAGCACAACTTAATCAAGAAGTCTACGGGCAAGAAACTGCTGTTACTGAAATTGTAGATAAAATTCTTGTTAGCCAAGCAGGGTTAAAAGCAGAAAACAAACCGGTTGGATCTTTTGTATTCATGGGCCCGACCGGTACTGGTAAAACAGAAACTGCCAAAGCATTGGCCAAGCACTTGGGTGTTAAACTTGTACGATTTGACATGAGTGAATACCAAGAAAAACATTCGGTGGCTAAACTTATTGGTAGCCCTCCTGGTTATGTCGGCTTTGAAGAAAATGCAGGATTACTGATTACCAAGGTTCAAGAGAATCCCAACTGTGTATTGTTGTTAGACGAGATTGAAAAATCACATCCAGATGTTTCAACTATCCTATTACAAATGATGGACAATGGTTTTATTACAGGATCAAATGGAAAACAAGCAGACTGTCGTAATTTGATTCTTATTATTACAACCAATGCAGGAGCACAGGACTCTGAGAAAAACGCTATTGGGTTCGGTAGTCAAGAAAAGTCATATACTGATGAAGCATTGAAGAAGTTTTTTGCTCCTGAGTTCCGAAACCGTTTAGATGCGGTAGTTACCTTTGGGAAGTTGACCAAAGAAGTAATGATCAAGATTGTTGGTAAATTTATGGTTGAGATTAAAGACCAGATCGCCGATAAAAATATTAAAATTAACATTACTAACGAAGCTATTGATTGGTTAATTGAAAAAGGATTTGATAGCAAAATGGGTGCCCGACCATTACAGCGAGTTATTGACAAGGAAATCAAACGACCAATGAGTCGCATGATGTTGTTTGGTAATTTGAAAGGTGGTGGCAGTCTAAACATTGATGCAGTTGATTCCAAATTGGTATTAACTGATACATCAATTGAAGCAAGGATCACTGTTGATGAAACTAGACCCATCGATAGTTATTAAGCCCACTAGCAAGTTATTTTTTAACAAATACAAATACAAAATTGTAGTTGTTAATAAAGGATCGTCTTGGTTTAGAGGTAATGATCTTGATCATGTAGAACAACGATTAGGAAATACCACTTCCTCCTTAACATGGGAGAGAAATCTAGACAAGACTGATCGTGAATATAATCAAAAATTGTTGTTACTGTTTAGGCAATGTAATGATTATGAGTTGCGAATAGAAAATCCTTATCTGAGCTTCTACACCAATACTGAAAAGGATGTTGGCAAGTTGGCTAAAATTGATGTTCTTAAGGTAAAATATGCAGTAATGCCCGATGCTAAAAGTCAACTGATTCTTAACCAACACACTGTGATTGTTAAGAGATTGGATTTTGCTTACAAAGTCAGTATGGGGCGTACTACACAAGAATTTGTTAGCTTTATCAATTGGTGTGAAGATAACCCTAAAATACGCATGCCCAGGCGTGTAAAACAGGATTTAGCCAAGTCATACAGTTGGGGTGGCGGGCATTTCTATGTCAAAGACGAAAAAACACTACTTATGGTTAAGATGTTTGTAGGCAGCTGGATCAACAAAGTCGAACAGGTAGTCAAAGCATAAATCAAAGCTAGTACCAAAGACTCCTTTTGCGATAAATATCATAAGAGGAGTCTTTTTATGACTTATGGGTTTTATGCGTTTATTTGAACTATATCACAACAATGTACATCGTAAAGAGTTTGATCTTAAAGATGATCTAATGTACTTTATGAACAACGATCCTGATTTCTATCGTCAGGAAATGCATCCTTTTGCGCACAAATTCAAACAACATGCTCTAGCAGGCCGGCATGTGATACCAAAGGCATTTGCACCTTTAGTCAAGCGTGGATTTGATCATTATAAAAATACCTTTCAAGTACACGGGATCGAAGATCAATTAGATGATAACGACCTCGAAGAAATATGTGAACAGTTACACGGACAGGAAATGAAAAACTTCCACGACGAAACTGCAAAGGCAAGTGAGTCCAAATGAGATTAAAAGAACTGTATGAGGCAGTGGCTGGGGTAGGTCGTAAATATCAGCACATTGAAGACCTAGTGTTTACCAATGGATCTACTGGCGGACTACATGCTATTGAAAGACTGCGCCATATGACACAAGCAGGCGGCAACATTGAATTAAAATGGGACGGAAGTCCTGTGGTCTATTGGGGCAAGGATGATCAAGGCCGTTATAGCCTGATACCAAAAAATGCCTGGGAATACCTAAAGCGTGGCAAGACTGAAACTGCCGACGGTACCAGTACTGTAATGAACTCGGCCGAAGATGTTCGCAATTTTATTTTGAAGACTGGCAAAGTAAAACCAGGTGAAGAAAAACAAAGACAAAACTATGCTAAGAAAATGGCCGACCTTTGGCACTACTTTTCTGACGCTAGTCCTCCAAAAGGGTTTATAGAAGGCGGTATCTTGTTTAGTCCAGAAAAGCCTGCTGTGCTTAATCCCAAAACAAAAGAATACGATTTCACTCCCAACATTACCAGTTTTCATATTCCCAAAGACAGTGAGTTAGGCAAGAGCATTGGCAAAGCCAAAGTAATGGTAGCGGCTACAGGTTTTTATCCTACCTTGGGCAGCAGTGACGAACAGCGTTTTCCCAATGCAGAGCAACTGTCCACAGGCACTGTGATTGTGCAAGGTACAACTTATGTTGAGCAACCTCCACAAACTGACGGGAGAGGATTAGACTATGCTGAACAGTTTATACAACAACACGCTGCAGAGATAGACGGATTTTTACAAGGCCAGCCCGGATTAACCAAACCCGGTGATGTGTTATACAAATTCTTTAATCAAAATTTGCGTGTGGCCGGAGTCAAACAAAAGTTTGTTGACTGGGTCACTCAGAACTTGTCAGCGGGCCAGGCAGAAAAAGTTATTCGAGATCCTAGAATTAATGTTGTACTTGATGCTGTTGAAATGTTAACTGCTGAGAAAATGAAAATTATTGGCGAGCTGAGCCAAGGTACACACGGCAACATTAGACAAACTAAACCTGAGGGATATGTACAAGCGCATCCTGGCACAGGTTTTAAAAATGATTTACCTGGACAATTTGTCAAAGCAATTGATCAAGCCAATTGGGCTCCGAGGAAAGACTAATGCTACTAAGAGAATTATTAAACAGAACCGGAGAAGGCAAGTCCGCAGTAGTAGGATGGGGTCGAGGTATGGGGCATCGTGGACATATGATGTTGGCCAGTAGTGTTATTACACAGGCTGACGAAACAGATGCCGATCCTTACTTTGTTGTTAGTCGTACTGTAGGTAAAGACGATCCTATTACACCTGACGAAAAAATGGACATCTATAAAAAGGTATTTCCCAAACATGGCCATATTTTCCATACAGCCACAGACGAAATGCCCGACCTGACTCGAGTGTTAACCAAACTAGCCGATCACGGATATACAGATGTAACTGTTGTTGTAGGTGCTGACCAAGTCAAAGCACTAAGTTATGTAAAAAACTATAACGGTACTCCAAATAAAGCAGGCGAGATTCCCTACAATTTTGACACATTAAATGTTATTGCTCGTCAAGAAACTAACGACCCTAGTCGAGAAGAAGAAGGTCCTCGTGCTACGCCAATGCGCAGTGTGCTGATGGATCCCAAAGCTAGTGAAGAAGAAAAGTTTGCCGCATGGCGCGATGCTATGAGTCCAGAACTAAGTGATGACGAAGTCCGTGATTTGATGGCCAAAGCACAGACTCGTATGAGTGATCCTGCATTTGGCAAGAAGACAAAAGCCGTGGCAGAAGACGACCTCATGGAAGGTCCAGAACTTGCATCTACACTTAAACACATTGTAGACAACGGCAAGTACATCACACAGGTATACGACAATTTAAAACAGATGGCCAAGAAGTTTGTTGACAGCCGCGGCGACCTAAAAGGTTTTGCCATGATGGCGGGCGGTGTTGGTAGTCGTTGGTATAATGATTTTTACTTTAACAAATTACAAACAGAGCTGTATGCGCTAACCAAACAATCATCCAAGTATGCTAGCGACTTGCATGTGTTCTTAAAAAGTTCTACCGAAGATCGAGATAGAAAAATCAGCTTTACTGAAATCAGCAGATCACTTCCGCCTATCCTATACAAAATGGGACAGCGTATGGGTAACAAAGAGTTATCACATTTTGCTGCCAGCTGGAATAATCGTAGACAAGATTACGAAGCATACTTGGATCAAATTGAAGCAGAAGCTGGTATGGATGATGACAGTGGCTATTATGAGCCTAAAATTAAACCAGAACGCGATCATACTAGCGGCAAACAAAATGCACAAGCAGATACATTGATTAATCAAGCAATTAAAGATCATGTTCCCGTCAGCCATCAGGGTGAAGTTAGAAATATGATTAATAAATTGCCCATGAATAGCAGATTTGCCGCACTAGAAAAAGCAATTAATAAATTTAAAGCAGTGGAAGAAGAAGCAGCTGGTGTTGGCATTCTTACTAAACAAAATACCACTGCTGATGTAGGTCCAGGTACATTAGGAAAAATGTTAAGAGCATTTAAATTATAATGGATGAACTTGACTATATAAAAAAATTAGCCGGTGTTACACCATTTCCAGGTCTTAAAGAATATTCTATCAATGACGGAAGTAATGTTAGTGTTACTGGAAATCAAAAAGCACAGCTGATGAAACAACACGATATTAGGCCGGGAACTAAAGAGTGGTTTAAGTTATGGTTTAGTCGACCATACCTAACGGGCGAGAAGCCAATAGGAGACTAAGATGAGTTTTGAATTTGATTTTACAGTTGAAAAATTACATAACTGTGTACACAAGAATAAAGAAATTAATTTATGGTACAATGCCATGACAGAATACTTGCCTAAGTTTGAAATTACTACGCCTGCCCGTGTTGCAGGATTTGTGGCACAATGTCAGCATGAAAGTGCAGACTTTACTGCGCTACAAGAAAACTTAAACTATGGTGCAAAAGGATTAATGAGTATTTTTAAAAAGTACTATCCAGATGAAGCACTGGCCAAGGCACATGAGCGCAAGCCAGAGTTGATTGCTAATCGAGTATACAGCGGCCGAATGGGCAATGGTACAGAAGCATCAGGCGATGGATGGAAGTTCCGTGGTCGTGGCATATTACAACTAACTGGTCGTGCAAACTATACACAGTGCAGTCGTGATTTGTTTGGAGATGATACTCTAGCACAAGATCCAGATTTGTTACGCACACCTGAATATGCTATATTAAGTGCCTGCTGGTTCTGGCACAAGAATAGTCTTAACGCTATTTGTGACAAAGGCGATATTGTATTGCTTAGTAAAAAGATCAACGGTGGTACTATTGGTTTAGAAGACCGTATCAGTCACTGGAATATTGCTTTAGATCAATTTGAAGAATAATATGTTTTTAAGAGAGCTAACAGAAAACTTTGCAGACGGTCGCAATCCAGAACATAAGGGCGACAGTCGTAGACACGGCATTCCTAAACATGCCAGTCTAAAGTCATTAGATAAAATTGCACATCAAGGCGGACGCAAAGGACAGCTGGCTCATTGGCAAGCTAACATGCGCAGAGGTAGAATGAAGGAAGACATTGACAGTCCAGACCTTGTTGATATACTGGCTAAATTTTTACCTTTCTGCATGAAGTCATTAGAACTAAAACAGTTGCCTAAGATCAAATTAGAAAAGCAGATAAATGCAGGACCACAGCCTACCTTTGGCATGTTTGATCCAGATGCTAGTACAATTACACTAGGCATTAGTAATCGTCATCCTTTGGATATTATTCGAACACTGGCTCACGAACTAGTACACTATAGACAAGCTGTTGAAAATAGGTTAAATGACGAAAGTGGTACTACAGGCAGTGATGAAGAAAACGAAGCCAACGCAGGTGCTGGTATATTACTGCGTAGTTTTGGCAAACAACATCCGGAATTTTTTGCGGTAAAGCCTATATCACTCAGTGAGGAAATGATGAGAATACAAGAACTAGTACAAGAAGATGCCACCGCAGGCGGAACAAGTGCAGGAGCAATTGCCACTGTGCCTAATCCGCATGTGGCCATTGGAAATGTTAAAAAATATGGAAAAGGTGCGTCTGCAAAGCCACCTAAGGCAGCACAGGCTTTAAACAAAGACGGCACTGCTAAAAATGCCCTAGATTTGCCAGGCGCAAGTTTAATGGGCGGCAAGTTACTGAAACGATAAATATAAAGATATTGGAGAATTCGCAATGCAAGACACTTTTAACCAACACCCAGATGATCACGAAGCAAAAATGGCGCGTGCTGATCTATTTAAATGCGCACAGTACAGCTTTAAACTATTCAAAATGATCCACGAGGACATGGAACTTGAGGGCTGGGTACAGGCCAAGATTACCAAAGCCGCTGACTATATTGCTAGTGTATTCCACTACATGGAATACGAGATGAAGATCAGCGAGTACGGTGACAACTTAGAAAATGCAGACATGTACTCAGAAAGTATTCGTCGTGTGTTTGAGCAGAAACTGATGGAAGCTAAAACAAAAGCTGCCAAAGTTAAAGCTATGGAGTCTAAGTGTTCAGGTTGCGGCAAGCCGATGCCCAAGTGCTCATGCGATGATAAAATAGATGAAGAACGCAGTTCAACTGGTGGTGAGATTACAAAGACCAAAACAGGTCTACGCCATGCACACAATCCAAATCGTTTCAGTGACGAGCCACATGCAGAACCTGCAAGCAAGGTCAAATCAAAATCTGCAGCAGAAAAGGCAAGCGACCGAGCTATGGACAAAGCAGACGAGAAAGACTCAAAAGCATTTGGTAAAGCTAACCCAGGCAAGCAGACTATCATGAAGGGTGGTGTAAAAACTACTAACGAAGGTGTTACTGACCACAAGCCATGTCCGCCAATGTCGCATGTTAAGAAAATGTGCCAAGATGGAAAGAGTGTAGCAGAAATTTGCAAAATGCATCCAGATTGTGATCAAAAAGAACTAAAACAAATGGTAGCTGATTGCAAAAAGAAATTGTCAGAGAGTGCCAAGCCAGATTTCCTAGACATGGACAAAGATGGCAACAAAAAAGAAACAATGAAGAAAGCAGTTGCCGACAAGAAAGCAGGTCCCAAGAAAGGTGTCAATCCATTTGCTAAAGTAAAAGAAGGAATGGCTCCTATGGATCCAGACGGTGCCACTGCGCCTCCTCCAAAAGGTAAAGACGGACAGTACCCTATTGTAACATCGGGACCACACAAAGGCAAGCGTTGGAGTCCTAAAACTCCAGGACCAACAAATGCAGCATTTAAAGAAGCTGCTGCCAAGTGCAATCACTCACCAAAGGGCAAAAGTTGCCCAGTTCATGGTCTAAAAGAATGCAGTGGCATGTATGAAGGTGACAAATTTGATCCGTTGAAGCATGTTAAGAATCCTACACAAGGCGAGAAAGATGCTGCCAAAGATGTCAAGCGCGGTAGCTACGCAGATCGTGCAGCCATGTTAAAGTCAGCAGAAGCTGACGGTCGTTTAAAGAAGTAAATGTATGGACATGCGACGAATTCTACAAGCAGTTGACAGTTCAGCATCAAAGCCTGTAGAAGGCGGCGAGACTATGAAAAAGTTTATGACCATTGTTGAAGGCAAGAGTTCTAGTAACAGACTAACTACTGCCGAATCAATGGTAATTGAACAACCCGCTATTGTTACACGCAAAGAAATAACTAGTCCAGTATTGAATGTTGCTAAAGATGCTAGCCCCAGCATGATTGGCAAATACTTTAAAACTATAGAACAAGAACTCAAAGAGGCTGAGGATCGCACACGGGATCGTACCAAGCAATTAGCTGAGCGTGTGGCCAATAAGATCAACAACCAACGCATTGCAGAACTAAGCACTGACACATTGGCCAGTTATAAAAAGAAAGCAGGTGCAGATGCCAAAAAGGCAGATGCAGATGGCAACTATGCTCGTGGTGACAAGCGTTTCAAAGGTATTAACAAAGCTACCAGCAAACAGTTTGACAACGATCTCAAAAAACATGGTCAACAAAGTATGTCGGAAGCAGAAGGTACACCAAGTGGTGTTGCACACCTGACCAAAGAGTTGTTGACACACATTGTACAACAATCTGGTAAAGAAGGTGCTCACGCTGTTGTCAAAAGCCTAGAGTGGGGCGACGGTGCTGCCAAAGAACTTTTACATTTGCTAATTAGCGATCTTAAAGACGATATCGCAGGTATGGATGAAGCAGTTAATCCAGCACAACAAGCAGCCATTGCCATTGCAAAGAAGAAAACGGCAGGTAAGAAATAATGGATGAATTAAAACAAGCATTGAAAGTGGCATTTGCCAGCGAATATTCATTTGCGATTAAAACACAGAACTTTCACTGGAATGTTGAAGGCAGTGATTTCTACGAACTACACTTGATGTTTGAGAGAATTTATCTTGAGGTATACGGAGCCATTGATCCATTTGCTGAAAATATTCGTAAACTAGGTTCATACACTCCAGCTAGCTATAGCAGATTCAGTATGTTAACTGAAATTGATGACGAGACACAGATACTTGCGCCCGGTGCAATGGTAAGTGAATTACTCGGTGATAGCGATAAGATGGTTAAATTATTGAAGATGGTGTATGATGCAGCCGAGAGAGAAGGCGAGCACGGATTAAGTAATTTCCTTGCCGAACGCATGGATGCACATCGAGGACATAGTTGGATGTTGAGGGCAACACTAAAGAATTCACCTTAGGACCGGTACTCGTTACCGTAATGTGAATAGGCGGCTGCTGCCTGTACAAACGATTCGCTACCGTGGAATACCAAGTGAGCATGAACAATTAAAATTGGGGTTATTAAATGGATATCAGATCATTAATCAGTGTGTTAGAAAACATTGAAAGTTTAAATCGAGCACCTGTTGTGGAGGCTGAAGATCCAGCGGCCGTTATTGCCAAATATACAGATAAACCCGATATGCCAGCATACATTGACAGTAAAGACGGCAAAGTCAAATACATGGATAACAATATGGATCGTGGCAGGGCCGGACAAGCTAAAGTTATGCCTACAGATTGGATTGAGCGTTATGCGCCGGATCTAGCTGCCGCATTAAGAGCACAAGGTGGTAACCAACAAGGTTACGGTGCTCAACAAAAGGGCGGATTGTTTGGCATTAAAGGTCTTGGTAATTTTGATCAAGGAACTACTGTTAATACTAAACAAGCCGGTGCCGATGCTAGTAGTAAATCATACAAAGCAGACAAGTTAAAGCAATTAAGTGATCTAGTAGCTAAACTAAATGCAGAAGGCGGTGGCAACACTGATCCTACTGTTGGTAAGGTAGACTACAGTCTAGGTGGCGGAAGCTCACCTGGTATGAAATTAAAAGAAAGCATTCTTCGTGAATTTGGTTACGAAGTTGATGAAGGCGGCATTACATTAGGTGCTGATGGAAAAGTTGACCCTAACGGACATACTCCAGAAAAACAAATGGCATTGAGCAAAATGGTCGGCGACAACATGAATGCCGCCGCGGGTAAAGATGCAATTATTAAACAAATCCAAGCCATTATGGCCGAACTTGGCCAATCAGACCAAGCATATGCTACTGATCCAGATGTTATCAAAGCATTAGGTATTGCACAAAAAGCTATCGATGCTGCTAGCAAGAAACCAGATGCGGCAAAACCAACAACAGATACTCCGGTAGCTGGCAAACCAGATGCAACTGCAGCTGCCAATTCCAGTGGAGAAGCTGTTGGAAAGAGTCTTCAAAGATTTAAAGAATTATTGGCCAAGGCAAGCGAGCCTGCAACGGCAGCAACACCTACGGCTCCAGCAAAAGAAAACATATCTTATTTCTTAGAAAAGATGAGAGTGTTAGAGTCGCAATTAAATGAAGCGTTAACTCCTGACGAACAAAAAGAATTAGATCAGTTGGCACAATCATATGGTGACAGCGAAGATCCAGAAATTACAGGATTACTAAAGCAATATGGCGATGCTAAGAATGCCGCATTAAATGCTACTCCCGGTTCTAAACCTACATCTACAACAGCCACTAAGAAGAAATCAATGACTCCTGTTGATCCAAAGGTACAAGCATTGCAAAACGACATTTTGGCAATTGATCCAAAAGCATTGCCTAAATACGGTGCCGACGGGCGTATGGGCAGTGAGACACAGACTGCTATGAAAGATGCAAGATTCAAAGTTGCACTGGACAAATACAATGGTGATGGCTCTACTGCAACTAAACCTAGTACTGGTGCCGCGGGCGGTGCAAGTGCTGTTCCAGCAGATGCTAGCACAAAAGAACCATACTGGGTAAATGGCACACGCTACGAATATAAAATGTCAGGTGGTGGACGAGGTCAGGCAGCTACTGGAAAATGGGAACCAACGGCTACGCCAACTGATAAACTTCAATGGAATAGCACACGAGCTCGTTCTATGGCCAAGTACACTGGGCCAGACTCTGCATATGGTAAAACAGATGCTGCCAATCCAACTGATACTACTGCCGCTGAACCAACGGCATCTACTACCGCAACTAAGCCTGCAACTACAACTTCCAATCAATCGGTATCCGGAACATTAAAAATGGGCAAGGCAGATGGCTCAATTACCTATAATGGTAAGACTGTAAATCCAGGTGATCCAGAATATGCTACAGCTGAACAAGCTCTTATTCGAGCACAAGGAAAGTCTCAACAAGCTAGGACAAGGCAACCAAATAACCCTGCGTTAGCTAGTACACCTGTTCAGCAAGGTGCATCACAACAAAAAGATATTGATTTTGAAAGTGTTGTTAGAGAAGACAATGCTATCTTAGCAATGATCCGCGGTATTAAAGTCTAATCAGTGCCACTGCCCTTGATAGCAGTGGCGCATTTCATGCCCTATGTCATGTTGAGTAGGGTTTTTCTTTGTGATAATAGTACAACTGTTCTTTTCAACTTCCCAGAAGCTACAAGCATCAACAGTATAACCTAGAGTTTTACCGTCACGCTTTTTGATTTCTGCGGCACAGGCCTTTTGAACATTATCCACAGGTAGCCAAACAATAGTCATTGACTGCGTCTTGTTAGACTTAGTACTAAATGGCAGTTCAGGATTGTCCCAATTTGCGTGAGCAAAATTAGACACCAATGCTAGTATCAAGAGTGTGTGTTTCATATTGTTATTATACTGCCAAAACGCATAATTGCCAACTAGTTTGGTAATATTATTTTTGACATAGCTCATTTGTGGCTATATAATAACACATTATTAGGAGAAACCATGTCAACTCGCATGTACGGACCAGAAGAAAAAGCCAAACTTGAACGACTAATTAATGAAGGATCTACTGTTCTTCGTGAAATCGAGGACCTTAAAGAAGGACTCAAAGAAACCGTCAAAGCAGTAGCAGAAGAATTGGAAATCAAACCTGGTGTTATTAACAAAGCTATTACCATTGCACATAAAGACAATTGGAAAGCTCACGAAACCGAATGGGCAGATGTTGAAATGATTTTGGGTGTTACTGGACATTTGCCAGAAGACAAATGAATGAACTATTAAAATCAACATTTGATTGGATACGCGATGACTTTAAGTCTAACCGAATTCGCTTTTGCATTGAGTTGCTTGCTTGGGCTATTAGTATTGGTTGCTCCGTCACTATGGCGCTTACAGTACCCACGCCTCCGCTTCTTGCTCTTTATCCCGTATGGATCACTGGTTGTGCTATGTATGCTTGGGCTAGTTGGACTAGGAAATCTTTTGGCATGCTGGCTAACTATATACTGCTAGTCAGTATTGACAGCATAGGCCTAGTCAGGATGCTAAATAATTTATAACAAACAGTTTCGATCAGCTATAAATGATCAAATAGGTATTTGTGAGCCATAAATCACATAGGAGAAAACAATTTGTATGTAGATGCGTATTTTCAGCGCGATGCTGATATCATTAAAGTGGTAGAGCGTAACAAAGAAGGGCAAAGAATTTTTAAAGAATTCCCCACTCGTTACACTTTCTACTATCCAGACCCAAAGGGCAAATTCCAAAGTATACACGGAGATCCATTAAGCCGTGTTGTTTGTAAAACCTCAAAAGATTTCCGCAAGGAAATGTCCATACACAATAATAAAAAGCTGTATGAGGCCGACATTAATCCCATATTCGTTTGCCTAAGCGAAAACTATCTCAATCAAGACGCTCCAAATTTAAATGTGGCGTTTTGGGATATTGAGGTAGACTTTGATCCAGAGCGAGGCTATGCATCACCCGACGATGCGTTCATGCCAATTACTGCAATTGCTGTTCACCTGCAATGGTTAGACACGCTGATATGTTTAGCAGTTCCTCCCAAAAAAATGAGTGTGGCCGAAGCACAAGAACTAGTTAAAGATTTTCCCAATACTCATATCTTTGATAACGAAGCAGACATGTTGGACACATTTCTTAACCTGATCCAAGATGCAGATATCTTGAGTGGTTGGAACAGTGAGGGCTTTGATATGCCCTACACTGTCAATCGTATTACCAAAGTTCTCAGTAAAGACGACACACGCAGATTATGCCTATGGGATCAGTTTCCCAAGAAGCGTGAGTATGAAAAATATGGCAAGGCAGCTACAACTTATGATCTTCACGGTCGTGTGCATCTGGACAGTCTCGAACTTTATCGTAAGTATACCTATGAAGAACGCCACACATATCGACTAGATGCCATTGGAGAGATGGAGGTAGGCGAAAGTAAAACGGTGTATGAAGGCACACTGGATCAATTGTACAACAACGACTTTAAAAAGTTTGTTGAATACAACAGACAAGACTGTGCATTGTTGGACAAACTGGACAAGAAACTAAAGTTTATTGACTTGTCAAACAAACTGGCGCATGAGTGTACTGTGTTGCTACAGACCACTATGGGCGCTGTTGCTGTAACTGAGCAGGCTATCATTAACGAATGCCATCGTAGAGGCATGCAGGTTCCTAATCGTGTCAAAATGGATGACCGAGAAGACAACGAAGGTGCCGCTGGTGCTTATGTTGCCTATCCCAAAGAAGGCATTCATGATTGGATTGGTTCATTAGACATTAACAGTCTTTATCCTAGTGCCATTCGTGCGCTCAACATGGGCCCGGAAACTATTGTTGGACAGTTGCGACAAAAGGCAACACAAGAATACATTGATAATCTTGTGATCAACAAGGGTAAAAGTTTTGCGGCAGCATGGGAAGGTGTGTTTGGATCCGTTGAATATACTGCTGTAATGAGTAAAGAGATTGGCACAGAAATTACTATAGACTGGGAAGACGGCAGTGTTGATGTATTAAGTGCTGCCGAAGTATACAAATTAATTTTTGATAGTCAGCAACCCTTTATCTTAAGTGCAAACGGCACTATCTTTACCTACGAAAAAGAAGGTATCATTCCGGGATTACTTAAACGCTGGTATGCAGAGCGTAAAGAAATGCAGGCCAAATTAAAAGATTGTATTAAATCAGGAAATAAAATTGAAGAAGAATATTGGGATAAACGGCAGTTGGTTAAAAAGATTAATCTTAACAGTTTGTATGGTGCTATTCTTAATCCTGGCTGTAGGTTTTTTGATAAGCGTATTGGTCAATCAACCACACTTACTGGGCGAGCCATTGCAAAGCACATGGCTTCAAAGGTAAATGAAATTATAACCGGAGAATTTAATCATGTGGGTAAAGCCATTATCTACGGTGATACTGACTCATGTTATTTTAGTGCTTACAAGACGCTGAAGAAAGAAATTGACAAAGGATCAATTCCTTGGACTAAAGAAACCGTTGTACAACTGTATGATCAAATTGGGGAAGAAGTCAATACCACATTTCCGCAGTTTATGCTAGATGCATTTCATGTGCCAAAGACTCGTGGTGAAGTTATCAAAGCCGGTCGTGAGATTGTGGGATCAAAAAGTCTGTTCATTACCAAAAAACGCTATGCAGTCTTGTACTATGACAAGGAAGGCAAACGCAGTGATGTGGATGGAAAACCTGGCAAGATCAAAGCCATGGGCTTGGATTTGAAGCGTAGTGATACCCCTGAATTTATTCAAAACTTCTTGAGTGATATATTGGAGAAAGTTCTAACAGGAGCAGACGAACAGGCAGTATTGAACTTTATTACTGACTTCCGTACAGAATTTAAGAGTCGTCCTGGTTGGGAAAAAGGTAGTCCTAAACGAGCTAATAAGATTACCGAATATCAAGCCAAAGAAGTCAAAGCGGGCAAAGCTAACATGCCCGGTCATGTGAGAGCAAGTATCAATTGGAATACACTCAAACGCATGTTCGGCGACAAATATTCAATGGGTATTACCGACGGTGCCAAAGTAATCGTTTGTAAACTCAAAGAAAATCCATTGGGGTTTACTTCAGTGGCATATCCAGTAGACGAGTTACGCTTGCCTAAATGGTTTAAAGATCTGCCATTTGATCACGAAGAAATGGAAACCACGATCATTGACAACAAATTAGACAACCTTATCGGTGTACTTAATTGGGATGTCAGATCAACCGAACAGACAAATACTTTCAATAAATTATTTGACTTCTAAAGAAAAAATCTATATACTATATTATAAAAGGAAAAATCATGCAAGACATTTTAAAAGACCTAGTAGCACATACACACAGTTTGGGTGTTATCCCTGTAATTAAAATCACAGGCAATAGCAAAGAGACTGTTATTGAATCAATGGCTGAAGATCGTTCAGTTATTATCAATGCTAAAACACATGCGCCAGTTGCTGAGTTTTGTGGTACATTCGGTATGTCTAACTTAGACAAACTATCTTTACACTTGAAGAATCCAGAGTACAAAGAAAATGCAAAAATTCAAGTTGTACATGCTGAACGCAATGGTGAAGAAATCCCAGTCAGTCTACACTTTGAAAACGAAACAGGTGACTTTGAGAACGATTACAGACTCATGAGTCAAGAAGTTATTGCTGAGAAACTTAAAAAGGTCAACTTCAAAGGTGCTCAATGGTCCATTGACTTTGAACCTGCTGTTGCCAGTATTCAAAGACTGCGATTGCAGGCCGCGGCACACTCAGAAGAAAACTGTTTCCAAGTTAAGACAGAAAAAGATAATCTTGTGTTCTTCTTTGGGGATGCAAGCACACACGCAGGCTCATTCACATTCCAATCAAATATTGATGGCAAATTGAAACAGGCATGGTCATGGCCCGTGACACAAGTTATGAGTATTCTTGCTCTTGACGGCAACAAGACCATGCGCATTGCAGATGCAGGTGCTATGCAAATTACTGTTGACAGCGGTCTTGTTGAATACAATTATATTTTACCCGCACAAAGCAAGTGATGAATAAAAATCTAACAGCTACACAAAACGACTACGCATATTTTTTGCCGGCAACTAGTGGCTTTTACAGCACTTTTATCGGCAAACAACGCTACGGGAATTATGTGGATCCTGCTCGTGTTCCGCCCAGTCTAACTAACAGTGTAGAAAGTCTCAATTATCTAAATCCAGATAAAGGTGCATTTTACTTTGATCATTGTTTATATTCGGCAGGACACGCCAACTTAGATTTGACCAAACCAGATGAAACCGAAGACATGTTTCGTAATAGAGATCGTAGCACAAGTTGGGTGTTGGGCGACTCGGGTGGATTCCAGATTGGTAAGGGTGTGTGGGAAGGCGAGTGGCGTGATCCTACAGGACCTGAAGTTGCCGCCAAATGGGCAGAAGTCAATGCATTAGGCATTGAACTGGTACCACAGTTCCATCCTACTGGTCATCCCAAGACTGACAAGAACGGCAATCAAAAGTTTACCCGAGTAGATCATCCTAAGCTCTATCAGGCTCGTTTAGATGCCGCACAAAAGAAGCGTGAACAAGTGTTAACTTGGATGGATGCACTGATGGATTATGGCATGGTACTTGATATTCCAGCTTGGGTTGAGCGTAGTCCTGCAGGTTGTAAGGCAACTGGTATTGAATCATATCAACAGGCAGTTAATGCCACTAGGTATAATAACGAGTATTTTATCAAACATCGCGATGGCAACTGCAAGTTCCTTAATGTGTTGCAAGGCGAAACACACGATCAAGCAGAAGATTGGTATCATCAAGTCAAAGACTTTTGTGATACTAAGATCTATGGTGACAAAGCATTTAATGGTTGGGGTATGGGTGGACAAAACATGTGTGATATTCACCTTGTACTCAAACGCCTAGTGGCTCTACGCTTTGACGGATTGTTAGAGCAGGGTCAACATGACTGGATGCACTTCTTAGGCACATCAAAGTTAGAATGGGCTGTGCTGTTGACTGATATCCAGCGAGCTGTTCGCAAGTATCATAATCCCAACTTTACTATCAGTTTCGACTGTGCTAGTCCTTTCTTAGCCACTGCTAATGGACAGATTTATATCAACACAGAAACCGAAGATCGTACCAAATGGGTTTATCGTATGCAGGCGTCGGCTGATGATAAAAAGTATGCCACTGATAGCCGACTGTTTAAAGATGCAGTATTGCAAGATAAAATATTTGAGAAGTTTGAATCAAGTCCAATTATTGATCAACTTGAAATGAAAGATATTTGTATCTATGCTCCGGGCGATCTAAATAAGAATGGTAAGGAAGGCGCAACCAGTTGGGATTCATTTAGCTATGCGTTAATGATGGGTCATAATGTGTGGATGCATTTGAACGCAGTACAAGAAGCCAATCGTCAATATGATTTGGGCAAATTGCCTGCCATGCTAGTTGACGAACGCTTTGATAGAGTGTATTATAAAGACATAGTAGAAGCAATATTTGCCTGTGATAACAGAGACGATGCTAACGCTATTGTCGAACATTACAGTAAATTTTGGATGATGATTATCGGTACACGAGGTGCAACTGGTAAAAAGACAGTTAATGCACATACAAAGGCAGAAGAATTTGGTATTCCTATGGTGGATTTTTCCGATTTAAAAATAATTAAAAAAGAAGAATCTAAAGAAAATAACTTTGCAGAACTATTTGAATGACATTACCAGACGAAAGATATCGAGCAGTAGTACAGACTCAAAAGTTTTTACTTGAGATTTTGTCTACTGCTCGAGTTCCTAAAAAAATTAAAGATGATGCTAGGTGGTGTTTGCGTCATTATCCCAGCGAATATGATATGCAGATTGCGGCAATAGGTGCTCCCGAAGTGTTTCAAAAACAGATGGAACCTGTGACTAGATTGTTTAAAGTGTACGAACAAACAAAGGCTGAAAAAAATGAAGCGTGATTATGCCAGTGGTCAATCAGAAACTGCTGTATTCTTCACAGGAATTGAAGTAGAGCATACACCTGCGTTTGGCATGCCTACACTGTTTGTCACAGGAGTTCAATCAGTAGATGAAATTGCATCAAATTTAAATGAATGTAAGCATATCTTCTTTGGTGCTAATCACAGTTTCAATCCACAGAACAATCTAGATTGGCAACGCTGGGAAACTATGATCACATACTTTTTAGATAAAGATTACCTGTGCAGTCTAGACATTCCATTATCAGCAGTTGAAGAATTCAACGACGGCGGTATGAATGACTACAATAATTTTATCCCACAGATAAGAGTGCCAATTCCTTATGTAAAACTGTGGAATTATAATACAATGCTTAAAATAGATGACAAAGATTTTAAGGCAACAAATCCAGGCGTGTGGACTCATAGTCTACATGATTTAAAAACCCGTGATAAGTTTACCCCTTGGAGTGCTTACACAAATGACACTATTATTAAATGATTATCAAACAGGACATCAGACCTAATAAAATGATTTGGACTACCTTTTGCAAAGAAGGCATGCACAAATATCCAGCCGCACTTACAGATCCAGCACTTGCTACAGGTGATGAATATGATGTGAGTTTTCTAGGCTATCCGCACCGTCACATCTTCCACTTCAAAGTTTGGATTGGTGTCACACATGACGACCGTGATATTGAGTTTATTCAGTTCAAACGATGGTTGCTAAATCTCTACAAAGACAGTATACTAGCGTTAGACTACAAGAGTTGCGAAATGATTTCAGGTGATTTATATGAAGTCATTTCACAAAAGTATCCCAATCGTGAGATTTGGATTGAGGTCTCCGAAGACGGAGAAAATGGTTCATTTATTAAGTACTAAGGAAAAGCTATCATGGCTAAAATTAATTACAGAGATTTTTCATATTTTGACAACCGTCCGGACATTGTTAAAATCTTTGACGATTTAGAAAAACTACACAACTTCTGCCGTATTGAGATGTTGCCTTTTAATGAGGCAGATTTGTATAATCGTAATAGTCAAGTTTGGAACAGCTATTACCATAGCACACGACCACGCAAGCCACGCGGTGAATGGCAACAACGCGGTGAATACAATCGCAGTGGGAATAACAATCGTAACTATCAACGATGATTTATATAGTTGACATTGAAGCGGTTGATACTATAATTTTTTGATAATGTATCGTTTCTTAAACGGAGTTGTTTGATAACTAGCAGCCCATCTAGCAGACGATACAGAAAAATTATTGTTGATAATCTTTTACCTTACACAGTTTCTTAAACTCACGGAGGCTTATTTAATGAAACCCACAATTTGGATTTTCTCCCTTGAGTGTTTGGAGACCCGTTATACAAAACAATGGCACGAACACATTCCAAAATTACTTAAACATAAGTTAGGCAATAAGTTTAATGTTGTTCAGGTCGACGGCGTTCAAAAGAATAGCCAACTCACTCCCGGTGCTTTCTTGAATTTTTCAGATACCAACTATTGGAAAAGTTCTCAGTTATGTAATTTTTTAGAGCATCACAATAGGGGCGAGACTTCTACTGACGATCACATCCTTTTTACAGACGCATGGAATCCTACAGTTATTCAACTCAAATATATAAAGGATCTATTAGGCTTTAACTGGACACTCCACGGACTATTTCATAGTGGATCATACGATAACCAAGACTTTTTAGGTCGACTAGTTGGCAATAAGCCTTGGGTTAGAAACGCTGAAAAAAGCTTCTTTCACGCATTTGATCACAACTACTTTGCTACCAAGTTTCACATTGAATTGTTTCATAGAGAACTGCTCAACGGTGGATTGCAAACTGAAAACCCATGGTACGAAGACGAGCTTGCAGAAATAATGAATGGCGAATATCCAAGTATTGTTCGTACTGGCTGGCCCATGGAGTATATGGATTCAACTTTGACCATGTATAAAAACATGCCCAAGCGTGATCTTATCTTGTTTCCGCATCGCATTGCTCCAGAAAAGCAAGTTGATATATTCCGTGATTTAGCTACACACTTGCCACAATATGAATTTGTAGTTTGTCAGGATCAACAACTGACTAAAAACGAATATCATAATTTGTTGGGAGAAGCTAAACTAGTGTTTAGTGCTAACCTTCAAGAAACACTTGGCATTAGTTGTTACGAAGGTGCTGTAGTAGATGCCATTCCAATGGTGCCTGATAGACTTAGCTATACAGAAATGTATTATGATACATTTAAGTATCCAAGTGAATGGACAGAAAGTTTTGAAGCGTATGACACTTGTAGACAATCTTTATGTTTCAAAATTATACAGTATATGGACAATTATACTAGTTTTGTTCCACAAGTAAAAAAACAAGCAAAGGACCTACATGACAACTTCTTCAGTGCCAACGGACTACTCAACAATATTAAGCAGTGACACTATTACTATTACTGGGTACGAACCTAGTAATTTTAGCACTATACAACCACTGACTACTAATCAAATAGTTACTATCGGTTCAAGTAATAGTAGTGTGTATTATACTGCACCCAGTATGACAACTATGTCAACTATTAACTCTGGTTCCATTAATACTGTCTCTATTGACACCAACTTGTGGAATACATCTTTTAATTTGCCGATTGATTGGGTAGATGCTTTTCCGTCTTGGGATAAAGTTCAAGACATGTGCAAGCAATATCCCAGTTTAGAAATAGCACTTAGAAATTTTCAAACCATCTATCAGCTTGTGAAAGACGACTATGATAATCCAGCGCCTAAAAAATAAGTTTTTTTCTTTTTTAGAAAAGCACGACCGTAAACGAATAATCATGGATCGGCAATGCGACGAACCACTGTTGACTCGTTACTACTTGTTTTTGAAAGATCGTAAACAGTTTCCTTTCAATGTGTTCTTACACAAGTTTCACAAAGGCGATCCTGGAGATGTGCATGATCATCCTTGGCCATACGCTACATTGATACTGGCAGGCGGCTACTACGAATACACTCCTAATTTTGAATACGGCCAAATGGTCAGTGAAACCAAACACTGGCGTGGCCCTGGGCATTTTAGATTTTGCAGTGCCAACAGCTATCACCGCATAGAATTAAAAGAAGGCGTTACTCCTTGGACACTGTTTATGCCTGGTCCACAACGACAAGAATGGGGATTCTGGGTAAACAACAAATGGATTCATAATGACAACTACCTCGAAGACCGTAAAAACAGTTAATACTGTTACAACTACACATGGCACAAGCCACCCATTATACGGTGCGGTACCGCCCGCAAGTCCGTTCCCTATTGGAAAAGTTTATACAACTAATAATACAGGATCGGCTGGACAGTTTTTAACAAGTGGGTCTAACGGAACTAATTGGACTAATTCAACTGACAATGTATTGGTTGTCAAACAAGATCCTGCTATTTTAGAGGTTAAAGGTCGGATGATACTTAACGGACAAGACTTAGAAGAACGGTTAAACACAATAGAAAAAGTCTTGCGTATTCCCGAGCGAGATGTTATACTTGAGAAGAAGCATCCAAAGCTAAAAAAACTGTATGATGAATACATTCAAGCATTGGGTAAGTACAGAACATTTGAAGCAATTAAAGGAGATGAATAATGAAACTACATGAATCAGTTGCGCAATCGCGCTACAAAATGACAATCAAAGAGTCAGAAGGTTTTAGATTGCGGTTGGAAAAACACGAAGTGCTTAGTCCTAAAGGACTGTATAGTGTTGATCTTATCAACGAAATGTTAAAGGCAGACGGTACAATACAAGACTCTAGCACATATAACTTCTTTATGACTCGAGAAGAATTACAAACATTGGCTTACGGTTTAACAGCATGAAACAGATCTACTACTCTTGGTCACAAGTAGAAGGTGCCTGTTTAGATATTGCTAGACAAATGTCAATGCACAACTGGCAACCGGACTACATTGTAGGTATTGGGCGTGGTGGGCTAATACCAGCTAATTTATTGAGTCAGTACACTGGCATCAAGATGAACAGTTTGGATGTCAGTCTTAGAGACGGAGGCGACACAGTTAGCAATTGCGGTATGGCTGAAGATGCATTTGAAGGTAAACGGATTCTTGTTGTAGATGACATCAACGATCAAGGATCCACAGTTAACTGGATCAAGAATGATTGGCAATCCCTTGCATTTTCCAATGACTCTAAATGGGAAACAATTTGGGGAGATAGTGTTAGGTTTGCAGTACTAACACACAATCAATCGAGTGAGTTTAAAGACCCAGACTACTATGCGTGGACTGTGAACAAAGCTGAACAAGATTGTTGGCTAGTTTATCCTTGGGAAGAGTTTTGGAAAAATGACAACTGATTTAGAAAAGGCATTAGATGAAAAACAAGCACCTTGGACAGAAATTGAATACCGAACAAAAGAATTCTGGATCTTCAGAGATGCATATCCAGTTACCCAAGGGCATCTGTTATTTGTGCCTACCAATCTGCAAAGTAACAATCTCTGGGAGTGCTATAAAGCAGCCTACAAGTTTGGCTACGAAGGCGTTGCATCGGAAAAGTGGGATGCTTTTAACATCGGACAAAATGTTGGCGAGGCTGCTGGACAAACAGTGATATACCCCCATGTGCATATGATACCTCGAAGAAACGGTGATATGACCGATCCCAGCGGTGGTGTTAGACATGTTATTCCAGAGAAAGGAAACTACAAAAAATGACATACGAAAATAGAGTTAAACATCTTGAAGAAGCTCATCATAGTCTTGATAAAAAGATCCGCGGAATAGAATCTACCGGAGTATTTGATGACGAACAACTACACGAATTGAAAAAACAAAAATTGATACTTAAAGATCAAATTGAAGAATTGAAAAAGAAGCAACACGAATAAAATATTCAATTGTGGTTGCAAAAATCTAAATAATACTGTATAATAACAAAAAGTCATCCACGACACTAACTCGGAGAACAACAATTGACAAGAGAATTTACACCAGATCCAGTGTTCCATTCAGATACTGACAATAAATTTGTAGCAGACGAATACACGCCGTTAGGCAAAGAAGTCTATATTAAAGCAGGCGAAGATATGGGTGACAAAGGCTATCAAGAAGGGTATATGGGCGATAACATTCGCTTCAAGATGAAACGCGAAGGCAAGCGTTTTTGGGCTGGAGACAATATCAGCGAATATCTTAGCGGATTCGATAAAGAAATACTAATCAATGAAGCTGCACTGGCATTCGAAACAGTGTTAGATAGATTGCTGATTGACCGCGAAACAGATCCCAACAGCAAAGGTACAGCTCGCCGATTAGCCAAAATGTATTTCAACGAAGTAATGGCAGGAAGATATGAACCGGCACCAGATGCAACAGCGTTCCCAAATGATTCGGCAGACCGATATGAAGGTATGCTGGTGGTTAGAAGCGAGCTACGAAGTATGTGCAGTCATCATCACCAACCTGTCACTGGTGTGGCTTATATTGGTATTATTGCTGCCGATAAACTTATTGGTTTATCTAAGTATACCCGTATCGCACAGTGGTGTGCAAGAAGAGGTACTCTCCAGGAGGAACTTTGTAATGACATTGCTAGGGAAATCCAAAAAGCAACTGGAGCAGAAAACTTAGGCGTATACATTCAAGCCACACATGGATGTTGTGAGAATCGTGGCATTATGGCACACTCTAGTTTGACACAAACTACAGTGTTAAAAGGTGCGTTTAAAGACGACATGGGCACTAAGAAAGAGTTTATGGATAATATTAAAATGCAACAGGAGTTTGCCCCACGATGAGATATATTACTAACAAATTTGACAGTATTCGTTTGCCGGTTGAGTCCGGTTTATTAGAATGGTTGCAGGCGCAATATCCTGCATCAAAATATTATATTAAGGAGAACTAAAATGTTTGGCGCAAATTATATGAATAGCGGTATTTTAAGTTACCGTAGTGCTAGTGAGATTAATGAAGCAATGGGCCGTGTCTACGGTCACATGAGCCTAGCAGTTATTGTATCAATGTTAGTGAGTTATTTTGTGGGCACAAGTCCAGAGCTACTACAGTTCTTTTTTACAGGCGTTTTAAAGTGGATTGTGATTTTTGCTCCACTTGCGGCAATTTTTGGCATCAGCTATGTGCTAGGCAACGATCCGAGTAAACCAGTGGCCCGGTTATGCCTGCATGGTTTTGCGGCCTTGATGGGTTTGAGCTTTGCCACAATCTTTGCCATATTCACCATGGGGTCAATTGTGTCAGCATTTATGGGTGCGGCTATCTTGTTTGCGGTAATGAGTGGCTATGGCTACTTTACCAAACAGAGTCTTGACAGCCTTGGCAAGTTTATGTTTGTTGGTTTAATTGCAATTGTTATTGCCAGTATCGCTAATATTTTTATCGGCTCAACTGTAATGCAAATGGTTATCAGTGCATTAGCGATTATCATCTTCCTAGGTCTAACGGCATACGATACACAAAAGATCCGCGAAGAACTTAGCGTAGGAACAAGCCCTGCGGTAGAAGTTCGGGGTGCATTAACTCTATATATGGACTTTATCAACTTGTTTATCAACTTATTACAACTGTTCGGAGATAGAAAATAATCATGACCACTGCCAAAGAGATGACTGATAATTTGATTTACCGTGCAAAGAACATACAAGAGTTTGTGGTCAACCGATCGATGCCAGATATCCCAACAGGGCTAGTCAAATTCAGTTTTCAACACACAGCTGGTGAAAAGTATGCTCGTATTTTTGTTCCAGCATTGACTCAAGAAGAGGCGGAATCAATGGTTGACCAATGGTTCCGGGAGAATGTATAATATGAAATGGTTTAAAAAACTAGTTGCCGGTTGGGCAAGAGAAGGTAGAAATTATGAAGAAGATTGCGTACAGTCTAACAGATTGATCAGTACTGCTGAATGTGCCTCAATCAATGATGACCCTGTACTAAACTTTAAAGTCTACTCAGCAGTGGGTGGCAAGGTTGTAGAGTTTAAACGCTATGATCGCAAAAGTGATCGAAGCGATTCGACTACCTACATTATTACTAATGATCAAGACTTCGGTGATCGAATTGCTAAGATTGCAACAATGGAACAAATTAAATTATGAGTAAGATTAAGATAGCAGAATTATTTTATAGTATACAAGGCGAAGGACGCTACATGGGAGTGCCCAGTGTGTTCCTTAGAACTTTCGGCTGTAATTTCCGCTGTGCAGGTTTCGGCATGAGTCGAGGCATGTTTAGCGAGGAAGCTGATGAGATTGCCAGTGTTGCTCATATGTTTGAAAAATACGAAAACTTGCCACTAGTCAGCACAGGCTGTGACAGCTATGCCAGCTGGCATCCCAGTTTTAAAGAACTAAGTCCAATGCTCACTAGTGACGCTATTGCAGATCGTATCTGCGAAATTATTCCACACAACGAATGGCGTGATGAACATCTTGTTATTACAGGTGGCGAACCCTTGTTGGGTTGGCAACGGGCATATCCAGACTTGTTGAGTCATCCTAAAATGCAAGGTCTTAAAGAAATTACATTTGAAACTAACGGTACTCAAAAACTAACTTCAGAGTTTAAAACATATCTGGCAAATTGGATTGACGGAGATGCTAATGGGCATTTACGAAATGGCAACAGTCTCACATTCAGTGTAAGTGCCAAACTTCCAGCAAGTGGAGAAAAGTGGGAGGATGCTATTTGTCCGGAAATTGTTTGTGAATATGAACAAGTTGGTACAGCATATTTAAAGTTTGTTGTAGCAACAGAGCAGGACATTGCTGATGCCGAATGTGCAGCAGGCGCTTATCGTGCGGCAGGATTTACTGGACACATTTATCTAATGCCAGTAGGCGGTGTGGAAAGTGTTTATACCTTAAATGCAAAGAATGTAGCTCTAGCGGCAATGAAGCGTGGCTGGAGATATAGTGATAGACTACAAGTGCCACTATTTAAAAATGAGTGGGGTACTTGATGAAACAAATAATTAAAAAACTATTTGGCATTGACAAAATTGAAAAAGAAAAAGAACAAGTCATTGCCAGATTAGAAGAAGCCAAACAGGCAGAAACAACTGCCAAAATGACTCCAAAGGAACTGGCCACCGCCAAAGGTGAGCCGTGGGTAGCAGTTCTTGATACGCATGTTAACAAAGAGAATGTTAGAAATGGCTTTTTTGAACTTGACTGGAATGACCTATTTGTAGTACAATTGAAGCAAGCAGGATATGGATTTGATGGTGATCCAGACGAAGAGATTGTGGATCGTTGGTTCAGAGACCTCGCCCGTAATATGCTTACCGAAGAAGGGCTTGATCCTACTAGACGAGGAGCAGGTTTTATTAATGTAATTCCAATTGACAAAAACAAAAGCGAAGTTTCATGACATATATTTTAGTTGATACTGCTAATACATTTTTTCGTGCTCGACATGTTATTCGCGGTGACGCGGATATTAAATTAGGCATGGCCTTGCATATTACCTTTAACAGTATCAAGAAAGCATGGCAAGACTTTGATGGTCGCCATGTGGTGTTTTGTCTCGAGGGGCGTAGCTGGCGTAAGGATTTCTATGCTCCGTACAAACGCAATCGACAAGAAACTCGTGCGGCTATGAGTGCCAAAGAACAAGAAGAAGACAAATTGTTTTGGGAAACATTTGATAAATTTAAAGAGTTTATCTCTGATAAATCTAACTGCACAGTACTACAAAATCCTCGACTAGAAGCAGATGATTTGATTGCTGGCTTTGTTCAAAGTCATCCCGATGACGATCATGTGATTATTTCGACAGACGGAGATTTTGCACAATTGATTGCTCCAAATGTTCGACAGTACAACGGTGTAGCAGATACTACACTTACACACGAAGGCTTGTTTGACAAGAAAGGCAAAAGTGTAATTGACAAGAAAACTAAAGAGCCAGTTAAAGCACAAGACCCAGAATGGATGCTGTTCGAAAAATGTATGCGTGGCGATACCAGTGACAATGTGTTCTCGGCCTATCCAGGTGTGCGTACCAAAGGTACAAAAAACAAAGTTGGTCTTACCGAAGCGTTTGAGGATCGTAAGAGCAAAGGCTATGCGTGGAACAATCTCATGCTGCAGAGATGGGTTGATCACAATAAAGTAGAACACCGCGTTATGGACGACTATGCTCGAAATATCACACTGTGTGATTTGACTGCACAACCTGCTGATATTAGAGAAATAATTAACACTACTATTGCTACAGAATTAGCAAAAGAAAAGAATGTCACTCAAGTTGGCATTAGACTGTTGAAATTTTGTCAACTTTACGATATGAAAAAGATCATGGATACTATCCAATTGTATGCAGAACCATTCCAAGCGAGATACCATAAATGAATTTAAAAGCTAAACCCATTGTCGACGGCAAATTCTGGATCGTTGAAAACGACGGAGAAAGAGTTGCCACGCTACATAAAAAAGAAAACAACAAGTTTATGTTAAGCAGTAAAGAAGGCGAAGCATATTTTAACAAAAAAGATGACTTGGTTAAACAATTTGGTATTGACTTTTTCCAAGTCAGTTCAAAAACCAAAGTATCAGATATTGAAGATCGTGATGTCTACGGCTTCCCTACCAGTTGTAAACCCTACAATCCCTTGTACAATGTACAGAGAAAACTTCCCCTGTTTACCAAAAGCAATGCCAGTAAAAGTCTCTATTGCGCTGGATACTATACTGTTAAATTTGACAAGGGTTGGGTCAAAAGTTTCTGTCCTAAACTGATCACTGTTGAGAGATATCCATATAAAGGCCCTTTTAAAAGCGACCTAGAAATGAAACAGGTGTTGTCTAATGCAAAATCCAATTAATACTGTACCCATTCAGCAGTTTATACAGCAGGTAAAGGCCGCTGATCTAAGTCAACAACGAGAAATTAAACTGGACATTAAAACTGCCAAACTGCTGGCACTTACTCTAGGCGAAATTTCAGCAAAACTGTTGGAAGATTACGATATCATACTGCGCAAATTAGAACAAAATGCAGGCGGAACTGTGTCTGTGCAAATGGACGGTGGTGGGTTTTTGAACAATTAAGTGATAAATATATGCGTAGTTAACAGGACGCATATCATGTCAAGACCAAAACCAAAAGTTTTATTAGAGCATATTAATAAAAAAACCTATAAGAGCGAGCAGATACTCGAGGCTGAAGCTATTTGGGCAGTGTTCTATAAAAATTTGCCTTTCAACTTGAAAAGTGCAAACAGTCTTACCAGCTACCCGGGTCCTAAATACAAGAAAACTAGTTTTTCAAATCCAGGACATGCGATCAACCTAGCTAAAAAGTTAAACACAATGTTCAATTGTGCAGACTTCCAGGTGGTCACATTGACTTCCGGTGCAGTATTGAAATGATTTCAAAAGAAACATACACTAAAATATTTCTTGAACAAAAACAAAGAAGTACAGACAGTGCCAATGTAAAATTACATCTATTCAAATGGTGGCAAAGCCACAGATCAAAGGACAGTGGTGGTCTACGCCTTAGTGACGAAGGCTACACTTATTTGGTAAATGATTTGGAACTTAAAGAATACGAAATCCCATTTACCGAGCCAATTGATCTAAGTCCTCAAACAATCATCTTTTTTGATCGCACAATGGACAGTCCATATTATTTGACTAACCAAAGTATTACCGTATTTTCGGAGAAAAAGCATTTTGAGCTTTGCTTGTTTTCGGACGATATCCGTAGATACGGACTGGTCAAAGCAATAAACAAACAAAACAACGAAGCTCAAACGGACTAAAAAAGTTAAAAACCTGTTGACGAGGTAGCTGTTAGGCAGTATAATAGAACATAGACAGTTAATTCTTAACGCTTTTTTAACCAGGAGTAAATATGAGCGAGATCGTAAGTCGTACAGTAGGTCCCAAAAGTGCCAAAAAATCACTTCGCCGGGCGTTTAAAGCTAATCGTCCAGTGTTCCTTTGGGGCCCTCCTGGAATTGGCAAGTCTGATATTGTTAAGCAAATGGGTGTAGAGCTTGATGCTCATGTGATTGATATCCGTTTGAGCTTGTGGGAGCCCACCGATATCAAAGGTATTCCCTACTTTGACAGCAATGTCAAAGCAATGGTTTGGGCTCCTCCTATTGAGTTGCCAGATGCTGCATTGGCCGCTAAACACAAAAAAATCATCCTGTTTATGGATGAAATGAACAGTGCGGCTCCTAGTGTGCAGGCCGCGGCTTATCAGTTGGTCTTGAATCGTCGTGTTGGTACTTACAAGTTGCCGGACAATGTGCTGATTGTTGCCGCAGGTAACCGTGAAACTGACAAGGGTGTAACTTATCGTATGCCTGCTCCGTTGGCAAACCGCTTTGTTCACTTGGAAATGACAGTTGATTGGGAAGACTACTTTGGTTGGGCTACTGACAACAAGATCCACAAGGATGTTGTAGGCTTTTTGACCTTCAGTAAAAAGGACTTATACGACTTTGATCCTAAGAGCTCAAGCCGTGCGTTTGCTACTCCACGCTCTTGGACCTTTGTTAGCGAACTCCTGTTTGATGACGATGAGGATACTGATACATTGACCGATTTGGTGTCGGGTGCGGTAGGTGAAGGTCTTGCTGTTAAGTTCATGGCACACCGTAAGATTGCCAGCAAGTTGCCGGATCCTACAGACATTTTGAATGGCAAAGTTAAGAAAATGGACACTAAAGAAATCAGTGCCATGTACTCGCTGACTGTGTCATTGTGCTACGAATTGAAGGACTCCTCTGAAAAGAAGGCTAAAAATTGGAATGATCAAGTTAACAACTTCTTCCAATTCATGATGGACAATTTTGATACAGAATTGGTTGTTATGGGCACTAAACTTGCTCTTACCCAATATCAATTGCCATTGGATCCAGACGAAATCAAATGTTTTGATGACTTCCATGCCAAATATGGTAAGTATATTGCGGCGGCAACAGAAAAGCGTTAAGCTAACCAAAACCAATTGACACCTCCTTCGGGAGGTGTTATAATATATACTATAGCAAAAAGGAGCAATCATGTCACATTTAGATCCCGTAATTGATAAAATTATTATAGCTCGTGTGGGCCTGCTACTGCGCCATCCATTCTTTGGTAATATGGCAACCCGTCTTAAAATTGTAGACGGTTCTGATTGGCTTACTACTGCGGCAACTGATGGTCGACATTTGTTTTACAGCCGTCCTTTCTTTGAAAAACTCACAGTCAAACAGGTAGAGTTTGTTGTTGCACACGAAATTCTGCATAATGTGTTTGAGCATATGCTTCGTGTGGAAGGCCGTGATCGTGCAATTTGGAATGCCGCGGCAGACTACAGTGTCAACGGCACATTGGTTCGTGACCGTATTGGTGAAGTGCCGCCAGATATCAAAATCTATCACGATACCAAACACTACGGCAAAAGTACAGAACAAGTGTACGACGAGATCTACGAGGACGAGGACGAGAAATCGTTGCAAGCTCTGGGTCAATTGCTGGACGATCACATTGATTGGGAGAAGGACGGTAAAGACGGACAGCCTAAGTACAGCAAAGAAGAGCTCAAACAAATTCGTGATGAGATCAAAGAAGCTACCATTGCGGCGGCACAGGCAGCTGGAGCAGGTAATACACCTGCAGAAATCCAACGCATGATCAAAGATCTTACTGAGCCTAAAATGAATTGGCGCGAGATCCTGCGTCAGCAAATTCAAAGTACAATTAAGAATGACTATACATTTATGCGTCCTAACCGTAAGGGCTGGCACATGAACGCTATTCTTCCAGGTACTAACTATGACGAGACCATTGATATTTGTGTAGCCATTGACATGTCAGGATCAATTAGCGATAGTCAAGCTAAAGACTTTATCAGTGAGATTAAAGGCATTATGGACGAGTACAAAGAGTACAAGATCAAAGTATGGTGCTTTGATACTAAAGTCTACAATGAACAAGACTATGACAGCTACGGCGAAGATATTTCAGACTACGAAGTTATGGGTGGTGGTGGCACTGAATTTGATGCCAACTGGGATTACATGAAGAAACATGATATTCAACCTAAGAAGTTTATCATGTTTACAGACGGTTATCCCTGGGGCTCATGGGGTGATGAAAACTACTGTGATACAGTGTTCATTATCCATGGCAACGACAAAATTGTTCCACCGTTTGGTACTCATGCCTATTACGAAGAAGCCAAGTAATGGCTCTTAAGAACGGTAAGGTAAACGCTCTTAATGCGCTGGATTTGAGAAAGGTTTCTTTTCCAGCGCATCATTTTCACTATGCACTATTAGACAAGTATAGTCCTTCATACTTAAAACAGATAGATACATGGATTTACCATAATCTTAATAGTCGCTACTACGCAGGACAAGCTATTGATCTAATAGACAATACTATTGTTTTTGTAACAAAAATTGGATTTGAACAAGAAAAAGAACTTAGTTTCTTCAAACTTGCGTGTCCACATTTAACATAACAGATAATTAATATACATATATAATTTTTTAAGGAGACTTATATGGCCGATGAAAATCAACAAACAGCAGAAAACGCACCCGCACAAGACAACGGTGATTTGACAATTAATGATCTTAACGCAATGAAACAAATCATTGATGTTGCCAGCTCACGCGGAGCCTTTAAACCAGGTGAAATGGTAGCAGTGGGACAGACCTATAACAAATTAGCCACATTTTTAGAAAATGTAGCAAAACAATCACAACAAACCGCACCCGCTACAGCGCCTGCTCAAGGAGCATAATATGTCCGAACTAAAACATGTAGGCAGGATGAAAAATACAGGGCGTAAATGTCTTGTTGTTTTTCGTACCCTGCCAGGCGATGCATTTAGTTGTTTAATTATTCCAACAGAATCATTGCCCGATAGCTATCATGATTCACTTATCAGTCTAGTAGAATCTAATGCCGCTCAATCGACTAACGAATTTAGTGAAGTCTTGGCCCGTGCTGTATTTTCAGACGGATCCACTATGTTGCCAACTTTGCATGTCAAAGGTTATTTGAGTAAAGTAGCCACTGACGAAGTAGAGATGACACCTAATAATCAAGCAAGTGTATTGTTAAGTGATCTTAATCAACTGATTGCAGAACAACAAGGTGTTAGTGTTCAAGATTTGGCTATTAAATCTTCGCAACCTGATCCTAATGTTGAGATTAAAGAAGTTGCCAGTGCTAAGGATATCAGTCCCAAAACTGGTAATACTGATCCATTAATAGATCAAGTGGAAGACTTTGGTCGCACAACCAGTGCAAGTGTTAATCAAGAAACGCCAGTTACTAAATTTGATACTCCCGAAGCTGAAGCCAAATACTATCGTAGTCAGGCAGATCGATTGGCCAAGCAGGCAGCAGAAATGCGCCGCAAAGCCGAAGAAGTCTTTCCTACTAAAAAGAAAACTACTAGCGTATTGTGACCCCGGGGAGAGTTTTCCCTAAAGATGTAGTTGAACACTGGCCCGAGGTATTTGGGGAAATCACACTCAATGTGATCCCCCTCAAATATCTTGATTCAATTACTGTAACTTTTAAAAATAAAAAGATTTGGGAAATCAAAGTTAGCGACCAGCAAGCTCAAGAAAATTGGGAATCATTTGAAATGAATCTCAAAGAGATGCTGAGTTCTTACGAAAGTGAGATCGACAATGTTGACTTTAAATTAGATACAGAGCGTGTCAAAAAAGACATGATTAAAAATACCAATAATTTTTTACGAAAGAAAAAATTAAAATGAATGTTAAATTGTTATCCTATTCACAACCAACAGCTGAATTTGCATCCTTGGGCATTGCAGATGCACAAGAACTCATTGCGTATTGCGCCCGTGTCAGCAATCCCAGCAATCAGCTCAATACAGAAACAAGCGAAAAACTCATACGATACCTCATCAAACACCAACACTGGAGCCCTCTTGAAATGGTTTCGGCTTGTATTGAAATTACTACTACTAGAGATATTGCTAGACAGATACTTCGACATCGTAGTTTCAGCTTTCAAGAGTTCAGTCAACGCTATGCTGATCCAACAAAGGATCTAGACTTTGTTACCCGAGAAGCTAGACTGCAAGACACAAAGAATCGACAAAACAGCGTAGAAACATCTGATGCAGAGTTAACTGCTTGGTGGGATGCACAACAAAAGTTTGTGATTGAGAATGTACAAAGAATCTATACAGAAGCAATTGAACGAGGCATAGCCAAAGAGCAGGCTCGTGCAGTATTACCGGAAGGACTTATTGAAAGTCGGTTATACATGAACGGTACACTGCGTAGCTGGATACACTATATTGACTTGCGGTCAGCTAACGGAACACAACTAGAGCATCAAGAAATTGCCCTAGCCTGTGCCAAAGTTATTGCAGAGATATTTCCTCTAGCTGACCTTCTAGAATAATCAAATTTATATATGGAATAAAAATAGGCCTCTAAGGCCTATTTTTTAATAGCCGTTGCCGGTGGCTTGGTCTTGTCGCACATTAAGATATAATGGTTTATCACCAATGGCCATTGTAAAGTTACCGTATCCCAGCTGCAGGTTAGTTCTAGCTTGTATAGTATGTGTACCGTTTTGTAATGATGATAACTGTCGACCATCAACACCGGCAATGGTTCCGCCAGGTGAGGCAAAATCTAATCCAGGGCCATGGCCGTATTTAGCACCATAGTCTAATGTAACACCGCTAGGATAACCACTTATGGTTACAGTAAATTCTACTACATATGAATAGGCTGTATCTATAGTTTGATATTGATCAAATGTAATTGTTGGTATATCAGCTGTTACTACCATAAGAGCGCTGGTTTCTTTGCCAGTTGACGGCCATTTTATCCATAGATAATAAGTGCCAGCGGTTGCGCCTTGAAATGCGTTGGGTTTTTCCCAGGTAGTGTATCCGCTTTGTGGTGGAGGGCCAACAAAACCAGTACCGTCAATATTAAGTGTATACGCTGGCTGGTAGACTGGAACAGTGTAAGGGGCAGCAATTGCAAATATAAATGTTTCTCCTGGGATTCCGCTGACTCTGATCAATGTTCCAGTACTAGCAGAAAAAGTACTAGGACTTACATATACTGTTTGAGGGTAATTGCTAGTAACAACCGTAGACTCTGCATTACCTGGAAGATTAAACTCAAAAACACTTGAACCGCCACTACCACTTGCTGTCACTTGAATTTTGATATGATTACCCAAGGCAGCCGGTAACAATGTTCCATAGACTGCTTGATATCCAGGTCCAAATGTGCCATCGAGACTCACAGTATTGGCCGGAATTACTACAGTTGTTGCATTAATTGAAGCGTTGGTAATATTGAGATAAAGTACAAAATTATCGCCAACATTGCTATAATTTCCGCCAATACTGTATTGACTAAAGGTCGGTTTAGGTAGTACAGGTGCTGCTGGCAGGCTAAAATAGAAATATCCAGTTCCAGTCTGACCGTAACTATCAGTCACCGTGATTGTGCCGGTATACTGCTGGCCGTAGGGCATACTGCCGTCTGTAGTCATTAAGAAATAATGATTGTTATCAGGTATTCCTGTTTTGGGTCTGCCAAGGTAGGTATTTTGTATTGAGTATTGTGAGAACAGTACATCTGGATATCCGTTCAACACGGCACTGATACTGGTAAGAGCAGTCACTCCGGGTTGTGTTCCGTTAGTAGCGACTTTTATTGTGCTTGTATGGAATGTGATTGCATTGGTTGCATTAGGAGTAAGTTGGCTGCTGAAACTGTTAGGTTTTCCTGAGAATGGTGCTTTAAAAATCTGAGTGTTGTCTTGTAGACCCACACTGTCTATAGTCAATGCCGGAATAGCCACAGTATAACTCAATGTCAACACTTTGCCATTGGTAAAAGTAGCAGTGTATTGGTAAAATCCGTCTGCCGAACAAACACCTAAATAGCCGCCAGTTTGGGATCCTATTAGATCAAAACTGATTGCTGAGCCGGCATAAATGCCGGTGGTTTGAGTACTTAAAGATATAGTCTTTCCACTGCCATATCTGGTATCTTGAGGACTACTAATAACCACATTGGTATTAGGGGCACCTTTAATAGAGAAATTTATAGGCTGTGCTCGATAAAAGGGACCGCCGTTGGCTGTGCCAACAAAACTACCTAGAGGCAGAACATCTATACCCGGTCCGTCAGTACCCCATGGGTTGCTGGTAAAAAACTGATAGTCAATGTTTTGAACAGTTACATTAACTGTGTTAGATGTAATTGTTCCTTCGTAGGGGCGATCATACCATAACGATGCTGTTGCACTAAATGATAATCCGTTGGTATCTCCTGAAGCGGTTGTATATGTAGTGGTGTAAGTTCCAGAACCTGTCATGTCAAGGCCGTTTTGACCATACCCAGTACTGCCCAACCCTCTATTGACGCCACCGCTGATTCTGTCTATGCTAAGTGTTAGAGCGTCGGTTACTCCAGTCACAGTAATTGTTAAAACATCCCCTACTCCAACAGTGCCGCTAGGACTTACTGATATTGTTCCGGGATTGGCTTTAAAGAAAGCCTTTGCCGATATATCCGCCGGAATGGCTGTAACACTATATCCCGCTACCGATGAAATACTGTTGATGTGGCCGCTCCAAGTAATTCGACGACCAGCTTGGCCGCCAGTGAAAAAGGTAGCACTAGATCCGCCAACAATTTGACCGTTTGCATTTGCAGTAAATGAAAAAGATGTTGAACCATTACTTACACCCAATGTATCACCGCTGAAAGTACCAGTTCCCGATACTATTGCACCAGGGGGTAGATTTGCTATTGTAGTTCCAACTTCGTATCCCCATTTTGTTGTTATACTATTTCCTGCTACTGCTGTGGCGCTAGGGCCAAGAGTCCAAACCCATGTTGGGGTTTTTGCAACTATAGTGTTAGCAGGTACTGTCACTGCACTGCTGTTAAATGATGTATAACCAGTTCTACTGACACTTAATGACACTGTGGTAGCAGGGTTACCACTAAGCACTTTACCTGTAAAAGTGCCGCTGTTGGCGCCGAAGAAATCAACCCTTGCTTGACTGCCGCTGGTAATGGTGCCGGTGTTGCTAGGTACGCTCAACCCTTGTGAGTACGGTGCGGTGCCGAAGGTCCAGCTGATCAAGCTGTTATATGTGTCGCCTAAAATTATAAATCCTTGATAAACTCCTGTTCCGGCTGTGTTAATAGTAAATGAAACCAAATTGTCAGCACCCACTGTTGGGCCAGTTACTGATATAGTGGGCTTTCCTACGACATTGGTGTAGGTTATTTTTTGATTTAATGTCAGAGGTGGGCTAGATGCGTCTGTTACATATATACCGTATGACACCGTACCTGTCTGTGTTGGCGTATACGAAAATTGATTAGAGCCACCAGAAGAAAGTGGACCTGTTACACCAACAGGTGTTATAGTTTGAGAAGGTGAGTAAGAATATGGCGGTGTACCCCCACTGGCAGTGAAGATTTCCAAGTACGGTGTATCAACGGTGATGGTGGCGGTGATGTTTGTAGGACTTAGTGTCAGGGGCGCCAGAGCCGTTGATACAGTATAAGCCATTGAAGGACTTGTAGCAGAAACACCATATGGGTTAATAATAGTTATTGTAAACGATCCACTACCAACAGTTGTTGGGGTGAATGAAAAGGTGCCGGTAATACTGCCGCCGGTACCAGTACCAGTTAATGGCGTAGCACCTGGAGCAGTAGTTGTTATACTTCTAGTAGTTCCTGGATAATTGGCCTCCCAGTAAACTGAAATAGATTTGCCACTAGTAACCGTTCCTGATGCCGGTGTGAGCGTTGGGCTTGACACCGATGGCGGAAAAATATTCATCGCTGTGACGGCCGGTGGACTTTCTCCACTACCGTCTGTTAGATATCCTCTCAAAGCTACAGTGGTAGAGGTGCCGCTTGTAGGTGCTGTGATAGTATAACCTGTACCGGTAGCGTTTTGTGCAGGCCATTGGGTAGCTGATTGCACTCCATTTACTGATACTTTTACATAGCTGGCATTGGTGCTGGTCCAATTTACAGCAATATTAGTTTCACCGGCAAAGGCGCCGTTGTTACCTAGGACAGTAGTAATGCTAATACTATCAACAGTAACGGCCGCTTGGGATGCCATGGTGTAGGTACCCAGTCCAGGACTCACTGATACCGTAGGTACTTGAGTGCTGGTAGGAGTTCCGATGACAATTGTACCTTGCGTAGTTCCTCTTGCGCCGGCTGTGCTAATAGCTGCCGATGATTGAGTTTGTGTTGCACCTGTGGTTGGAAAAGTCAATGTTATTGGGCTACCAGTAACGCTGGCTAAACTGCCTGTACCAGTATAGGGTACTGAAACTGTGATTGCTCCACTGACTGCGCTGGCAGGTACATCTAGTGTCCCTTGTACAATTGCCTTGGTACTGTCTTTATAGGCACCACTGGTGTTGGGACTAAAGCTGATTGTGGCAGTTGTTGGCACTCTAGTAATCGTCATTGCAGTGGTTTGTGGACTGCTAGGACTTGTTGCTCCACTGAATGACACTGTGATATTTCCAGATGCTGAGTTGCCGCTAGCAAGATTAATTGAAACTGATAAATCTGTTAATCCGCTTACTTGAAAACTGGGAACTGTAGCAGCGGTTATAAGATTGCCGGTGCCCAAAGCGTAACCATTGACAATTACACCTGTTGGAAATACTATCGAGCTGACTGTAACTGCGCCACCAGTACTGTTAAAGGTCCAGGTAACAACCGAACCGTTAGTACCTTTTTGTGTCATTGTGGTAGCTGTAACCCGTGCATTGTTATCTGCAGGAAGTAGGTATGCAATAGGTGCATATCCACTCAGCGTAATACTTGCGGCGGAACTCATGTCAAATGTCAACGGACTGGTCGCTGTGGTTAATCCCGAACTAGTTCCCGGAGTGATAGTTATTCTACCTGCGCCTGTAGCACTGGCACCGCTCTGAGTAGCAATCTGTGTGGCCACGCCTTGAGCAAATGTAAATGTATAGTTTCCTGCTGATATTCCGTTAATGGTACTGGTAAACGGCACTGTGACAGTTGTACTGGTAACTGCAGGATTGTTCAATACAGCAGTGACCGTAAATCCGCTCTGATATGCGCCACTTGGAGTACTGATAGTTACCGTGTAGGTTGTTGGAGCAGATAAGCTGGTATCGTTAACTGTGATCTGACTGCTGGTTGCCAACAGTGTTCCGCTAGCCGAGACTGAGTGTATTTCAACACTGAAACTACTAGAGCCGTCAGTGGTGGCATTGGCAAATACTGTTCTTGTCAATGTTCCTGTGTTATTGTTGATGGTAACAGTGCCACTGTTTTGACTATCGCTAAACCGCTGGGCTGTCTTTGGAAATGTTGAACTTGGTGACAAGATCCAATATAGAATTGTGCCGTTTGGAATGTTGGTACCTGTAACTGTAAAGGTCACAGTGTCACCTTCGTTCATCGAAGTCTTATCAGGTGTAATTGAGTAGTTACTTGACACCACAGCGCCGCCGGCAAATCCTGATTGTGTTGCACTTGGTGCTGACAAACTGAATGCACCTGTTGGAGTAGATGCTTTGATTGTACTAGTAACTGTTGCGTCAACATTATCGTCTGGCGGGCCAACTGCATCATCTGCAAAGTTGACGGTCAGTGTTAACACACTGGGTGTTGTTGCGTTATCCACACGAGCTGATAATTTATAATAATTGTTGGCGTATGCACCGGTACTGTAGGTCTTGACTATTTGTGTGTCGACGGTACCTAAACTATAAAAAGTTGAATAGTCAATAGCAACTTCGCCTAGACCGGATAATAAGATAGTCCAGCTGGTATCCTTAGCAGTGGCAGTGCCGCCACTGGTACTAGCACTTGCACGGATTTTTCCGCCTGCGTTAAAGAAATATCTTGCGGCACTATTTGACCCAAATGTAACTGTTACAGTCTGTGTTAATATGTTATTCCAAGGCTGACTTGAGGTGCCAGATACCAAAGTACTGTCTGCCAGTTGATTAGCGCCAACTGAGAATTTATTTGTGGTGATGCTGTCGGCCATATAGTTAAATTGGCCTCGGATTGATTCGCTTATTGTGGTAACACCGCTTACTACATTTATCAAATTTGATCCGCTGTAGGAACTGGTTTCAAGACTAGTGCCCAGAGTGCCGCCTGTTTGATGTGTATAGGCTTTGGCAATATCAGCTCGTAAAGCAATGTATTCTGCTGCCGATATCGTATTACCGGTGACTACAGACGGGCTAGTAATCGTTTGGCCGTAGCCGCTCTGGCCGCTACCTGCGCCAAGTACTAGATCAACTTTTTGTTTTATAGTTGAATAGTCACCAGATTCTATTTTTTGACCAACACCTGCTGCCATTTTATGTCCTTTACAGTATTACTGCTTCAACTAATCTTTCTTCAACACTGTCATTATCTTCTAGTGCGATTGCAAATACCAAATGATCATACGACACATCTTCATTATCTAAATCGATAACACCACTGATGCTGTTTTCACAACTGATTGCAGTTCCTCTGTTGAATGCTATTAGTCTGTCACCTTTGGCCACTGCATATTTGATTCTTACTGGCACACGCCCTTTTAGAGCAATATATGTTCCGCCTACTAGATCTTTATTCATCATAAACGCAGGTTTAGCACTGACCACGCCAAGTGCTCGGAAACCGGCTGCGCTTTCTGTAACCTCTGCTGATCCGCCTACAATCACCACAGTTCCAACCGGGTAATCTGCATCTGCTAGATATTTTTCTGCCAAGTCAGCATACTTTGCACTGGTTGCTGTGCCGGTAAATGTCACGGCTGCTAGGGCGCCACTGTTATCTCTAGCGGCAATAGTGTTGGCAGTGTTGGCAGTACTGGCAAATCTGTAGCTGCCAGTGTCAACTTGCAGTGCTTGAGCCTGTGTAGCAATACCATTAAAATTAGCGGCATAGACATTGGCATATCTGTAACTGACTGAACCAATATTAGTTGTGTTGTCAGTTCCAGGAATAATAGTGTTGCCAATCAACTGTAAAGGGGTTTGGAAACTGCCTGTATAAGTTTGAAATACAATAGTACTGCCTACTGCATTTTGAATGTATGGGGTTCCGCTTTGGATAAAAACTTTAAGGTCGTTAGCACTGGTTCCTACAGTAAATCCACTGTCTGGAAAATTGCTTAATGCTGTGCTCAATACAAAATCACTGGGTAAATGGCCGCCCAATCTGTCAGCGTTGCTGGCTGTTCCATAAAATCTATCTGTGGTTGAAGTAATACCGTTGGTACTGGCCACAGTGTTTCTTAGGGTCATACCTGCTCTGATACGATCAAATCCTGTAATTGGATTAGCAGTACCTAAGGTAAATTCGTCTGAAGAAATAATATAAACAACATTGCCGTTGACTTTGGCTTGTATAATAGCGTGTGTTTGCGGGCTTACTGCATTGTCTTGTACACTGATACTTTGCATCTGTGTTTGACCAAAACCGGTAACACCCTGGGGACCAATCAGCTGAAAATTTGTTCCATCTATACTAGCATACAGTTGATTTGTGCTGGTTTGAAACCATAGGTCTCCGGTGGTCAATCCTGTTGGTTGCGTGGCACTGACCGCGGCACCGCCTGTGGTACGCCAAGAATTATTTTTATCATAGAATTTTAACTTGTTTGTCCCACTGTCGTACCAAACTTGTCCGCTAATAGCATTTGGCGGAGCAATTGTGCCTGAAAAATTTTCTAGTAACCAGACATAATTATCATTCTGGATCTCACCGTAGCCGGCATAATTTTTACCCACTAATCTGAGATCTGTTGTATTATCTAGTGTACCGTCTTGCACTACGGAAATAGTACTTCCGTTGTATCTGCGAATGCTGTATGGCATTTGTTCTACCCCTTAACTTTATGTATTTAGTGTAACCATTACCATAAGTCATTCCAGGTACCGTTGTAAACCTGGGCTTTGTTAGTGGTTGTGTTGTAAATTATCTCACCGTAATTAGCGGCCGATAAAGACCTATTATCCCTTGCAGTACTGGTATACTTGGGCAACATCAAACTTTGACTTGCTCTAAAACTACCTGCTACATCTAGCGTATAAGCAGGACTGCTATTAAAAATGCCTACTTGCTGGTTGATACTTCTAACTGTGACTGCATCTACTGTGCCGGAAGAATTTTTTACTTTGATTAGGTAATCTTGTCCACTGGTATTACTAATCTGTTGAATAGCACTGCTAGACACATGAATTTCTGTATTCTGGCTTGATCCTAGAATCAACGGAACACTATTTTGTATAGTAACTGTGCCTACTGTACGAGTACTAGTATCAGTTGCCATAAAACTTTGGGCGGATTTTAAATTTCCACCTTGATCAACTAGTGCATTTGCTTTGCTGGCAGTAACATTAAATGTCAGTCCTGATAAAGTCCCTGCATTAAAACCAGGTTTAATTTCTCCTGAGAATCCAGCAATATTTGCTTTAGGAGTAAAGGGAGTAACTTCTTTGCTAAAGATTCCTAATAGAGTATTTGCAACACTTAATTTTACAACAAGTCGTCCTGTACCATTTGAATCTAATACAGTATCTACTGTTAGTCCACTAACACCGTCAGTGTACTTGTAGATAGGGCCTGCGAGCGTTTGACTAGTTCCGTCACTGAACCAAAGTTGTTTATTAGAACTGTCAATCCAAAAATCACCTTGTACTAGATTTAAAGGTGGTGTTGCCTGTACTACTGGACCACTACTAGTTTTGAAGCTGACACCGTCGTAAACTTTAAGTCTATTTTGACTAGTATCATACCAAAGTTGACCTGTGATAGCATGTGGCGGTTCACTGTCATTGGCAAAATTTTCTAATAGATGCACAAAGTTTGTATCTATAAATTGTCCGTATCCGCTGGTATTTTTACCTATTAAGGTAAGGTCGGTGGCAAAATTGTCAGTTTTGGTATCAAGAATCTCTACTAGTAGAGTACCGTTAGTTTTATTAATTTGATAAGTCATTATACGATTGCACCAGTAAAAATTATGTAGTTAATAGTTTGATAAGGATTCATTGTATTAACTGGAACACTTAGATTGCCGCCATTTGCATCAACTCCGCCACTATTGGGCAAGTACTGAGCAGTGTCAGCTTCTGTTGGACCAAGATTTAAATTTGACACAGTTTCTATGTCTGCAACATCCGATACTGCACTAGGACGAATAGCATAATACTGATTGCCTTTTAAGTTAGTGTCAGGATTGGTTCCTTTTAAATCATGTTTATGATCAGGAAGGTTTTGTGTTGATAATGTAACTTGCTCATGGCCAGCGCTTGAACCAACTTGATCTGCACTTACATCTGTTACTCGATTGGCCATTGCGGCAATTGTAGTAATGTTTGTACCGTCAATTACACTTTTAACTGTGGTCCCATTATTCATACTGTCAGGGCCTAGGGGGAATCGACCTCTTAGATCCGGAAGTGCAAATGTTGATTGTCCTTTTAATAATCCCAATGCTTTATATGTATATTTTATAACTGCAAACAATTGTGGATAATTTGTAACTAGCTGCTCACTGCCATCGCAAAGCAAGTATCCGGACGGTAAAGTAACAGTGGGGTCTGTCAGATCGCCTGCCCATGGAAATATTGATCCTACGGGAACTGTGGCAATGTTTGACAAGAAACTTTGCTTGGTTGTTTTTAGCAGACCTACTCCAGGGCGGCTGACTACCAATAAATCAGTTGCATAAGAATCTGTTGCCAATGTTTTAGTGTTGATAAAAGTTGAGTCAAGGGTAGTAGTGAATTCTGCTGTGCCACCTGTGCCATTAAAGCTAACGGTGTTGCTGGTAATATCGCCAACTAATCTAAAATTTGTTGGGCTGGTTAAACTGTTAGCACTTCCTGAAATTGATCCTTGAATTGTACTGTTAGAAGACAAATTACCGTTAAATGTGCCGTAAAAATTATTGGCATAAATTTTATTAAACTTAGCACCAGTTGATCCAATATCAAACACACTATCTGTACTAGGTAACACAGCAGGTCCAGGTTTAGGATTACCTGCACCGTCGATCCAATTTAAATAAAGTTGTCCGTTAATTGTGGTATCATCGCCTAATGTACTGGTACTGGCCACTGTTAATGTAGTGCCAACTGATAATGTAGTTCCTGCGGTGATGCTAGTAGATGAGGCAATATCACCTGTTACATCAAGGGCTGCGGTAGGAGAAGTTTTATTAATACCAACAGTTGATCCTACTATACTCAACGGATTTAAACCATCCCCGTTTGGTGCTCTAACTCTAAGAAAAATCTTATTGTTAGTACTATCGTTATTGGATAGAACTACACCGGCATCTTGTTTTAATTCAACAGTGCTTGATCCAACTCCGATAGTTAATCCACGAGCATTTTGAATTGTTAATTTATTACTAGTAACACTATCAGCATCGCTTCTTAAAAAATTTGATGCTGCTACTGTTGTACCATTAACAACTAGGGCACTTGCTTTTTCTGATAGCCCCCAAGAGGCATAGTTAGGACTAACATTAAAACCAACTTTTAAACTGGCATTTTCAAAGCCTCGAATAGTAATTTTAGGAGTAAATGCTTCGGTGGCAATAATAGCCACACTAATTCCGTTGACTAGAAAATTAATTATTGAATGATTAGTGTTGTTCGAATCTGCAATGATCTGTACTAGCGGCCCGCTTTCAGCGCCTGAACTATATTGAGGACCTACCAATATCCATGCACTACCCGACCATAGATATAGCTGTTGCTTAATAGTGTCAACCCATAAATCTCCAACTACCGCAGTAGTTGGTTTGATCTGATTTTTCTTTACATTACCAGATGCAACCCATCCAATACCGTCCCATATTTTTAACTGGGGTTGTGGGGTAGGGCTGTTGGTATTAGTATCATACCATAGCTGTCCAAGTGTTGGGTGGCTAGGAGCAGACGGACTGGCGAAATTTTCTAATAGGTGAAGGAAATTTTCACCTAATTTTTGACTGTAGCCTGTATAGTTTTTTCCAATAAAAGTTAAACTTGTACTAGTATTGTTTACACCGCCATCTGGTACTACTATGGCTTGGTATGACGGATCACTATGATTGATGTTGTATGACATTAGGCTACCTCACTAAGACCGGTCAAACTCTGTATACGAACCGTATAATCAATTTGTATGAGTCTGTTCAGACTTTTTTGTACAGGATGAAAAATAACATGAGTTAGTAACTGCCCGTCTAATGTTTTTAATCCCAGTTCATCAAATACAAAGTCACTTTTGTTATTTGTGGTATTGTCAAATGCACTTTGGCCGCTGGGCTCGCCGTAGTCTAGAAAACAGGTAACAAATACATCAGTATAATTGGTTCCGGTTACATGTCGAGTTTCAAGGTAGTTCCTTGTGGGGTCTAAGTTGGTAACTGAATTATTATCCACAACTTTTTGATATTTTTGATTGTATAAACTTGCATTTGTGCCTGTAGAGTTAGGAGTAAGATATGTAATAATACCCGTTGGATTAATGCTTGTGCCGCCATTACCGAATGCCATACCGTAGATAAATCCCTTCCTTGTATTAGCAATGCTCTGTGCAAGAGCCACACTCATGTTTTCGTAATGAATAGCATTACGCTTGTTTATATAGATTTCTTGTGTTTCGGGGTCATAAATTTTAATATGCCCTTCGATATGTATTCCGGATAAGTCTTTACTCTGCATGTTGATCTCTCATAGTTTATTATTTATCGTGGCCAGATAGTAGTACTTTTCTTCACGAAATTAGCAACAATACTATTGGAATTTCTTAAAGATTGGTCCATCTCTCCCCACAACTGTCCTTGTTTTTTTACTAAAATGATTTTAGTGTTAGCAGCTGGTGGTGTTCTCAAACTGACAATACTGTTATTGACTGTAAATTCAGGCGGTAGTATTATGTCGCCGGCAGGGCTATACGGATATCCTAAAGTTTCAGAATACACTGTATATGCTGATTTTTTCAAACGATAGCCGCCAACAAATACTTCAATTTCATTAATATTATCAATATTAAAAGTAGGAGTTACAGTTGTACCAGTACCATCTGCTATGAATGTTTCTACTAACTCGCTATCAGTATAAGGAACAGTTTCTCCTGAACTAACATCTTGCACTAGAGAATTAACTGCATGTATTGTGGGAACTCCGGTTCCCAAAGTTCCTCGTCTTAGTTGACTAATAACATTGCCTAGTTTGTAAAAATATTCAATTCGTTCTCCGTTGATAAACACCACACCTGGAAGATTCAGTGTTGGATTTGGCGTGGTTAATACTGATCCGTCAACAACTGCAATATCAGCAGAAGTTTGTTTCACTGCTTCTCTTAATGTAGTTGAAGATGCTGCATTTAATCTCTTGTAGTGTGTTCGATTTAAAATATCTTTAAATTGCATAAATCCGAAACTATTTTCTTTAATAGGTATTCCATTAAATGCAATGACTTGTATAACATCAGTGATTACTAGGGTAGATGTCAGCTGAATTGTTTTATAGTCAGACAAAATAATATAATCTACATTTAAAGTTAATAATTGATTATTTTTAATAACCCATACTCTATCTTCAGCAACAACTTTGTCTGCTAATTTAAATTTTCCGCCAGTTTTGGCAGTAAATTCAAAATACTCACTAGTATCTGGAACTAAGGTTGTTGCTGGTATCATCGTATCAGTTGTTCGTTTAATATCCAAAATAGAATGATTGTAGAAAGTGGTAACATCTATAGCAGTGTCTTGAGCATGTAGATTTTTAAATGTTATTGTGCCATTGTCGTTAATTCTGTAATCGTCATTGGCATCAACAACGATTGTCAATTTGGCATTATTAATATACGACGACGGTACTAACACAACTGAGATTGTGTCGCTGTTTACTGTGAAGTCAGCGCCAAAATTTAATTTTATTCCGTTGACAAATACCCTAATATCAGTTACGGCAAGATTGTATGGTGCGAATTGATAGGTAGGAATAGTATATTCTAATTGATTGTCGGCCAGTATATGATAAAATGCAGTTGGCGGTTTAAGCACTGTTGATCCTGCACGAACCAACACATTGGTTTCGTAGGGTAGTAATCCAGGAGTAGACAACACAGACGATGTCAAATTATCTAAACTGTAGGTATAATCAGTTCCGTTAGTTATTATTGATTGACTTTTTACAATACTGCTAGTACTGTCATTGACATTGATAATATATGTAACAATGCTACCGTTGGTCGGAATAGTTCCAAATCTAATTGCGGTTCTGTTGTTGCTGGCGTAAGTGTTATCTGTTTTAAACAGTACATAGTTTACTATCACGCCGTCAACTAACACAGTGGCATTCAAATTATCTTCTAACCACGGTGCCCGTGTAACAAACTCGTTAGTAGTACCGTCACTGACAAAATAATCTATATCTAATAGATTAGTACTACTAGGTCCAAAACTGATTATGCTGACTACTGAATTCGCTGTAGGCACATTGACCAATGTGACCAAATTAGTGTTCATATCAATTTGATAGTCACCGGCTTCAATAATAGTTGTTCCAACTTTGACTATTATTGAATGATTTAATAAAAGTTTTTGAGCTATTGAATAAGTTGCTCCAACGCCGTCGGCTAGATAATTTTTAAAGAAAATAGTTGAATTGCCGCTGCTCGGTCTAGTATAAACTTTTATGGCCAAACTATCTAATATTTGTCCAGGTACAACTTCTTCGGGTGCGTGACTTGTCATGGGTGTAACAAACCCATCACCGTCAACATTGATATCATCAGGATTGACACCTATTGCTGTGCTTAATACTGTGCCTATAAATCGTCCGCCGTCCAGACTAGTGTCGTAAGAATCAGCATCAGGTGTTATACTGCTATCGCTTGCACGATTGTTTGTGTAGGAATCCCATTGATCAGATGCCCATCCTGCATCATTGTCCCAACCGCCTGCAATATGGAAATCTAATCCGCTTATATTAACTCCTGCATAATCAACACCGGTCATCAACTGAGAAAGATCTTTGGCGATTTCACCGGCTGCTGGGTTGTAATAAAAATTAATTCTATCAGTTGCAGACAAGTGATTAAAATCTTTTTCATAGTCAACAACAATCTTGGCACCTTTAGCAGGAGCAGAATCTAATTTTAAAATGCCAAAATATTTTGTAGTTCCATTTGCAGTAGTAGAAGTATTAGATAAAGAATATTCGTTTTTTAATACCTCAATTCCGTCTACAGTAACTCGTTGATAGATTGTAATTTCTGTTTTTGGGCTCCAAGTCAGCGAAAATTGTAGTCTTGATCCCGTACCAGTGAAAATATCAGTATGTAACAGAGTCGACGAATAGTAGGATTTTGAGATTCTATCAAATTTAATTGCCAATTTGCTAGTTCTAACAACTTCACTTTCTATTATAGCAACAGCTCTTGCAGCCACACCTCGAATTCCTAGGCCGCCGGCTAATACAATTTGTGGAGCTTTTAGGTAACCCGTTCCTTGATTTACTAGATCAATTCTATTGACTTTCCCGCCGGCTATGTATGCCTTTGCTACTGCATTTTGTCCGTAGCCGTCCAAGATCTTAACCACAGGTTCTGAAATATATCCAGAGCCGCCATCAACAATCTTTATCGAGTTTATTTTAAATCCAACATTTTCTAACCACATTTTCCAAGGATAAGTGTTGATAACCGCCGAGTCGTATTCTACAATTCCTTGATCAGATACCGATACTGCAATAGGATGTATCTGCTGAGTTGAATCTATTACTGGCAATAGATCAAAATCTGATACAGCATGTTTTGCGTAATCTATAGAATCATACGCACTGACATATTCTCTAATTTTTGTTCTATAAGGTTTGACTTCGTTAACATAATCCTCAAAGTTTTTAAGATTATCGTTGTTATAAGTTACTTTTTGTTTGAGCATGCCGACATTGTGTCGTGCTTTGACAAAGCTAGTTTTGAATGCCCAGTCAACAAAACTTTGTTCATACATAACATATCGCAAACTTGCGAAGAACAATTTTAAATATTCTAATCGCAATTCGTTGATTAATAACTTGTGCTTTATAGTGTCTAAAATTATGTTCAATTCTATGCTGGCAAAGTCGTCATATGTTGCGCCGTCATACAATTGATCATCAAAACCCAATACAGTATTTGCATAATCATATAGACTACTTGAAAATTCAATTGTGCCGTTATATCTGCCAACAACTGTGTAATTTTGTGTATAATCAATTGTAACAGTATTACTGTATTTTTGTAGTAATATCCAGCCTCCGGTTCCAATATTTTTTACTTTGACAACATCTCCAATATTTGAAGTTAATGATGATAAGAAATAGGTATTGTCCACAATGTAATCAATTTTTGTAAACTGATTATACCCGGTAGCATACCAGTCAATATATTTCCAAAATTTTGTAACATCATAGGACTGTGATTTTACTCGAGCCCAAGATTTAGTTCCAGCATTCCACTGCAATATTGCCCATTTATCAAACACAAACGCATCGCTAGTGACTAAAACAGAGTATGGTCGTATACTTAAACTAGTGGTAAGGGTGTTGTAGCCTTCGCCGCCGTCGAGGATAGTGTAACCGTTTATTCTACCAAGATTATCTAAAGTTGTTTTAATTACAGCACCATTGCCCGTTCCAGTTACAGTGACAAATGGAGCATTAATATATCCAAATCCTTTGTTAGTAAAACTAACTTCAGTAATTACTCCTTTCACCACGGTAGCAGTGGCAGACGCTTGAGAAAGATTTGAAGTTCCAATATATTGTAATTCTGCCCCCAACGAGATTGTGATATCCCATTTGCCTGTTATATAACTAGGGGCAGATTCATACTTTGATAAACTGGTAATATCGTGTGAGTCAGAAATTAAAACTTTTGCTAACACTGTGTTAGTTCTAGTTATGAATTGCTTTAATGCTTCTAACCTATTGATAAACATACCTTGTCTTGGTCTAAATTGGACTCCGTAACGCTGTTTAACAGGTAACGATAAATTAGGAACTGTTTCATCATTGGCGTCGCGACCAGAAAGACTGTGAAACCATTTAGTTTCAATTTGTGCCGGTAATTCAGTGTCAATGTCTTCGCTGATTATTTTCCATTCGGTATGAAGATTTAATTCTTGATTATCAACAGTCCAATACTCTACATGTAAAGCAATGTCTGTAGATTTTAAATATTTTTTGCAATTGACTAGGTTAAAACTGTTGGTCCCTGTAAGTGCAAGACAGCTATAGCCATAGGCAGTTGGATCCGTAATCAGCGAAGATACTTCGGCTGCCGATAATGATCTGCCTAGTGCATTAGGTACAATCTGTTTGTTTCTAACCCAGAAATAGTAGGTAGTGATCAATACTTCACTAACAGAATCATAGCGTTGGCTTGTACTATATACTGCATCACCATACAAACTCTTGCCGCTTATATTGACAGCAAGCCCTGCTTCAGTATCTGCCCTGGCATCCCATTGACTTGGTTTTAGTCTTGACGATACCCATTCGTAAACATCAATACTAGCACTATTATACAATTTGTTCCAATTAGTACTTCTGTAAACAATGTCGCCGTCTACATTTTCTATGAACTTGGCTCTTGTAAGATCCCACCACAGCACCCCAACTTTGTCAGCTAACCAATTTGCACCGTTATCTATGTTAGCGCCTGAAACTGTTTTATCAGTGTAGGAGTATACTGCTGGATCATAGTATGTTTTATATCTAATTTCTTGATCAGCTACTCCGGGAATGTGTCCTTGGATAGGCTCAACAATATCAAGATAAGTCACAATCTGATTTGACTTTTTATTATACAAGAATACTTTTTTAATTTTGTCAAGATTTATTCTATCAATCTGTTTGTGGTAAACTGACCAGGTCTTACTTCCAGCATTTTTTGTATAACTATAAACTAGTCCAGAATTAACAACAACCTTATCTTCTTCTTGTGGTGCCCCTACAATCACAGTATTATTTCCTACTGCAACGGACATACCGTATCTAGTAGATATTGGAAGTGCATCGTTTGACACAATTCCCGAGAAACTTTCTGCATAGATAAACTTAGTGTTATACCTATCAAAAATATCAACTCTTCCAGATTGTATTAATCTATCAATAAATTTTAAAGACTTACTGTCAAAAGTTGTCATACCAGTGTCAAACATTGTGTCATTGCTGATATTTCCGTTAGCTGACAACACTACTAGAGAATTTGAAGAATCTATAAAACTAACAAATGCACCATAATGTTCATTTTCTTCATCTTTAGGACTTGATATTGTCTGTAAAAGATCATAGGTAAAATTAGAATCAATAAGTTTATTAAAAATATTTACTTTGCCATCTGACACGCTGGTTAACGATGACAACGGTGAGCCAACTGCTAGGTAGGCGCCGGTGGTTGATAAAGAAACACTTTCTCCAAATCTATCCCCGTCATCAATTGTTGGCACTTGTTGTCCACCAATGGTTGACATTAGACTGTAGGATGCTCCGTCGTATTGATATAAAAATATTCTACCGGTATTGGGATAATTTTGATTAGATAACAGAGTCCAGTTGGCATTAGGCGGTGCATCTGTTGTTGTGTGTAGTGCTTTAAAATAATTACCTGCATTGACTACCACTTGATTTGCAGTATAGAGTGTACCAAACTGATATTCTCCTTGTAATCCAGCAAAACTATTTTGGTCTGATCCCGGAGCACCAACAACTAGGATATCACCCGTTTTAGTTGCGCTTACAGAATATCCAAATTGATCACCGGCAAATGTTACAGCAGACAATGTCTGCGTATGTGTCCAGGTAGTATTGGAAGAAGTGTATATGTCAACTTGTCCTTGTGACGAATTATAACCAACACTAGACACTGCTAGCATGTAGGTTGTTGCAGCACCAACAGAGTATTGACTAAAGGCCAATTTAGAACCAAATTGATCATTGGCTAAGATATTATTAGGCGGCGTTAGCACAGTGGTAATATTAAAACTTACCGACCCAATTGATATTATAGTTACTGTATTTGTTGTAGGATTACTATAGGCCAATATATTGCTGTCTGGACTAAATGCAATATCACCTGTTGCAATAGTTGTTATAATATTTGTGTAATTGTCCCAGGTGCCGTCGATGTTCTTACTAGATAGACTTATTTTATTATTATCGGCAACAGCAATAGTATTACCATTTAATGATACTGCAATTTTTTTACCGTAATTTAATCCTGTACTAGGAGATAGATTTGTAACTAAATTTTCATTATAAACGGGGTTGTTTTTATAAACCGTCCATTGACCAAGACCGTTGTTATCTGCCCATAGTAGCTCATTAAGTTTGATAGACTTTGGCAATACTGTATTTGCATTGTCAATACTGTCAACCCTGCTCTTAATAAACTTGTATGAAGTAATTTGAGAAAGATCTTTAACTAAAAATTCAGTGTGTGTAAATCCTTCAACCGTTGCGTTGATATTAATTGTGGCATTTGTTATGGAATCTATTCGATAAAATCTATTCAATGCTTTGGTGTTTTTGATACCAATTATGTCGCCTTGACTAACATTAGGTATTCTATTACAGACAATACTTAACACTTCGTTAGAGTAGGTTACATCAAGAATTTTAAAATCATTTCTTGTGAATCTATAAACATTCCAATTAGCAGATTCAAATGCACACCATACATAATCTCCATCATTAAAAGCTGTTATATTTTGAGAAAATATATTGTTTTTAAGGCCGGTTAACGAATCAATACTATAATTGACATCATCGTATCTTACATACCCTGGGGTCCTTAAATACCCATCTTTATTTGATACCGGCCATGGATTATTATTATAACCTACAGGTTTAATGTATACATCAGTAGGTATTTGTCTATAGACAAAGTCTAATAATGCAGGATCAACACGATTAACTAACTCAAAAGGCTGAGGATTTATTTTAAATTCAGTTTCGTCTAAAATAAATTCTATTTCGTCAAATGTATCAACTGCTCCGTACTCTCCAACACGAACTGCCCATTCTTCATTAAAAGTCAAACTTTCCATGTGATCTGTACTAAGCACATCAAATAACTTGTTTAATACATTCTGAGTACCTTTTTCAATTATCATTCCCTGATAAAATTTGTACTGGCTTACATCGTCCTGTATGATGTTGGCAAGATACTGCCTCGGTTGGTATCCAATTAAATGTTGAGCAAACTTTTGTTGCTGTACATCAAAATTTCCGCTGTTTAGATTATAGAAATCTGTAAATTGCTCAACTTTGTAATCCCAATTTGGTAATAATTGAGGTGTTGGTTGTTTAGTTAATTTTACCCATTGTTTGTCATTAAATTTATTTGCGCCGGGTAATGACACTGTTGCACTGTAGTAGAATGATTTATATTTTACAATGTCGCCTAGATGATAATCGGTGTAAGGGGCCCAGTCACTTATTTTAGCTTGGTCAAAAATGAATCCAGGAATATTAAATGAACCGTTCCAATTTTTTGTTATGTATCCAAGCACTTTGACTTTTTCTTGTCTATAACCTGGTTCAAGGTTATAAATTACATCATTAAACATTGTACGATTATCTAACAACAATACATGTTCTTTTTGTACTAAAAATATTACTGCACCATATATTCCGTGCTGAGTATTGGATGATGCTAATACAAATCCACTGTCGTTTCGATAGATATTAGTTAGATGTAAATCTAACATTTGTCCATCAACTCTAAAAATATGATATCCGTAAAATGCATCGTTGATATCGTTTACTGTGGTAAATTCAGTAATTAGTGTTAGTTGAGATGCGGCAGGACTTAGGCTCAGCACAGTGCCGCCGGCCCATCCTTGAGTTGTCCAGAATACGAATTCATTAGCAGCATTAGTCCAATTATTAACTGTGGTTAAATTATTATTAAAATTATCAAATGTAAACCCTTGATCTTTTAAATATTCACCGTAACCTAATAAAAAATCTACTACAGACTGAATTGAAGATAACTGAGCACCGTAGCTTAAAACATTCTCGGTGGTCTTATCCCATGTATCTCTAATATAAAAATCTACGCCGCCAGTATTTGGCAGTCCTGATAACTTTGCAAACAGGCCGGTATTAAATGCAGTTAAACTAGTGTGTGTAGATGTTACTCGATAATATGCACTGCCGTATCGTACTACAGTGCCAACAAGGTAATATTGATTTTCACTCCAAGTAACATAGCTTTCACTAAGGCCGGCAATGTTGGTTAATTGACCTTCTAGTTGGTAAGAATAATATTTAAAATAGGGATGCTCGTTTGTATAACCTGAAATTTCAAATGATGTTCCGTCTGCACCTTTTGTGATAATTACACCGCTGTAGATTAGTTTTTGTACAGGACTGCTAGTGTTTAAAAATATATTATAATTTTCTTGCGGGACAAAAACTCCGCCGGTGCTAGCAGGATTTTTACTGTCTAAAAGTAAATTAAATTTGGGCTTGCTGGTAAAGCCTCCAAGTTTTGATCCTAATTGATTTGTTAAAGATTGTAAATCTGCCATATACTGATCTACAAGCGTGGTGGTTTCGCCTGACATATAATCAACAATATAATTGACCAGTCCTGCTGTAAATACTCTGCTAGTACTTAACACAGTGCTAGGCAGTTCAATGTCGGCCAATCTAATTCTTAAACCTGTTTTACTGTAAACAAATTGTCCTGCTAGATTTTTTACAATTCTACTACGATCAAAACAAGTGCCTAGTACTTTGTTTGGTTTTAATAAAAGAGCAGTTTGCATCAGTGCAAATGGATAATATGACGATTTACGCCATGCCGATTCAACTGGGCTGTAATCCCCAAATACATAATTGCTAGAAATTGCAGTGCTAAAATAACCATCAATAAAATTTGTATCTAATGGATTTAACAGATTGCCTTGTTCGTCAACAGGGAGACCGTTGTTTAAAATAGTTCGTATGAATCTTGCATCCTGGCGGACTACTTTATTTGGTTCTCTAATAATACCGTTTTGTATGTCTTCCCATAATAATAGGTTGCCGCTTGTATAAGGTGCCGGCCCATATACTTTAGTCCACCACTTAGGTTCTTCGCTAAACCCTAGCGTTTCCCAAGGAGTAACATTTGGCCTATCAGTATCTAGAAACCATTTATAAATACCTCTCCAATAAGCAGGAATATTAGTGCCACGAGGACTATAGCTGCTAGCATAATTAAAAGTAAACGGGTCACTTCCGTTATAATCAGTTTGCTTAGTATAATCTTGTGCTATTAGTTGTGTCCACTGATAAAAAAAGATGGCTAGGACTTGTTCAAATTCTTTCTTTGAGTAATTTGTAGTTCTATCATATCCAGGAATAAATTCATAGATATCAAAAATATCAGAGTCGTAGTTGACTTTGATATTATTGTAAATTCTTTTTTCTAATTCTAATAATAGGTCATCTCTGAAATCGTTAAATGCAATAGTGATACTACCGTCGTGCCCTTGTATAACTTTCCGTGGAGTCCTATAGGTATTGTCAACATAAATCTTAGGCTCAAATTTAGGATATAATCCTAATTTAGTTGGTGTTGCGGGACAAAAACTGCCATCTGTCGAATGATATTCGTAGGCTTCAATTATTCCGCCTTCGGTCAACTCAATATGTAATTCAAAGAAAACATCTGAACCAAAGGTATAATCTTTGCCGTGTAATAACTGCATACCGTTATAATATATATTGACTGTTTGATTGCTCAACTTAGTGAGATCAAATGTTTCAGTTAACGGATATTTTTTAATTCGTGCATCTAGTACTATATATTCTGATCGGACAGACCCGCTGTATGCAAACATGTCAGACAGGTAGTAAGATTGAGTTTTAGGAATGTTCGCAGTGACTATTGACAATACATGATCAACATGCTGTTTAACTTCTGTGTCAATACCCGATTCGTTTGCGGCAATTAAGAACGCTCGTTTAAACTTAGCATAATCATCTTTTGCAGTACTTAATGCTTTAAATACATTTGCTTGTTGATTGCCTAAGTGGTATAGACTTAGATTAACTGATCCGCTGTGTTGAACAAACTTTGTTCCGTATGGGGTTAAATCTCCTAAGTCTCTTAGATTACTGTTTCCAGGGTAAGCGCCGACGAATCCAGTAATGTTATCAATGATTGAATCAACATGATTAATAACTTCACCTAAGGTAAAATTAATTAAATTATCATTCAAAGGATTGTTTTGTAAATTAATTGGAATTTCATAATAACCGTTTTGATTTTTAGAACTAGCACTAAAACATTTTAAAGTGACAACATCTGTTAAAGTAACATCGGTGTTTAGACGAATTAATTTTATCGATGCTGTTGTAACAATTGAAAACTTGTTTTGGTCTAGACGATGCCCATTAACATACACACGAATTACTAGATCCGTTAGGGTGTTTACATTATTATAAACATCAACAGGAAAATTGTTTATTAAATTACTTTGTTTAAAAATTCTTACCACAGGCTGTATACGATCAACCAGTGATTTTTTCCAACCATTTACATAGTTAAAAGTTATAAGATTTGTGATTAATTTTAAAAATCCAGTATTTGTATTTTTAATACTAACCTGTGTGTTGGTTTTGTATTCAAAACTGTCATTTAACAAATCAAAAGTAAACGAAATGTCTCCAACATTATTAATATTCTGATACGACAGCGCAAATCCCAGTTCAGTATCAATCAAAGAAGATAAACTAGGTTTATAAGAAAATAATTTGGTTCCTACAAATTTTGATCCAGGGTATACCGTAGTGTCACCATAGCTGATACCATTAGTGTCTACCACATCAAATAGAGGAAATTGATTAACTTTGAGTTTAACAGGCCCTAATTTCCAGGCTGTGCCGTCAAACCAATACATATTTCCTTGGTTTGTAGTACCTTGTCTAACTAATACAGTCTCATTTAGTTTTGGTGTTGCGTCAGCTTCTTCAACCAAGTTGATTTGTCTTAGTTGACCCGTTTGATCTGAGAGTTGATGAGTCCCTGCTCCTATTTTTAACAAATCAACTGGTGCAGTTAATGACTTGTTAAGATATAATTTGATTGCAGTGTTGCTGATAACATATACATAGTAACTCTTACGGTTCAGTAATCCAGAAATATCACTATTGGCATTATTTAAATAGATAACTTGTGTTCCTGTTACAAATCCGTGCGGTGAGCCGACTGAAAAATTAATTATATTTTTATCTATATCAATTTGGCTTGCATCAAATTCAGAAATTTTTGCAGGATCTTGTATGGTTAAAAAATTGACCTTGTAAATTTTATTTTTAACTCTACCGTCAGTGTCTGCAGAAAATAACACACGCATGCCGTTAGTCAAAGGAACACCGTCAACAAGGTAGCCTAAACTTCCTTCAACACCGCTAAAGGCATCAGTAGTAACAGTATCAATTACATCAATGTCTGTCTTACACTGATGCCCAAAATTAAATAATTTTAATCCTGCTTGGAATTCAATAATAGGTCTTTTTGCCCTTGCTGCCTGATCAAATTCAGGAACTTGCCCTGTTGCAGATGCAATTGCAGTGATTACAGACTGATGGAACCATCGATTATATCGACTCCACGGATTCTTATCTGGACTGCCTCTAGCAATGGTGATATAATCTTTAGTATTGGCTGCGCTAGCAGATGAACTGAACGGTTCCTGATCAAAAGGGGTACTATCAAACAGTGTAGAAGTTTCAGAACTATAAGCAGAAACAATCTCTGTATCTGCTTCAGAAATTAATCTTATAGATGACCCAACACCTTCTACATACCAATAACCGTTAGAATATTTTTCAGGTGTTACTTTTCCAATGAAATCTAATTTCATTCCATTAGTTAAAGGAGTGCCGTTACCTAATGTATATTTTTGTTTGTTTAAAATATCAGTTTCAACATTTAAATAACTGTTGTTGTCAATATCTAGTATATGGAACGCTCCCCCAGTGTCGGCATCTGTTTCACTTACATAAAATAACACACTAGGAGCAGTATGTGGGACTGTAAAAATAATCTGTCCTTGAGAAATACTATTGTTTATCAGTCCGTCGTTGACAAATCTATTAAGAGTGTCTGCCGACCTGATGGTCTTAATGCTGAACGGATTGTTAGGACTTGTTATATTAAATCTATAAGTTTGTCCTCTATACAATGTTATTGTTGGGTTAGGTGTTAGGCCATCATTACTAAAAGTATATGCATAATTGCCGCCTTGATCTACTAGATTAACAGTATAGGTACTGTCAATAGCAATCTGTTGCCCTGCAACTATTATAGGGGTTGGGCCAAATGGTAACCAATAGTACTGTTGAAAGTTAACAAACTTATCCCAATCAATATGCGGATCCCAACTATAGAACTCTTGCTTATTTAGGCGTTCATGATTAGATACATTGCCGCCAAAGGTGTCAATGTTGTTAATATGATCAATATAGTCTTTATAGAAAGTAACATTTCCGATATAATCTTTTATAACAGCCGCAGGTTCTAATTGATAATTTTGTCTCGTTTGATCGCTAGCTGCTAAGAAGACATCGTTGCCATTTGTAGATTTGGCATTTTGTCTACCAATAAATCCGTCAATTTTTTTAACAGTTCCAGGCTGTGTTAGTTGATTTAATGTTGCCTGTAAAAACTTTTTATTACTGTCAGTTCTATAATATGTAGGAAGTAAGCTGGCAGAAAATCTAGCATTGTTGCCCGGAATAGGAAGACCGTATTCGCCTTGGTTGTCAGTTGTCATTAGTAATTCCCGCTAGTGATGCTTTGACTATTAATAGTAGTCGATGTTGCTGATATTGCGCCCGTACTTTGTAGTTGGCTAGCTGTCACGGCTGTGATTATTTCTATATCGTTTATAGTTGCACCATTAATAAAAATTTGATCGCTTTCGCACGGTATTTCAAATAAACTTCCAAAAGACAAATTACCTTCTTTAGGAACAATTAAGAAGTTTACAATATTAGGTGTTAGAGAATTCATCACATAAGTTAGTAATTCACTAAAATAAAAACTATCACCAAAGTCAAAATTATCTAATGCAAAAAATTGATTCAATGCGGATAGTACTCTAGTTTTAATATCATTATCGCTCACAACAACATTTGAATTTTTTACTATTTTAAAAGTTGCCTGTACATCGCCAGATGCGAGATTTCCAAATAATATTTTATATTTGACGGGGTGGTATACTATTTCATCGCTTATAGATTTGATTAAATTCAAACTAGGACTTAATAAACTATACAAGTAGTCAGTACTCGGAGCCAACGGTTGATTAGGTATGGATCCTAGTAGCCATTGGCGATAATTTATGTCATATTGTTTGGTTAGTACAAAAATGTCCATGATGTTTGTTTTGCTAGGATCAATTCTTGACTCATAACTTGCATTATGTATGTATTGAAATTTGATATCCCTTCGGCCAACATATACTTTGTAATCTTGAGATACTTGATAACCAGAAGTAGTATATATTTGAACTGTTCCACTGTCAATAAAATAATAGTAGTTTCCTATTGTCGGAGTGATGCTGTCTTGGTTTAAAATAGTCACGGTTCTTTGACTATTATCAAATAATTTATAATCATCTTTACCAGTATCTATAGAATACTTTGCCAAAACTACAAACTTGGTCAACGGATTGACCGTCGGTGCAACCAGCTGGTCAAAAATTGTAGGATCGTCAACAATACCGTCGTCGTTGCTGTCGCTGAATGTAATTTCAATTTTCTTAGTGTCAACATATCCGTCAACACCCTTATAAGTATCAGTTATTTCCCATTTGTAATCATAGGTCAATGGTGATGTTGAGTCAGGCTGTGTGTTGATGCTGAGTACTTTGATATTATCTTTTGCCACCGTGTTGCTTGTAATGTCATAAATTTTATGACTGGGATCAAAATAAAACCTAATCTGTTTGTCACTTTCAAAAACATAACGAGCCAATCTACTTTTTACAGTATAAAATTCAGAGTCAGTAGTAAACAATACCAGCCAGCTAGAATCTCTTTGTGTGTTAGTATTATCGCCGGAAGTATTTAAATCAAACGCTGAGCGAATATTCAAGTTTACTTCAGATATGATTTTCCAAACAGTATTTTGACTATCGTATCTTAAACCAAATTGTTTATTTGAATAGATTAAATCTACCATAGTGGACACAGTGTTAGTAGTTAGGTTGGTTACCCAGGCAGGTATAATACCCGATAAAATTGCACCGGTTGGTACTGTGTTGTTTATTAGAATAGGAGTGGTTACACTAGAGCTAGGTATACCATTTCCATTAATTGATACAACCTGCGCCCACAAAACAGAACTTGTGTTAGCTGTAGGAGAATTAACTAGGGCATTTTTATTTGATTTATCAAAATATTGTTGTACACGATCAATAATTGGGGCCTTAAACTGTAGTAGACTATTTGGTGTTATCAAAGTTAAGTCACCGGACCCGGTATTTGATCCAACTGTTTGGGCTTGTATCCCGTTGAGGATATAGCCAACTGATTGATTTGTATCTTTTGATATTTGATTCCATAGATTATCAGTGGTAAGATTTGTTTTATTAAATTTGGTATAATAAAAATCTCTTAATTGCTTAGAAGATAATGCACTGATAACTTGATTGTATATTACACTTTGAATGTCTGTCTTTGTTTTATAACTAAATCTAAAAGTATCTGTATATTCTTGTTTGTATAGTGCGCCATCATCAGCAAATAGATTTGTTTTACTATATTTTCCAGTAGGATCTACTAGATCAAAGTAACGACTTATTCCGCTTGAACTACGATTAACTGATTTAATCTTGACAATTTCTTGATTAACCGATAGTGGTGCCACATTATAATCTTCGCCTGTTATCATACGATTTTGTGTATAATAATTAGACGGAGCGTTATTTTTAATATGTGTATTTGTTTCTGTTGAGGCACTGTTAGCCACAGAGGACATTAAATTAAGACCAATAGTTAGTGTTTCAATCTGTCCCACATTGGATGCATATGGTATTTGTACCGTTACATTGCGGATATCGGCAGGATTGATAGTATAACTAATACCGTTACTAGTTCTATAGTAGACTCTAAAGTTACCTAATGGTAAGTTGCCAAATGTACCGTCGCTGAAGCCAAGACTAATCCTATCGTTTGATCGTGTAATCACTTCGTAAATATTTTTAATACTTTTGTTTAAGCTATTATAGATAATGTTATTGCCCTTAGTGCTAGGAACCTGTGCCCAGTACTCATTTTCAATACCGTTTTGATCTAGTCTATACAACCAAACATCGGTATTATTAACATTTATAGCTTCTAAATCAATTATTTCATTAGTTGCAGGTTGACTAACTGTAAATGTTCCTTGATTTAAAATTCCCTGACGAAAATGTACAAAGAATCCTTTGTTGGCGCTGCTGTTGCCGCGGCCGTCGTCACGATATAAGAATGATAACCTGTTGCCGATTAGCGGAGGTTCTTCATAAATGTCTGTAGAATTAATAATCGTTGACACAATTTCAAAATTCATATTACGACCATCGATGGCTTTGCTAAATTCATATACTGGAATGCCTGTATTAGATGCCTGGAATCTATATTGTTCTGTTTTAATGCCGTCGATGGTACTGCTAGCATCTGGATTTCCAAACTGTCTTGTGGCGGGGATAGCAGCATTGATAATTTTAATAAACTGATCGTACCAATTAGAGTTAGCAGTATCGTTCCAACCAATAACTTGATTTGCCAGGTTGCGATTGTTACTATCATAGATTGTTTGTGTGGTTTGGATTGAAGAAAATTTCAATAAACCTGATGATGTTATATTTCTTTTAGGCTTATAGCTTAGTAAATTTGCAAAACGGAGCACACTTTCTCTACGCTCTGCTAGCTCCAAAAAGTTATCCCTGGCATTAAGATCTGCGCGAAATGCAATACTTTGTCCCAAAAACGCAATAACATCGATCAGCGCAAGATATTCGCTAGATTCAATGTAATCATTAAAGTCTTCGGGGTAATTTTCTCTAATATATTGAATCATTACTCTGCGTAAATTTTCAAAATCATAGCTTTGAAAATCAGCATTAGTGAATGTTTGATATATTCTTTTCCAGTCTTGTGAGACTAATAATCTATTTTGTCTATCTGTAGATGACATACGCTATTCCCATTTATATGATATTTAGCGTAGTTTATTAAGTGAGTGTTTAATTTGTTAGACCGTTTTGCTGATCAAATCGTAGCTGTATGGCTTCTTGTATATAGTAGGGAAGGTAAGTCAAAGTGCATTCTATTTGCAGCCCGCTTTCATATTGAGTTATAATCACTTGCTTTGCAGTCACACGGGGATCATAGTTGATAATTTCTTCAACATTTTGTTTTATTAGTATTTTAAGCTGTTCAGTAAGTGGCTCGTAGAGCATATCCCATATAATAGTTCCAAATGTAGGGTTCATTAATCGCTCACCCTGACGAATATTAAAATGATTTAGGATATCCTGTTTGATTAAAGCATAATCATAAAGAGCAAACTTTTGCGTGTCAGGACTTATAGTACTAAAACCTTTGTAAGTCTTAGAGCCAGGGGCATCCTGGTGGGTGGCCCTACTAGGAATAGTGATATTATCATATAATTTTGGTATAGTATTCATAATATTATTTAAGTCTCCGAATCAGCTGCGGGCGGGGGTGTTCGTTTAAATGTATCAATTGATGTAGAGTATTCTTTGTAATATTTTGAAAGTGTTAGATCGCCGGAAACTTCCCTGTCAAGTTTGCTAATTTTTAAATTAACCGGGTCAAGGTTCTCGTGATATGGAAAAGGTTCGTGAGTGGTTAATCGTTTCATTATACTAGTTATCGGAGTATCTGTAAATTTATATTCAAAAACTTTGGCGGCAGAATCTTTTACAGTGATATCTTTAACATTAAATGTTTTTAATGCTTTAGGAATATCTGCTTTAGCAGCAGTGGCTGCGGCAGGACCATTCATATCAATCCTATCAGCAGTTTCAATATGGTTTCCACCGCTTTTAATATTAGTAGCACCTCCTGCTGTAAAATTATTATGCCCTGTAGAATTTAAATCTAAATCAGCTTTAGTAGTAAACTTGGTATTTTTTCCAATAGTAACATCGAGGTTGCCGTCTTTGGCTAAACCTGTTTGTATTTTTCCGTCGGATCCAACAATTAAATTGTATTTGAAGGCTGATTCTATTTGTATTCTTCCACTATCATAACCGTTTTTATCTGTATCTTTTGCCGAACTATAATCCGCAGTAGCTTTCATATTGATATTACGGCCTGCTTCAAAATTAATATCTCGGTCTGCACGAATATTTAGATCAGCTTTGGTACGCATGGTAATACTGTCTTCTGAGTAGATGTCAATTTTTCCATCGCTGGATAGTTCTACCCATGCAGTCCCCCTGCTGTTGGTAATATAAATCAAATCTTCACTGTTGTGCAATACAATTTGGTGGCCTGTTCTAGTTTTTATTCTAACCAATTCGTTATGCGGGCGAGTTTGATCGCCTGTAGGAGTTGACCCTTTGGGCAATTGCTCAAGTGCTTCGTACTCTGGCGGTCCGGCGGTTGGTGCTTTCATTCTTATAAACTTATCATCGCCATCATCCATAACAAATGAACTGCCGCCGAGGTGGCTGGTCTTCTTATCAACCTTGCCTTTATCAGTACCAACTGGATTAACCGGAGCACCATTTTGTTTGTCAAACGGGCCTGGCGTTGAAATGCCAAATACCATGCTAGGAATTTCTCGGCGAGCACTGCTAGTGGTTATTCCTCGAATGTCATCGTAGATTAATCCTTGATTATTAATTAGTACTTCTTGCGGAGTTGCAGGTTTGGTTACTGCTGATGCATCTAATGTACTGCCTCCTGCTTCTTTGTTTAATTCTGCAACCGGAACACGCTCTGCTGTGGTTTTTTTTGTTTCGTCAACATTATAATAAGTAGAAGGATATCCCGGCAGCATGAAATTCATTTTTTCATCTAGTACACAGCCTATCCAATACAATTCTCGTTGATTGCCTTGAGCATAGACTACCATTACTTTTGTGCCCACATCTGGCGGGATCATCCACATACCATATGACTTTTGTGTATTGTCATAGGTGTCGGTGCTAGGGTCATCAGGGTTGCCGGTGACAAATTTGGCGCTGGTAACTCCGTAAAACGGACTACAATAAGATGCTAGGTGTACTTGGCCGTCGGCATTTTCGGCTCCGCCTGATTCTCTTAATAGTTGCACTTGAAGTTTACCCATGTAACTTTTATCAAGATGCCCAACAACTTTAGCTATGAACGGGCCATCATTAGGTTTTTGGCCTGCTGGCGCGGAGTTTCTTGAATCTTCGTTTTGATCACTCATAATTTACCTTAATCTGTTACGGGGGTTGACGACACTACATTTCCATCGTTATCATAAGTGATACTACTACCATCATCAAATTTTTGCGTGTGTGATTGCGCTGCAGCGTCAGCTGGAGTATTAGCTTGCGGAATAACTTTGTCAGCAGCAGTGACCATAGGGACCGGTTTACCAGTTGCTTTAGTTGGGTCAACTGTTTGTCCTGGCAATCTAATCATTTTTAATATTTGAGTAAATTTGCCTCTACTAAAATTGCTGTCTACTTGATTAACTTTAAACAATCCACTAAATTCATTAACTAATTCCGTTGGTCCAAAAGTATATGCACTTTTGCTAACATCAATATCTATAGGAGTTCGAAAATTAACTATAATCATAACTTCGCCTGACTGATAATTTATTGCGCCGTCATTGTTCAGTTGTTCGTATTGAGTTGCCTTGGCTGTATAGTTACCCATACCACTATCACCAAGATAGTAAGGATCACCTAAAATAGTCATAGTGGTGTTGACCATATCAACTGCATTATTAACTACATTTTTTTGAAACTGTCTAGCTGCCATAGTATCAGGAGTGTCGCGACTACCTCCGCCTACTCCTGTATCAGTTTTTGTAGAATCGGATCTAACTTCTGTTGGCAAGTTGCCTGTTGAAGCAGTAGCTGCTCCAGCAGTAGGGGGCTCTGATCTTTCAACTGTAGCAGGAATAGCCGAGCCATCGTCTTTGGCTGTTACAGTGCCTTGGTTATTCTTTGCGGCATCTTGAGCTAAGGAAGTATAGAAAGTATTTTTAAAATTAATATCAAAACTTAATATATCTAGATTTTTTGATGTATAGATATAATTATATTCTTTAATAACTTGCGCCTTAGCTTTTTCAGTTTTTGGGTTAGTAGTATTTGGTGGCATAAATCTACTAGCATCAATAAAATAAGGGACTACTCTATAGACAATTAACTTAGGTAGTGTTCCTGTTTTGGCTAAATTATCTTCGGAAGGAATAGTGTAAACCTGTGCTTCAACTCTCCACCAAGGTATTCTTCCTGTTTCGGTTTGTTGTACTTCAGTTAATGCTTGACGACCGTAGTCGCTCATTAAAATAGTTTGGTTAATTGCATTAATAATATCAGTGCCTTGGGTGAATTTCATTACCCCTTTTGTTGGGTCAATGCTAATATTTCCCCTAGTGTAAGTGTTTGTTTCTTTATTATAAACTGCATTGTCTGCGGCAAAAGGAGGATCGCCCGGGCGGTACAGATCAAATCCCATGCTAGCTCGACCAATAGCATTAACAGTAGTATCAGAAACTTCTTGTACTAGTACTTGATTTGCTCCGACACTAACACCTAATTTACTATATAATCCGTTTGCTCCCGAACTAGCACTACCGGCACTTGGGTCTTTGGTTGCTCCTGCATCATCATTATTGGTTGCACTACCTGCACTACTGGCTATGTCGGCTGGGAATAGTATTAGCATTTGATCAGGTACTTTGACTATTCCGTCGTTTTTTTGTTTTTGGAGTCGTTTATTCAACTCAACTTCTAGACTGTTTTCTCCAGTTTGTAACATTTCAACTACAGTTTTACCTGAAATTGAAATATCTGTTTTTAAATCTAAGTAACTACTAGAAAACCCTTTTTCGTTCCAAGGGAACGCTTCACAATCATATTCGGCACCTCGCCCGGTAACGCTCATGTTTAGTGTTCGTAACTTTAACGGAAAATGTTTGGTTGTTTTTTCAGGAGTGATCGATCCGGCATCAATTCCTTGTACAATTGAACTCAGGTGTCCTTTAAATTCTAAAGTTAGCAATAACGGTACATCAAGATAATTTTTATAGCCTGCATTTTTTGCGGCAATCTGTAATGCCTGGAAGAACAGACCCATACTATAAGGTTCTATAATTTTAAATTTGAATCCGGCGGCATTGGTGTTGCCGGTACTCTTATCAAAACCAATAACACTGTTGATGCTGACATTGTCAATAAAAAATTCAAACTTACCGTAAGCAGTTTGTACACGATTATCCGGATCGCCGCTGCCATCTTTTAAAATAATTTGTCCAAGGTCGCCTTTCTTGTAAGTGTCGTCGGGGAAATTAATTGATGCAGGGTCAAGAACACTTAATGTCCAAATATAATTATAGCTGGCAAAGTTGTGCAAGACATTGGGTATCCTAGTACTTGGTTCACCGGTTACTGGATCATACCCCGGGATAGGAATATTTACTGCACCACTAGCTTTACCTATTGATGATGCAATGTTTCCTAAGTTAATTATACTTTGAGCGGCCTGTGTGGCTGCTGATAGTCCCGGAACTTTACTTAATAAATTTGAGCCAATGTTACTTAGACCGGCACCTGCTAGATTTTGAATATTTTTTGCCGCAGCTGTAATATTGTTTAAGTTACTGGCTAATCCAGTGTTTCTAACAACCGTATTGACTGCTCCGGTTAATGCAGTTGTCGCTTGGTCTAGCAGGCCCATAATTATAATCCTAAAACTTTAAGCAATCCTGCTTTTTGTGAAAGATAAATTTGTGTTCCGGCAACAAAATCAAATACAGGATCTTGCAGTACATCCATATTTCGTTGTATGAAAACCCACCATAACTGATGATGTCCGTATAAGTCGTAGGCCAACAAGTCTGGACGATAAGTGTACTGAGGTTCTATAGTATAGATAGCATCGTCTGATTGCGCACTAACTGGTCTAATTTTTAAAATGTTTAAATAATTCTGTGTTATAGGAGTGCTGGCCCAAGGACTGGTATTATTGTATGCTGCCATTATACATATCCTCCAGAACCGTTCATATAATCTCCGTTGACAAATTTTTGTAAACTAAACTGTCTCACAGATTCTCTGCTATAAATTGGTTGTAGCGTTACTGACACTGTGCTCTTAGTTGGCACATGAGTACTTGCACTGGTAGATCCTGCACCACTTAATCCGTTGATAAAGTTGGTAACATTGTTAACTGCACTACTCACATTGGCGGCCGCTCCTAATATTTTGGCAGCACCGCTGGCTCCAACTGCACCGGCTACACCTGCTAGTGTAGTTAATGCACCACCAGTACCTCCGCCGCCTACAGGATTTCCTGACCCGCTAAATCCTTTTTGTCCAACTGTGGTACCAATATAGTTTGTATCGCTAGGCAACTCTACTGAGAAACTTTTTATTACCACCGGCACATTTTTAAAAACAAAATCCCCGTAGCCGTTTAGCGTTAGGATAGGAGGTGGGCTTCCGCTGAATTCACCGCTGTCACCTGTGTACATTTTTGTAGCTGATCTTAAAAAGTGTACTACTGCAATCCAATACTGCGCTTGATCTGCAGTCTCACAATAAAATGTTCCGCTAATTGAAAATTCGCTTACTCTTGAATTTTGATAAGCAAGGAATTGATAATTTTGATGTGTTAGTACAACATCGTCATAGCTTGCGCTGTTACTGATGCTGATTGTAGGAGTATATGGAAACACCAAACCGTTAGATGCCATTAGTGGGGCTAGTACTGGACTACTGGAGAAGAAATTATTAGGAATTCCTAATCGTACACGCCAATCGTCTGTGTTTCCTGGTCCAGCAAAGGCCACTCGAGTGGCGGCAAAGGCCGCGCCACCCCCGCCGGGCAAGTTCATGCTTCGAATTGAGCTAATCAGCGCAGCAGGGTTAGATAAATTATTTAACGCAATGCCCAACTTGCTTGCGGCTCCGCCAATATTGCCAGTTGAAATATCGTTTACCAGTCCGGTAGCTGCCGACTGAATATTGTTTACCGCTTGTGTTGCACCGCTAGCTAATGTATCAAAAATGCCCATATGGACTCCTTAGTCTGTATATTTAGTTGACAAAATAAACTGCATAGTTTATAATAGTATGAAAATAGGACCGTTATGACCAAAGTTAATTACTTAAACAACAAAGATTTATTGGAAGAAATCCACAAAAGCAAGAATACATTTTGCAGTTATGTGCAACCCGAATATCACAGATATGATTTAATCTTGCCCAGCGTGGACAAAATCAATATTCGAACTATAGCAGAGGCCAAACGAGCACAGGCCAAACGACTAGGTCAAAAAGACTATGAAGCTAGGAAACTGGCAGGGGAAAAAGTCAAACAGGCAGATTGCGAAGTTGATTACAAAAAGATCAACAAGAAAGATTTAATTTTTAGGGTTATGACTTTTGATCATATTCCGTTAAACAATACTCGAAAAAAGAATCCTAAGAGCATTGCAGATCACAGAGATAAAGTTAACTTTCCACCGTTCCAACATTGGAAATTCAATGACGAAGACATTTTAGTATGCGTGGGCAAGAGTCATTGGAAAGGGTCTGTTGAAAAGGGCAAGTTTAACAAAGATCATGGGCAGATTACCAATACCCTGGCTCGCATGTATATCAAGCTGTGTGAACGATATGCTACTCGAGGCAATGTGCGTGGATATACCTACAACGACGAAATGAAAGGTCAAGCTATTCTGCAACTTACACAGATCGGTTTGCAGTTTGACGAATCAAAAAGTGATAATCCGTTTGCATATTTTACTGCCGCAGTTACAAACAGTTTTGTTCGTATCATTAATATCGAAAAACGCAATCAGGTTATCCGTGATGACCTGTTAGAAATGAACGGAATGAACCCTTCGTACACTAGGATCGGAGAAGGCGAGCATCAAGCTGCCTTGAAACGCAATGAGGAAAATGTTGAATGATTTAACCCTAAAGTGTATAAATAAAACTATACACTTTGGATTAAAATATGTTTATCTATAAAATTATCGTTAATAATAATGTTTATATAGGACTTGATACTAAACCGTCCTATAAGTTATCACGATGGAAAAAGCATTGTGATGAGGCAACTACAAGATGTAAAACAAAATTACATAAGGCTATGAATATGTATGGCATAAAGAATTGTGTAGTTGAAATATTAAAAGATAACTTTAAGTCTATTGGAGAACTTGCGTTATCGGAAATTGATTACATTAAGCAATACGATTCTTATAAAAACGGACTTAACTCTACTCCAGGTGGAGACGGTTTAGGAAAATACGATTTAACTTTATTATCGCTTGCAGATATAGACAAAATCAAATCTGCATTAGGTGAGCATTTTAGTAATTATAATAAAAATATCAAATGGGCAGGAACTACTGAAGTTGATAGAAAATTATTAACTAAACATTTACATACTGACGAAATTTATCAAAAGAAATCGGATACTCTTAAGAAATTTTACAAAGCAAATCCAGATATTGCCAAAACAAAAGCAGTAGGGATTAGAAAATGGCAGTTGCAAAATCCAGAAGAAATGAAGAAACGCAATCAGATTAATTCGATCAAAGGTGCCGCGGCTGTTTCGAAGAAACTAAAGGTTGAACTGGAAGACGGTAATGTGTTATACTATTCAAGTAAAAGTGAATTCCATAGATTAACAAATCAATGGGCAAACACCATTATTAAAAAAACACAAGAAGGTGTTTTCTACAATGGTTATAAAATATGGGAAGAAAAATGAACAACTACAATATGTCTATTCACACAAATCCCGATGCAAGAGCCTGGGCTAAATTCTTTACTGAAAAGTATAAAGTATGGTCGGAAGATGGTGTAGAGTCTGACTCTGAGGCCTTAATGACTGCGTGGTTTGCCAATGCTATGATGGCGATGCATGATCATTTAGTATTGAAAGGTAATCCAATCAATGGAGATCATGCCCAATACCTTATAGATAAAGAAAACGGAGTTAAACAATAATGGCAAACTTATTTAAAAAAGTTGCGTGCATGACCGATATTCATTTCGGTCTCAAGAGCAATTCATCAGTACACAACCAGGACTGTGAGGATTTTGTAGACTGGTACATTGCCAAAGCCAAGGAGGAAGGCTGTGATACAGGTATCTTTCAAGGAGATTGGCATCATAATCGCAATAGTCTTAATATCACTACTATGGACTATAGCCTTAGGGCCTTGGAAAAGCTCGGAGCGGCGTTTGATCAATTTTATTTCTTTCCTGGCAATCATGATTTATATTACAAAGACAAACGGGATATTCACTCTGTAGAATTTGGCAAGTACATCCCAGGAATTACTGTTGTTCATGAGCCTACTACCATTGGCGATGTTACGCTGTGCCCGTGGTTAGTAGGGGAAGAATGGCGGGCTGTGGGTAAGAAGGGCGGCAAGTATATTTTTGGTCACTTTGAATTGCCCAGCTTCTTTATGAACGCCATGGTGCAGATGCCAGACCACGGTGAGATCACTCTTAATAGTTTCAAAAACTATGAGTTAGGATTCAGCGGGCACTTCCACAAACGCCAGCAACAAAAGAACATGATCTATATTGGCAATGCTTTCCCGCACAACTATGCAGACACATGGGACGACGAACGAGGCATGATGGTATTAGAGTGGGGCGGGCAACCAGAATACCATACTTGGCCTAATCAACCTACTTTTAGAACACTCAAACTCAGTAGACTTATAGACGAAGCTGATAGTATAATTAAACCTAATCAGTATCTACGAGTTAACTTGGACATTGATATCAGTTATGAAGAAGCAACTTTTATCAAAGAAAAGTTTATGAAAGACTATCCAATTAGAGAACTAACCCTAATCCCTGAAAAGAAAGAAATTGATATCAATACCAATATTGATATTCAAAGTTTTGAAAGTGTAGATCAAATTGTCAGCAATCAATTGGTCAGTATTGAAAGCGAGCAATTTGACAAGACTGTGCTGTTGAGCATTTATAATAACCTATGATAAAAATTAAAGATCTGTCAGTTAAGAATTTTATGAGTGTGGGTAACCAGACTCAAGCAGTTGATTTTGACAAAGAACAGTTGACTCTTGTGCTGGGCGAGAACTTAGATCAGGGCGGTGACGACAGTGGCTCAAGAAACGGTACTGGCAAAACTACCATTGTGAATGCACTTAGTTTTGCACTGTACGGAACTGCGCTTACCAACATTAAAAAAGACAATTTGATCAACAAAACTAACGGTAAGAACATGTTGATCACATTGAGTTTTGAGAAAGACGGTGTTAGTTATCGTGTTGAGCGAGGCCGTAAACCTAATATTCTCAAGTTCTACATCAATGATCAGGAACAGGAAACCGCAGAGTCCGACGATGCGCAAGGTGACATGCGTGAAACACAAAAGGACATTGATGACTTGTTGGGCATGAGTCACGACATGTTCAAGCACATTGTTGCGCTTAACACTTATACTGAACCGTTTTTGAGTCTTAAGGCTAATGAGCAAAGAGAAATCATTGAACAGTTGTTGGGTATAACTCTGCTGAGTGAGAAGGCAGATTTACTTAAAGAACAAGTTAGAGTTAGCAAAGAAAAGATTTTGCAAGAAACTGCTGACATCGAAGCGGCAAAAAAGTCTAACGAGCGCATTGAGCAAAGTATTACCAATTTAGAAACTAAACTCAAAGCCTGGAATACTCAACAAGAAACAGACGGAGTTAAAATTGCCAAAAGCATTGCTGAACTTCAAAGTGTTGATATTGAAAAAGAAATTGCACAGCATGCACTGGTCAAAGAGTATGATGAATTTGCGGCCACTATCAAGAGTCTTAATAAAGAAAAAGCCACGCTGGAAACCGCAGTGGGTCAAGCAGATAAAAGTGTAACCAAGTATACCAAAGAAGTAGAGCAGTTAAAAAATAAGACTTGTCCGGCATGTGAACAAGAGTTACACAGTCACAAGCATGAAGACATGACAGCTACCGCTGAAAAAAATCTAGAAGACGCAGTGGCCTATATAGAAACTGTCAGCAACAACTATGCAGGTGTGTTGCAAGAGTTAGAAATAATTGGTGACATAAATGGTAGGCCTAGAACTTACTACGACACAGTAGAAGAAGCACTCAAGCATCAAAACAATCTAGCAACATTAGAACAGGCATTGATTAATAGGCAAGAAGAATCTAATCCTTATCAAGAGCAAATTGATGAGCTACGCAATAGTGCTATACAAGAAATTTCGTGGGATAATGTTAATATATTATCCAGCTTGAGAGACCATCAAGAGTTCTTGCTTAAATTGTTGACCAGTAAAGATAGTTTTATTCGAAAGAAGATCATAGATCAAAACCTTGCCTATCTTAACAATCGTCTAACATTTTATCTTGACAAGATGGGATTGCCGCACAGCGTTAATTTTCAAAATGATTTGACTGTTGAGATCACACAGCTGGGTCAGGACTTGGACTTTGATAACTTGAGTCGCGGTGAGCGCAATCGTTTGATTCTAGGATTGAGCTGGGCATTCCGTGATGTGTGGGAAAGTTTATATCAACAGATTAACTTGTTGTTTATTGACGAGCTGATCGACAACGGTCTTGATGCCGCAGGAGTCGAGAACGCATTAGGTGTTCTCAAGAAAATGGGCCGTGAACGCAATAAAAATATCTATTTGATCAGTCACAAAGACGAATTGATCGGTCGTGTTAACAATGTTCTTAAGGTTATCAAAGAAAACGGTTATACCAGCTATGCCAATGATTTGGAGATTGCAGACTAATGAGCGGACATGATGGTTTAATGTCAGCTTTCCAGGTTTACTTTAAGGCAAACCAACGATGGGAAAGCACACAAACACATGTCTCGGCCATTGCTCTTAGACGAGCACTTAGAGATTTGAGAGATCGCGCAAGCGAATACAGAGTAGAGATACAGACAGTACGAGAAAAAAAACCAAAAGTTAAATCACCAAAATGGCGAGAAGAACAGGCAAGTCAGAACGAAAAGGCTCAAGGCAACGATGATGCTAACTAAAGCATGTCATGGACTTATCAGGATACAATTATTGAAACATTACCCGAAGAATGTGTCGGGTTTGTATATCTGATAACCAATGTCATCTCTGGCAGAAAATATATAGGCAAGAAATTAGCAAAATTCTCAAAGACGACCTACAAGACTGTAAAGTTGAAGAACGGCACAAAGAAAAAAAAGAAAATTCGAAGCAAAATAGACAGCGATTGGCGTGAGTACTACGGAAGTAGTCCTAACTTGACCGCAGATATAGATGCACTAGGCAAAGAAAATTTCACAAGAGAAATATTATATTACTGCAACTCAAAATCAGAATGTTCATACATCGAGGCCAGAGAACAATTCACCCGCAAAGTTCTAGAATCAAAAGACTATTACAACGGCCAGATATCTGTCCGTGTACATGGTTCCCACATATTAAAATCTTAGGCTAATCATACAGTTAGGGCTCGCACCGGCTAAAATCGGGTGCCGAACAGTTGAAACCTGGACTCATAGTCGCAGGGATCCGAAGTCTTGCCGCTGTAAGCAAGCACTCAATCAGTATCCTTAACAGGACCACGATCGCTTAAAACCTGCGATTTGATTGTTTGAACAGAATACATAATAGGTAAAAAGAAGGGAGAAAAACCCTGGATTAATATATGCGACTGCGTGTGTATATTAATTGCCGTTGAATCTAAGACGGAGCTCGTGGTACTGGTCAACCGCCACTGTAACTGCTCTAACGCTAGTGTGACATTGTGCAACTCAGATAATGTTATATTTTTTAGCCCGGAAACGGGCTAAGTGTGACTGAACAATCTAGATAATACTTAAATGCTTCGCATTAATTGTGTTCTAAGAAACAGAAAACATGTTCGAGCGCGAGCGAAGAACTGAAGAACGCAAGTTCTTCTTTAATAAATACACATATGAAAGTTTATGATATCATCTCTGAAGAAAAACAACAACTAAATGAATTCGTACCTCTTTTGATTGGCGGCCTTACGATTGGCGGTATATTGACCGCCATAAACTTAGGTATAAGTGCTTGGGGTGCTTATGATATCTATCAGTTTGTAAAAAAGTATAATGACGATCCTGACAAAATTACAGACGATGAGTGGGGCGATCTTTGGATAGATGCCGCACTATTATTTGCACCTGCAATAGGTAAATTTGGTAGAGCTGCATTTGTCAAAGTGCTTCCTAAATCTTGGATTATCAAAGGTGGCGCTTGGTTCAAACGATCAGTATTAAAAATATATGCCAAGTCAGCTACCAAAGGGCTTGCTGGCGCAGATCGAATCAAAGCATTAAAGGCTATTGCTAAAGAAAGTAGATCAGTTGCATCTGCGCAAAAATCTATCAATGCATTAGGCACTGCATGGAAAATAATACAAACTTTAGGTATTAGTGTAGTTGGATACAACTACTGGACTGAACTATCTGCGCTGGATGAAGAATTTAGAAAATTCAAAGGTGGAGATAAGACCACTAAGATATTTGGTAATTCTACAGACAGTGATGCGTATGAGGTCTATCTTGACCTACATGCAAAGATACTTGGAGAGTTGACTATTGCTGTTGGTGGCTTTGTAGGCGGAATGGCTGTGGGCAAGACTATTGGCTTCCTGGGTAACTTTATAGGGAAGACACCTGTAGTTGGTTGGGCTGTCAAAATACCTTTTGATATAGCTTCCGGACTAGCTAAAATGATGGGCAACACTAGTGTTTATATTCCCCTGTTCATGGCCACTGATGCTGGCAAAAAGTTCATGGAAAGCGGAATTATAACTTTGATCACCAAAGGTATCGGACATATGGAACAAGGTGCTATAGAATTGCTATCTAAAGCATTAGAAGAAATAGGTGTGTCAAAGGGTGTAACTGATAAAATACCTGGAAAAACAGAAGAGCCGCCTGCTAGTGTGCAGGCTAACGATGCCGAATCTGACAAATATATCAAAACTGGTCAAGGTAATCCTGCACTTAGAAAACGCACTGTTGGCAAGCAAATCTATATTGGCAATGTACTAGTAACCGACGACGATGGCTATCTATTACCCAGCGTTGGAAGTCGAATTCAAGATATACAAGACAAGGCAAAGATAGTAGGAGAGCCGGATCCTACAGCGGGTATACCTAAGAAGCCCGGTGTTGATTACACCAACTGATTTTAAATCCAGGGCAACTTAGTTGCTTTGGTTGTTTCAATATTTTCCGTAATAATATCATTCATGATTTTACGATCTTCAAAAGAGTAAACATGAAATAGGTCATGGCTACTAACACCACCTCGCATATACCAACTGATTCTAAAAATTTCGTCTTTTAGAGCTTTGGTATGTGTTTCATACCCTTCAATAAACTTTTCTATCTCAGAGTTCGGCAGTGTTTGTAGCCTTATTCGAAAAAATTTGATTGATCCATCGTGATAGTAGTTTTATCTTGATGATGGCAATCGGAGCATTCTACTTGTAGATCAGGCATGGCCCAGACATCTTTATTTGCCTCAAGAAAGTCTTTGATCTGTTTATATTGATCTCTGCTCATGTGACTTAACCATTCAAGTATATGTTCTTTTTCAGAAACTTTTCCATCTGGCATGTCTACAGATTCAATACTGGCCAATAATACTTTTAATTGTATATCAGCTAATTTAGCATAGATTTCGTCTATGTATCCCTGTTTAGTTTCTTCAGTAACATTGGCCAATTGTGCTAGCATACGCTGTAGAGTAAAATTTTCTACATTAAATCCAGTAACTTCGTTGTAGTTTAATGGTCTAATATTGATGGTTAAATCGCCTAACGGTAGTCTACTGTTAAACACTTTGTCTTTGTAATTTTCAATTACAGCACCTAAATCCACATCAAAATTGTCTTCGTGCCCGCAATTAACACAGGTGTTGACAATGGTCATTTTTTCACCAAAAGTAGCCATTCTGATAGCAACTAGCAAGGTATCAGTATCTAAACTAGGAACAACTGTGGCGTCTTTAATATACGGGCAACAGGATTCAATTAACTTGATTGATGCTTCGCCGTTAAACAGGGCGTCAGGCGTTTTCATAATGACCTCGTCCATACCAGTCATGGCAAAAATAGGCACATTACTGCTGTCGCCCTGTAAGGTTCCTTCGGGATAGAACAATCCCTTGCTGGGAAGACTGATATAAATTTTAGGTTGTCTAAAATATTTTTGTAATGGATTCATGGTATTTTGGCTCTCGATAAATATAATTGCACAATATATTTATATACGCACATTTCTGGAAGAAAATAAATGGCAAAGTTAGACAATGACGACTACACAGCGATAGGTAACGCTATTGCTAACGCTTTGGGTAAAAGCAACAGCTTTCAGGGTGGCGGACAACAAACAACAGCGGCACCCAGTGCGTCTGCGTTAGACACTAGCAGTGCTGAAAAGTTTGGCCAAAGTTTAAAGAAAGCAACTAGTGACGGAGTTGACGGGTTTGGTAATGCTGTTAAAAATTCAACTGGAACACTTGGCGAATTAAGCAAGCGTGGCCAAAACTTCAGTAATGATCTTGTAGGAATGAACACCGCGGCTGCTCATAGCCGTGTAGGATTAAATGATTTTGCAGGAGTAGTTGCTGAAAACGGCAAAGGTCTAGCAGGGCTCGGCGGGTCTGTTACCCGTGGTGCAGAAGCTTTTGGTAAGTTAAGTAAAGGATTCTTTGACAGTAGGATGGCTGATGAGCTCCAGCAGATGGGCTACAGTGCAAAAGATCTTAATCAAGTTCTAGCTATACAAGCAAGTACGCAACGATCAACACTGGGTAATGATGCTACTAGTAGAAAAGCCAGTTACGAATCTGCCGCCAGTTTGGCCAAAGAAATGGATCTTATCAGCAAGCTAACTGGTAAGAATCGTGAAGAGCAGATGGAAGAAGCCAAGAAACGGGCTGCAGACGGACAAGTAGAAGCCAAGTTACGACTTATTGGTATTGAGCAAGGTGCTGACGCAGAGAAAGCAGCCAGAGCTAACTTTCAAGAACAATTTGCCAAAGCCGAAGCTCGCGGACAAGGACAAATGGCCAAAGAGCTGTTTGCCACAGGCACAGTGACCAGTCAAGAAGCCGCAACACAGTTTGCGTTAACGGGAGAGGCTGCTCAAAAATTAGCACAGCAAATGGATCATCTTGGCAAAGGTAATATTGAAGCCGCCAATGCCGCAAGCAAAGAAGCTGATGCCGCCAATGCTAAAAATCAAAGAGATCCTACACTGCTAAGATTAGCCACATTAGGTTCTGCCGCAGGCGATGCCGGCATGATCATGAAGAAGAATGTTGAAGACAACATGGCACTTCATGACTCAGTAGTTGCATATGCCAAAGCAAATGGTATAGCATTAAACTCAGTAAAAGATTTTGGCAAAGCACTTGACGGTGTTAGGACTGATCTAAAGGCAAGCCAACTAGGCCAACGACAAGTGGGTAACGATGTTGCTAAAGCTGACGGTAAGTACACCGATGTTAGTGGACTCAACAGGGGAGTAGTAGCTACTAGAGTAGCTGGACAGGAAGTTGGTTCAGGTGTTGCTCAAGCAGTTGAAGCCAAAGACCAAAACGGCCGAAGTATTGCTGGGAATTTGAATCAAGGCGGCCGAGCAGTCGAGTCTGCTATAGGTAGTTTATCTCCTAATCAAAGCCTAGGACGAACAATTGGAGAAGCAGCCGAGAAAGGTGCTGCTACAGGCGGCAAAGAAGGTGGAGCAATAGGCGGAGCAACTGCATTAACTGTTGGAGTTTTTAATAAATCAACTGACACATTTGACAGTGCTGTTAAAACTTTTGCTATAGGGATAAAAAGTTTTGCATTTGGCGCACCAAAAACAACTCCTCCAGCGCCTGCAGTCGCACCAGCTAATGGACAAGTCCCACAACTAGCAGACGGCGGAGTTGTTACACCAAAATTAGGCGGAACAATAGTTAATGTAGGAGAAGGCGGCAAATCTGAAGCAGTTATTCCGTTAGATAAACTGCCTGGAATGATTGGTGCCAAGACCAGTATCAGTTCATCAACACCTGCACCTGGTTACGGTATTCAAGGACAGATGGGACAAATGTCTGTGAGCATGGACCGTTCTGCACTGAGAACAGACGACCAGAAGAAAGTGTTTGATGAGATAATGACTCTCAACACTAAATCTTCTCAAGAGAAATTAGCATCATTAAAAGCAGAGCAAGCGGCAGCTCATGCGGCAAACAAAGCATCAACTGATGCAATTGATGCAATGGAAGAGAAATTAGAAGCTGAAGGAAAAGGCTTTAAAGATCTTGCAGGCGCACAAAAAGCTGAATATGAAGCTCTTAGAACACAACAGCGAGAATCTTATGATGCATCTGACAAAGGCAGAGAAGCAATCAAAGCTGCCGAACGAGCAGTTCAAGCTAAACAGAATTTAGAAAAATTAGGTTACGAACAAACTTTTGCCAACGAAGAACAAAAAGCAAAAATTGTTGAAGAGTCTAGCCAAAAGATCAAAGCTGATATCGCTGAAGCATTGCCAGTAAAAACCATTGAAGACAGTGCTGAAAAAACCAAAACAGTACTGACAGCACATCAAGAAACTACCTTAAAGTATGCTTACCAAGATACCGAAGGCAAGAAGATGCAGTTGGATAATCAGAAAAATCTGATCAAAGGTGAAATCAATTCAATTGCTGAGAAGAATCAACAGATTGCAGATATACAGAAAGAAGCAGATGGCAGAGAACTGTCTGAGAGAGAAAAGAATCGTATTGAAAGAATACAAAAAGAAATTGAAGCTGGTAAAGAAACTCTCAAAATAAGAGAAGAAGATCTCGAAGTATATCAAAATCTTGACAAGCTGTCTGCAGAGCGTGGACTAAAAGAACAACAGGAAACTGCCAAGAAAGAAGCTGAGATTAAAGATCAACAGATGCTGGACAAGATCAAAGCAGATGTTGCAGCCGGCGGCTCTCAAGAATTAACAGTTAACGGTAAAGCAGTGGATCCTGGTAGTGAAGAAGGTAAAACAGCCGCAGCTCAAATGAATACTGCATTAGCCGATATGGCCAAAAATATGCCCAATCCTGCTGATTTGATGTCAGGCGGCGGCACTTTG